>OBLT010002331.1_pt1 | contig 11884 bp, 10 predicted proteins | sample 1518721 | NCBI WGS metagenome assembly OBLT01 (sample SAMEA3539307, study PRJEB22396) | soil metagenome | biome: tundra; feature: field; material: soil | place: USA | collected 2010-05 | depth 0.15 m | reverse complement strand
GCGCAGGCAGACACTCCCGCTGCACGCGCAGCGGTCAGAAACGCGCGAATCTGCGACTTGCCCGAAGTACGCCAGAGCCATTGTGATTATGACAAAAAGCAAGCCGGAATTAGCGAGAAATAAACTGCCCGGCGTTGTCGAACTAGTCTCCCCCCGGCGGGCGAAAGACGTAGGATTCCTATCCCGAGAACCCTGCGTAGTATCCCAGTCCCAGCACCAGCAGTCCGAACAGAATCCGATAGATGACGAAAACCGTCATCGTTTTGACGGTCAGATAGCGAATAAACCAGGCGATGGTGGCATAGCCGACGACCGCTGAAACCACGATTCCCACGAGGAACGGCATGGCCATTCCTGGCGCCAGGCCGACCTTCATCACGTGATGCAGTTTCAGCAATGCCGCCCCCGCGATGATGGGAGTAGAAAGCAGGAAACTAAAACGGGCCGCCGCCTCGCGCGTGAGGTTGCGAAAGAGTCCGCCGGAAATCGTGATGCCCGAGCGGGAGACGCCGGGTATGACGGCGAACGCCTGCAAGACACCAACCGTCATCGCATCTCCAAAGTTAATCTGCGGCAACGGCTTCTGCAGCCGGCTGGCGCGCTCCGCCAGCCACATAACTCCCGCGACGAGGATCAGCATCGAGGCCATCAGCACCGGCGAACGGAAGCTGGTTTCAATCCGCTTCTCCAGTAGAACGCCTGCGATTCCCGCGGGAATGGTTGCCGCCAGCATGTACCACAGCAACCGGCGCTCGCTGTGTTCTTCTTCCGGCGTGAGATTGCGCTGCGAGTCAGTGGTTTCAGAGAACCGAACCACCTTTCCTCCGAGTGCTGCGCGCAGAATTTGGACCCAGGTTCGCCAGAAGTACAGCAGGATCGCCAACAGCGTGCCACCATGCAGCGCCACATCGAATGTGAGCCCCGGATCGGCCCAATTCGCCAGTCCGAGCTTGGTGACAAGCCATGGCGTGAGTGCCAAATGTGCGGTGCTGGAAATCGGCAAAAACTCGGTCAATCCCTGCACAATTCCCAGGATGATTGCTTCAAGAATGGGCAAACTATTCCACCGTGGGCCCAAATGTGGGCATGTTGTTCTGAACCATGTATAGCAAACGCTCGGCTCGCGTGGACCAATCGCTATTGTCGGGGAATTGCGACATGATCCGCTTCGCCACTGACGTCGCTCGCGCCACAGAATCGGCGGCCTTCTTGCCGTCGTTGTTGCTCTTGTAGATCACGATCAGCGCTGAGTACCGGTATGCTGCCTTGTACAGGGCTTCGGGAGCTTTTGGCGACTGCGGATGCTCGTCGGCGTACTTCATATAGAGCGTGGCTTCCAGTTCCGGGCACTTCGCTTCTGCCGCCCAATCGCCGCAAGTCTTGTTGTCGAGCAAGCGGTACGCCGCCAGATCGGCCCACTTCGTCCCCGGAAACTTCTTGATCACCTTTTTCATGTACTGATCGTCGATCTGATACTTCATGGAAGGGTCGCGCTCTCTCGACGAGGGCCGGGTCGATGCGTCGATGGCTTCAATCTGCCAGCGAATATCGGCCGAACGATACAACGCCTCAGCCGCCAGCGCAGAAGTCGGGAAGTACTCCGCCAATCGCGCATACAGCCGCATGGCGTCCTGGGCTGCGCCCTTGCGCCCTCCGCGACGGCTCGCCTCGGCTTCTGAATCCACCGCTTCGCCGAAAATGATCTTGTCGCCGTCCGGCGTGGCGGGAGTGATCACACCTTTATCGATGATCCATCCGGTAACATTGCGTTCGGTTTCCTGCTCGGGGTCGTTCTCCACCGTGCCCACGACGTTTAACCAGCCGGGGGAACGCTCGACGATGGCCACCTCGCGCCCCCGACCAATGTTCGACAGCTTGGCCGACGACGGGTCAGGCGCCACGTAGATGGTTCCTTCCCGGATGATGATTCCGCGCTCGACGGCCGCCATGCCCGCAATCGACATGGCAAACACCAGCGCGCATACTGCGAACCCACGTTTAACCAACACGCTGTTGCTCCAAGCTCTGTTTGAAAATGGGCCCTTAATTCGATAGGTCACTTGGCGGTTGAATCCTCCGACAGGATTTGCGCCAGCAATTGCGGCTCGAGATTTCCGCCGCTGACCACCGCGACGGTCTTCCTGGACGGCGGCAGTTCGTCATGGTGAAAGAGCCACGCCGCAAACGTGACCGCTCCGCTGGGCTCCGCAACGATACGAGCGCTGGTAACAATTCGCCGCACTGCGCTGCGGATCTCGTCCTCCGTCACGGCTACGATGTCATCCACGAATTTCCGAATGTGCTCGAAGTTCAAAGGCCCCACTGACTGGGTCCGCAGACCGTCGGCGAGTGTGCTCGAAACGCGTTCCGCCGGAAGTTGAACGATCTCGCCTTTGCGAAAACTCTGCTGCGCATCGTTGGCCAGCTCAGGCTCGACTCCCACAATCTTCGCCGATGATCCGCTCAGCTTCAGCGCGCTGGCAACTCCGCTGATGAGTCCGCCACCACCCACCGGTACCAGGACGAGTTCGACATCCGGACAGTCTTCCAGGATTTCCAGCCCCGTCGTTCCCTGGCCGGCAATGATGAATTCGTCATTGTAGGGGGGCACGATGGAGTAGCCATGTTGCTGCGCAAGCTCTTCCGCCTTCTGCATCCGCTCGGCACTCGCCGATCCAACGGTAACAATCTCCGCTCCCAGCGCGGCTGTGGCGTCCATCTTGATTTTCGGCGCGTTGCGCGGCATCACGATGACGGCCTTCACTCCCATCGCCCGGGCCGCGTAAGCGACCCCCTGTGCGTGATTGCCGCTTGAGTATGAAATCACACCGCGTCGCCGCTCCTCCTCCGAGAGAGACGCAATCTTGTTGTAAGCGCCCCTCAGCTTGAACGATCCGATGGGCTGCAGACTCTCAGGCTTAAACCAGAGATGTTCATTGCCCCCGGACCAATGCTCGTCACCTTTGTTGTCCGCGGGAGGGAAGTACGGGATTAATGGCGTCCGCGCGGCGATTCCGCGCAATCGTGCCTGTGCGGATTGAATCCGATCGAGTGTAACCATGTCAGATATCGAGTATGACCGGCATGATCAACGGTCTGCGTGACGTGTTCTTAACAATGAATCGCTTCAAGTCCTGGCGGATCTTTTCCTTGATCACGCCGTAGTCTCCTCGCTCCTCGTCGCTTGACGCTTCCAGAGTATTCATCACGGTCAGTCGCGCCTGATCGAGGAAGCCATCGTCGGTAGTGTTGGCTGAAAAACCGCGCATCACGATTTCCGGCGGGGTCTCGACCTTGCCCGTTAACTTGTTGATGGCGATGATGGGCAGCACGATGCCGTCCTCGCTCAAATGACGGCGATCGCGGATCACCAGGTCTTCCACTACGTCGCCCATGGAGTTGGAATCGATGCAGATGCGGCCAACCGATACGCGGCCTGCTTTCTTCGCACCCATCTCGTCGAACTCAAGGATGTCGCCGCTCTCGATCATCATCACTTTTCCAACCGAGCCATGCATCGATCCCGCCAATTCCGCGTGCAACTTGAGCTGCCGGTACTCGCCGTGAATCGGGATGAAATATTGCGGCTTTACCAGGTTGATGATGAGCTTTAACTCTTCCTGGCTGGCGTGACCGCTGACGTGCACTGGCGGCGTCGAACCATCGTCGTAGATCACGTGGGCATCGCGGCGGAAAAGGTGGTCGATGACACGGTAGATGGCTTTTTCGTTGCCCGGAATAATGCGCGACGACAGAACGACCGTGTCGCCCTTCTGAATCCGTGCATGCTTGTGATTGTCCACCGCTGCCCGCGACAGCGCCGACATCGGCTCGCCTTGTGTGCCGCTGATCAGCACGCAGACCTTCTCCGGCGGCAGATCACGAATTTGTGCGGGATGGATCAGCGTTCCGTCTGGAACATCGATGTACCCGAGGTCCTGTGCGATTTCGGCCGACTCCATCATCGAGCGGCCAACCAGCGCCACCTTGCGCCCGTTCTCGACGGCCTGCTCGATGGTCAACTTGATGCGATGGATCGACGACGAAAAGCACGAGATGAACAGGCGCCGCTTGGTACGTGCAAAAATCTCTTCGAACCGCGCCCGTACCGCTCGCTCGCTCGGTGTATAGCCGCGACGCTCAACGTTCGTTGAATCCTGGAACAGCGCCAGCACGCCCTGTTTTCCGTATTCCGCAAAGGCATGCAGATCGAACAACTTATTGTCGGTCGGCGTGGGATCGACCTTGAAATCACCCGTATGGATCAGCACTCCCAGGGGCGTGTGGACCGCCAACGCCACGCAATCGACCAGGCTGTGGGTTACCTGGATGGGATTGATTGTGAACGGTCCGATCTTAAAGCGCACACCCGGCTCGATCTCGTTGAGCTCTGCGTCGTCGAGCAGGCCATGCTCTTCCAGCTTCCCTTCGACATACGCTAGTGTGAACTCGGTGCCGTATACCGGCACATTCAATTCTGACAGGATCCACGGCAACGCTCCAATGTGGTCCTCGTGGCCGTGTGTCAGCACGATGGCGCGCACATGCTCGCGGTTTTCGATCAAATAGGTAATGTCGGGGACAACAATATCGACGCCCAGCAATTCGGCCTCAGGAAACATCAGGCCGGCATCGATCACAATAATGTCGTCAGCCCAGCGAATGGCCATGCAGTTCATGCCAAATTCGCCGAGTCCACCCAGGGGCACAACTTGTAGTTTTCCAATAGGCATCAGCAACTTCGATGCTAGCACAGCCTCGCGCGCGAGACTGTGAGCAGTTTCGCCGGAAGGGACGGAAATTCCCTATACTGAACAGAGTATGAAAAGTGCGGGTAACAGCTCAAGAAGATCACTGCTAAGGCGCGGCCTCGAAGGCGCGGTTCGAAGCGCCTTTACAAAGGCTTATGCGACCGTCAAGGTCGATCCCGATAAGTACCTCGAGCACCTTCGCATAGCTTACGACCTGCCGGCGCTCACCTACGCGGGCGTTTACTCCATCAACATTGAGATCCTCGATTTAATCGCCGACGAGACTATACGCGGCAGCATGAGAATTGCCGCTGTTGAAGGCGCAGGTCTCGGCATGGGCGGCATGTTCACCATCATTCCGGATCTTGGAATCCTTGCCGCCATTACCATTCGCATGATTCAGAAACTCAGCCTGATTTACGGCTTCTCCTACAACACTGAGCAAGAGGAGGCCGAACTCTGGGTCGCGGCAGCCAGCGCAGCCGGAGTGGACATCAGTCGCGAGCTGGTCGAGAAGCAGGTTGTATCGAAATTTGTTCCGCGCGTGATTCAGCGTATCGCGACAAGTGCCAGCGCCGAGATTGTGGAAAAGTGGACAGCACGCCTGATCCCGATCGTGAGTTCGGTGATCGGCGCAGGACTCAACTACTACTTCATGAGAGTCTGGGGAGAACGTGCGGTTAGTCACTTTCGGCAGAGGCACATGGAAATGCGGAGACGGCAACTTCTTGCACAGCAGGCGCCCATTCTTCCTGCGCCGTGAGCGATGGATGTAGGCCGAGACCGGCGTGCCAGCTTTTCATTGCGGAACCGATTCCAGCGTCACCGGTAAGACCCGGGAATCGTCAAACTCGCCTTCCCACTTTGCAATGACCACCGTTGCCAGGCAATTGCCCAGCACGTTGACGCCTGTGCGGGCCATGTCGAGCAGTTGATCGATCCCCAACAGCAGAAAAACCGGCTCCGTCGGCAGTCCCGCGGAACTAGCTGTGGCTAGCAATATCACCAGCGCAGCCCGCGACACACCGGCCACGCCCTTGCTGGTCAACATCAGCGTGAGCATCAACACCAACTGCTGCCCGAAACCAAGATGGATTCCCGCCACTTGCGCGACGAAAATCGCGGCCACTGACAGGTACAACGAACTGCCGTCGAGGTTGAAGCTGTAACCCGTGGGAATGACGAATGCAACGATCTGTCGCGGCACCCCGAGCGATTCCATCGCTTCCATGGCTCGCGGTAGCGCCGCCTCGGAACTCGAAGTTGCGAAAGCAATCGTCACCGGTTCGATCACAGCATTGACGAAGCGCTTCAGCGGGACTTTGAACAGCAGTGCGATCGGCAGCAGCACTCCGAAAACAAACGCCAACAACGCCGCGTAAAGCGTTAGCACCAGCTTCAGCAGGCTCGCAATGATTCCCACTCCGGTGTGGGCCACGGTGTAGGCGACAGCCGCGCCCACGCCGATTGGCGCCATGTACATCACGATGTTTGTGAACTTGAACATCGTTTCAGACAGGCTCTCGCAGAAGCGCAGCATGACGGCGCGCTTCGGTTCGCTGACCATGGCCAACGCCACCGCGAAGATCAGGCTGAACACCACGACCTGTAACACAGCGTTATCGGCTACCGCCTTAGCGATGTTCTCCGGGAAGACGTGCAGAATAGTTTCTTCCGCGCTCAACTTTGTCACCGGGACGGTGTCAGTGGCAGGAGCAGCCGGCAAATGTACGCCTACGCCGGCTTTCGAAAGGTTGATCGCTCCCAGTCCCAGAAAAATAGCGATAGTCGTGACGACTTCGAAGTAGATGATCGAGCGCAAACCCAGTCGCCCCACCTGTCGCAGGTTCGAGTGTCCAGCGATGCCCACCACCAGCGTCGCAAACAGCAGGGGCGCGATGATCGTCTTGATCAGCCGCAGAAAAATCAACGCTAGCACGCGCAGGTTCGTGGCCACGTTGGGGAAGTCATGGCCGATTTCCGCTCCCAGCAACATGGCGATGAAGATCCACGCCGTGAGCGTGCGCTTGAAGCAGCCGTACGTAACCAGGGCTGCCAGTGCGGCCCACCGCAGAGCCGGTAACGCCGCCGACGTAGAATCCCCGGCAATTCGCCAGTACACCAGCGCTACGCAGCCCAGCACCACTGCTGTGAGCAGTGCAACGTTTACGCGTTTGGACCCTGATCTTTGCACGGGAGAATGTTCTAGCGCAGGATGTCTTCCAATTCGACTCCACGGTTGGTGCGCTCATCGCGATATTTCACAATCACCGGCGTGTATAGGGACAGGCCCCACTCGCCGGCCTTGCCTTTGGTAATTGCGCGCGATCCCGGTACGACGACCGCTCCATCAGGCACTCGCAGCGGTTCGGTTTCGCTGGAGCGATGAATAGTCCCATTCACCAGGTCGAACAATGGCGTAGAACGAGTGAGGATCACGCCCGCCCCCAGCACCGCTCGCTCGCCCACCTGTGTGCCTTCATACACGCCGCAGTTTCCACCCACAAGTACGTCGTCTTCAAGAATGACGGGAGACGCGTTAATAGGCTCCAACACGCCGCCGATCTGGGCCGCGGCGCTGATATGCACGCGCTTGCCGACCTGCGCGCACGATCCCACCAACGCGTGCGAATCCACCATCGAGCCTTCGTCAACATAGGCCCCAACATTGATGTACATCGGAGGCATGCACACCACCGAGGGCGCGACATACGCGCCGGCGCGCACGGAAGAACCTCCCGGTACTACGCGCACCCGGTCTTCCGTCGTGAACTGCCGGATGGGATACGTATCTTTGTCAACGAACCGCAGCACCTTCCCATCGCCGCTCTCCGCCAGTTTGCCAATGCGGAATCCCAACAGGATGCCTTTCTTGACCCAAGCGTTGGTCTGCCATGCTCCTTCGAACTTCTCGGCGGCGCGGATTGTTCCGGCGGTCAAGGCATCGCGGAACCGCTCAAAACTGGTGCGGGCGGCCGGGTCGTTTAACGCCGCCGCGCCTTCTGCATAGAGCTTTTCGATGGTAGTTTGCAGGTCGAGCATGATGCGGGAAGTATATATGCTCGGCTACTGAGTCTCTAACGTAGACCAGCGCTCCCAAGCCTCATGATCCGGAGAGCCGGACTATTGCACGGTGACGGAGTGGGGCTGCAGCAACCCAACCTCGGTAACAACTTTCTCCAACTTCGCGCGGTTTTCCGGCCGCATCGGCACCAAGGGAAGGCGATAGACCTCTTCGATGCGGCCCATCATCGACAACACCGCCTTCGCGGGGCCAGGGTTCGATTCCATGAAGTTAGCTTGCATCAGAGGAAGGTACTTGCGGAAGAGCAGGCGCGCCACGTCCCACTTGTTGGCCAGCGCGGATTGCGTCAGCCGGGTCATCTCCGCTGGAATTTCGTTGGACACAACCGAAATAATTCCCACCCCGCCCAGTCCTATTACAGCTAGCGTGATTGCATCATCCCCTGAGAACACTAGGAAGTCCTCGGGGAGCGTCGCGCACACTTCGGCGATCTGCGAGATGTTGCCGCTCGCTTCTTTGACGCCGATGATGTTGGGAATTTCCGCCAGCCGCCGCAACGTCGAGGTCTCGATGTTCGTCCCGGTGCGGCCCGCGATGTTGTAGAGCACCAGCGGCTTCTCCGAGGCCTCCGCAATAGCTTTGAAGTGCTGATAAACGCCATCCTGTGTGGGCTTGTTATAGTACGGAGTCGCGGTCAGAATGAAGTCAACGCCCTTCCGTGAAGACGCTTCTCTCGCCTTGGAGACGGCTTCTTGAGTGTTGTTTGAGGTCGCGCCCGCCATGATTGGCACACGACCTGCCGCCGCCTCAATGGTTACGTCGATCACGCGCAGCCACTCGTCATGGGTCAGCGTCGGCGTTTCGCCCGTGGTTCCGCAGGGCAGGAGAAAATCAATGCCCGCATCGACTTGCCAGCGCACCAGTTGGCGGAGCGCCATTTCGTCAATGCTGCCATCTCGCTTGAAGGGAGTGACCAGGGCGGTGCCGCATCCACGCAGTTTCATGGCGTCTAACTACCTCTTGCCCAAAATTGTATGGCCTGCCGCCTGTGCAAATTCAGAGCTGGCCAAAAATATCTTTAAAATCGAAGAAGCCTGTCTTGCCCACGATCCACTCGGCCGCGAGCACGGCCCCTTCCGCGAAAGCGCGTCGCGACTGCGCCTCGTGAGTCAGCACAATTCGATCGCCACCCGACATCAATTCCAAGGTGTGTATTCCGGTAACATCCCCTTCGCGCTCCGACGTGATCTCCGGCTGAACGCCTGACGCCTGCGCGAGGACTCGCTGCAACGCTACGGCTGTTCCCGACGGCGCGTCCTTCTTGTGGATGTGGTGTCGCTCGGTGATGTGCGCGGAGTAGCCGTGGTGCAGCGCCGGAGCCGCTGCCCGGGCGATCTGGAAAAACAGGTTCACGCCGTAAGAGAAGTTTGCGCCGAAGACGAACCCCGACCCTGCCCGTTCAACTTCTTGCCGCACCCGGTCCAACTCGCCGTACCAGCCGGTCGTTCCCACCACCATTGGTTTCCCGGCGGCTACGCATCCCGCAATGTTCGCCAGCACCGCTTCCGGTGTCGTGAAATCGATGACCGCATCAGCATCGCGAAGGTTTTCGCGGGTCAACCACGCGCCGCCGTCATTCTCGATCTCCGTAATGGCCTGCGTACGATGTCCTCGTTCCGCCGCCACCTCGGCCACCAGGGAGCCAGTCTTTCCTTGTCCTAGAAGTACGAGATGGAGCGGACGCGCGGTCAATCGAATACCTCGGGGTCCACTTCCGAGAAGAACCTGGTGTGCAGCCGCTGGATCGCGCCTGGCACGTCGGCTTCATCGACCACGAACGACATGTTGATCTCCGATGCACCCTGCGAAATCATGCGCACGTTAATGTCTTTCACCGCGTCGAAAACTTGCGCGGCCACTCCCGGCCTCTCCCGAATGCTTTCGCCCACCAGGCAGATGATCGCCATCCGCCCGGAGAATTTCACATATGCCAGCTTCTCCAGGTCCGCAGCAATTGCGGGAATGGCTTCATTCGAATCCACTGTCACCGAAATGCTGACCTCGGAAGTCGACACGATATCGATGGCGCAGCGATGGCGTTCGAAAATTTCGAACACTGATGCAAGAAAACCATGCGCCATCAGCATCCGCGCCGCCACGATCTCGATGATCGTGATGCGCTGCTTCGCTGCGATCGCCTTGAACAGCGACTTCGATTTCTGAGTGCGCGCCACGATTCGCGTGCCTTCATTTTCCGGATTGCGCGAATTCAGTACCAGCACTGGGATGTTCTTCTCGACTGCGGGCAATACTGTTGCCGGATGTAGGACCTTCGCCCCGAAATAAGCCAACTCGGCAGCCTCGTCGAAGCTGATGATCTTGATGCGGTGCGCGTTGGGGCAAATTCGCGGGTCGGTGGTCTTCATCCCGTCCACGTCGGTCCAGATTTCGATGCGTTCGGCGTTCAGGCCGGCGCCCACCAGCGCTGCCGAAAAGTCCGAACCACCTCGTCCAATCGTCGTGGTGATCCCTTCGCGAGTTGAACCGATAAATCCGCCCATGACTGGCACCCGTCCGTCGGCGACCAGCGGTTGCGCGTGAACTTGAAGCTGGCGGTTGATCTCATCCACCTGCGGAATGGCGCGGCCATGCTGTCCATCGGTGACGATGACCTGTCGCGCGTCAACCACGGTCGCTGGGATTCCACGGGCGACGAAAGCAGCCGTCACGATAACGCTCGACAGTCGCTCGCCATACGAAACCACGTTATCGGATGTCCGCGGCGTGAGCTCTCCTACCGCGCAGATGCCGCGCAGTAATTGCTCCAGAGCGTCAAACTCGGAATGCAGTTCCGAGTGGAGTTCCGTGAACAGCCCTGTGCCCAGCAGTTCGCCGGCCGTGTTGAAGTGCCGCTCGCGCACCTGCCGACAAAGGTCAAGCGCCTTATCGCGATCGCCTTTTCCCGCAGCCGCCGCCATCGCCAGCAGCGTGTCCGTCACTTTTGACATTGCGCTGACCACGACGTACGGATGCTTGGCCAGACGGCCTTTGACGATGCCTGCGATGCGGTCGATGGCGGTGGCGTCCTCTACCGAAGTGCCGCCGAATTTCATTACAATCACTGCGCTACCACCGTTGCGAATGTTGGAGTCAAGTCAGGAATCACGACAGATAGCCCTGCACTTTGAGGAGTTCGGCATTCAGCAATGCCGCACCGGCTGCGCCGCGAATCGTATTGTGCGACAGCACGGTGAATTTAAAGTCGAGCACGCCACACGGTCGCAGCCGCCCTACGCTCACTGTCATCCCTTTGCCGCGATCGAGATCGAAACGAGGCTGCGGACGGTCCGGGGCCGTGTCGTACACCAGAGGACGCTCAGGCGCCAGCGGACATCCCAACTCATAAGGCTTCGATTTGAAATCCCGAATGGCTGCGAGCACCGCCTCGATGTCCGCCTTCTGCTTCAACTTCACAGACACCGACTCTGTGTGCCCGTCTTCCACCGCGACGCGATTGCAGTGGGCTGTCATGCTGAAACCAGCATCCTGCACATGGTTATTGTTAAGTTGGCCGAGGAGTTTCTTCGTCTCCTCTTCTATTTTCTCTTCTTCGCTCGCGATGTATGGGATCACATTGCCCAAAATGTCCAGCGAGGCAACGCCAGGATAGCCGGCCCCGCTGACTGCCTGCATCGTGGTTACAAAGAGCGACTCCACGCCGAACTTCTGATGCAAGGGAGCCAGCGCGACAACCAAGCCAATGGCCGAGCAATTGGGATTGGTCACGATGTATCCGCCCGACTTCTTGCGCCAGCTTTGCAACTCGATTAGGGCGAGGTGATCGGGATTGACCTCCGGGATTACCAGCGGCACATCTTGTTGCATTCGGAAAGCGCTGGAGTTGCTAACCACGGCGCAGCCCGCATCGGCGAACTTCGGCTCCAACTCGCGCGCGATGCCGGAATCGAGCGCGGCGAAAATCACGTGCGGCGCGCCGTTCGGCTCCGCTGGGGAGACGGGCATTTTGCGAATATGCTCTGGAATGGCCGTCTTCAGCCGCCACCGCGACGCGTCTCCGTACATCTGTCCGGCTGACCGATCCGACGCA
>OBLT010002329.1_pt1 | contig 11886 bp, 15 predicted proteins | sample 1518721 | NCBI WGS metagenome assembly OBLT01 (sample SAMEA3539307, study PRJEB22396) | soil metagenome | biome: tundra; feature: field; material: soil | place: USA | collected 2010-05 | depth 0.15 m | reverse complement strand
GGTACCTCACGACCGCGCCGGCCGGACAAGCCCGCCCCGCCGGCCAAGCCGGCCTGCTCGACGACTACCTGCCCTACGCGATCGTGTTCGGGTGCACGGAGCAGTGGGCCGCGGTCACCGAGGCGGTAGCGGACGCAGGGCAGGAGCCATCGTGGTACCGCAGCAGCGAGCCATACCAGCCAGGCAGCCTGTCCACGCTGTCGCAGTCCGGCCATTACTTCTCCTCCATGCACCACTTCGCCACCACAACGAACAGCTGGATCGCCCACGGCGCGTCCGTTCTCCGCAGCGGCTCCTCCGGCAGCGGCTCCTCCGGCAGCGGCTCCTCCGGCAGCGGCTTCTTCGGCGGAGGTGGCGGCAGCGGCTTCTCCGGCGGAGGTGGCGGCGGGGGCTCCTCGGGCGGTGGCGGTGGTGGTGGCCGCGGCGGATCATGGTGATCAGCGCACACAGGTGATGGCTGTGAATTCAGGCACCGGCATACCAGGCCATTCGGGCGGCCGCTGACTGTCCCGTGCGACATCGCCGCACGACGGTGCACCCGGTGGCAGCGAGCTTTTCTCTAAGACGAGAACCGAACTACGAAACCCATCCCATCCCGCGTCGTGGGCACGTTTACTCTCATAGCCGCAATAAGAGCGCGCCGCGCGCCGAACCGGATGTTCTGGGAGTTCGAGGCCGGTCTTACCAACACGATCACCGGTGCCACAGAGTCGGCAGGGAGGATCTAGTCGCGGGCTGGAGATCAGGAACCCTATGCGCTCTCGCTCTGCGTAGCCACAGGTTCTGCCGGTGAGGTGGCTAGCGATGGGGGAGTGGGCGTCACCGCCTTCCAGTGGAGTCACGAGGCGGGCGAGGGGATGTGCTACCGGGCATATTCGCCTGGCTGCGGGCCTTCGAATGTAGGGTCGATGACTGTGAGATTCGGCGATTCGAGCAGTTACGGGAAGATCATTTGGAGGGGCAGTTTGAGGGGCAGAATGGCGCCAGCAGGGGCTCGTGTGAGCTAGTTCCAGCTTGCGTGAGCTAGCGAATGCCCTGATCAAGCCGCATATGCCCTGGTCAGGAAATTCGTGAGTGATTCATGGCATGCAAGAGGTCTGGGGTTCGAATCCCCATAGCTCCACCAGGTCATGAACACATTTCGAAAAACCTACCGATGACCAGGTCAGCCCTGAGGGGCATTTGAGGGGCAACACCTGCTGGGGGCCGGATCGCTGACCTGCGGGAACGTGAAGTGTCGGCCTGCCGGGCGGTAGGGGGCAGGGCTTTCACGATATGCAAGAGGTCATGAGTCCGGGATCATAGATTTGGGGGGCTTGGCGCAGGCCCCGCGCGGCAATGATCTGGGGAAGCCGGCCACCGTCACTGGGTGGCCCGGGCCTGTCGGCTATGGTGACGTGCGCCTCTGTCGCCCGGGAAAACTGCGGGACCACCGCGCGGACATCAAGCACTCGTTGGTGGATCCGGTCCAATTACCGCACATGCATGTGAGGTCGTCGTCAGATTCAGCGGATCGTGGACGAGAGTCTCTGTTCAATGTCGAGGCAAGGAGTCGTTTAATGGCTTCTTCGCTTGCTCTTCAATACGTAAGGTAATTGATGTCTAGATACTGCCCATTGCTGCCAATAGCCCCGAATCGCTGGCGCTTCGCAGATACTTCGGCGCGCCCTTCCGAACTGCGAGCGTGACAGCAGATGCTCCCACACCGGAGAGCGCGCCGAGGATAAGAGCGGGCGGGTGAGTGATAGCCAATGGTATGACAGCAGCGAATGAAGCCAACCCCTGAGCAATAAGTGTATTGCCGTCCATGCGCTTAAAATAAGACTCACTGGCCTTCCGCAGATCCGTACTGGCCTTACGAACAACCTCCTGTAGCATATGTGCCGAGCCGCCGTTGCTACACAGGTTCCAAAGGCTCGTAAGCTGCTCAATGTAATCCCTACGAGCACGTTCATTTCTCGCTTCAAGACGAAAGTCAATGAACCGCTGGAAGTCGACCTTAAGGTTAGGTACGACCGCACCGCGAAACGCGAGAACGAGGGCCTGGTTAGTTTCTGCTTCGGGTGAAGGAGCCGCGATTCGTCTGGCTTGTGCGGGCACTGCGACGTCAGGCACGAGGCGTCCATGAGACGACATGTGAAGTGCGCATGCGCCTGCGCCGAGCAAGCACTCCAGGGCCTCCGTGCTGGCCACGACATACCCTCGACCGTCGGGGCTAGGCGATATCAGGCCCTGTCGCTCTAGTTTGTCGTTCAGTATCATCGCCAGCTTGTCGCCGTACAAGAACCTCCTCGAGTTGCGGTCCGGAGAGCGCCCCGGCAGGCTGTAGGAATACCACGGAAGCTCGCTATCGATTGACAAGGCCGTCGACGCACTTCCGACTGCCGGAGCGCCGTCCTGCCAGGCCTCACTGACCGGCTCACCATCGCCAACCGATCTAAGCGCCTCAAGCATGCTTTCCGGGCTTAGTTCGAAGATGAATTCTGGCTGGAAGAGACCTGCGGAGCGCAAATATGTGATCTCACGCCACGACTGCTCCTCCGAACGGCCAGACGGGGTGGGTCCGCTCCTCGGCCAGATGGCAGCCAGGTCATCAGCCCACAAGATCGACCTTCGTAACCAAGCACTGGTGGGCAGGGAGCGGAGGAAGTACAGCGGAGTCACACCTTGGTCTGGTTGTCCCACAGCCGTCACGAATCGAAGCTTACTCGTGATCTTGTCGAGCCAGCAGCGGTCTGGCGACTGCAAATCGGCGTTCCCAGACCGCGTGACGGATGTCGACAACGGATGCCTTCGCGACCTCTGAATCGAGAGATCTCGAGCGTGATCATTGCAGGTTCGCTGTTCTTCGCTGAAACCTTTACCGGACGCACTCTCGTGCCGCGATGAGATACGCGCACGCCCTTGTGGTGCTCCTCGATGAAGAGTCGCCAAGGACCGTCTAAGGCGATATGGCCATCCGATCCCCGGCGACGGAGCAGCGCTCATGCTGAGCCGTGCCGGTGCGGCGTCGGCGGGCGGCCCGCAGCTCGGCCTGCCAGTGGCCGCCCTGTAGAAACAGCGGTGTGACCGAGTTCTCGGTGGACTACATGCGCCTCGCGGGAGACCTCACGGCGCCGCCGGTCGCCGGTTGTATCGGCCCGGCGTTGCTCGCCGCAGTGGCGGAGCGTTACGAAAGCCGATGCGGGCGCTGCTCGCTGGTGGAGTTGGTGCAATCTGGGGCGACCTACCTGTTCGACCTGGCGAGCGCGGCGGGTGCCGAGCAGGAGGATCGCACCGTGGCAGCCTGGGCGGTAACGCCGGCCACGGTTGTGAAGCGCGACGTGTCCTATCAGCGCGGCTTCCCGTTGCCGCCCGATTCAGACGGCGCGTTGGTGGACAGGGGACATCTGATCCCTCATCTGTCCGGAGGCGAATTCGGCCCGAACATCTTCCGCCAGCACCGGGCTCTGAACCGGGCTGGTCATCTGAGGGGAAACGGTTCCGGGCGCTGGAGCGGGAAGCAGCCGCCACTCCTGGCGCCTTCTATTTCGGCCACCTCCTCTACGAAGACGACACCGCGTACCCCGCGGAGATCGAGACTGGACTGCTCCGCGGCGGGAGGCTGCACGTACAGCGGTTCTGCAACAGGTTCCCGCGGTAACAATCGACCGGACGGCTGGCCTCAGTGAGTTCCCCGCGCGGGCTGCTGGAACCGGCTGCACCTGGGCGCCGACTTGACGAGTGCGACCTTCTTGCACGGCGAGGCCAGTAAGAGAGAACGCGGCGGATTCTGTGCGCCGTCTCCACCGGGCTGCCTCTCCAGCTGTCTTGCGTCTTCTGCCGCCGACCGCGGCACGCGTCCGGCATGGCAGCCGAGGTCGCTCCGGCAGGTGCGCTGGTGACCGGTCGCGCGTCTCCGGCCGACTGTGAGAGTGGCCTGCTATGGCGGGCGCGTGGGCCAACGTTGAGCCTCGCGGCAGACTGCCGCAGTGAACGCCCGGATGGCCTCGTTGAGGCGCTGCCCGCGCCGTGGACCACCCGTCATCGCCGGCCGAATCCTCTTGGCCGCAGACCCAGAGATCGGGCACCATCCTCCGGATGCCGGTTCAAATGCCCCTGGCATTGTCAATGCAGCGGGAAAGATGATAATAAACAGTACAGACACGTAGCTGACCGAGCCGACGTTTTGACTTTGGCGTGGCCTGGTCTCGGAGACCATTGAAGTCATAGATCGGGTAAAGAGATGTCGGACCGAAGTGATTCATTTGACCTGGCAACCGTAGCCTCATTGCTCCTTTTCGTATTTCTGATAATCAAAGTCTACGGCGTAGCGGGCTTTTCTCTAACAACGGCAACTGGCCTCATATCTGCGCAGCCCTTGTCAGTACTGATCGGCTCAATCTCGCTCTATGCCTATGCCTGCATGGCGTTTCTGGCGATATTCTTGCTGTGGCTGCTGATGCTCGGGTTGCAGAACCGCAATTCGACCTGCAGGCGCTATGCGCCACTCATCTTCGTCCTCATGATCCTTGCCATCCTGTTGTCGCCTGGGCGTTACCTAGTCGATGCGATTGCTTGCACGGTCCTCGCGTGCCTTATTGCTCTGGTTCCCTACTTCCTGCTGAATAGGGATCGCTATTCGGTCAGCAATGCTAGCGCGACTGGTGGCGAAGGCCGAAGACTAAGAAAGCTTTATGCTCGGCTAGCTGACTGTAATGCTAGGCCGCGCTTCCACGCAATAGTTCTGACGGTAATCTTAATCGAGTTGATGGCCTTTGTCCTGGCAACGATTAGCAAGCCGTGGGTCCCGGCTGAACTTGTCACGCTGAGCAGTCGCGTCGCCGCCAACCCCGTGCATCCAAATATTTCTCAAACTAGTAAGCCGATTGTATTTATTATTGATGAGTCGAACGGGCGGGTAACGATGCTAATGGATGAGGACCGATATCTCATTTCAGTTCCCGAGGGCCTGATAAAGCAACGCATGATTTGCCATCTAGAGGATCAGTTCAGCGGCGCAAATCCGCTGCTTGAGACTATTTTCGGACAGGCATATCAGCCCCACGATCTAGCCTGCTGGCATCATACCGATCAACCTCTTGAATACGCAAAACAAACTCCCCCGTTGTGGGTGAGGGTCTTGCAATGGCAATTTTGACATCTGGTTAAACCGTCTCCGACTAGCTTTCTGCAGCCGCCAAATGCTCGCCTTGCGCTACCGAGGCGGCGGGCTCGGAATCGGCATTGGAGCGCCGATCCAGGCCGTGATAGCAGGACGTGGTGCGCATGAGTGGGTGCTTGAGCGCCCGGTAGGAAGCGAGTCCATTCCTAGAGTACGAGGCTGTCATTAGCAAGCCGCCGCTGCTGCCGAAGACCCGCCAGTCCGCCATCTCGTAGCCGCGATGACGAACATCCGGACATGCCGCCATGAGCACGGCTCGCCTGCGCAGCGATTGGCTGGGCCCGCTTCTCCGGGGAAGTGATTTCAGGGCGGTGCGGGACTGGCTGGCTCAGTGCTGCAGCCCGGTCCACGACCATCGCCGAATGCTCATGCCCTCGGGAACCTCGTCAGCAGACCTGGGGATAGCGGGACATTTGGGTCGTGGCGGCCCAGCGCAATAGTCGTGCAGGACCTGCCGCAAAGGCCCAGCCGCGTCCAGGCCGGCGTCGTGCATCGCCTGGCCGAAACAGTCGATGGCGCGCCGGTCTATCTCCTCGTGCGGGCCGTTGCCGCTGTGAATCTGCACGACCGGGGTCTGGTCTCGCATGTGCCGGAATAGGCGGCAGGGCCGCCGGGGGGCCTGGGCCTGGCGGGCGGCGAGCCGCTGGCTGTGCTGCGGGGGAATCGGTGGCTGAACGCGTGGCTAACGACCTCATCAGCCATCAGCCGGCAATGCCACGTCCCGGCCAGGCGCAGCAGGCCTGCGCTGCCGCCGTGGCCTCGTGCACACTGCGCATGCCACCAGACTGCCAGGCATCCCGTGTCGTAGGCGCCTGAAAATTCAAGCGTCGTTGACAGCCCGGACGCGTCGGCCCCAGGAAGCAGGTCCCCGCCATCGAGCCACAGGCGCCCGCATATAGCCGCGTTCCGCTGGTTGGTTGGCGCGATCGTGGATACCTCCGTGCCAGGCCCACTACTGGAGCGGGGGGATGGCGGCCAGAATGCTGACGTCGTAAGAGAGTGTGGACACGCCAGCGGAGGTAAAAGCGGTGGCTGACTGGTTAATGACCTGCACCGCGTTGGTCACGCTGACCCGTACGGCGCCCGAGTCATCGTCGAAGTCGGCGAAAACTGTCTGGATCACCCAGGAAACTGCTGCGGGACCCTGCTCCGACTCTTGTACGCCAGCTAGGGCCGCGGTGGCGATCGCGCGCCGGAACTGCGCCGGATTTAGTGCGGGGCCTACCTCGAATTGCCAGGTGTCGCTTGATTGCAAGACCCCGTTCGCCTGAAGCTGGACGGAGAAGTTTCCCTGTGCCAGACCTTTACACAGGTAGAGGGTGTTGGCGTCTCCCGGGCCGGCCACCGCAATCTGAACCTGCTGAGCGTTGACAAGCTGAATGAATGGCATCCTTTGGGCTCCTTAGCTGAGTGCGATGACACCTGCTCCGGGTGTGGACCATGCCGCTCTCAGTCACCAAGCCTGTGCCGCGCATGGGTTGGCGGCAAGTGCTCTCCGCAGGAGAGGCCGGCACAGTAGCCAGCGCCTGCCAGCATGAAGGGCATGCGGTTAGTGCATTGGAGCAGCTGGGGTTGCGTTGCCAACGCGCGCTCATGCCGCCGGTTGTGGCCCCGCCATGGCCGGTCGATGACCCTGACGATGCGGCGCGGAACCTACGCGTCAGCCATCGTTGCCGCGGGAGCCTCTCAGCGTGACCGCTCCGCCGCATGACTCGTGCCGGTCGACGAAACCGTGGACAAGCTGCCCGTAATGCCGTTCGCGCGGCGCGAGGGTGGCGGTGGCCCCGCACCCGCCGCACCGCAGGCATGTCGCATCGCCGCGCAATGCGCCGGCCGCGCCGAACTGGCCGGCCGCGGTCTCGGGTCCTGAGGCCGGCTGACGCAGCTTCGCCGAGAGCACGTCAGTCACCGCCGTGACCTCGCCTTGCCCGGTGCCGTTGCACTGGCGGACGGCCCGCTCGTCGCTGACAGAGGCGAGACCGCTGGCGGATCGGTGCTGTCATATGTGACCTCGGCTCATCTGCGGGCGCTTAAGCGCCGCCGAGGTCCAGAGCAGCAAGAGTCGCAATGCCGTGCACGCGCGGGCGCACGAACGCAAGCTTCCCGGTCGTGACGGTACGCCCAATTCGCCGGGGCGACAAGCGCCGCGGCGGGCGGAATAAGACGTCACCCCGATCGGGTAGCGCTGGTGCTCGTGCCGCGCCGCGGCGGACGCCTTGCGGCTGGGGAACACCTCAAGTCCGCCCGCTGCGCCAGCTACCTCCGCGAGTCCCAGGCCGATCTCGCACCGGCAGGTCAGCCCAGCGACCCGTGTCAAGGGCCAAGTTGATGTGGCTCTGGCGCACCTTCGGTGATGGGGCCGGATCGGCGTGTCGGATGGCGTGGTGATCATGACTTTTGTGATCATGCCGGGCGTACGATCCTGAGGTTCTCAGCGTCCTGTTCCCTCACCTGGCCGGCCTGTCGGTCGAGCGGGTCTTCACGGCGGGAAGATCGGTGCGGATCCTGGCCGCCTCCCGTGCCGGCCAGGCCGCCTGCTCCTTGTGCGGCGTGCCGTCGCGGCGGGTGCACAGCCGCTACCAGCGGCAGCTGGCCGATACTGAGGCCGGGCGCCAGGAGGTATTAGTCCATCTGCAGGTCCTGCGGTTCTTCTGCGGGAACACCTCGTGCGCCAGGACGACGTTCGCCGAGCAGGTCCCTGGCCTGTCCAGCCGCTACGGCCGACGGACCCGCGGCCTGGATGCCGCGCTGCGGGCCATCGCGCTGGCGTTGGTAACCTGCGCTGCCCGGCCCCGACAGCCCAGCCGATGGCCGGTCAAACAGTAGCTGTTCGCCGCTGCCGACCCTCTCAGCAGCCTTGCGGAGCGCAACTGCCGGCGGCTCTGACCGGAAAAGCGGGACCTCGCTGGCAGGCCGCTCCGGTAAGCCACCACGCGCAGGTGTTCGCGGTGCTCCTCGAAGGCCGCTGCCAGCCAGTCGCTATCGGCCATCTGCCCCTGTTCCCCTGCAGTCAGGTATCACCACACTGACACCACGGGACTTGCGGATGTGACATGCGGCGGATCCCCGCATACCGCGGGCGGCCGTGGCGCCCAGCACCTGTACTGCGCCCGGGGGACCCAGGCGTCAAACCCCGCAGTGGTAAGCCCTAGCATGGCCGGGATCGTCATGGGTTGGCTGTCGTCCTCCGCGCTGGTCCGGCGGACGGCGAGGTCCGCTCGCCGGCGGAACCGCAGAGCCAGCAGATCCGTTTGCACTGTTGTGCCGTTAATTGGCCGGCCTGGCGGGGGCCGGGACCGGGAGCGATCCAGCGCTTGCGCGATCCCGGGCCCGTCTAGCTCACCGTAGCTCAGCAGCAAACAAGGACTTCAGCGATGCGACTGGTGCGGGAACGCAGGCAAGCACGGCTCAGCCGCCAGGCTGGCGTGCTGCTGGTGGCGATGGCCCTGACGTTGCTCGCTGCGTGCGGCAGTGGCAGCTACCAGTCGCAGGCGCAGAGCGGCGCCAGTTCGCCGACTGCCACCCGCACTCCGCGCCAGTACATATCGTTCACCTCCTATCCCGGCTGGATTCAGGGCAGCATCCCGCCCAGCAAGTTCAACTACTCCCCGTGGACCGTTATCAGCGACTTTGGCCTGTGGCCGACGACAACCGGCAGCATCGCGGTCGGCGACATGGGCTCGCTGTCCAACATCCCTCCTGCGGTCGCGGCCGCCCGCAAGGCGGGCAAGAAGATCATCATGGCCGTCGGCGAGCAAGGCCTCGGACCCGCCTTCGCCAGCGCGGCCAGCCCGCGATATCAGCCGACGCTGATCACGAACATCACCAGCTACATCGCGAAGTATGGCTTCGACGGGGTGGACATCGACTGGGAAGAGGACGTGCCGCAGAACGAGGCGAGCTACGTTTCCCTGATCAAGAACCTGCGTGCCACGTTCCAACGGGAGTTCCCGAAGCCCGTGTACCTTTCGGCGGACGTGGACACCGGCCAGGTGCCGCCTGGCATCGCAGCCCAGATCGCCCCGTACGTGAACTCCCTCAACATGGAGACCTTCCAGAACAGCGGCGTCAGCAGCGCCATCGCCTATACCAAGGCCGGGATACCAGTCGGCAAACTGCTCATGGGGATCGGCGTCGCGGGTGGTTACTACGACACCAGTGAGCGCCGTGTCGCAGCGAAGGTGCGGTACGTTGAGGCCCACGGCCTGGGCGGAACGCTGCTCTGGCAACCCGGCAACCTGAACACAGACTGGACGGACCCGCGCCTCATGCCGCTGGAGCAGATGCTGCACAGCTGAGGCTGAGTTCTCGGCCGCCCTCGCCGTTCCCTGATTGCGGCAGCGCATTGCGTGCGCGCAGCAGACCGGCCGACTCTGGCTGCAACGCCGGGAATGGTCTCGGCCGCCAGCCCAGCCCGCAGCGCTGCGGCTGAGGCGGCTGCTTCGTCCGGAAACCAGCCTGCAGGCAGGCGACAGCGGCCGCACCTGCGGATCATCCTCGCGAAGCAGCCCGGACGGGCTGCATGAATATTCATGCCTAGCTGCTTACCGCCAATGCCCGCACATGCCGCATAGGGCGCGTGCCAGGTCAGGCGGGATCTAGCCGCGGCGGCCAGGCCGTTCGCTCGCGGCATCGTCGATCACCTCGCCCCGCAGCGATCTCCAGACCAGTTACGCCGCACTGAGTCGGCAGTTGGCATCGGCAAAATGGCATCACGGTGAGTGATGGAGAAGGCCGGAGAACCACATTAAAGTAGCGGTTGCCTCTTTGCGGTCCCGGCACAAGATACGCCGCGGTGCCGTGCGCTTGCCTGCCGTGGCGTCTTCCCAAACGATTGGCTGCCTCCTGAGTCGCCTTCAGCTTGGATGTGCGAAACTCGATGATCTGGGCAAAGGCGGTGTCATTTCCCCGGCTCGGTGTATTGCGGCGGTCATTTCACGCTCGTCGCCCCAGCGCGGCCAGCAGGCGGGTTTGCGCATCGCTGGCGTCCGCCAGGTCGATTTTGTCACCGAACACGCCACTGGCACGCAGGAGCTCCGCTTGGGGGACGACGATGTCGAGGCACGCATCCACTAGGACAATGGGTGGGATGTCGGGGCGCTGGTCAACCACGTGGTAGCTGGCAATCTGTGGGCCGCCGAGCTCGCCGTCGGCGCGACCATCAGCGAGGTCGGCGAATCACCTCGACGGCGATCTGCTCGGCGCAGACCCGGGCCCAGTCCAACCTCGGCGTACTGCTTTCCACCATGGTCGACCCGCCTCAGCTTGCCGAGGCCCGCACCTGGTCCACCAAGGCTGCCGAAGCTGGGATCATTGCCGCCCAAAACAACCTGGGGGTGCTGCTCGCCCGCCAGCTGGACCCGCCGGAACCAGTCGAGGGCCGCGTCTGGCTTACCAGCGCTGCTGAAGCAGGGTACACCGACGCCCAGTACAACCTCGGGCAGCTCCTTTCCGGGCTAGATCCGCCAGAGTTGGCCGAGGCCCGCACCTGGTTTTCCAAGGCGGCCGAAGCCGGAAACACCCAGGCCCAATACGATCTCGGACGGCTGCTCGCCCGGCTAGATCCGCCGGAACTGGCCGAGGCCCGCACCTGGTTTACCAAAGCAGCCGAAGCTGGAAACACCAGCGCTCAATTCAGTCTCGCGCTATTGCTTGGGAACAAGCTGAAGCGGCCGGAGCTATCCGAGGCACGCACCTGGTACACCAAGGCCGCCGAAGCCGGGCACGCCGAGGCCCAATACAATCTAGGACTGCTCCTCGCGGATCGGCTCAACCCGCCGGAGCTATCCGAGGCACGCACCTGGTACACCAAGGCCGCCGAAGCCGGAAACACCAGCGCTCAGAACAACCTCGGGGCGCTGCTATACAGCAGATTGGATCCGCCGGAACCAGCGGAGGCGCGTGCCTGGTGGACCAAAGCCGCCGAGGCTGGTCACACAGGTGCCCAGTTCAACCTCGGACAGCTGCTTTCCGAGCTAAACCCACCGGAACTAGTCGAATCCCGCGCCTGGTGGACCAAAGCCGCCGAAGGCGGAAACTCCGAGGCTCAGAATAACCTCGGGGCTTTGCTGGAAAGCCAACTGGATCCACCCGAACTATCTGAAGCGCGGACCTGGTACACGAAGGCTGCCGAGGCTGGAAATGCCGACGCTCAGCTCAACCTTGGGCGATTTCTTTCCAGGTTGAATCCGCCGGAATTGGTTGAGGCTCGCGCCTGGCTAACCAAGGCCGCCGACGCCGGAAACGGCGGCAGCGTGCGCCCGCCTCCGGGCGAGGGCCGATTACGCAGCGTTCGGCCAGCGTCCCCCAGTCGGGGCTGTGCGGCGGTTTGTGCTGGCCGTCGTTGGAGCGGCCGATGGCTGCGACCAGCGGACCGGTGTCGAGCACGTCGAGCACGGAGTGTCATGCGGGCGCTTTAGACGCCTGCAAATGGGCTCATCGTTGCTTCAGCGATGTCGCCTGGACCCGCAGATGCGGTGATGGACAGCTGCCCTCGTGGCGTTCTGGCCGTCCGGCCTGATGGGCAGAGAACTGTACCACAGGCATGTGGTACAGTCTGGTTGTGGAAGCACCGGCAGTCATAGAGCGGATCAGCGAGCTTCTCGACCGCGACGGGTTGCAGACGTCCAACACCTCGATGCGGATCCCTACGGCGCTGCGGGATGCCGCTGCGCTTGCGGTCAGGGAACTGGGCGTGGCGGCGTCCGCCACCGCGCTGACGA
>OBLT010002328.1_pt1 | contig 11888 bp, 12 predicted proteins | sample 1518721 | NCBI WGS metagenome assembly OBLT01 (sample SAMEA3539307, study PRJEB22396) | soil metagenome | biome: tundra; feature: field; material: soil | place: USA | collected 2010-05 | depth 0.15 m | reverse complement strand
CTGGGTGGGACTCTGGAAGGGCCGGACGGGGTTCGCACACGCGTGGCACCACCTGGCAGGTGAGCGTGGCCTGGCAGGCCAGTTTGCCATCGATAGAGGCCTTGGCCTCCATGCGGCCGACGCGGCTCTTAAACGACAGCACTTCCACTTCGATGCGCAACTGGTCGCCGGGCGTGACCGGGCGGCGGAACTTGGCCCGCTCGATGCCGGTGAAGACCGCCAGCTTCTTCTCGCGGTCGGGGATTTCGCTCATCATGATGATGGCGCCGGACTGGGCCATGGCCTCGATCACCAGCACGCCGGGCATGATGGGATAGCCGGGAAAGTGGCCCTGGAAAAAGGGCTCGTTGAAGGTTACATTCTTGATGGCTACCAGGCGCTTGGCGCGCTCGAACTCGACAACTCTGTCAATCAACAGAAACGGGTAGCGGTGGGGGAGTAAACCCAGGATCTCCTGGATGTCGAATGTCATTCATGGCTCCAGAGAGCGAGTGGCGTGGCCGCTTTGCGCTCCACTGGATTATAACGAAAGGCCCGCGCTGGAGTGTCAGTTCATGCCGGGCAGATGCGCGCGCCGGCTATTTTTTGATGCGGCGGTTGGCTGCGTCCACGCTCCAGAAATCGGGCGCCAACTGCTGGTTGTAGGCCGCGTGGACCAGGAAGTACTGCCGGATCTGGTCGTCGTTCTTGAAGCGGGTGATGGTGAATGCGGTGGGGAAACCGTCGACCGTGTGGTAGTCGTCATACTCCTCGGCGTCGAGATTCTTGTCTTTGTAGACCGGATCGCGCCACTCGAAGGTGCGGCGCAGCGGCAGGTGGGTCTGGGTGTCCATCTGGATGGTTACGGCCTCGTTCTGGGCCGAGATGAGGGTCACCTGGTCGGCCAGGTGGCGTTCGGCCAGGCGCTGCCCCTCGTAAATCAGGATGGTCTTGGGATCGTTGAGCCAGGTCTTGACGACGGCCTCGATGGAGTGGTCGCGGCGGAGCAGGTAGTCGTCCACTATCTCCTGGGGCAGCGGCGCCTTGCCCTTGTAAGTCACCTCGGAACCTGTGCGCCCGAGGAAAAACTGCACCACGTCGCGGTGCTTGGTGTACTCGATGCGGTCCTGGTCCGGCCAGGCGTGGAAGTCCCAATACTCGGTGGTGCCGCCGCTGGGTTTGCCATGGAAAAAAGCGGCGATGCGCCCCTGCTGCATCGAATTCTTCATGGTGAGCCAGGCCTGGCCGCCCAGGGCCTGCACCATGGCGTCGAGAACCGCGCGCGCCTGCCTGGCATTCTTCACGCTGGCGTCGTCCGTGGTCTGCGTCTGGGTTGCGAGCGGCCAGGCCAGCATCAGCACCGCGAGCGCTACGGGCAAAACTCTGCGCATTGATTTTCTCCTCTAACGATTGGACGTGTTGCGGCGGCCAAAGCCTCGGCCATAGGGCTCACGCTATCGCATTATCGGAAAGGATGTCGAGGGGCGGCGGCGCACTCTTGCCCCCGGCGAAGAGAAAAGCCTCGTCAAGGGCGGCAGACGACAGGAAAGGCGCCGCGAATCAAATGGTTCTGAGAACCCGCACCGGAAGAAAAATGATTGCGCTCACCAGTTCCAGTGCGCCGCCCACTGCGATTCCAGCCAAGCGAAACGGCAACAGGAGCAACCACACCAGCGGATACAGCACCAGGGCTGCCAGCGCCAGCGGCCAGCACAACACCAGAAGAATGCACCACAAGAAAAACTTCGTCATGGCTTCAGCGCCTCATTGCGCGCGGGCTTGCGCCCGCAGTGGTCCATCCCATGATACGAGGGCGTGGCGGAAGCGGTTCCCGTTGCCAGATGCTTTCTGGCCCGGTACTCATCCTTGGGACTGCCGGTTTCAGCCCCGCATGGCCTTCGCCTGTGCGGCCAGCAGCTTTTTGCGTTCGCGGATGAGCTTGGCGCGTTCTTTGTCAGGCATGGCCAGCACGGCCTTGGTCCGCCTGGGCAGCTTTTCGTAGATCAGCGCGTGGGCGCGGGCCAGTTCGTCCTCGATCTCGCGCGGACGGAGCGCATCCCAGCGCTCCAGCGCCACCCAAAAGGCCCGGGCCAGATGAGGCGCGGGAGAGATTCCCTCGTTCTCCAGTAGCTCGTGAAAGCGCTCGGCCCCGCAGTGGAAGCTGAGGACGGGGGTCTCCATGCCGTCGGCGTTGGTCAAGGCGAACATCTTGCCGCCGATCTCGCGCTCGCCCACCCAGTAGACCAGAACCTGGCCCCAGTTGAGCGTTTCGGCTGTGTGCGGCAGAGCCAGGCAGATGGAGCGGATGTGCTCGTTGTCCATGGGGTGAGTGTATGCCGGGAGCAGCACCGGCGGAAGTCAAAAAGACCTTCAACAAGAGACCGAGCTATCGGAACGACCGTCATACGCCCGAACCGTAAGCCGCAGAGTTCAGAAAATCGCCTCGAACGCCCGGAAACGGCGTTCCAGCTCCCATTGCGCGGCGGCCTTTTCGCTGCCGTCCCGGAAGCTCTTGCAGGCGGCGGAGGGCTTCTCTGCGCCGAGGGGCTGGGCTTTGCAGGGGGCGGCGGGGGTGGTGAAGGCGTCGGGGGCGCCCCACAGCCTGGGGCCGGGCAGGAAGCTGTGCTCCATCCCGGTGCGGGCAAGCTGCTTGAGGTCCTGGTAGGTAAGGTGGTAGTCGAGGGCGGCGCGCACATATTCGCCGGTGATGTCGATGCGGCTAACGCCTTCATCGTCAGTGGACAGCGCCACGGGAACGTGTGCGGCGCGGTAGATCGGGAAGGGGTGCTCGGCGCCCTTGACGCCCAGGATGCCTTCGTTGGAGCTGAGATTGATCTCCACCATCACGTGCTTTTGGGCCATCTCCTTGAGCAGACCGGGGGCGTCGTCCTCATACATCACGTCCACGCCGTGGCCGATGCGCTCGGCGTGGCCTAGCTCGACCGCCTGGCGGATGTGGAAGCGCAGGCCCTCGGGCGGCACTAGCCCTGGCGCCAGCTCGCCGGCGTGCAGGCTGATGTGAACCCGTGGGTAGACGGAGTTGAGGTAGTCGAGCATCTTCATCTGCAGGGTGTAGTCGCGCATGGAGATGAAGCCGTCCTCGGCCTGGACGAAGTTGATGCCGACGAAGCCGGGTTCATGAGCGTCCATGGATTGCTGGATCGTCTCAAAGCCGAGGAGGGCCTGGGCGAAGACCTGCTCGGGTGCAGACCCGCGGCCAACCTGGTAGATATAGCGAATCTCGACGTCGCACACGGCGCTTTTGGAGGGCGTATCGCAGCGCTCGATTTTCCGGCGCTGCGCCTCGGCGTCGCTGACGTCTGCGCGATCGGCGGCGACTTCGTTGAACAGGCCTTTTTGAACCATATCCTTTTGCAGACTGGGTAAATCCGGGTTCCAGCCGAGATCGCGGGCGATTTGGGCGGCCTTGTCATGGGGCGGAGTCTCCATGAGTTCCAGGTACTGCTGATTCTGGGCGGCTGCGCGGCTGGCTGCCTCGTCCACCCACTCACCGTTGTGCATCTTCTTGTCCAGCCAAGGGAAGCGGGCGAAAGTGGAGAAGAACTGGTCGTGACCGCTGAAGCCGGAAGTGGGCACAAAGCCGCGCATGGAGAGGGCGTCGATGAGCCGGTCGTAGAGATCCTGGTTGGCCTGAGTCATATTCCCGGAGAGCTGGGCCGCCGGAATCAAGTTCTTGTCGCAAGGCTCCTTCATCGGCTTTTGATTCGGTGTGAGAGCGAACCTGAGTGCTTCTGGGTCAACACAGAGGCGCTCCTCGCCCGCATCGCGGATAAGAGTCTCCGCATAGACCGCGCCGGAAAGGTGGACGTGCAGGTCGGCGCCCTTGGGAAAGCCAGCCAGAAAGGCGTGCAAACTCAGAGGCCCGCCTTGCACAGCGGCCTGGTAGGCGTGGGCCGCGCGGGCTTCTGGCTCCGGAGTGCGGGGCGCGGGAGACTGGGCGTGGAGGGCGGCGGTTGCGGCGAGCGCAAGGCAGGCGAGAGAACAAAGTGGGCGGCGCATGATTGTTTCCAGTGTAGTGCGGGAATGAACGTGTGGGGAGGGTTTACCACCCCAGCGACGAAGTGGGTGCCCGCTGGGCATCGCTGGGGACCCCGGGACTGCGCGGCCGGGTTTGGCGTGGAGAATCGGAGTTGGTATACTGGCTGAGGTTGTAGCAGCGCAGTGTTCGTGGACTCGCCCATGCCCTCCGGCGACGCCGGAATCCGCGCAGGAACTTGCAACTCAAAAGTTTGCACTGAGGCCAGATAGCTCAGTGGTAGAGCGCGGCCCTGAAAAGGCCGGCGTCGGCGGTTCAATCCCGTCTCTGGCCACCACATTCTAAAGAACTTAGCAGCAACCAAAACCGTCTCGTTTCAGTCACGCGTACAAAATGCGTACATCCTCAACCAATGTGCGCTTTGCCGCCTTCCTCTTTCTCCATCAGCTTCCAGATTTCCCGCGCTGTGTTGCCGGTTCTGGCGATGCGTTGCCGCCCTGGCTTGGCATAGCGTTCGGTCATCTTTATGTTCGAGTGGCCGAGGATCTTCGCCAGCTCATAAAGATCGCCGCCGTTCATCATGTACCAAAATGCAAAGGTGTGACGAAGATCGTGGAAACGAAAACCCCGAATTCCTGCCCTTTCAGGCTCATCTTGTATTGGACAAGAGTGGTAATTGACCCGGTACCCTATTTCCCGTAGACTAAGAAATTGCGAGGGATGCGGCTGTGCTTGCATTCTGGTCCGCATAACCCACGAAGTTTAAGGAAACGTAATGGCAAACCATGTATCGTCGCTGAAGCGCGCCCGCCAGACAGTAACCCGCACCGAAGTGAACCGCGCCAACCGCAGCCGCATGCGCACCAGCCTGCGGGCTCTGCGCGAGGCGCTCACCAAGGGCGACGTGAAGGCCGCCCAGGCGCAGTATCGCGAGACCGTCTCCACCCTCGACAAGAGCGTGCAGAAGGGCATTCTGCACGACAACACCGTCTCCCGCTACAAGAGCCGGCTGAACGCGCGGCTGAAGGCTTTGGCTACCGCCAAGGCGTAGTGCGGCGAGGCTGCTAAGAATCCGAGTTCAACACGAACGGCCAGGGGCAACCTTGGCCGCTTCTGTTTTTTGGCGGCAAATTGCGCGGCCGTCAAGGCACCGGGTCCGAGGTACCCATGGGAACGGTTGACCGGCAGGAGGCGATGCGGCGCAGCCCCATCCATCCGCCTTTCGCAATGCCGTACTTGCGCACAGCTTCAACGGCATATTCGGAACAGGTGGGCGTGTAGCGGCAGCGGATGAATCGGCCTGTAAATGGATGGAGATAGCGATGATAGCCGCCCACCGAGGCGGCAAACAGGCGCACACTGACCTGGCTCTGGGGCGGGCGCAATGCATCCGCCCCAAAGAGCATGGCCAGGGCAAGCAATGCCGCCAGCCAGGGTTCCGGCCTTCCACCCCAGCGACGAAGACCTGTCGCAGGGGACCCCGGCCTTAGGAACCGATTCCGCAGTGTGGGCATTTCACGCTGGCCTGTAAAAGCTGGTTGCCGCAGTTGGGGCAAGGCACCAAATTGCCTTGCGGACGGGAAAGGATATAAATCAGGAAGCCCAGGAGGTTCAGGAAGAAGACCACCAGCATCCAAAGAACCGCGTTGTCCATTCCGCGCGCCTTCGCATCGCGGGCCACCCACACCAGCAAGGTGACGCTCAGCGCCAGAAAGACAATGGGAATGAAGATGAACGTGCCGCAACAACCGCAGCCCGCGCAGCCACGGGCTGGGTCCCCAGGGTAGTACTGCGCGAAACAGGTAACCGGAGCGAACAGAACTGGGACTGTTAACAGTCGGAGGGACTTGTTCCAAATTTGCATAGATCACGGGCTTTCTGGAGTGAAGTGATTTGGCAGCGATGGTATGGAATGCAGTCTGCGAAGTCAACAAGAAAACAAATCGTGACATAGGCTATAGCAGCTCAAAGATCCCCGCTGCGCCCATGCCGCCGCCGACGCACATGGTGACCATGCCGTAGCGGACCTGGCGGCGGCGCATCTCGCTGAGCAGCGTGGCCGTGAGCTTGGCGCCGGTGCAGCCCAGCGGGTGACCGAGGGCGATGGCGCCTCCGTTGACGTTGATGCGCTCCGGATCAAGGCCCAGTTCGCGGATGACTGCCAGAGCCTGCGCGGCAAAGGCTTCGTTGAATTCGATCAGGCCGATCTCGGCCAGGGTGAAACCGGCGCGACGGAGCGCCTTGCGAATGGCCGAAATGGGACCCATGCCCATCTCCTCGGGAAGGCAGCCGGTGGCGGCGTAGGCCACCAGGCGGGCAAGCGGGCGAATCCCCAGTTCCCGTGCCCGGCCGGCTTCCATCAGAACGGACGCGGCAGCGCCGTCGGAGGTCTGCGAGGAGTTGCCGGCGGTGACCGTGCCCTGCGCGTGAAAGGCGGGCTTGAGCTTGGCCAGGGCTTCGGCGGAGGTGTCCGCGCGCGGGCCTTCGTCGTCGGCAAACACCGTCTCGGTAATCACGGGCTTTCCGGCCTTTGCGCCAGGAACGGCAGTGGTGATCGTTACCGGGATCAGCTCTTCGGCAAAACGTCCGGCGGCCTGTGCGGCCAGGGCTTTCCGGTGGCTGGCCAGCGCGAAGGCGTCCTGATCTTCGCGGGAGACGCCGTAGTGGCGGGCGACGCGCTCGGCGGTGAGGCCCATGGTCATGAGCGCAGCTGGATAATGCTCGGCCAGCCAGGGATTGGGGCTGGACTTGAGGCCGCCAAAAGGGAGCAGACTCATCGACTCTGCCCCGCCCGCCATCACCACCCGGTCGCCGCCGGCGCGGATGCGCAGATCGGCCAGCGCAATGGCCTCCAGGCCGGAGGAGCAGAGGCGATTGACGGTAACGCCGGGAACCTCGACCGGCAACTGGGCGCGCAGAGCGGAAAAGCGAGCGATGTTCCAGCCCTGCTCGCCCTCCGGCTGAGCGCAGCCGAGGACCACGTCGTCGATTTCGGCGCGGTCGAGGCCTGGAACCCGCTCCAAAGCCCCATTCAACGCAGTTGCGACCAGGTCGTCGGGGCGGGTGGTGGAAAGAGCGCCTTTGGGGGCGCGGCCAACGGGGGTGCGAACGGCGCTGACAATGACGGCTTCCGGCATGGGGAGTGCTCCTTTGCTGTTTTGTTATCCCAACGCACACTACAACTGGTTCGACTCGTTTGCGCTTCCAGCAACTGTCTCCGATGCTGCAACCTCGCCTTCGCCGCTCTGTTCTTCTCTGGATTTCCTGTAGGTCAACCACAGAAAGAGGGTTAAGGGAATTGACAATCCAATCAACAATCCGTTGAGCGAACAGAATGCACGAACCGGGATAAAACGTTTTGTATCAATAAGCACGATGAGAAGGAGATTAAGACCTATGAATAAAATGCCTGATATTCCCAGAACGATCTTCGCTATCTTTGGAATGAAGAGAGAGATAAGCATGGCGACGACTATTCCGGCCAGAAGTTCATTGGCAAATAAAAAAGCATTGACGGCAGATTTGGATGGGAACGCGCCGAAGACCCAATATAGGCTAAATCCTTCGGTAGTCAGGCCAAGCAATGCAGCAATGGCTACTGCTCGCTGATGCCGATTTTGTAGTCTCCAACCATGCGATAGAGAGCCTACCAAGAGCAACAGGCATCCAAGAGGAATTATCGAGTGGTTGATTATGCTGAAAGTGCTCCATTTCCGTCCCTTTAATCCCAAGGCTTGCTGAGCATACGTGTAACCCTGGTCGGCTGCCTTGTGGTACCAGCGGTCAGCCGCAGCGCGGTCTTGAGGCACACCTTGGCCGTAGAAATACATATAACCGAGGTCGTACTGGGCTCTTGCTAGACCCTTATCGGCTGCCTGACGGTACCATCGGGCTGCCTCTGCACGGTCTTGCGGCACCGCTCGACCGTCGTAATACATGGAGCCGATGCTGATTTGAGCTTGTGCGTCGCCCTGATCAGCGGCTTTGCGGTACCAGCGGAGACCCTCGGTAAAGTCCTGTGGCAACCCTAGGCCACAGTCATACATATAACCGATGCCATATTCAGCCTTCGCGTCACCCTGATCCGCTGCCTTGCGGTACCAGCGGGCTGCTTCGGCATAGTCCTTCGGCACTCCTTTGCCGTAGTAATACATACCGCCGAGCCCGTATTGAGCTTTCGCATCTCCCTGCTCGGCGCTTAGGCGGCAAGTTCTTGCGGCTTCAGTTAGCTTACGCTCCTTGCGTACCTGCCAAGTGATTGCTGCCCCGCAGATTAGCCCAATACATGTAACAGGAATTGCGATCTTCCAAAATGATTTCATTTCATCGCTCTCCGAGTTTGTAACGTCCGATTCCAAATGAATATACAGACTATAGAGGTAGTTCGCATAGGCCTGGCCGGCAAAACCTAATCCGGCATCTCCAGCACGATCCAGGCATTTTTCAAATAGAAGTGGTAGACGGTGCGGTGGTCGACGAGCGAATCGGCCAGGGCGTCGTGGTCCACGAGCGCCGGGCGATGCAGCAAGCCGATCTGTGCCGTGCGAATCTGTTCGGGCGAGGCCGGGTCAATGCCCCAATTGAAACCGAGAACGCCGCTCGGGTCGTGGGCTTGCAGGCGCTCGGTTTCGGGCGAGGCGGCCAGCACCATCAGCTTGGCTGAGGCGCTGGAAAAGTAGACCAGCAGCGAGACCGTTCCCTGCGCCGAGCAGAGAACCGCCCAATCGGAGGAGCCGGGGCGCTCCAGGCTGGCGTGGATGACGTTCTCCGGATGATGCGCCTCGTAGGTTTGCGGAATCAGGCAGTCGCGGCGGTTGAGCAGGTCTTGAACCGCGGCTGGCAGCTCAGGAAACGAACTGACCGGCAGATGGCGGATAAGGTACGGGGTCGAGTGGCCGGCGAGGACGATCTGGCCGGATTCAGTGAGTTGGGCAGGATTTGGCTGCTGCTGGGCCGGGAGGAGGGTACAGGCGCAGAGCAGTACGCCTAGCAACAACCCGCTCTTTCTCAAGCCACCACGAGCCATGACGAATTCTCAATTCGATTTCGAGAGACCGTGAACATTGAAGGGGACGGGCTTTAGCCCGTCCGTTAAGAACCAAATCAAAACTCCGGCTTTAGCCGCTGAGGGAACGCAAACTTCCCAAAAGAAACTTCCCTCCGGGGCTAAAGCCCGCGTTGATTTTGATGGCATTATGCGGGGGTTGAAACCCCCGCCTCCCTCCGAATCGAGTTTTTCCGCATCCTGTGAAGCACGTATCCTTCACTCGGAGCCAACTTATTGAGCGGGTTCCTGATCGACTCCGAAGGCGTCTCCGACCATCGCCTCCGTCCATTCCTCTGCTTCCATCTCATGCTCAATGTCGGCTGCCATTTGGCGGTAACCTTCGGCCAAGTCATTCGCACTTGCCCGGTTAGTCTCATACTCATCGGCGTCGTGATCCATGGAGATTCTCCCACTGCACATCATCGTCCCATAGGGCTTCGACTTCAAAATCAATTCCGCAGCGGCTTGCCGGTTTTCAGCGTGAAGGCGATGCGCTCCTGGGTCTTGCGTTCGCCGCAGAGGGAGAGAAATGCCTCGCGCTCCAGGTCGAGGATGTACTGTTCGCTGACCAGGGTTCCTGGCGTGACACGGCCGCCGGCCAGGATGTACGCGGCCCAGCGGGCGACCTTTTGGTCGTGTTCCGAGGCGTAGCCGGCCTCGCCCATCAGAAAGACGCCGGTCTCCAGCGCGGCCAGCGCCGCGGCGCCGGGAGCGGGAATCTGCGTGCGCGGTTGCGGAGCGGTGTAGCCGGCCCCAGCCAAGGCTGCCGCCTGGGCCTTTGCGTCCAGCAAAAGGCGCTCGCGGTTCATGGTGATGCGGTCCGCCGGCGCCAGCATGCCCAGCGGCCGTGCCTCGGCGGCCGAAGTGGAAACCTTAGCCAGGGCGATGGTCTCAAACACCCGCCTGAGCGCCGTGGCCATCTCCGCCGATTGGGCAAAACGCGAGGGCGGATCGCGGGGGTCGGGCGGGGCCAGCGCAACGGCTTGGTCCACGGCCCGCAGCAGCATCTCCTTTGTGCCGCCACCGGCTGGAATCAGGCCGACACCGGCCTCGACCAGGCCGATGTAGGTCTCCGCGTGGGGCTGGCGTCGCGCGGCGTGCAGGCAAATCTCCGCGCCCCCGCCGAGCGTGAGGCCAAACGGCGCCGCCACCACCGGGCGCGGGCAGAACTTGATGGCCGCGGTCATCTGCTGGAAGCCGTGAATGACCGCGGCCAACTCCTCCCACTCGCCCTCCTGCGCTACCAGCAGCAGTTGCATCAGGTTGGCGCCCACGCAGAAGTTTTCGCGGTCGCTGGCAATCACGAAGCCGGCAAAGTCGCGCACCGCATCGGAGGAGGGATTCAGCACGGCGGAGATCAGCGCCAGCACGTCGCCGCCAATGGCGTTCTTGAGCGAGTGCAGTTCGATGCAGCCGATGCCATCGCCCAGATCGACCAAGGAGGCGCCGGGGTTCGAGCGGACCACTTTGTGGGAACGCCGGAAATCCGCAACACGAGCATGACCGGGGACGGCGGGTACTGGCTCCAGTTGGCCTTTCTCCGGCTGGAAGCATTCCCGGCCATCCTGGGCGTACCAGGTCGCCGCGGCGACCGAGGACGGCTGCCCGGCTGCCAGGCCGCCGCGGCGGGCCAGCAGAGCCTCGATGCGCGGGCTCACCGGCAGCCCCAGCGCCTTCATGCGGGCAACGGTCGAGGCGATGCCGGCCGCATCCCACATCTCGAAGGGACCCAGCTCCCAGTTGAATCCGGCGCGCATGGCGCGGTCGATGGAGGCCGCGTCGCCGGCCACTTCGCCGATGCGGTCCGCGGCAAAGTTCCATAGCGAAGCCAGAAAGGGCCACAAGAAGGCCGCTGCCTTGTCCTTGGCGGGATCGTTCGCCAGCAGAAGTTTCAACCGCTCGGGAACAGTGGCGGCGTTTTTGGCCATTTCAAGTGCCGGGAGCGCGGGTTTGGCCGAGGAACGGTACTCGAAGGTGGCAAGGTCGAGCACCAGGCGCAAATCTCTTCCATCTTGATTGGGTCCATCGGGGCTGCGGACCTTCTTATAGAAGCCCTGGCCAGCCTTATCGCCAAGCCAACCCCGCTTCACAATCTCTTCCAAAACGGCGGAAAAACCGCCCTGCGTCACGCCCTGGGGGAAATTCGCAGCCACATGGGCCAGAATGTCGGTGCCCACCAGGTCAGCCAGCCGGAAGGTGCCGGTGCGGGGCCAGCCGATAGCCTGACCGGTCAGCGCGTCTACCTCTTCAATGGTCAGTCCCTGCTCCAGCATCAGAGTTGCCGCGTTGAACATGACGGCGATGCCGATGCGGTTGGCGATGAAGTTGGGCGTGTCGTTGGCAAACACCACTTGCTTGCCCAGGGCGCGGTCGGCAAAGGAGGCAAAGGCGGCCACCACTGCCGGATCGGTCTCGGCGGTGGGAATCACCTCGAGCAGGCGCATATAGCGCGGCGGATTGAAGAAGTGCGTCCCGAAGAAGCGGTCGCGGCGCGCAGCAAGACCCGCGGCGATCTGGCTCACCGGAAGCCCGGAGGTGTTGGTGGTGAGCACGGCATGGGGCGCAAGATGGGGCACAACGCGGGCCAGTAAGGCTGTCTTGATGGCCAGATTCTCGGCGACCGCCTCGATCACCCAGTCGCACTGGGCCAGTTTGGGCAGGTCGTCCTCGAAGTTGCCGGGGGTGATGAGCGCGGCCAGCGACGGCTCATAGAAGGCGGCGGGCTTGGCCTTGGCCAAAGCATCAATTGCCGCCAGAGCCAGACGGCTTCGGCTTCCCTCGCCAGCCGGAACCATATCCAGCAGCAGGACGGGGATTCCGGCGTTGGCCAGGTGGGCGGCGATGCGGGAGCCCATGGTTCCGGCG
>OBLT010002327.1_pt1 | contig 11888 bp, 15 predicted proteins | sample 1518721 | NCBI WGS metagenome assembly OBLT01 (sample SAMEA3539307, study PRJEB22396) | soil metagenome | biome: tundra; feature: field; material: soil | place: USA | collected 2010-05 | depth 0.15 m | reverse complement strand
AGGAGATCGAAGTGGAGTTCACTCCTCCGTATTCAGGCAAACCCATTCGCGTGCGGAGCGAAGTGCGCAACCGCAATGGATACCGCTACGGAGTCGAGCTTGTTCCTGAGGGCATGGAAGAGCGGAGCGAAGTCACCCGCTTGCGCCAAATGTTAACAACCTTCGAGGCAAAGTTGTCTTGAAAGCTCCCAGTCCCTTTAGATGTGCCCTGAATCTCCCGGCGGCACGATTGTAATTGATCGGCTCTGTTCCCTGAGCGGCTGGCACCACCCGCTCAAACAGGTTCCGCCAATAGGAGGGTCGCTCGAACTCGGTATTTGGGGAAGAAGGCTTGATAACCGTCTTCCGTGATCTTCAGTTCGGCTTCTATCTCCGGTTCCCCGGCGTATCCGCGTTGTTCGAGAGTGGGTATTAACTGAGAGAGCAGATCCTGCAAGCCGCTCTGTAGTGCCCGAATTTGGGTTGCCCAGATATCTGCGTCCCTTACAGATTCACTCTTTATCCCGGCAGAGCTAGTCGGCCCCCAATTGATCCGTAGACGGTGCCATCGGCAGTACGCAGCGCAGCGTGGATTCCCTCTTTCCTGAGTGTGCGTTTTTTTTGTTCCTCCAACTCCTCTAGTGCAACACCTCGCAGCCGATACTTGCTGATGACTTCCGGCCAGTTTCTATGCAGACTCTCAACGATGCTTAACCTCTCCCAATCTCCATGCTGGTAGACATTAATCGCGTAAAACGCGCAGTCATCCACTAGTGCAAAGACAAGAGGCCCACCTCGCTTCACATAGCGGGGGTCGTTGAGGTCCGGCTCGGCACTCAGATGAAAATGATGCACTCCCCACTCAGCCAGCAGTCCGTCAGCGTTGAAGATGGAGCGATGAAGTTTACTCAGGTGTGGGTTAAGATCATTGCCGCTGACAACCTTATTCTTGCTCTCGGCACTCGAAGTGCGCCGTCATGGCGGGTGAGCCCAAGACCATCCAGAGCTCGGTCAATCGCCGCGACCTCATCGGTCAGGTCCGGCAGAAGTGGCTTGAGCCAAGCGCCGACCGTCCGGGCGGCATGGTGAGCGCGGCTTTCCTTCTCGCCGTCGTCATCGAGATCCTCTTCAAGAGAGCGGGCCTTCCTGAACTCTTCAACGTTGTGGGGAAAGCGCGCGCTCCTCCTTAGTGAGGAAAAGCTGCTTGGAATCAAGATGCCGCTGTGGAAACCGATTCGGGCGATTGTTCTTACTGTCGAGGTCATTGATTTCGCTCTTTAGCCGCCGGACTAGCACCTGCCGGACGCGTTCCTTCTCGCTATCCTTAAACTCGCTAGTTTGTGCAAAGCGTACCGGGTCCAGAATTTCGAGCAGGCCGGAGAAACTTCGCGTGTGGCCATTGTGCGGGGTGGCTGTCAGAAAAAGCTTGTGCTCAAACAGCGGCGTGATCTCTCGGAGTGCCTTGACGAGCTGGTTGTCTTCGCCGAAAGGCGAGGGGAGCAGGTTGTGACCTCATCGACAATGAGAAGATCCCATGGCAATTGAGCGCGTGGGCCGCCGGTGGCCGATTCCGCAGCGCGACATGTCGCGAGAAATTGTTGCAGGATGTCCGGCTGGCGCAGGTAATAGTATGACGCGATGATGCGCGGAAACGTGCGCCACGGATTGGCGTCTAGCCCAAGTCGCCGTTGAACGGCGTGCGTCTCAGCACGGTCGATCACATCGAAGTTGAGCGAGAACTTCGTCTTCATCTCGCGTTGCCACTGCTGCGTAAGAGATGCAGGCGTGAGAATCAGGACCCGCCGCACTCGCCGACGAATCAGAAGTTCTGTGAGAATGAGGCCGGCTTCGATTGTCTTACCCAAACCAACGTCGTCCGCCAGTAGCAGCGAGACGCGCGGCATTTCAAGAGCTTTCAACAATGGAACGAGCTGAAAATCATCGACCTGCACCGCGCCAAAAAAAGGCGCAGAGATTGGTGCATCTGGCGCGCGGCCCGACCCGTCTGGATGTAAAAAGGGTGTCAGCGCGGCCCACCTCGCCGCCCGGACTAATGCATCAAACTCGCGCGGTTCCATCGACGCTTCGGACTGAACCTGAGGAAGAGCATTCGGTTCCAGCAAATCCCGGCCGTGCTCCCGCTTTCACAGGACCATGTCTTCGGCCACACCGTCGCTGTCCGTGTACTCAACTCGAACGAGGTGAAGGCGCCCTTCCTGGGAATCAAACGGTTCAACGGCCACGATGATGCCACGTCGGTTCGGGATAGTAGCCAGCATGCCGGGACGCGGATGGTGGATTGAGCTTGGCGTCATAGTCGTTCCGTGGTCGTAGCCCTCGTCCTTCTTCTTCGTAGCGAACGGCACCAGAATGACTTCAACGCATTATGGGTACGGAGAGCGTGCGGTTCTCCGCTTACTGTGCTTGCACCAAGGCCCCGCCCACCGGCAAACTCTTTGGTTCGTCGCGCACTTAACGGGCGATTTTTTCGCCATTATACGCGGTACCTCTTGCGCTATAATCCCGCGATCGTGCCATGAGGGACGACGGTAGGCCATTAAGCGATTACCACTGACGCGGGCGGACGATCTCAGATCTTCCGCTCGCGAGGTGGGGGCACTGCTCTTAAGTACCTGTCCCCCTGGAGAGTCTAGGACAGAATGCGCCACCGCGTCTGTTCCTGTCGGCTTCGCGAAAGCATTTCAGATTGCCGCTGCACGCTCTCTCTGCGCTTGCAAAGAACCAGCTATCCGGCGGTCCCCCAAGCGGATCGCCACTCCCACCACCTGCCCGACGACCTCCGCCTCCTGCGGATGCTTGAGAATGCGTGCGGGCACGGGTGACAACGGGTGCGGTTGCAGTACGATGCAATCCCGCTTGATATGGCACCAGCAACACGTGAAGCCATCGCGGGTCTCAACGAAGTAGATCGGGCGTTCGAATTCGGACCGCCATGTGTCTTCAACGACTTTGTTCAGGGCTAAGTCCACTTGTACAAAACTGCCGGGAGGCAGTATCGGGTACATCGTGAAGTCTTCTTCCCCGATGTGGCCGTAGGAGTATTGGTCGTTCGCAAACGCCGAAAGAGATGCGAGCGGCACGACACCCCATTGTTCAATCATGCGGCCGAGGTCAGTGGTTTTCTGGAGCACGAATCCAGCGTCCATGCGGAGTGGAATGCCAATCTCCGTCACGTTGTTGAAAACTTGAGAAAGGTGCGAGCGACGTGGCCGTACGGCCGAGAAATCCGCGTGAATACCGTTGAGATTGATGCCGTATGACGACAAAAGCTGCCGATAGTCGAACCGGTAGATCGCCGCAAGCGAATAAAGCCGGAAGATACTGGGGATAACTCCCTTTGTCTCGATATCTGACAGCCGGCTGGGCGGGATGACAAATTCCTCGTTTTCCAGTCTTTGCGCAATCCGGATGCTGGCCGCTTCCACCTCCCTCATGGTATAGCCAAGCCCTTCGCGCAAAGCACGAAGTCTGTGCGCTCCGGAACTGAGCTGTGCGACCATGTCTTTTTTCACGAACATACTAGCAGATAGAGCATCTCTTACGTGTAGAACTACTTTGGCTTGTTCCGATTATGGAACGCGTGAGACCGATACCCCAGAAATGAACGACATAATTCGCGGTGCGGATTGATAACTTAAGATACAAGGCCCTCGAAGATGCCAAGAGTAGCAGGACTTGAGCTCCTCAAGGTACTCACAACTGATCTAACTCCAGACGTGAGGTGCGTTTCGTTTTCGTAACAACTGGGACCAGAAGCTTATAACCCGCACGAGGATAGCATCGGTCTCATCACAAATGGCAGACAGGAGTTCGGCATACCAGATTCAGAACTACTCTCGTGGCCGCGGGCGCAAGTATGAGCCTCCAGCAATGACAATAATCAGTCGAGGGGAAACGCGTGCGGCAGTCACCCATCTCGCAAGATCGAGCGCGACACCTCGGCGTAGTCGAGAAACCAGTCAGGGACCCATTTGCAGAGATCGCCACCAGAAGATCTCCTTCGCCGGCTTAGTGAAGCCCTCGAAAATCGGCCTAGAATCAAGAACGGAACTCTCTCAATGCATGACGCGGGACGATTTGAAAGATGCGAGATTCCTCTACCTACCTCACGCAACTATTTCTGACCGCTCGTCTTGAACAGGAACGGGGGATGATCGCAGCTTGCTTGCACCCTCATTTCCTGCTTATTCTTGCAGGGCTCACTACCCCAAGCACAGGACGCCGCTAGCCAGGCATCACTACGTTAAAAGGTCAAAATCACGTCCCGTCTTTGTGTTTCGGGATAAGTCTCAGGCACCTGCGGCAGGTGCATTTGTACTCCGTGATACCGGGTCGCACAGTGTGGGCGCAGTCGCAGCAGACAAACCGCCCATCCTTGTATGCGATCATCGGTCTGAAGTCGATTCCCGCCATGCAATATGGGCAGCGAATGGTCAAGACCGTATCAGTCGGCATCGGCTGCCCTGCACCGGAAACAAAAGAGAGGGAGCACGCAGAATTCCAAACCTCAATCTGGAAGTCCACCGGAAATAGGATCGCAGGGCAGCCTCCTTGGATATTGAGCCAAGCTCGCGCCGAGATTTCGGCAGGCGTGCCGACAGGCGGGCACTAATTTTCGGCAGCGACGCCCAGTCGATGTGACGCGAACGTTTGGCGAGTGACGAGCACCATATCACGCGGATAATCTTCTACGTCCACATCGTGGTTCTTCTTGGCTAACGATCCCGGTCCCTCAGGAACTTCTATAGCCCCGCCGTTTCTTGGAGCTGGCATGCACCGCCCATTTTGATGAACAATCCCTAATCCACGGAAAGGACCGAACCATGACTAACATCCCAGCCACCCAATACCTCCGGGTATCCACTGAACGTCAGGAGTATTCACTCGATTGCCAAAGAGCAAGAGTCGCACAACACGCACAGGAAAACGGTTTCGCGGTGTCCAAAACCTACCGTGACGAGGCCAAGAGCGGATTGGAAATTGGGCGCAGGGCTGGATTATCGCAACTGCTTCAGGATGTCGTGGGTGGCAAGCCATCTTATAAAGTGGTTCTCGTGTATGACGTGAGCCGCTGGGGACGGCTTTCTGTTCTACTTTCGTAACAAGATCGAAATGTTAACTAATTGTGCTGTAAGTTCTGGCAAACTTTTGGTTGTCGCGTACCTAGAGACATTGCAGTCACGGAAAGACCTGCTACGAGGTCTTGCCCCATGGAGGGCAGAAAGATGGACGCATCCCGACTACTCCGAACCGGTACCCTCCACCGAGGACCTCGATAAATGTCGGTCGCCCAGCCCGCATGACTCTCGCATGACTCTTAGGAGGAATTCCCAATGGCCAATCCCGATCCCCTGCTGGTCTTGGGACTAATCGTACTGGGCGCTGCGCTCGGAGCACTGTTGACCACTCTTCGCTCTAAAGCCGCCACATCCCGGATTGTGAGAGAGGGGATCGAAAGAGCGCGACCAGGATTCGGATCGCCTACAAAGAAGGCTGCGGCCAAGGAAAAGAAGGAAGTGGCTTAGGCAGGGCCAATCTAATTGGTCGGGCGAGGAGATCGAGTGAGGTTCAATCGGCAGCGGAGGAGCTAATGACAAGGAATTTGTTTCCGTTCGCAGTCTTGGCGGTAGGGACGATAATCGTGGCGGCAGCCGCAGCGCAGAGGAACGAGGTCGGAGGGAGCATCGGGCGCACCTTCATTAGCGATCAGGGAGTAGCTGGATCGGGCCTTCCAGACAGCAGTATCCATTTTGGACATGGGCTGACATTTGAAGCAAATTATGGCCGGCGTTTGGTGGACGCGGACGTCTTTGGAATCACGTTTGAAATTCCTGCGGTCATTGATCCGAGTCAGAAATTGCATTTTGGCGGCTTCAATGCCCCGAGAAGTTTCGCCTCATATTTTGTTACACCCTCGGCCCGAGTCAATCTCTTTCCGAGCGGGAGTTTTTCGCCCTGGATCAGTGTGGGAGGTGGTGTCGGCCACTTTACCCTAAGTTCGCGCCTGGAATCCGGCCAGCCGAATCCAAACAAATCCGGAACCACCACCGGCGCGGTTCAGTTGGGCCTTGGTCTCGACGTGAAGATCATTCATTCCCTATACCTACGCGGAGAAGCGCGTGAATTTTATTCCGGGGAACCGCAACTGAATGTGAACACGGGGAAAAGCCGGTATTACAACCTATTCGCAGGAGCAGGCCTGGCGTGGCGTTTCTGATGGAGAGACGTGAGTTTTCGGCAAGGGTGCGTGACGGCTGCTAGCTCGCCCTGTTACGTTCGTTGAGCCGCCGATGAGCGGCCGAGGGCAAACCCATGAGCACCGCAGTTATTCCCGAGCCCATCGCGCAGTTACAACACCAACTGGATCAGTTTCGCAGCACCCAGCCGCAGCGGAAGAAGCTGCCGGAGTCGCTGTGGCAAGCTGCGGTCGAACTAGCCCGGGAACACGGTGTGTATTCCGTCGCGCACCCGCTACGGCTGGACTATATGGGGCTAAAGAAACGGCTCGGCGGAGCTTCCCGTCGCCGACGGAAGGCAACCAAGCCGGCATTCGTCGAGCTGATCGCGCCGCATGGAGCGACGCTGCGAGAGTGCGTCATCGAGTTCGAGTCTTTGAGCGGAGGCAAGGTGCGCATCCAGTGGAAAGCTGCCGCACCGCCCGATTGGACGAGCCTGCTGCGCGCCTGGCGGGATGCAGAGAGATGATTCAGCTCACGGCGCAGATGCGTGTGCTCGTGGCCATCGAGGCGGTCGATGGAAGAAAGGGCATAGACTCTCTGGCGCGGCTCTGCCAGGAGAAACTGGCGGAGGATCCTTTTTCCGGATGTGTGTTCGTGTTTCGGAGCCGCAGCGGGACGGCGATCCGACTGCTCAGCTATGACGGCCAAGGATACTGGCTGGCCCAGAAGCGTCTCTCCCGCGGACGATTCGTGTGGTGGCCGGAAGGGTCCGAACCAGCCAAGCCACTGGAAGCCTACGAGGTGCAGTTGTTAATGGCGGCTGGCGATGTGTCGCGCGTCCGCGCGGCGCCGATGTGGCGGCGAGTCGGCGTGCTGAAATAAATCTGGCGAGAAAAACACGACAGTCACCCCTTGCGTTCCAAGAAAAATCGGTTCATACTGCTGGTCGATGGTCGAGTTCAGGTATCGGGGCCGGGAGATCAGCCGGGAAGACATCCTTTATATACGCGCACTGATCGAGCGGCACCCGCAGGAAAGCCGCCGCAAGCTATCGACCAAGCTCTGTGAAGCCTGGCAGTGGCGCCAGGCCAATGGCGCGTTGCGCGACATGGTGTGCCGCGGCCTGTTGCTCATGCTGGACCGTGCCGGCCAGATCGAGTTGCCGCCGGTGAGTTACGTGCGGCATAACCCGCTGGCCAAGAGAGCCAGACCGGAGCCCGTGCGGATCGATACCACTCCCCTCCAAGACCGTCTGCGCAACCTCCAGCCGCTGGAGTTCGAGTCGGTGCGGCGCACCGGGAAAGAGCCGTTGTGGAACAGTTTGCTGGAGGAACATCATTATCTCGGTTACGAGCAGCCGGTGGGAGAACACCTGAAGTACCTGGTGTGGGCGCAAGGGCGGCCGGTCGCCTGCCTGGCATGGTGCTCGGCCCCGCGTCATCTGGGCAGTCGCGACCGCTACATCGGCTGGAGCACCGAAGAGCGTCGGCGCAACGTCCGCTTCCTCGCTTACAACACCCGATTCCTGATCCTGCCGTGGGTCAGGGTCGAACACCTGGCGTCGCATATCCTGGGCCGCATGGCGTCGCGGATCTCCGCGGACTGGCAGCGGATCTACGGACATCCGATTTACTTCCTGGAGACGTTCGTGGATCCGGAACGATTCCGCGGAACCTGTTACCGTGCGGCCAACTGGGTAGTGCTGGGCAAGACGACGGGACGGGGCAAGCAATCCAACAGCTACGTGCCGAACCGGTCGATCAAAACCGTTCTGGGATATCCGTTGGCGAAGCGGTTTCGCGAACTGCTCATGGGGCCAGGATGAAAACCGCAAGACGACGTGTCGATGTGAATCTGGACGAACTGGACCGGGTACTGGACGGAGCGCGGCAAGCGCCGTTGAGCGAGGACGATTACGAGAAACTCAAGGACGCATTGCATGCGCTGGCGGCGATGCTGGTGCGGCCGCGCAACACGGAGAAGGCCAGCGCCGTGCTGGAAAAATCGGAAGGCTCGGAAACTGGCGCCGGGACTCAGCCGGACACGAATGCTTCCCCACCGCCCGGACATGGACGCCATGGTGCAGGGGCGTTTTGCGGTTCCCGGAAGATTGCTGTTGCGCACCCGAAGTTGAAGCACGGGGATCGCTGCCCCGAGTGCGGGAAAGGCAACGTATACGGGCAGAAAGAGCCGAAAGTGCTGGTGCGGATGGTCGGGCAGGCGCCGCTGGCGGCCACCGTCTACGCGCTCGAACGGCTGCGCTGCGGTGCGTGCGAGCAGGTGTTTACCGCACCAGAACCGGAAGGAGTAAGCCCGGAAAAGTACGACGAGACAGCGGCAGCGATGATCGCGCAACTCAAGTACGGCAGCGGGACCCCGTTCTACCGGTTGGAACAACTCGAAGTTCAGCTGGGGATTCCGTTACCGGCGGCGACGCAATGGGAGGTTGTCGAAGAGGCGGCCGAGTTCATCAAACCGGCGCGCGACGAGTTAATCCGGCAGGCGGCGCAGGGCGAGGTGATCCACAACGACGATACCAGCATGCGAGTGTTACCGCTTGCCCGCGAACGGTCGGACGAACGCACGGGCGTGTTCACCAGCGGCATCGTGTCCACCGGCCAGGGCTGGAGGATCGCGCTGTACTTTACCGGCCCCCAGCATGCCGGCGAGAACATCGCCGACGTGTTGCAGCAGCGGGCCCAGCACGCGAGCCCTCCCATTCAGATGTGTGACGCGCTCTCGCGTAACGTTCCGAAGTTGCCCGCGGGGGCAGAGATTCTGCTGGCGAACTGCCTCGCTCATGGAAGAAGACAGTTCGTGGAAGTAGCGGCGAACTTTCCTGACGAATGTCGCTATGTGCTGGAGATGCTGGGCCAGGTGTATGGCCACGATGCCGAGGCACGTGAGCGCGGCATGAGGCCGGAAGAGCGGCTGCAGTTTCATCAGGAGCGTAGCGGCCCGGTCATGGAGCAACTGCAGCGGTGGCTGGAAACGCGGTTTGCCGAGCGCAAGACGGAGCCGTTCTCGGGGCTGGGCAAGGCGATCGCGTACTTACTGAGACACTGGCGGCCTTTGACGCTGTTTCTCCGGCAAGCCGGGGCCCCGTTAGATAACAACATCGTCGAAAGGGCATTGAAGAGGGCCGTTCTGCACCGGAAGAATGCCTTGTTCTATCGGACGCTGAATGGGGCGCAGGTGGGCGACCTGTTCATGAGCTTGATTCACACCTGTCAGTTGTGCGGCGCCAACTCCTTCGACTACCTGACCGAGTTGCAGCGCCACGCCCGGGAACTCGCGACCAGGCCTGCGGAGTGGATGCCGTGGAACTATCGCGAGACGCTGGAGCGAATCGTGTCGCTCTCAGATTCCGCGTAGAGTTATGATGAATCGCACCTGGCCGGAAACCATAGTCTCTGGCCACGCGGAGCGACCTTCGAAAATGGCCGGAAAACGGGCCTCTCACCAAGCCGTTTCACGTAGGGTTTTTGGCCAGGGGGCTGCGCAGAGGAAAACTCCGTGCCGCGCTGGCCTCTACGCTCGTGTCTCCACCCACGACCAGCAGACTCTTCCCTTGCAGAGCCGGGCCATGCGAGAGTACGCCGCAAAACGGGGCTGGGCCATCGCCATGCAAGTCAAAGAGGTCGGCTCCGGCGCCTCGCAGCGGGAGTTGCGGGAGAAGTTGCTGGACGCGGCGCGCCGCCGCGAAATCGACGTCGTGCTGGTATGGCGATTGGATCGCTGGGGCCGGTCCGTGGCCGATCTGGTGGCAACCCTCCAGGAACTGGAGCATCTGGGTGTGGGTTTCGTGTCGCTGACGGAGGCCCTGGACCTGACTACGCCGGCGGGACGAGCTATGGCCGGAATGTTGGCGGTGTTCGCCGAGTTCGAACATGAAATCCTGAGAGAACGGGTTCGCGCCGGATTGGCCCATACCCGGCAGAACGGCAAGCGGCTGGGCCGACCTGTAACGGCAGCGTGCAAGCAGCCGCAGGTGCTGAAACTGTTTGCGAAAGGCATCAGCAAGGCCGAGATTGCACGCCGCTTAGCAATCGGGCGGACCTCGGTGCGGCGCGTGTTGGCGACTGGAAAGGCGTAGAGATGGCGGAGAAGAAACACTCCTTTTGGACGGCACCTGCGAGACCAACCATGGATCGAAAGCAGGTTCCCCCCGACCAAAAGGTTCCTTTGGAGCTGAGCAACCGTGGGCGCGAGTTAATTCTGAAACACACCTTCGCCGACGACGAGCTAACGGGCCGCTTGCGCATCGTGCCCAGGCCCGGCGAACCACCGGTTTATCGCTTTACTTTGGATGATCTGGATGAACTCGCTGGCTACGTGGCCGCAGAAGCCAACCATGCAAAGATTAAGAAGATCGAGAAAGAGTTGCGCCGGTTGTACGCTCGGATTGCGGCGGTACTGGAATCCTATACGGACGAGAACAACGGATCGACAGACTGACCGACAACAGAATCGCACGCATGTCGAAACCGAGAAAGGACCGCATTCGAGAGGAGCGAATCCGGAACGAAGCCGTCGTCGACGCTTATGGGCCCGAAGAGAAGGTCATGGGCTGGTATTACTACCTCGAAAACAAACTGCGTTTCCCCTTTCAGGCCAAGTGCATCACGTCCATGGTGGTGTCACCACTCAGAAAGGGAGAAACCGTCGAAGTCCGGCGCATGGCGCCCGAAGAGGCCTGTGCGGGCGACATGCTCGTGCTAATCCGCTGGCAGAGCCGCAATCTGGCGGCTCCCCTGTCCCAACTGGTCGCCACCGACGCGGACGAACCAACCATCGAGGCCATATCGGCGATTGGCATTACTGGGTAGCTCAAGGTTACGGTTTCTGAATCACGCCCACCGCATGAATACATACGCAGGCTTGCCGAAAGCTCACGGAGAGACTCGCATAGCTACGGAATAACTGGGCTGACCGGTGATCCGCTGCGTGTCAACGCGTAAATCAATCCAGTTGCAATCACTGCCGCCCCCACACCAATCAAGACAGGCGAATCGAGGCCGGGATTGCGCGCTGCCGGCACCGGGTGCTCGCTATTCTTTCTTTTCTTCCCCTTATCAGAGCTATCGCGGGTATCTGAATCGTCGCGCGTGGTGGATTGTCCCTGAAGAAGGGTGACGGTCTCGATTCCAGCGCTAACGTTGACATCACCTTTGCGAGCAATGATCTGCACTGCACCGTTCCGGTGGCTCACTTCAAATTCTGTCCAAGCACTTGAAGCTGGCGTCACAGTGACGGCACCCGCTCTGGTGGTGAGTTCCTTCTTGTAAGCTCCAATGTTAATAGAACCGTCGTCAATCGAAATGCCGCTACTCTCAAATCTCACCAAAGAGTTTTGAAATACCGTAACGGAGGCGCCAGCAGCGTTGATCTTTGCTTGAGAGGAACTGGTGGTTTGGATGCTGTCGCCAGGAAAAACCGGAGAGGAACGCGTGACCGCGGCTCCGTTCACAAATGTTGATCCACTGACATAGAGCATTGCACCACCAGTTTCGGCGGCCATCAGGGAGGCGGACATCACCGGGATCATCGCGCAACACAAGAGTTGATGGAGAGTGAACTGCCTCATGACAAACCTCCCTGGCTAAAATATTGTGGCAATTGTAGCCCGTCTCTAACTCGTAGTCAAGCATTTGTACTCGTGGCATCGATTAATATGTCAGAAACTGATTTCTTCACCTCTGCCGCTGT
>OBLT010002326.1_pt1 | contig 11894 bp, 13 predicted proteins | sample 1518721 | NCBI WGS metagenome assembly OBLT01 (sample SAMEA3539307, study PRJEB22396) | soil metagenome | biome: tundra; feature: field; material: soil | place: USA | collected 2010-05 | depth 0.15 m | reverse complement strand
AGGGTGTACAGCGACTTGGGCCAGCAAGACAAAGCGCTGGCGCTGTTCGACGAGACCTTGGTGATTTGGCGCAAGTTGAGGATACGACCAGCCGAGGCCAACACGCTGAACAATATTGGCAGGGCGTATAACGACCTAGGGCGACGGGATGAGGCGCTGCAGCGCCTGAATGAGGCGCTCGCAATCTGGCACGACCGCGACAGCGGGCAGGGCGGACGGATTCTCAGTAGGAGGGACATGCTGCACGACCTGGGGCAGTTAAGAGCTCTCAAGGAACTCAACGAATCACTGCCGGCGAACTTGCGGGAGGCAGGCGGCCGCGCCGGCGAAGCGAACACGCTCGACAATCTGGGAGAAACCTATTCCGACATGGGCCGGGGCCAAGAGGCCTTCAACCATTTCAACCAGGCGCTCGCCATATGGCGCGAAGTGGGAGAACAGGGCGGCGAGGCACTGACCTTGAACAGCATGGGCAGGGCGTATGCGGACATGGGATTGAAGCAGAACTCCCTTGATGTTTTTAACCGGGCCCTGTCGATATCGCGCACCATAGGCAACCGGCAGGCCGAAGCGCTGACGCTGAACAACATCGGCCGCCTGTACCGCGACCTGGGGCAACACCAGACGGCTCTGGACTACTACAAGCAGGCGTTGCCTATCTGGCGCGAGATAGGAAATCGCATCGGGGAGGGGTTGGCCCTCAACGACATTGGGAGAGCATACGCAGACATGGGTCAGCCGCAACAGGCGCTGGATTACAGCAAGCAGGCATTGCCGATTTGGCGCGAGACCGGGACGCGGCGCGGCGAAGCAGCGACGCTGAATAATATGGGCCGAGATTATTCCAACCTGGGAGAAACAGACGAGGCCCTGGAGTACGATAGCGATGCGCTGCCAATCTGGCACGAGGTGGAAGACCGGCGTGGTGAAGCGCTGGCGATGATGACCATCGGCTGGGCCTACTCGGCGCGGAAGGAGCCGGAGAAGGCGCTTGCCAGCGAACTGGCCGCACTGTCATTGGCGACGGCCGTGGGCGATCCGGAGGTTCAAGGCGGAATTGAAACCACGCTAATGATCGGGTTCCGCGACCAGGCCCGTACCGAGGCCGCGATCTTCTTCGGGATGGATGCAGTGTGCGCCTACCAACAGATTCGCAAAAACATCGCGGGGATGGACAAGGATCTGCAAGCCGGATTCGCGCAATCGAAATCGATGACCTATCGCGTGCTCGCAGAGCTTCTCATTGAGGATGACCGTCTTGGCGAGGCAGAACAGATTCTCGACCTACTCAAAGAACAGGAGCTGAGAGACATTGTGCGCGGCGCTCCCGAGGGCGCGGCCAAAATCGAGCCGTTGAAGCTGACTGCCGCACAGCAGAAGGCACAGAGCGATCTGGCGGAGCTGGAAAAGAAGGCGCTCGTCTTTGAGCAGCTTACAGTTGACATCGCCGGCTTACAAGCGAATGCGGCCCGCACCCCCGCTGATGACGCAAGACTGAAGCAATCGAACTCGAGCATGGACCAGGAAGGCGCAGCAATCGCGGCTTACGTTGCCGGCACCATCGATCCGGAGCTGAAGGTGAATGCAGAGGCCGTTCGAGTGGGCGGAGCCTCAGGAAACGATCAATCCGCGCAAAGCTATTTGCAGAATACGTTGAGGAAGCTTGGTCCCCATGTATTGGGTATACGGTTGTTGCTCGGCGTGAATCATACCTACGAGATTGTTGTCACGGCCGATACGAGAAAGAAAATCGAGCTGCAGGCCACGCCGGCCGAGTTGCGCGCCAAGGCGTTTGAGGTCCTGAAGACTCTCCGTGCGCGCAACGCTGATCCCAGACCGCAGTTGGCCGAATTGTATGCCATGATTGTCGCACCCGTGGAAGAGGAGTTGAAGGCGCTTGAAGCGCAGCCTGCCGCCCAGGGTGGTGTTCCCACACTGTTGTGGTCATTGGACGACGCTTTGCGCTACGTTCCGATGGGCGCCCTCTACGATGGTCACCGCTACTTGGTGGAAGGCTTCAACAATGTCCTTTTCACGCCCGAGAGTTATGGACACATGACGGATTCACCGCTCGCGAACGGCGCCAAACCCAGCGTGCTGGCAATGGGGCTATCAAAGAGTTATGGCGGTCTGCCGCCGTTGCCGGGCGTGATGCCTGAACTGAATGCCGTGGTCCATGACCCCAGCGTGCCCGAATCGCATGGCCCGATGGAGGGAAAGCTGCTGCCAAATGAACAGTTCACCCTTGCGGCATTGAAGGCAGAGCTTGCTCCTGCCAAGAGTTTTTCAGTGGTCCACATCGCCAGCCATTTTGTGGTGGAGGCCGGCGCCGGTGAGGAACCTTTTCTGATGATGGGCGGAGAGGACAGTGGAGACGCGAAAGGATTCGAATGGAATCTCTCAGATATGGAGAATTCCGAAGTCATGTTTCATGGCACGAAGCTTCTGACGCTCTCGGCTTGCAGCACGGCAAAAGACTACACATCAAGGAACGGCTTGGAGATGGACAGCTTGGGTATGGTTGCCCAGCAGAAGGATGCTCAAGCGGTGTTGGCGACTCTTTGGGACGTGAATGACGCCAGTACGAGCCGGTTGATGAGCGATTTCTACGACCGCTGGGTCAAGAATCCTGCCGCGGGAAAAGCGGATGCACTGCGGCAGGCGCAGATTGCATTCCTGCACGGGTCCACCGAATCGCAGGGCGCGGGAGGCGGCCGCGGCTTTCAAGCAGAGTCGGAGCCGGCCGCAGTTGTGCACGATTCCGGTTACTCTCATCCGTTTTACTGGGCGCCGTTTGTTCTGATTGGCAATTACCAATGAAGACTATTTAGGCAAACATGTGCCGCCCACACGTTTCGAACCTTAAACCTGAGATAGATACCGCTCCGAACGCGAACCAACTTGTCGCCAAATCAACGATGCTCCTGTGGAGCGCTCTAGATGAAGGGCCTGCCGAATCTTTGATTGGCGATCAGTTAACCGGCCATTCTCTGCTCCGACTCGGGCGTGAGGATCCCAACGCAATGCCAATTTGAACACGACTGGAACAGTGATCGTCTCAAAAAAGCGAAGGCCTGGCGTGAGAGGCACTCGTCGATCCGCGAGCGCCTCTCACGCCGCATCTGGTCCTGCAACCGCATGAGCGCACGCCGCAGCCGTGACTTTTCTGTCTGCATCCCAATCCGAAAGTTCCCTTTCTGATTGCGAGGGCAGTACAGCGTAGCGGAAGGCCGTGGAACGCCAGCGCGGCTTCCTGATCGACCAGTTCCTGACGCGAGATTTGTCGCGGGTTATCACGCACAGCATTCGCGATGCTGAGCTATCGCCTCAGGAACATTTATACCCTACGATACTGATGCGAGCGTGGGCGAAGGAAGTCGGCACATCGGCCAATTTGAGCAACAGATTCTCATAAGCAGCGAGGCCATCTTCAATCAGTTTTGGATGTGCCAATGCCATCTAGTGGCCCCTCCGCATTGTAGAGCGGCGCGAGATGGATTCCATGCAGTGCGGCAATCGTCTCGATTTCCTCGACGCGCTCCCGCGTGATGAATCCTCGCCCCTGGGAGAACGGCTCGAAACGTCGCGCCAGGGCGAGGGCCATACCTTCCAGTAAACATCCATGGGCCACATCAGGGAACGGATGCCGATTCAGAATGCCTTTGAAATCCGGCATGAAACTCAATCCGCCTGAGATTTGTCCTAGACCGCCACTGAAGAATCGGGCACCAGGCATATCCCCGCCAGGATTCAGGTTTTTCGGGTACCCCGCATCGCAGATGATCGCTTCGGGCGCAACGCGGCCCAACCGAAGTGAAGGGGAAGCCAGGCTCGCCGCGCAGATCACGATATCGGCCGCAAAAGGGAATTGCTCGAGACTCGTTGCGATGTCTACCTCGGTTCCATCAGCCTCCAACTCGGCGGCGAGGGTGTGCAGCCGCTTCGCATTACGCGCGCAAAGCACAACGCGTTTGGCGAGAGGCGCCAGGCAGCGAGCACAGCCCGAACCCACATCTCCGGTTGCTCCAACGATCAGGAGCGTGGATCTGCAGATCTCCCGCCCCTCCATTGCGCACATTTTCCTGATGCCTTGGACAATGAATGCAACAGTGAGGGTATTACCGGTCGTGAAGATCGTGTCGGCCGTCCCTGGAAGCTGATTAAAGTTACCCTCGATCAAAATGGAGCTGAATCCACCCAGGCTCACGATCCTCGCTCCCGCTTTGATTGCACAGGCGGCCGCGGCCCGAACTCGGCCGATGTTGTCGTGGACGTATTCGCTATCGAGGTGATCCGGGGGAATGAAGCAGTCAATGTACAATCCACGCGCTTTGGCGCCGGTTGCTGACGCGACCTCGACGTTACAGACGGCTCGCGGGGGAATCCACGGGAAGATCTCCATGATTTCATCGTCGGGTAATCGCGTGCGCTCGGCCCCGCGCAAGACAGCGAGGACATCCGCAGCCGAGCGCCAGCTTTCCTGATGCCCGATTAGAGCGAAATCCAAGTCGGTTCGTAGCTCTCGCGCGGTTACACTGGCAGTTGCGTGATCCATTGAAGTGTTACCTCCCCGGGCAGTCCCAGCGCGTCCAGCGTTTTCAGGTACTGTTGCAGCGACGCACCGCGCAGTTCGACTGTGGACAGTCCGACCTCGGAAAGCGCTGGTTTCACACAGCTGCTGTGGCATAGGTCGCATTGTCCATGCCGGCATTCCTTCCCAACCATCTCGGCGAGCGTAGTCATGACGTCGAGATGAAGCCGATACACCTTGTCATCAAATCGCTGCGGACCCTTCGCTCGCTCCGATCGCAGAATGTCCAGCGCGTGATCGATGTGCCCCTCTTCCTCAGCGGCGATGGCGGCAAAGGTCTTGCCGAGACTCCCCGGAGCTGCCTTCCCGACACGGGTATAGCTCGCGACTGCGAACGATTCGAGCATGATCTCCTGAACGATCAGACAGGCGATGAAGTCGCGCTCCGCGATCGAGCGCATGAATGCCTCGCGAATCCGCTTCCAGTACCTGGCGTTGACATTGCTGGGGACATCCACTCCGATCTTCCGACCTTCGGCAGCGAAAGCGGCGGCGTGTCCCTGTTCTCCCTGGGCGTGCTCCAGGGCTTCAGCAACTTCTTCCGGGTCATCGCAGATGGTCGATAATGCGCTGAAGTTCATGGCCGCCATGAGTTCGCCGGTTACTGCCTGGGCCAGTACATCTTGCCAGATTGAAGCGGTGGACAAAGGGGAATTGCATACAACCTGCTCCGAGCAGTTCAGAGAAACGAGGGATTCCATGGGTCCTCCTTGGGACTGAGTTAATTCGTCAACAATGGGAGACTTGCTTCTGGATCGAGGTTGAATCGAGACGGTATTCAAATCAGATTGGCCCGCGATACCGGCGCAGGCGAACGGCTGCGGCAAGGATTGCCGCTGTGACCGCAAGACCTATCCACAGGCCCGGGTTGATGAGGAAATGGAGCGGCGCGAAAAGCATCATCGGATCCATTGCCCTGCCATGTTCCATGATCGCGATGCCTTCGGAGCCGCCGGTGAAGCGGTTGCCAATCAAAGAACCGAAATACGTCGTATTGAAGGCAACTTTCTCCACTATGCCGATGGTCAGCGGAGGCAACGCAGCCCAGAGAATCGGTACGCGCCGTGCCCAGACTGAGATCAGCAGGAGCCAGGCATAAATTGGCGATTGCCAGAGCCCGTGAATGCACAGGAAATGGAAGAGCAGCATGGGCCAGCGGTGAAAGATCCCCACCCGCGACCAGAGGATCGCCACGTTTTGGCCGCTGCCCAGCAGCACTGCGCTGCTGACCATTAGCATGAACCATTGGGTAAGAACGGTGATTGCGAATGCCAGCAGAGGAAGAACTACAATCGGAACCGCGGCCTTAGCCAGAACCGTAATGAGATCCGACACCGGCAGCGACTTCCAAAACAAAATGCTGCGATCGCGGCGTTCGCTGTGGAGGGCTTCGATGGAATAGAAAAACCCAACCACGATTACGGTGCCCATGATCAGATCTTCTGCGAACTCGTATGGCTGCCCGAACAACTCGCGCTGTTGCATCACGTCGAGCCAGGGCGCGGCGTGCATCTCGACCAGCAAGTGAAGGATGCTGATCGAGAAGCCAAACAAGAACACGCAAGCTACCGCGACGGGAGCAACATAGATCGTCCGATTTTCCCACAATTCGCGCCGCACCGACCAGTACATAAGGCGTGCCGCGGGAAACGCCGCAGCTGCGATTCCCTGCGCCCGGAGAGTGGATTCGGGCATTACATTCGATTGACTGCTCATCTGGCCGCTCCTTGTGCCTGCTTGTCCTGATTAGCAATCACGGCAACGAACAAGTCGGCGATGCCGGGCGTGCGCGCTTCTCCCAGCGTAGCCACCCGTTGCCGGTCAACCCCGTCGAACATCAGGATGCTGCCACCGATCACCTGGCGCTCATCGATAGGCTTGAGGGCTCGTGCTGCGTCTACTTGGTCGGGATGGACCATCAATTCAAGAAAGCGGGATTCAATTTCTTCCATGCTGTAACTGAGCACGACGCGACCTCTGTTGATAAACATAAGGTCGGTGATGACGTGCTGGATCTCCTCCACCTGGTGCGTCGTCACGATGATGGTGCGACTGCGATCGTAGTAGTCATTCAGCAGGGAATCGTAAAACTGCTTGCGGAAAAGGATGTCGAGCCCCAACGTCGGTTCGTCGAGTACCAGCAACCTGGCATCGATCGCCATTACCAGGGCGAGGTGCAGTTGAGCCACCATGCCCTTGGATAAGTCGCGGACTCTGCGAGCGTATCCAATGGTCGTTTTGGCAAGGAAGCTTTCCGCCTTTGCGCGATCGAACCGGGGATGCACACCAGCAACATAGTCGAGCAGCTGCCATACTTTTATCCAGCGTGGTAATACGGCAACATCCGCGATGAACGATACATCGCGCATGAGCTGATCGCGCTGCGTCCAGGGGTCGCGACCGAGAACCTGTAGTTCACCCTGATAGGGCAGCAGGCCCAGAATGGCGTTGAGCGCAGTGGTCTTGCCCGCGCCGTTGGGACCAATAAGTCCCAGGATGCGGCCTTCTTCGACACGCATTTCGATGCCATCCAACGCGATCGTAGTCCCAAACTCCTTGCGGAGACCGCGCGCTTCTATGCATGCCATGGCTTTAGCGCTCCTCTTTTCGAGAACGCGGCTTGGCGCTCTTCGAGTGTGTGGCATCGAGCAGATCCTCCGCTCGTAGGCCAAGCCGCTGAATGGTTGCACAAACCTTGGGCCATTCCTTTTCCAGGAATCTTTGGCGTTCGCCTCGCAATAACATGGCGCGTGCGCCGGCGTTCATAAACATGCCCAGCCCTCGTCTGGTCTCCACCAGTTCCTCGTCGACCAGTTGTTGATAAGCCTTCAGGACCGTCAGGGGATTGACCCGATATTGGGCCGCCACAGTGCGCACTGAGGGCAATGAATCGCCTTCCTTGAGCACGCCGTCGAGCATCATGGCGACAACCCGGTCGCGAAGCTGGCGATAGATCGGCTGACTGTCGTTCCACTCGAAATCCATCCTCTGTTCCAAATATCCTTTGCTCTCCGTCACATCTGCCGGTCAAAACGATCTATCGGATCGGCTCCGACTTGTCAGGATTGATCCGGTCGGTGCTGGTATAGCGTGTTCACGACCGGAGCCTTACGTATTATTGCACCCGCTTGAAATCCAGATGGCCGTGCACAAGCGTGCCGTCAGCCAGCGTGAACGTCCAGTCTTCTAGGTGATGGTTCGCGTCGATGATGGTGAACACGGCGTGGCTCACATGCCCCACCTGGTTGCTGCCGGGGGCATCCACCAGATCGAACTCCACCGTCTTCCCATCCGCTGAGGGCCGAGCCACCATATGCGGCCTGTTGCCGAAATCGCAATAGTGAAGCAACGTCAGGCGATCGCCGTCGAGATAGAAAACGGTGACCTCTGGACCAGGTGTGCTCAACTCGTGAATCAAAGCGTTTCCATGCGATGCAACGCGGATGGAAAGGGGCATCAGCTGGTCCGTGCCCCAGGCAGGATTGTCCGTCGTTATCGGACCTTTCCAAGTCCCCGCTAGAGTCTTCAACAGGTCGAAAGACCTCTGCGCGTCGGAACTGGCAACGGGCTTGGCAGAAGACTGTCCGTGTGCCAAAGCACACACGCTCAGCATGAAAATCGACACAGCAACACGCAACACTCTCATTGTGAATCCTCCTCGAACTTGCCTTTCTCTCCGGCCCTACAATCAGGCTGTAGGGGCTACGGCATCTATGGTGTTGTAGTTAACCATAACGCCACACCACATGCAAGCTTTTTTTACGAGAAGAGTACAAGGTGAGACAAAAACGACCCCTGAATTCGCTCGTAGGATCGTCTCGGGCGACGCACTGCTTTCGATAACCACCTTGAGAAGTTCAGTCTGGTCAACGAGGATGCTCTTCCTTTGGAAGGCCGCCCCATCTCCACATAAGCAAATTGACAACATAACTTGCTTTATGTGGTCAACCACATAAGGATGCGAAGAATGGAATGTGTGAGCCGGGTTTTACCTTCGACTTTTTCAAGGGTGATCGTAGTCAGCCATCAGGGCTTCCAATGCTGGGCATCTCATAGCACTCGGTATATACCAGGCGCTCGCTTGGAGCCACCTCGCGATAGACGCCATGGAAGCAATGCTCGCTACCGTCCGCCATCCGAATCACCAAGGGTCTTGTGCCGCCAGGGCGAAGGTCAATTTCGCCCAACGTCAGCCTAGAACCCTCGCACCCCCACCACTGCCGCAAGTGTTCGGGCCTCGTCCATGCCTCGAACAGTAAGTGCCGGGGGCGATCAAGCATACGGGTGAAAACTATCTCCCGGTCGGACGGAAGTGTGACGGTCACGTCATGATTTCCTTTTTCTGGCATTTTTCTTTTCCCCCTGCACCTGTAGTTGCGCAACATAGGCGTCGAGCCGGTTTAAGCTCTGCTCCCAGTACGCACGATACCGCTCAACCCACTCGGACGCGCTCTCGAGCGGAGCGGCCTCAAGCCGGCACGGCCGCCAGTTCGCATCGCGGCTGCGCGTAATCAAACCTGCGCGTAATCAAACCTGCGCGTTCCAGCACCTTGAGGTGTTTGGTTATTGAGGGAGCACTAATTGGGAACGGGCGCGCGAGTTCTTTCACCGAAGTCTCACCCTGGGCCAAACGCGCCAATATCGCGCGGCGGGTTGGATCCGCAAGAGCAGAAAACGTCACATCGAGGTGATGAGAATCTAAATTAGCCATATGGTTAATTACCCTAATGGTTAAGTTATTCCGACTACAAGAATTTGTCATGCCATTTTTTTAAAGTCGCGTGCGGATCTGGTCAAATGGCGATAACCGGGCTTTGCGCGACTTGACGCCAAACTTCTGAGGTAACCAGCCCTGGGCCCATCCCGGCTGCTGTTCAAATAGTGCGATGTTTGGTGGGGAAGATAATCAAAATAGAGTTGGAATATGTTCAATAGAGGCCAGACAGCGTTTCTTCAGAAAGATAAGCTTGCGCCAATTTCACAAATGCCTTGATCTGAAAGGGATGCAAAATGCCTACTCAGGCCCATCGGTTCTTTCCACATCGACTCAATTCCAACGGGTCCTTCGATTCGATCTGCACTGAATGTCACATGACGGTCGCTTCTACAAGGTTTGAGATGGAACTTGTTCATCGCGAAAGGGAGCATGTTTGCGATCCGCTCCGTCTTTATCAACTCAGGGAAAACCCGTTCACTCCTCGCCAATTCATTTGATTGCTCCGAAGACACGAAAGCCCCTCATTTCTGAGAGGCTTCGTGCATTTGGAGGTGGACTGGTAAACAATTCTGGTACGTACGGGGTCACCTCTTCAATTCCTCCCGCTTTTTCTCAGTCTGGAATCAAAGGAGTGGCTGCATTTGGTGCCCTACCGCTCGGCAATCACCGCTGGTTCCGGTGCACCCTTAGGAGTAGACAGATACCCTGTCACCGTGTTCTTGGCGCTCACGTTGTTGACCACAATCTCAAACAACATGGGATCCTTGCCGCTGAAGAACTGAAGCGGCTCGTTCAGGCTCTTGTCTTTCTTCTCATACTGCTTGTCGTCGGAAAAGACGGTGATGGTGTACTTGCTCCTCTTCGAGTCTGCCCTGTTCAGAACTAGGCTGACTGTCCCCACCTGCCTCTTCAGCCCCCTCACAAGTGTGAACTGGTAGTAGTTCCGGTCGCCCTTGTGCTTCAGAATCTCCAACTCGTCACTGTTACGCGCAATCAGGGTGCTGTGGCCGTTCAGATCTCCCTTCATCGAGGTCAACTGGTTGTTGGTCTCGGCCAGGTCGCTCTGCGTTTTGGCCACATCGGTCTTGACGCCGCCTACATCCGTCTGCACGTCGGTCACGGCACTGGAAACCGCTGCCACCTGCCCCGCCGTTTGCTTTTGCTGGGTTGCCAGCCGTGCTGTCGTCTGCTCCCCGCGCACCTCGCGGACCTGCAGCGCCGCAGCCCGGGTATCTAGTTGATTCTGCGTCACACCAAGCGAGGTCTTCAACTGTTCCGCGGCCACATTCAGCCGCGCATCGGTCTCCTGCAGTGCCGCACTCAGCTTGGTGTTTTGCGCAGCAGCATCCGCCTGAGCCTGCTGCTGAGCAGCCACTTTGCCACTCAGCGTGTAGCTCCAGAAAATCCCGCCCAGCCCCAAAAGCATCGCCACAGCAATTGCAATGAGGAGCGCGCCGGAATAGGCTCTCGGAGTCGATTCAACGATTTCGTCTGTCATGTGTTTCCTTTCTTCACTCTGGCTCACCCTATAGCGGCGCATCGCCCACGTCTGCTCGGTATAGCTCACCTTCGGCCAGACGAGCGCGATCTCAGTTGGCGAAAACTTGGCTTTGCGCAATCTGAGGCAGCAATTCTCGACGGCAATTGCTGCCAATCGCCGATCAATTCACCGCATCTGGAGCCAGGTCGTTGCGGTGTTACCGCCCACGACCTTAATGTTGGGGCTCCGCTCAAATCGCCTGCGATGAGTGCGTATGATGCTAGAGGAGTCGGTGCATGCAGACGAATGCATTAAAAGGTCGCAGATCCGGCTTTTCAGGCCGCTGTGCAGAGGAGATCCATGAATCGTGAATTAGCATTGAAGATCGTGCTGGCGTTGGTGGGACTGCTATTTATCGCTTTAGGCTATCCCATGGTGGTGTTTATACGGCAAGAGCCTGCGCTTTCTATGATGTTCAGCCTGTACGTCACATTGGGCGTCTTTCTCCTTCTAGCCATCCGCAATCCGTCGGCAAGTCGCAGCGTAATTGCCTTCACAGCATGGTCGAGTTTTGCTCACGCTGCGCTCATGGGCACCCAGGCATGTCGCAACATGGTCGCACGCGGAGAACTGATCGGGGTAGCTGTACTTGTGATCATTGGCGGCGTCTTAATCGCGCTCGCGCCATCAAAGCAGGTTTTAGAGTGAGCGTCACACCCGAACAAACTCCGTTCACATTGACGGGTAGTCGGCCAGCCCTACAGAACCCCGGCTGGAGTCCGCCAGGGACCCTGGGAAGGCCAAAACAGGGTTGGAGACGATCCCAAGATTGACCGTCACTTGGCGAAAACTGTGCGCCGTGAAAAGGCGCCGGTCCACAGCGGGAGATAGACCCGCCCGGGAACTGGTTCGCTCCACCCGGTAGCAATCGAAGCAGCGGCAGAGGTAACGAAGCCGTTGGAGCCTTCGGTGTAGAGGGTCGCGATGGCGACTTGGCGAGCGTGCAGGCCATAACGTGAGTAAACGCTGAGCAGGCCTCGAAACGAGTAATGCAAGAGCCGACCCTCCAGTTTTCAGGGGAAGGCCGCAGTCGATGGGACGGTACG
>OBLT010002324.1_pt1 | contig 11901 bp, 8 predicted proteins | sample 1518721 | NCBI WGS metagenome assembly OBLT01 (sample SAMEA3539307, study PRJEB22396) | soil metagenome | biome: tundra; feature: field; material: soil | place: USA | collected 2010-05 | depth 0.15 m | reverse complement strand
TGAAAGCGTGCTCCACCCTATTTCTTAGACTCGTCCTTGGCGAAGGCGCCGGATTTCCCGGCATCCAACAACTGCTGCGCGTCGAGGCGTCCGAATAGTTCGATCAGCTTCGCGACCAAGCCGGTCCATCCCGTCTGGTGGCTGGCTCCCAGGCCCGCTCCGTTGTCGCCGTGGAAATATTCGTAGAAGAGAATGTTGTCCTTCCAGTTCGGATCGGTTTGGAACTTTTCCGTACCTCCGAACACTGGTCGCCTGCCTGAATCATCCCGCAGGAAGATGCGGGTGAGGCGGTTGGATATTTCGTGCGCGACCTCGAACAGGTTCATCATGTTGCCCGAGCCCGTCGGGCACTCAATCTTGAAGTTGTCTCCGTAATAAAGATAGAACGATAGCAGGGCGCGGATCAGCAGCACATTGACCGGCATCCAGATGGGCCCGCGCCAGTTGGAATTGCCGCCAAACATTCCGGAGTCGGACTCGGCGGGCAGATAGGTCACCCGGTATTCCCGCCCTTCCACGTTGACGACATACGGGTGGTCCTCGTGGTAGCGGGAGAGCGCGCGTATGCCATAGGGGCTGAGGAATTCGTTCTCGTCGAGCATGCGGGTCAGGATGCGGCGCAAACGTACCGGATTCACCAGTGCAGCGATGCCGCGTTCGTTGTATCCGAAGTGCCCGACGCCGGTGGGATGGATACTGTCGCGCAGCTCGGGCATGCGCTCCAAACGATCCCGCAAGATCTTCGTTAAACGCGGCGTCCGTTCGCGCTGCCACGGTTCGATGACTGAGGTGGCGCACAAGGGTAGCAGGCCCACCATGGAGCGAACCTTGAGCCGCCTCGCGCTGCCGTCCGGGAGTCGCAGGACATCGTAGTAAAACCCATCCTCCTCGTCCCACATGCCGTCTGGCCCCGTCTGATTCATGGCGCGCGCGATCCAAAGGAAATGTTCGGAGAACTTCATGGCCATGTCTTCATAGAACGGGTCGTGGGACGCTAACTCGACGGCAATTTCCGACATGTTCTGGGCAAACAACGACACCCACGCCGTGCCGTCGGCCTGCTCCAGGTGGCCGCCCGTGGGCAGCGGGGCGCTGCGGTCGAAAATGCCGATGTTGTCCAGCCCGAGAAATCCGCCTTCGAAGAGGTTCTTACCAAAGCGGTCTTTGCGGTTCACCCACCAACTGAAATTGAGTAGCAGTTTGGAAAAAGAGCGCTTGAGGAACTCGATGTCGCCCTTACCTCCAAACGCCTGTTCGGTGCGGTAAAGAAAGATCGTCGCCCAAGCGTGTACCGGCGGATTGACGTCGCTGAAGTTCCACTCGTAAGCGGGGATCTGACCGGTGGGATGCAGGAAGAACTCCTGCAGCATCAAATCGAGTTGCTCTTTCGCGAAGTCGGTATCGACGGCGGAGAGCGCGATGGTGTGAAAGGCCAGGTCCCACGCCGCGTACCACGGGTACTCCCACTTGTCGGGCATCGAGATGACGTGCTGATTTACCATGTGGAACCACTCGCTGTTCCGCATGGAGTGCATGCCCGGCTTCATCGGGTCCTCGCCGTGCTCTTCGAGCCACTTGTCCACGTCAAAAAAGAAATATTGCTTGGACCAGAGCATCCCGGCCAGCGCCTGGCGCATCACGCGCGCCTCATCTTCGCTGACCCGCGCCGGCGTGATCGACTTGTAGAACTCATCCGCCTCGCTCTTGCGGGTTTCCATGGTCGCGGCAAAGGTCTTGAACGGACTGCCGAGGGCATCAGGAGCCAGATCGCTCAGGCGCAGACGAATGGTGGCCGTCTTGCCTGCACCCACGTTTAACTGATAATGTGCCGCGGACTTGGTCCCGGTTTTCTCGGGGTTGATCACGTTGTGATTTCCATCAATCACGCAATTGTTGATTCCGTCCTTGACGTAAGGGGAAGGGTTGGGAGTGCCGAAGATGCGCTCGTTGTTGGTCTCGTTCTCTGTGAACAACAGCGGGACATCGCCGTCGCAGTAAAGATATCGGTCGCCCAGTTGGTCGTGCGACGCCACCACAACCTGCGCGCCATTTTGCGCTGAGACCTGCTTCATGGAAGGCTTGCGGCTATCGGGCCACCATGTCCAAGTGTTGCGAAACCACAGGGTCGGCAAGACATGCAGCATGGCCGCCTCGGGCCCGCGATTACTCACGCTGATCTGGATAAGGAAGTCTTCCGGAGTCTCCTTGGCATATTCCACGAACACATCGAAGTAGCGGTCGCCGTCGAAAATACCCGTGTCGAGCAATTCATACTCCATGTCGTTACGGGTCCGCCGCTTGCTGGTCTCAACCAGATTACTGTAGGGAAATTCCCCTTGCGGATACTTGTACAGGTACTTCATGTACGAGTGCGTGGGCGTGCTGTCGAGGTAAAAGTAATATTCCTTGACGTCCTCGCCGTGATTGCTCTCACTGTTGGTCAGGCCGAAGATGCGTTCCTTGAGGACGGGGTCTTTGCCATTCCACAGGGCCAAGCTGAAGCACAGCAACTGCTGGTCATCGCTGATGCCGGCAAGGCCGTCCTCACCCCAGTGATAGGCTCGCGAACGGGCCTGGTCGTGAGTGAAGTAGTCCCAGGCATTGCCGTCCGAACTGTAGTCTTCGCGGACCGTTCCCCACTGCCGCTCGCTGAGGTAGGGTCCCCATTTTCTCCATGGAGTTTTCGTCGTGCGGGCGGCTTCGAGCCGCAATGATTCCGGGTCTTGGGGCATCTCAGTTTTCTCCTGCTTTGGCCGACTCACCGCAACCGCCACGGCAGCCGGAGTCAGCGCGTTCTTGCAAAATCATCGGGTTAGCGAAACCGCGATGCCGGAACGAACACTCTCGATTGTACGACTCGTCGAACAATACGGGTCCCTTTTGCAGCGCGTCCCGCCCGAACTTCCCCTGCGCCGGCCCCCATGGCTGCCCTCCCCCGCGTCCAGATTGGTTGACGAGTTTGACCGCCCACGAATCGCTCGATCCGGATAGCAGCAACAAAAGCCAGTGCACCAATAGGTAACTGCATGATGGTTACTAAAGTCGCATGCATCCCAAGTATTGTCGGTCCGAAGATAACTGGATAAATAACTGATAAGTAATGCCCTTGGCTGTCCTGCCTGAGGCGATCTCTCACGAAATCGATAATTTACTGTGATTTTGACAATGAATTGAGAATCTCTCGGTCTGGCAAGGGTTGGGATTGAATCGCAGGCGCCATCGAAAATATTTATTAGAATGGCACCTTCGATTCATTGAAAATATCCCATGAACATGTATAGTAACGGCTAATTAAGTTACTGTTTCGGGGTGGATCTTGGATCGCAGTTGCGCGCAAAGCTGGTTGTCGATTTCGGTTTTGATATTGGGCATCGCTGCGCCGCTCAGCGGAATTGAAGCCAAGCCTGGCGCTTCCGATCCACAAGTCCTGCCCGCAGCAGCGTGGACCAGCCGTTGCGCACCGGCCCCGACCAACGCGGACTTTTCAGGTCAAATGCCAATGGAGACATCAGGAGCCGGAAAGACCTGTTCGGTGGATTCCACTGCCATTTCTGCCCTCGTCCAGCTCACAGAGTCGCCTGGCTCGGATTTGTCGGCACAGTTATTTCAAGCGAGCTTGGATGGGCGGGTAACCAGCGGTGGCGCCAGCGTCATGCATTTAAGTAGTGCGGAGGCGACATCGATCGCAGGCGATCTGGACGCACTTCCGCCGGATGAAAAACCCACAGGAGCCAAGATCCCTGAACCAGCCACGCTTGCTCTGTTTGGCGCTGGGATGATCACGACGGCGCGTGTGTTGCGGATCAAGCGACAATCGAAGTACCGCTTGCGCACCATCACCGAACGCTTCAGCCGCGCGCAACTGCAATCCGTAGCTGGGGATTGACAGTTCCTGCGCGACTGCTATACTTACGAAACTCCCAGCTCTTTAAGGGATTTCAGAGAATTATGATGAACATCTCCCGAATGCCGATGGCCATGCGTCCCCCAGGCGGGGACCGGTCTGCGTCGGGAGCGTAGGCACACACCACCTCCCTTCACCGAGCGGCCGCCTGGGGTCAACCACTGCGGCGGCGAGCCACTCGCCAAACTTCACATCACGGTAACTAAGGGAGGTCGAATTGTCTTCCGACTGTAATTTCCAAATATCCACGCTGGCCGTCCACGGAGGCCGCGTGCCCGACGCACACGCCGAGGCCGTGGTGTTCCCCATCTTCCAGACCGCCACGTTTGGGCAGCAGGAAGTGGGCGTCACCAAAGGCCATAGTTATTCGCGCGTTTCCAATCCCACGGTCGATGCTCTGGAACAGGCAATCGGCGCGCTTGAGGGCACGCCACAGGCGGTCTGCTTCCGCACCGGCATGGCAGCCGTCACCACCCTGTTCCTGGCGACGCTGAAAGCGGGCGATCACGCGATTATCTCCGACGTAATTTATGGCGGAACCGTGCGCCTGTTCGCTGAGATCCTCAATGGACTCGGCGTGTCCCATTCCAGCGTCGATACTTCCGACGCCGACGCAGTCGAACTTGCGGTAACGCCCGAGACGCGCATCATCCTGATCGAGACGCCGGGCAATCCGACCATGAAGCTGACCGACATCGCTGCGATCGCAGACATTGCGCGTCGTCACAACGTGCTGCTGGCAGTGGACAATACATTCCTCACGCCGGTGCTGCAGCGGCCTATTGAACTGGGCGCCGACATCTCGGTGCTTTCCACCACGAAGTATATCGAGGGACACAACTCCACCGTCGGCGGCTCGCTGGCATGTAACGACGAAAAGTTGCTGGAGCGCTTTCGCCTGGTCCGCAAGACGGTGGGCGCAATCCAAGCCCCTCTCGATGCCTGGCTGACACTGCGCGGGTTGAAAACGCTGCCGGTGCGCATGAAGGTGCATTCGGAAAGCGCGGCCACGATTGCCGACTGGCTGGAAGCTCATCCGTCCGTGGCGCGGGTGTACTACCCCGGGCTGGATTCGTTTCCGCAGAAGGCATTGGCGGAGCGCCAGCAAAAAACTTTTGGCGGAATGCTGAGCTTCGAACTCAAGGCCACTCCGGCGCAGACGTTTGCGGTGCTGAATGCGCTAAAGCTATGGACGCGCGCGGAAAGCCTCGGCGGCGTCGAGTCGCTGGTGACCCATCCGGCAACCGCTACCCATGCCGACATTCCGGCGGAGACGCGGCAGAAATTGGGCATTACCGATGGCCTGGTCCGGCTGTCGGTGGGATTGGAAGCGGCGGAAGACTTGATCGCCGACCTGCAACAAGCGCTCGATGCTGTTCTCGGAGCGACAGCAGAAAGGAACACTGCACACCATGAAATTTGCCAGCCGTCTGGTTAGTTTTAACGTCGCTCCTGGAGATCCGTTTCGGCCCATGGCCACGCCCATCTACCAGACCGCAACCTTCGAGCAGCCGGAGGCTACTGCATTCGGCCCTTACGACTACTCGCGCAGCGGCAACCCTACCCGCACCGTGCTGGAAGAGCAGATTGCCTCGCTCGAAAACGGGACGCGCGGCTTCTGTTTCTCCAGCGGCATGGCGGCCATCAGCACCGTGACTCGACTGCTGCGGACCGGCGACGAGATTCTCGCCGACAGCGACCTCTACGGCGGAACCTGCCGGCTGTTCACGCGCGTGCTGGAGCGCACGGGTATCACCGCGCACTACGCCGATGCCTGCGATGAAGCGGCCTTCGCAGGCCTGGTCAACCAGCGCACCCGCCTGATCTACCTGGAGTCGCCGACCAATCCCCTCCTCCGCGTGGTTGACATTCGCCGCCTCGCCGAACTGGCGCATGCCAACGGAGCGTTGCTCGCCGTCGATAGCAGCGCCATGTCGCCTTACCTGCAGAACCCGCTCGACTTGGGCGCGGACATCGTCTTGCACTCGGCCACCAAATACCTTTGCGGGCACAGCGACGTGACCGGCGGCGTCATCGTAGTGAAAGACGACGAGTTGGCAAAGCAGATTTACTTTCTCCAGAACGCCGAAGGCAACGCCCTGGGTCCGTTTGACGCGTTCCTGTTTTTGCGCGGGCTGAAGACGCTGAAGCTCCGCCTCGATTGCCAGCAGAAGAACGCGCAAACCATCGCGGAGTTTCTGGCAGCTCATCCCCAAGTTACGTCCGTCAATTATCCGGGACTCCCTGCTTCTCCCGGATACCTGTTGCAGCACAAGCAAGCGCGCGGCGCGGGTGCGGTGCTGAGCTTCACCACCGGGTCGAAGGAATTGTCGCGGCGACTCGTGGAGGCGGCGCGCATGTTCAGCATTTGTGTCAGCTTCGGCAGCATCAATTCCACCATCAGCCTGCCCGGATCGATGTCGCACGCCAGTGTCCCACCCGAAGTCGGCGCCTTGCGTGAACTGCCCAGCGACCTGGTGCGGATTTCGGTCGGCATCGAAGACGCGGGCGACTTGATCGCCGATCTGGAGCAGGCCTTCGCGACTTCAGCGGTCGCGGTGGGGGCCGCCGGGAAAGAAGATGCGACCGAAGTAGCCTGATCCATCGCGCGACGTTTCACACATGCAACGCGTGCCGCGCGCGTTGTTGCCTATACCACAATGTAGTACATCGGCACTTTTATCGACCGCGCTGGAGGCCTCGACTGCGGCCCGTTATGCGAGTGCGCACGCCTGCCCTCGCCGGCCCGCAGGGTACGATTTCGCGCGAACTTTCGCGGCAGAGTTCCCGGCGCACGCCGTAGACATAGCTTCTAGTCTTACACTGTGGTACACCGCCAAGCGAGCATCAGCGATGACCAATCGCCCGGAAGTTATCGTACACGGTCCGCGCGTCTCCCGGTTTTGCTGCATGTCGTCGCCGGCGGACGAAGGCGGCACGAGTCGGAAATGACGAGTTTTCCACAGCGAGGCCCGATTTGTAACATTCCTGTAACAATTGATTCCGCCCTCTTTCCTCTGCATCGTCAAGATAGGACGAGAGTTGGCGATGTTTCGCGAAATTGCGGCCAGCCTGCGACAAACTTCTGGTTCCGGGCGTTTACTTCCGCTCATGGACAGGCCATAATAGAAGCAGTAAAAAAGATTCCCTTACCAACAACAAGGCTCACAAATCAGGCTGTAAACAGTTTGTCTGACAATGTGGGAGGAGTGTAATGCAAGTCGAATCTGATCATTCTGCCGAAACAAATCAACGTGAGCGTATCTGGTTTTTCCCCGACAAGTTCTGGCAGGCCACTAAAGGCATGCCCGCCGATGAAGTTTCCCGGCTGATGGCAGAAGTGGAAACCTATGCCGCGGCAAAAGACGTCGAGGCGCTGAAGAAGTATCCCTTCGTCTTCGTTGGCGATCCCTACACAGACCACCGCAACGCTGCCTAGGACGCGCACCAGGCTCGATTCGGCGGGTGGTATGCGGCTGAGCGGTTCCTGCGTTCTCCCCGGCCAGTAAACCAGCTAGCTCCCTTGGGTCGCGGGCGAGGTCGGAGATTTGCGCCGCGCCGGCAGTGGCCGGATCATGATAGGCATCTTGATGCAGGTTTCCAGCAGATAGCGTGACTGTGCCAGTTGCTCCCCGAACGGACTCACCGAACTGGTAAGCCCTTGCGGGAAGATGGTCAGAACTCCATTGCGCCGCTCCACCCCCACCGAAGTAGTCCGCTGATCGTGAAGATCGTCGAGCGCGTTCGCCAGCCGCAACACCCCTGCTAGCGGCATCAATTCGGCGCGTCGTTGCGCCGGCAATCCGGCGAAAATCGGATGAGTGGAAGCGGGCAGGCTTCCGCGATGATAGTGCGCCACGATGGCGACGCACTGCAGGTACTCCTCGCTCCAGCCCACCGGCGGCTTCAGTCCGCGAATCATGCGGTAGCCACGCTTGCGGTGCCTGCCGGCTTTCCCGCGGCCAACGTCATGCATCACGCCGGCCGCCTCAAGAATGCGGCGTGACATTCCCGATTCTGCCAGCACCCCTTCGCGCACCAGCCCGTCGTACATTTCGAGCGCCAGCGCGGTGACCAGTTGCGCGTGCTTGTCGTCCGGATCGAGAAACGCTGCCCAGGTGCGCATCTTCTCCAGCACCGCTTCGGATAGCGCTTCTCCGGCGGGTAACTCGGCGCGCCACTTCTGCCACAGCGATTCCCTTCCCACCATCTTCTTGCGATAGAGCGCAATGCGTTTCTGTCGCTCGGCGCTGATCGTCTGCTGCCACAGGGCGCGCTCCCCCAGTCCCACTTCGGCATGGGTCTTTACCATCGCCCACAGCACGTCAAAGTCGTGGACCTCGCCGAGTGCGTCCTGCAGATCGCGCAGGTCGCGCGTCCAGCGTTGATGCCGCTCCGGCAAAAAGTTCTCGACCGTATAACGGAAGCGCTTGATGCCGATGCGCAACTGGTGATACGCCACCGCGCTGCGATTGCGCAACGCCGTGCGGTGCAGTTCGTGGGCGTCGTGCCATCGTTCAAGCGCAAGATACTGGAAGACCAGTCCATCCAGCGGGACGCGGGTGCCGCGCTCGGCAAGGCGCTCATTGAGTTCCATCCAGCGAGTGCGGTCGAAGTTGCTCACCGCTTCCTTGGCGACTAGCTTCAGCGTTTCTTCTTTCTGCTGCAGCGAGTCGAGCAGGATTTGGCGAAGTGAGTCGCCGGGCTCTGAGAGTTTGCTGATCCACTCCATCATGACCTGGGTATCGCGCAACTCGCCGAGGCTGGCGAACAATCCCTTGCCCAGCTTCTTCATCTGCCGCCAGGCGGGATCGGGATCGACAGAAAGAAATCCGTCGGCCATGGAGCGGCAGCGGCGGATGGCCACGCGCAAATCGTGTACCGGATCGGCCGCGAAATCCTGGCTGGCCTTGTCGCATTCTTCGAGGACGCGCCCGGCCCAGTAGGCAAGGCCGGACTTCTTGTCGGCAGCCGGCGCGACTGGTTCGCTGACCTGAGTTCCCTCGTGATGGTGATGTTCAGGATTCATAGATGAACGTGATCTTAAGGTATTGTCTCAGAGCCGAAGAGGCGCAGCACAGATCAGGATGAAGACGTCACCCCAGGCCCTGGAATCGGCTCGATTCTTCCCAGCAGGAATAGATACGACGCAATGCCGGCGAGCAACACCGCCGCAGCTACAAGAAACGGGCGGCGGAACGATTGCGAATTGCCGACGAGGTATCCGGTGATGACCGGTGCCAGGATCGCCGGAACGTTGGCGACGAAGTTCATGATTCCGGCGACCCGCGCCGTACTGCCCGCGGGAGCGATGAGCCCCGGAATCGACCAGCCGATGGGAGCCGAAGCCGCCAGTCCGCAGAGCGCGATCGAGATCCAGAAGATGGCCACACGCGGATTCGTAGTGCGCGACGCTCCCGCTACGGCGAGTCCGAGCACCAGTCCAACCACGAGGATCGATTGCCGCACCCGTGTGGAATCGCGGCCCGAGCGAATGAGGTAATCCACCAGCCATCCGCCGACCAGCAAATCGCTCGCGGTGGCGGCCAACCAAGGGATCGCGGTGTAGAAGCCGGACTGCAAAATGTTCAGATGCAACGCGGTGCCAAGGTATCCCGGAAGCCAGGTCAGGAATAGATAGAAGTTGTAGTTGTACGCGGCCATGCCCAGGGCAAGTCCCCATACTTTCTTGCGGCGCAGCAGAAAGAATAACGATGCGGCGTGATGAGGATCGACCGCAGCCTCAGTCTGGCCTCCTCCGGCGGCGATGTGCTCGCGCTCCTGCCCCGACAGCAGCGGGTCGTTAGTGGGATCGTGATACACCAACCAGAACAGGGCGAAATACCCGAGGCTGAGCACGCCGGTGAAAACGAAGCTCATGCGCCACCCCCAGTAGTGCACGACGACGGCGACGATGGGAATTCCAATCGCCGAAGCGAACTTCGCTGACGCGTCGAAGATGGCGGTGGCCAGTCCCCGTTCGCTGCGCGGAAACCATACGCCGATGGCCTTGGCATTGCCGGGAAACGTAGGCGCTTCCGCGACACCAAGCAGCAGCCGGGCGGAGATGATGCCGGCGAACCCGCGCGCCAGCCCAGTCGCGAACGAGGCGACGCTCCACAGAAATGCGCTGATACGGATCACGGGCTTGACGCCATAGCGGTCCAGCACTGGCCCGGATGGAAGCTGCAGCAATACATACGTCCAGCTATAGGTGCTGAGCAGGTATCCGATGGCCACGGTGCTGAGGCCGAACTCGCTCTTCAACGGCGTAATGGCGACGGAGAGGTTCACGCGATCGAAGAAGTTGATGACGACGCCCACGCCCAGGAGCACGGCGATGCGCCAACGACGGCTGGTCCAGAGAGATGGAGATTCAGAAGTCAAGGGAGTGCGATGGTTCGGAAACAGTAGAACACAAGAAGGCAATTTCGAGCGGCACTCCGTCTCTCACACGCTCCCGTGACTGCAATCACTGCGAGCGAGGCTGCGCGGGAGTATGAGAAGAGTAGGTGCTTCCCCAAACTCGCCGCGGAGGTGTCCCATGCCACCAAACGTCGTCACGCGTGTGACATTCAAGAACATCCTCTTCGCAACTGACTTTTCCGACGTGTCGCAGCACGCGCTGTTGTACGCGCTGGCAACGGCAAAACGCTACGATTCCAAACTCACCGTGGTGCACGTAGCGCCGCCCGAAGCGCAGACTCCCATCCCCATGGAGCCGGTCCCGCTGGAGTTGGACTGGCAGAAACAAAAGGCAGCGGAAAGCCTGGCACGGCTGGAAGATTTCGAGCCGTTGCACATGTATCCCCACCAAACCATTCTCAAGCAGGGCAACCCGTGGCTGGAGATGTCGACCATCATCGCCGACAAAGCCATCGACCTGATCGTCCTCGGCACCCATGGCCGCGGCCTGATGGGGACGCTGTTGCTGGGCTCGGTCGCCGAGCAGGTGCTGCGTCACGCAACTTGCCCGGTGCTGACCATCGGGCCTGACGTGGTGGCCAGCCTGGTCGATCATCAGCAGTTGGCGCACATCCTGTTTGCCACCGATTTTTCGGAAGGCTCCATGCACGCGCTGCCCTATGCGCTGTCGCTGGCGGAGGAGAACGATGCCGCACTCACCTTGATGCATGTGCTCGAGGAGTTGCATCCCATGCCCGTCGAGTACTCGAAAGAGTTGTTGGCCGACTACCGCCAGCGGCTCTGGGACCTGATTCCGGCCGACGCAACCATGTGGTGCAAGCCCGAAGTCGCGGTCGAGATCGGCGACGCTGCGGGATCGATTGTCCGCACGGCGCATGACAAGCTCGTGGACCTGATCGTGATGGGCGTGCATCCCGGCGGAACCGTGGCCAGTCATCTGCCGTGGACGGTTGTCCACTCGGTGGTGCGCCACGCGCGCTGCCCGGTGCTCACCACGCGGGGAATTCACAGCGTGGATTGTTGACCTGGAATCGACCCATTGGATGCATCCACGAAACTGACACTAAGACCGTGGGAAAATCAGGTGTTCGTGAAATAGATCGCGGACGATTTCAAAAATCGCTGCGAATATGGGATACCCCCCTCCCCCATCGAGTCCTTGGAATCAATGAGTTACGCATGGTTTCGTGTGCAAAGTAGTCATTCCATAGGCGCTTAGTCGTAAATCATTGAGCTGTATGGAGTTGCAAGGACATTTTCAGCGCTCTTACGCGACCTCCTGGTTGACAGCATCCTGCCCAGTCGGGCTAGACGCGCTGGCGGGGGTGGCCGCAGCGATGACGAAAAGCTGGATGCGGCAAGCTTCGCCGCGCGCCAGGGCGCGGGCTCCGTAATAGGCGTCGTGGAGCTGGCGGGTGTGGTGATAACAGTAGTCCTGTCCACGGAGGGCGGGCGAGCCGCAAAGGACGTCGTCGTACTTGATGAAGCTGCAGGTGGGATAGGGCATGGGAGCCTCCTAAACATAACGTCATAAGTAATTGCGCATGTTGTGGAGTTGTGCTCTGATGGAG
>OBLT010002323.1_pt1 | contig 11922 bp, 4 predicted proteins | sample 1518721 | NCBI WGS metagenome assembly OBLT01 (sample SAMEA3539307, study PRJEB22396) | soil metagenome | biome: tundra; feature: field; material: soil | place: USA | collected 2010-05 | depth 0.15 m | reverse complement strand
CGCCAACTCGTTTCAGGCTAACGATTTACTCGAATAAGACGAGCGAAGATCCGTCAGAGAGCGGATGCGCAATTACTTATGACGTTCTGTTTTAGTTCCCTGACCGCGAGATTCGGCGCTACCGGGAAACCGCTCGCTGACGCGCGCGGCTCCGAACGGAGCCATGACCGTAAGGGAGTGGTTTCGGGTCATGGGGGTTTTTGTCTTCCGGGAAGGCGGGGCCGAGCTTGCCCGGCCCCGTAACCAGCGGCCCAGTCACGTACGCGCCTTTCTGACGCTCGTCATAGGCCTGCTCGAGAGCTCGGATAATCAGCGCCCGGATCGACGTGCCGGACCGCTCCGCCCTATGGCGCAGCCTGTCGTGCAAGGGCTCCGGTATATCGACGGTCGTTCGGACTGCCATGACATGATTGTGTCACACGGCCCGGCCGACTCCACGGCCCTGTGTCATGGAAGCGGCGGTGTGCGCGCCCGGCACGCTCCCGCTGATGGTATCCTGAACACTTGATTCGTATAATCTTGTCTCGCTTGGCGTTCCTGCTGGCTGCGGCATCCCTCGCGGCGGCCCAGCCTTCCGTCCTGCTGGACTCCATGTCCCAGGAATTGACTCGTAACTTCGGCGTTCTCAAGCAGAAAGCCGATCCGCCGCCCTACTTCCTGAGCTATGAGGTCACCGAGCAGGAGTATCGCTCGGTCTCCGGCGAGCTCGGGAGCGTTACCCCGCCCACCGGCGGGAAAACCCGCGTGCTGGACGTCTCCGTGCGCGTCGGCTCTCCGGAGTTGGACAACTACCATCGCGTGCGCGGCGGCGCGCCCGGCCAAGTCACCTCGGGCGCGGCCATCACTTTCGAGGACAACGCCAACTCCATCAAGCGGCGCTTGTGGCTGGATACCGACCGCGCCTACCGCACGGCGGCCCAGCGGCTCATCCAGATCAAGACCAATTCGCAGGTGAGAGTGGCCGCGGCGGACACGTCCGCCGATTTCTCCCAGGAAGAGCCTTCCACTCACCAGCAGGCCCAGCCCAAGCTGAAGTTCGACGACGCCGCCTGGAGCGAGCGCGTCCGCAAGCTCTCGGCGCGATTCCAGAACCACCCCGGCGTGCTGACTTCGCGCGTTTCCGCGGCCTGCCAAATCGATACCCGCTACCTGGTGGATACGGAGGGATCGCGCATCCAGGACGGCCGCGGCTTCGCCCGCGTGGTCATTTCCGCCGAGGCCAAGGCCGCCGACGGCACGGACCTGGAGACGTTCGACACCTTCGAGGCTGTGGAGTGCTCCGGGCTGCCGAAGGACGACGTGTTGTTGGCTTCCATCGACCACGTCGCCAACGACCTCTCGGCGCTGCTGCGCGCCCCCGAGGCCGAGCCTTTTGTCGGCCCCGCCATTTTCTCCGGGCGCGCCGCCGGCGTGTTTTTCCATGAGATTTTCGGGCATCGCGTCGAGGGCCACCGCCAGAAAGACGAAAGCGAAGGACAAACCTTCACCAAGAGCATCGGGACCAAGGTGCTGCCCGATTTCCTGTCGGTGGTGTTCGATCCCACCCGCCGCAAGATCGGTGGCATCGACCTGAACGGCTGGTACGATTACGACGACGAAGGCGTCAAGGCGCGTCCCGTGACCGTGGTCGATAAGGGCGTGCTGAAGACGTTCCTGATGTCGCGCTCGCCCATCCAGGGCATCGACCACTCCAACGGCCACGGCCGCCGGCAACCCGGATATGAAGTGGTTTCGCGCCAGTCCAACCTGATCGTGGAGTCGTCCAACGCGGTTTCCGACGCCCGGCTGCGCCAGATGCTCATCGACGAGGTCAAGCGCCAGAACAAGCCCTACGGGCTCTTTTTCCGCGATATCACCGGCGGATTCACCACCACGGCGCGTTCCGGTTTGCAGGCCTTCAAGGTGATTCCCATCATCGTGTACCGCGTGTATCCCGATGGCCGCCCCGACGAGTTGGTGCGCGGGGCGGACATCGTCGGCACGCCGCTTGCCAGCTTCTCCAAGATCCTGGCGACCTCCGACAAAGCGGAAGTCTTCAATGGGTACTGCGGCGCCGAATCGGGGAGCGTGCCGGTGTCGGCGGTTTCGCCGGCAATCCTGGTTTCGGAGATCGAAATCGAGAAGAAGGCCAAGTCGGACGACCGGCCGCCGCTGTTGCCGGCGCCGGCGGCTACCGGGACCGGGGGAGGCCCCCAATGAGGCCCCTGCTCATTTCCGCGGCGGCGCTGGGCGCGGCGCTCCTGGTATGCGCGCAGGCGCCGGCCCCGACCCCCGATCTTCTGCTCCGCGCCATGCGCGACGAAGTGGGTCGCTCGGCCAAGGTGACGGTCTCCGGTCTCGCGGCGCCGTATTTCATCGAGTACCTGGTGGATGAGGAGGATACGTTCAGCGTGACGGCCAGCCTGGGCGGCGTGATCTCCCGCCGCCACGACCGGTTCCGTTCGCCTCAGATCCAGGTGCGCGTGGGCGACTATCAATTCGACAACACCAATTTCGCCGGCGGATTCGGTGGTGGTCGCGGTGGGGGAAGCTTCCCGGTCGAGAACTCCTACCCGGTGTTGCGGCGGTATTTCTGGCTGCAAACCGACGCTGCCTACAAGGCCGCCGTGGAGGCCCTCTCGCGCAAGCGCGCCGCGTTGCGCAACGTGACTCAGAACGACCAGCTCAACGATTTCGCCCATGCCGCGCCGGTGCACTACCTCGGGGATTTTCAGCGCCTCTCCATCGACGACGACGACTGGACCAACCGCGTGCGCTCGCTTTCGGCCGTCTTCACCCAATTTCCCGCCATCACATTTTCGGTGGTCGATCTGGAAGCGAGTACCGGCGGTTTCTACCTCTTGAATACCGAAGGCACGGAAGTACGGGAGCCCGAGAACGTGACCTTTCTCCGTGCGCGCGCCACCGCACAGGCGCCCGACGGCATGAACATTACCGATGGCGTTACGTTCCATGCGCTGGACGCCGCGCGCATGCCCTCGGACGCCGAAATGGTTCGGGGCATCACCGCGATGGCTCAGAACATCGTGGCGCTGGCCGCCGCGCCGAAAGGTGAGGATTATACCGGCCCGGTGATATTCGAAGGGCAGGCCAGCGCGCAGATTCTTGCTGAAGTCCTGGGCCGGAACCTCGTGCCCGTGCGTCGTCCGCTGGGAGGCGGAGGCGGAGGCCGGGGCGGCGCTGCGGTCGCCGCCAGCGAACTGGAGGGCCGCATCGGCGCCCGTGTTCTGCCCGATTTCTTCGACGTGGTGGACGACCCCACGCAGAAGGAATGGCATGGCCGGCCGTTGTTCGGCAGCTACGACGTGGACCGCGAAGGCGTCGTCCCCAAGCCGCTCCGCCTCATCGAGAAGGGCGTGCTCAAAGGCTTCCTGTTGACGCGCGAGCCCGTGAAGGGGTTCGAGGGGTCCAATGGCCGCGCGCGGCTGCCCTCCGGACCGGGCAACTCCGGCGCCGCCATCAGCAACCTGTTCGTCGGCTCTTCGGACACCATGCCGGTTGCCGATCTGAAGAAGAAGCTGGTCGCGTTAATCCAGGCGCGCTCCAAACCTTACGGGATTCTGGTCCGCAAACTCGATTTCCCCGCGGTAGGCGCTCCAGCGCCGGCCGGCGGCCAACCCAACGGCGGGCGTCCCGTCAGCATGCCGATCCAGATCTATAGGGTGTACCCGGACGGCCGCGAGGAACAGGTGCGCGGCCTGCGGTTCCGCGGCCTGAACGTCCGTTCCTTAAAGGACATTCTGGCGGCGGGGGACGATAGCCAGGTCTTCGAGTTCTTGAACAGCCAGCGCGGATTCTCCGCCGAAACCTGCGTGGTCGCGCCTTCGATCTTGATCGACGACCTGGAACTCTATTCCGCCGAGGAGGAGCAGCCCAAGCTGCCGATCGTGCCGCCGCCCGAGATCACGCGCTAGGCGCCACCGTGTTCCGCCTGCTGAACCGTTACGTTTTTCGGGAGATTCTGACCAGCGCGGTCCTGGGCACGCTGCTTGCCACCTTCGTGATCTTCCTGCGCGGGGTGGACCAGTTGTTCGAGTTGCTGGTACAGGGCAACGCCGCTTCCTTCAAGAAGATCGCCCTGCTGTTTGCCTACGCCATCCCTCCGGTGTTGCCCCTGACCATCCCGTTCGGCGTCCTGGTGGGAATTCTGATTGGCCTTGGCCGCATGGGCGCCGATGGCGAGATCGTCGCCATGCGGGCCAGCGGAATCTCCAGCCGCAAAGTGGTCGCGCCCGTGCTGACCTTTGCCTTCATCGGGATGTGCTGCGCGGGGTTCGCCTCGCTGCGGCTGACGCCCCTGTCCATGAAGAGAAGCACGGAGATTATCAACGATCTGATGAAGAACGGTCTTTCCGCCGAGATCCAGCCGCGCGTCTTCGACGAGGATTTTCCCAACATCATTCTTTACGTCGGTAATGTGCAGCCCGGCGCCCCCGGCGATCCCGTCCGCTGGGGCCCGGTTTTCATTGCCGACGTCAGCCCGCCCGAATCGCGCAAAAGCGGGCTGAAGGGTAAGGCCACGGGCCCCATGATCATGGTGGCGCGCGAAGCCATCGCGGTCTCCGAACCACAGCAGCGCCGCATTCAGCTCTCCATGCGCGAAGTCTCCCGGCATGAGATGGGGAAGGACGCCGTGGCGCACGACGAATCCGGCGCGCACTGGGAGATGGCGTTGGACGCCGCGCCAGCCAAGGAAAGAGTGCTGCGCGCCAGCGCCATGCGGACTACCGACTTGATGGCGTACAAGCGGGGACCGGACCTGCTGGAGAACCGGATCGAGCTGCACCGCCGGTTCGCGCTGCCGGTGGCGTGCATCATGCTCGCCATGGTGGGCATCCCGCTGGGCATCGCCACGCGCAAGGGCGGCAAGTCCGCGGGATATGTGAACGCGTTTTTCCTGGCGTTCTTCTGCTACTGGCTCGCTTCCATCACGCTCATCGGCCAGGCCAAGGTGGGCAAGCTGTCCGTGCCGTTGGCGATCTGGCTGCCGGACGCGGCTTTCGGCTTGGCGGGCATCGTCTTGCTCTGGCGCATGGAGCGCCCGGGGGACCGCGACCTGCTGGCCGGATTGCAAGCCTGGTTCGGGGCCCGCTTCCAGGCGCTGAAATCGAAAGCGGGCGCCAGATCCGTGGAGCCGCTCTTCAAAGCCTGGCGGCTGCCCCTGTTGCCTCAGCTCCTCGATACCTACATCCTTTCGCGGTTTCTCTTATATTTCGCGTTGCTGCTCACCAGCTTCGTCGCGCTGACCCTGGTCTTCAACTTTTTCGACCTGATGCTCGACATGGTGCGCAACAAGATTCCGCTTACAGAGATGTTCACGTACCTGTTCTTCCTCACGCCGGAGCTGATTTACCGGACGCTGCCGGTCAGCGTGCTGGTGGCCGCGCTGGTGGCGTTAGGGGTGCTGTCGAAGCAGAACGAGATCACGGCCTTCAAGGCCTGCGGCGTGAGCCTCTACCGGCTGGCGTTGCCGATCTTGATCGGCGGCGTGGTGCTGAGCGGCGGGCTCTTCGCGTTCGACCACTATTATGTCCCCGGCGCCAATCGGAAACAGGAAGCCCTGCGGGCCAAGATCAAGGGGCAGCCCACCCAGACTTACCTGAAGCCGGAACGCAAGTGGATCATGGGCAAAGGCTCGCGCATTTACTATTACCGGTATTTCGATCCCTCGGAATCGATGATGGGCGAAGTGAACGTATTCGAACTGGATCCCAAGAGTTTCCGGATGGTGCGCCAGATCGAGGCGGAACGCGCCCGTTGGAGCCGCTCTCTGAAGGCTTGGGTCTTCGAGAACGGCTGGTTTAGCGATTTCCGCGCCGGCGACCGGAAGTACAACGCGTTTCAGGTCACCACCTTTCAGGAGCTAACCGAACCGCCCGACTATTTCCTCAAGGAACCCTTACAGGACAAGCAGATGAACTTCATCGAGCTCGACCGCTACATCCGCGATCTCCAGCAGAGCGGTTTCGACACCATGAAGCTCCAAGTGGAGTTCTACCGGAAATTCTCCGTTCCGCTGTTCGCGCTGATCATGGCGCTGATCGCCGTACCGTTCGGCTTCATGGTGGGCAGCCGCGGCGCGATGACGGGCATCGGCGTGGCCATCGTCATCGCGATCGCGTACTGGGGCGTGAGCACGGTGTTTGAAAAATCGGGCGGCGCGGGCCAGCTTCCGCCCGCCATGGCCGCGTGGTCCCCCGACGTGATATTCGCCCTGGCAGGCCTATACCTGGTACTGCGCCTGCGAAGCTAGTCGCGCCAGAAGGACTCGAACCTACAACCCTTCGGTTAACAGCCGAAGGGTCTATAGCCACCTCACGTTGCAAACATAAGACTTACACGCGCGAAAAGTGAGTTTCTCTGGAAATTGGGGGGACTCTGGGGGGGACCTGCGATGCGCGTTTGGTGCATGTTGTGGGAATGAGAGAGTCCTTCAGGGAAAGGAGACCATTGTTGATCGCAGCACTGAAAGGGCCATTTGAGGCCGTCCGATTTCGGCGCAAGCAACCATCCCCACACGTTAAACGACTGACAAATGCTATTCTCTTACGTAAGGAGCCCTTATGCGCCTGCTCACTGCCGCGATTCTTAGCTTGGCCGCCACGTGTTGCGCGTTTGGCCAGACCTACACCATCAACACATTCGCTGGAGGCGCGCTGCCGTTGAATGTTCCAGGAACCTCAGGCAGCCTCGACAACCCAGGTTCTGTGGCGGTGGACCGGTCCGGCAACCTCTTTTTCGCGGAGCGCAATAATATCGTCCTTCGATTGGACGCCATGACGGGCACCCTAACCCTGGTGGCCGGGAACGGGACGCCGGGCTACAGTGGCGATAACGGCCAGGCCACGAACGCCCAGTTAAACGAGCCGGCCGGCGTCGCATTTGACGCCGCAGGCAACCTGTACATCGCCGAATTCGGGAATAACTGCATCCGCAGGGTTTCGAACGGGTTGATCACGACAATAGCGGGAAATGGCACCGGCGGGTACAGCGGCGATAACGGCCCGGCCACTAGCGCCCGATTGGACGGCCCGGTCGGCGTCGCCATAGACACCGCAGGCAACCTGTACATCGCCGACACGAATAACCAACGCATCCGCAAGGTTTCGAATGGGGTGATTACCACCCTGACAGGAAATGGCACGGCTGGTTTCAACGGCGACAGCGGCGCGGCCATCAGTGCCCAGTTGAACTATCCCCAGGGCGTCGCTGTGGACTCCTCCGGCAACATGTACATCAGTGACGGACGGAACGAACGTATCCGCAAGGTCTCGAACGGGGTAATCACGACAGTGGCCGGAAATGGCACGCCCGGGTACAGCGGCGACAACGGCCAGGCCACTGGCGCCCAGTTGTTCCTTCCCTTCGCCGTCGCCGTCGACTTGGCCGGCAATCTGTACATCTCCGACTACGGTAATGATTGCGTGCGCAGGGTTTCGAATGGGGTGATCAGCACCGTTGTGAGAGGCGGCGGGTTGGTCAGTGTGCACGGCATCGCGGTAGATCCAGCCGGCAACCTGTACATCGCAGACTCTGAGGGTAATCGCATCTGGAAGACCTCGAACGGGCTGATGACAACCTTGGCGGGAAACGGGACTTATGACTTCGGCGGGGACAATGGCCCAGCCACGAATGCCCAGGCAGGCACTCCGTCGTCCGTCGCCGTGGATGCTGCCGGGAACCTGTACTTCGCCGATCCTAATAACAACCGCATCCGCAAGATCGCGAATGGGATCATAACTACAGTCGCGGGGAACGGAACGTCTTATACCAGCGTCGTCGGTGACAACGGCCCGGCCACCAGCGCCGAGTTGTCCGATCCCGGTGGCATCGCCGTGGATGCCGCTGGCAACCTGTACATCGCCGACCCAGGTGATGGGCTCATCCGCAAGGTTTCGAATGGGGTGATCACCACCGTGGCGGGAGGTGGGGGCCAAGGCTTCGGCGGCGATCACGGCCCAGCAACCGGTGCCGAGTTGAACGATCCCACCAGCGTCGCCGTGGACACTGCTGGCAACCTGTACATCGCCGATTCTAATAACAACCGCATCCGCAAGGTTTCGAATGGGGTGATCACCACGTTCGCAGGGAACGGGACGCCCGGCTTTAGCGGCGATAACGGCCCGGCCGCGAACGCCCAGCTAAACGGCCCGGGTGGCATCGCCGTGGATGCCGCTGGCAACCTGTACATCGCCGACGGTTTGAATTACCGCATCCGCAAAGTCTCGAATGGGGTGATCACCACGGTCGCAGGGAACGGAAACCTCGGCTTCAGCGGCGATAACGGCCCGGCCACGAGCGCCTCGTTAGGCATTCCATCGGACGTAACCGTGGACTCCTCCGGCAGCCTGTACATCGCGGACACGCGTGCCTTTCGGGTCCTCAAGGTCTCGAATGGCGTGATCAGCACCGTGGCCGGAAACGGAACAGATGGTTTCAGCGGCGATAACGGCCCGGCCACCACGGCGCAGTTAAGCTACCCCACCGGCGTCGCGGTGGATGCTTCCGGAGACGTGTTCATAGCCGACTCTAATAACGACCGAATACGCATTTTGACTCCATCCAAAGCTCCGACGATCACCACCTCATCGATGCCCACAGGCACACTTGGCACGGCATACACACAGACTTTGTCTGCCAATGGTGGCATCCCGCCATATCACAACTGGGTTCTGAGCTCGGGCGCTTTGCCTCCGTGGCTCACGCTCGACGCTGACAGCGGCGTGATCAGCGGCGTGCCCTATTCGGCCCTTGGTAGCCCGTTTGCCTTCAGCGTCACGGTCCAGGACAGCACGGGAAATGTTTCGCCGGCTAGGAACTTGGCCATTAGCGTCAGTCAACCTCCCGCCCTGACGATTATCACTTCATCTCCACTGCCGAGCGGTGGGGTCCAAGTCCCATGCAATCAAGTCTTTGCGGCCACGAGCGGGACTGCGCCATACAGGAGTTGGGCCGTCACGGCCGGCAGCCTTCCGCCCGGAACGGCACTTGGCGGTACTCTTGTGGGGACTCTCACCGGCACTCCCACTACTGCCGGGACCTTTGCATTCACTGTCCAGGTCACCGACGGCGTGAACGCAACCGCCACGAAGCAGTTCAGCCTCACCGTCAACCCTGCCGGCACGGTCACCATTTCGCTTAACGGAATCGTCAATTCCGCCAGCTACATTGGAGGCGGGGTAGCTCCTGGTGAAATCGTTACGATTTTCGGCTCTGGGTTGGGTCCGAACACGCTAGCCACCGAACAAGTGAACAGCAACGGCAATGTTGCCCCAACCTTGGCAGGCGCAGAGGTAATGTTCGACGGCGTCGCAGCGCCACTTGTTTACGCAGAAGCCGACCAGGCGAGCGCCGTGGTTCCGTACGAGGTCAGCGGCAAGACCTCCACTCAGGTACAGGTGCTCTACCAGGGCCAGCCCTCAAGCACTTTGACAGTGCCGGTAGTGAGTGCGACTCCCGGTGTCTTTACGCTCGACTATTCGTGGAGCGGAGCTGGCGTGATTCTAAACCAAGATGGAACAGTCAACTCTCCGAACAACCCCGCCCCCGTTGGCTCCCTTATCACTGTGTTTGCAACCGGCGAGGGCCAGACCAACCCTCCAGGAGTCGACGGCAAGTTGGACGGGTCCCCTGCGCCGCAGCCGGTCCAGGCCGTGGCAGACACAATCGGCGGGACAAACGCGAAGGTCCAATACGCTAGCGGCATTCCAGGGGCAGTGCCTGGGGTTCTGCAAGTCACTTTGCAGGTGCCAACAACGCTAACATCTGGCAATGCTGTGCCCGTGGTCCTGAATATTGGCGGAGCCACCAGCCAGGCGGACGTGACGCTTGCTGTGACGTCCTCTACAGGACCGCAAACGCTCGCAACGACGTCAGTGTCGACTAGCTCACCAGAGCCTCTGACGCCCCTGTACATCTCGACAACTGGGCTTAACGTCAATGCTCCCGTCACCATACAGTTCTCGAATTCCGCGGGGTTTTCATGGACCCAGCAGTCGCTTCGAGTCGGATCAGACGGCACCGTCGTCGCGGCCACTCCCCTTTACGTTGACCCGGCAACCCACACCACCGGGCCTGGCACCGTTTCGATGGTCCTTACCCAAGGCGGCCAGTCCACCGCGCCGGTGAGCATTGCCATTCAGGATCTCCCGTCGCTGAGCTCGTACGGCACCCAACTGGGGCAGATTAGCCATGCCTTCTTTGTCTATGAGGCCATGCTGATTGCGCGCCGAATTAATGAGTTCCAGGCCTATCAGGCGCTTCCGGGCAACAAGGTCGATACCACTCAGGCCCAAGCTAGTCTCCAGACACTCCTTAAGGGGATCATTCAAGCACGAAACGATGTTGACTATGTTTCCTTGAATAACGGCTTGGTAATCCCAGGCGGCGCGCTTTCCAATGGCTTCGCAATTCAGTTTGATCAGAATTCTCTGGACCTTATGGACCGGATCATCGCGGTACATCTCTCGCAGATCGCGTCCATGGTGTCGTCAGCGCCGAAACCACTGGTGTCGGCCTCTGTCAAAGTCAAAGGGATCCGCCCAGTGTTTCGGCTCCCCAGGCTCACGGTCCCTTCAGGTCATGCTTCCGCAGCAACATCAAGCCCCGGCGGACCCCTCGGTGCCGTAATCATCGCGATCGAGAGCGCAAAGAATGAAATAGGCTTGGCACAGGCCACCTCCGACTACTATGCCAATGACGCAACTGCGATAGACAAGGGCCTCGCCCTGTCCGGTGGATTGCAATCGCTCTATAGCCAGATGACGCTCGGATCAAGTGGGCCCGCGAACCTTTTTGGGGAAGTGTACGGTGCCGTGATTGGATCGGCTACCTTGCTGAACAATTTGGGCATGGAGCTTGGTGATCTTGGGTTTCTTATGTATGCATCGCGTTACGGCGGCGACCAATCCGTGATCGCGGACGCGACAAACGACCTTAACAATCGTGCTAGCGCCTCTGCGGATGCTCTAATAGACACCGAGCTGAATCTTGTGAAGATTGGTGGCGAATTGGGGTCTTTCGGCCCAGAGTGGACGGCGGTACTGCAGAGTGATGCAGGCACTGCGGCCCTGGATTCGGTAGACTTCATTCATGCTGCGGCGCAGTGCGCTGACTCCTCGTGCTATGCCAGTTTGGAGGATACCTCGCTCCAGGTTGCCGCCGAGACGACTACGAGTTTCAGCAGCGACACCCAAGGTTTTGCGATCGTTGATGGTGGCCTGAACATCTCCAATAGCTTTGGACTGGCTGCCGATCAAGACGAGGTCCAGCTTTCGAGCAGCGGGATCGCTTTCAATGCGTTGGCTGACGAAAGTGGTAACTATCTGATGTTTGTTCCGCTTCAGGAGGGTCCGTTTGATTACGCGGCAGCCGACCTGCAGATTATTGATCCCACCTCACAGAACATTGTGGACACTATAGATCTTACCAACGGGGCAACGGACAGTTCACAGGTGATTAACCTGAGCGCGCTAAGCACGGAAGCTCCTTTCGGTCCGCCTTCAATTACCGTGGCGTTGGATTGCAACGCCCTGTTCAACGCCGGTTTGAATCAGTGCTATGCAGTTTGGGGGACGCTCTCTACTACAGTTAATTTGTTCGGCTTGTCTTACTGCACCGAATTGAATTTTGATGCAGACATCGCTTGCATGAGTTCGAAATACGGCATTGCGGGTTTGCCCGCAGGGGCCGGGAACTCTTCGCCGCGCGGGAGCATGTCTCGTCCTCCAAATGCAAGCTGCTCCCCACGAACAGCGAGGGGTACGCTGTCTCCTCCCAACTATAGTAAGCTCGGTGTCCAGCGGGCCTGCGTGGTTCGGCCTGACGCTAGTCGTTAAGGGGGATCGAGCTTGCGTTCTGAGCTTCGCAGCGAGGTCCCCGACCGCGTCTGGGGCCTGTGCTGCCGGGTCGGAGCAGGGTGTT
>OBLT010002321.1_pt1 | contig 11923 bp, 10 predicted proteins | sample 1518721 | NCBI WGS metagenome assembly OBLT01 (sample SAMEA3539307, study PRJEB22396) | soil metagenome | biome: tundra; feature: field; material: soil | place: USA | collected 2010-05 | depth 0.15 m | reverse complement strand
ATCTGGGATGGAGCGGCTAGTAGTTTGTAGCCCTATTTTGGCAAGTATCTTCCGTCTTCTTTCAAGTATATAGAAAATAACGTTGGCCTGCTGTTGGCGCATATCCCAAATTTTCTGCGGCTTTTCCAAATTATTTTTTGAAAGAACTTAAAATAATTTCACCGGTACTTCTTCCTTCAGCACCAACAAGGAATGGTTTTAAATGAGGTACAAAGAAATTTTGTCCAAGTAGTTTAGCTCCTACCTGGGCAGAGGCAGCATCTTCCCAGATGATAAGGATGATCGCATTGTGTATTAGTCAACTTTAACCAAGCGATAGTCAATAAAACCCGGGAATTTTGAAAAAAGCGGCGCTCCTTCATTTTGAATAATTTCCTTAAAATCGTCAACTGGCTTTGTAAATTGAAGATGATTTACTACTGCATACATAAATAAATTGGTTTTTTTTGGAATTATAAATGATGAAGGTATATTATTTTCCTTCTCCATGATGTCCTTAGCATGTTCAAATGATAAAATCCCTAACTGCGCCGGCCCTTATGTATGAAATAGATGATTTATGAGAGTGACTAACTCAACGTACCGTACCATACCATACCATACCATACCATACCATACCATACCGGATACGTTGGTGAGAAAAAAAATAAATATTTGTTCTAAGTTCAAACTACATGAGGGTATATTTTCTACAGGAATAGTAGTATTAGGATTTTCAATCTTACCATAGAAAATAGCTGCATCTGAATTTAAGACACGCGAACCACCATTGAAAAAATCTTAATGTTTAAAGCCATAAATTTTTGGGATAAAAACTTTTTAACGGAAACAAAAAATCCCAATTATCTAAAACTGCTTCAAATAACTCACTTTAAAAATCTCATGATCTTCGGTTTGCTTTAGCTGTTGAATGTTGTAAGAACCGGCATGATTAAAAATTAAATAAATGTAGGAAAGAGGCCGATACTCCCACGAAAAACGGATGTAATAACTATCAGAATGATCCAATGAATTTTTCTGATAGAAACCGATAATCTGCAGCTGCGGATTCAGCGCCAGGCGACCTTGTATAATATACAGGTCAACCTTCTCACTGGTTTTGTTTTCACCCACTTTTATAAAATGATTGCGGTTAAGCTCTGCCTGTATCGATATATGCGGTATGGGTGCAAACTGCAACTTCCAATCTGCATAGATCAATCTGCCATTAAAATAGCCGCCCCACTTATATTCGCCGGCAAGGCTGATGAACTTTGATGGGTCCGTTGAGTACCAGATATCGTGTTGAAAGAAATCATAATTGCCCGCCGGAATAGTAATATTGAGCGGAGTAAATGGCCCCGAAAGTACCTGGTGAGATGGAATGATGCCGTAACCCAAATAAGCGCCGCTTTGAAAATTGAGCCACATCGGGTAAAAGTATAATGATTGTTCAATAAATTTTCCGCTGGATGCCTGCCAGTAAAGTTCGGGCAGGAAACCCGGTTCAAACGCACGCAATATTTTTTTAAATGGTAATAGCTTTCCGCGATAATACCAGTTCATGCCGGGTGTCGTGCCAATCACATCCGATCTTGAAACAAAACCCATTTGCGGATCAAAGTTTTTTGTTACTACAGACTGCGTGAGCCAGATTTTGTAATGATCTGTACTATTGAAATATTGCACCATTCCTGCAAAGCCGTGCGTATGATTATTGGTAGTAATGGATTGTGTAAATATTCCATTAATAGATTGTGCATCACTTAACCTTACAAAACCATCAATCGTGTTTTCGATATTAGAACCTGTTGGAGTATTTTTTATAGTAAATAATCCACCTACGCGATTTTCTTCACCAAAGTTTTGAGAGTACCTTCCAACAAAGAAATTTGTTGCCGGGTTACCATATGCAGCTTTTTGGCGCATCACGATTGCTCCGTAATTTATTTTATCAGACCGATTCACAAATCTGGCCCCTGCCACAATTGGAATAGGGTTGCCGGCAGTATCCAGTCCAATCGTTCTGCTAAAGAACGGTTGCAAATGCATCGAACCTCCCGATTGATCAGAAGCCATTTGAATTGCAGGGCTAAACAATGATGCATTCTCCAAAAAGAATTGTCGTTTCTCCGGGAAGAAAACGGAAAAGCGGGTAATGTTGTTTACCTGCAGGTCTGCGTCTGCCTGTGCAAAATCTGTATTGACCGTAGCATCTAATACACTATTCGTGTTGACCGCCCATTTCAGATCGCCACCAAACTTTGTATTGTTTTGATGCGAGCGTACTGATGAATCAAAATTTTTGTAATGATCGAATGAACTGAGTACATAAGGTTCTATGCGAATATTGGCTTTTGGCGGCGGAGGTTTTAAATTCGTGAGCACTCCTGCGTACGACATGCGCGATGCACTGAATACCCGCGGAAAAGGAGAGAGAGCTGTGATCTCATTTGTAAGCCTGCGATTGCGGTACACATTTAAGCCCCAGCTTTGTGCACTATCCTTTTTTTTCGGATAGCGGAGTGTTTGCCAGGGGATAGCGATCTCTGCATACCATCCCGAATCGGTTCGTGTGGTGCGTACGCGCCAAAGCCCGTCCCAATCTATATCATAATATAAATCATCAAATGATAAATAATCGCGTTGCACTCCGTAGGCATTCGTGGCAAAGCACATGGCATTTCGATTATCATTAAACCCGTCAATGGATATATTGACAAGGTCATGCCGTGTGAAATCAAAATCCCTTTTAAAGTCAGTAGCACGTATGGCTTTTTTACCAAGAGAATCTTTTGAAAAAATGCCGAAATATAAATATTGTTTGTTGTACAAAACCCTTACATAGGTTTCAAACTGTGCAGAATCACCTTGTACAGGTTCTATTTCAGTAAAGCGGGGAGAAGGTTTTGCGAGCTTCCATTCCGGTTCGTTCAATACACCGTCGACGTGTAATGATGAATGAATTTGTACTGCGTCTATTTCTTTTCTTACTGAATCGGGTTTAAAAATTTCGTTGTTCTGTGCAAGTAGTTGCAGGGGTAGTATACACAGCGGCAGCAATCGCAGGTTTTGGAACATACCGCAATATACGAAGCAGGAAATATTTTTCAGCCGGCGTGGGTGCTATCTCTCTTTCGCAAGCCCCCATATTGACGCGTATCTTCCATCTTCCTCTCAGGTTTTTAGAAAGTGACGCTGGCGAGAGATTGGTAACTTAATGAAATTATACACTATTGTTAATGCTATATTTATGAAAAAATCACACAATTTTCAATTAATTACAGGAGAGCATCGAATATTAAATAGATAGCCCTTCTTTTTCTTCTCTTCTTTTCATAAGTGGGATTATACACCCCTTTTTGGACCCATCTATTGCTATATTATTTAATATGGAACCCCTATTTTAACTTGGGACAAAAAAAAGGTTAAGATTTTTGGATAAAGAAGTCCCTTTATTTATTTACTACAGACTGAGGTCTCTTTAACAACTTTATAGCCATAGTCAATATCCTTCTTTGATATTTCCCTTAACATTGTCTCATTTAAACTTTCTGGATTCATTGTTTTATAATACTGAACAAGTTCTCCGCTATCTTCTGCGGTGATTAATACATATTGCTCCACTATTGAATCAATTAAAGTCTTGGTAGGTTGAATATCTTTTAAAAAAGTAAACTAAACTTATCTGTCTCTAATTTTAATGTGTCCGAAAGGGATAATCTTACTCTTAAATTTTTACTATTGTCATTTATCTCATATACCTTATTGAGCTCAATATTGATTTTTTTTCATTTACTTTTAATTCATTTTCTTGACCTAGCAGCATCGTAAATTTATATTTTGGATTACTCGTAGAATACCCAATTTGAACCATGAATAAAATCCTGATAATTGATGATGAGGAAAAACTCAGAAGTTTGCTAAGCCGTATTATTAAGCTGGAAGGATATAACGTGTTTGAAGCAGGAAATATAAAAGGCGGTTTAAAAATTCTTGAACATAATCTTGTTGAGGTAATCCTTTGCGATGTCAAATTACCTGATGGCAACGGTGTGGATCTCATCAAAGAAGTAAAAGCCCAATATCCGCTTGTTGAAATAATATTGATTACCGCTTATGGCAATATTCCCGATGGGGTGTTGGCCATGAAGAATGGTGCATTCGATTATATAACTAAAGGAGATGATAATGGAAGAATAATACCCTTGTTGGCCAAAGCGATCGAGAAAGTGAAATTCCGGACCCGCATTCAGGATTTGGAAAAACAGGTAGCCCAAAAATATAATTTTGAAAGTATTATCGGAAAATCAAAAGCCCTCCTTGAGGTAATGGCACTTGCGCAAAAAGTAGCCCCAACAAATGCAAATGTGCTGCTGTTAGGCGAAACCGGCACCGGTAAGGAAGTATTCGCCCAGGCGATTCATGCTGTAAGTGCAAGGTCGGGTAAACCATTTCTGGCTATAAATTGCAGTGCATTTACCAAAGACCTTTTGGAAAGTGAAATATTTGGTTATAAAGCGGGCGCATTCACAGGTGCTTTGAAAGATAAGAAGGGCTTAATTGAAGAAGCCGATTCAGGCACCATTTTTTTGGATGAAATTGGGGAAATGCCCTTTGAATTGCAGTCAAAATTACTTCGGGTATTAGAAACCGGCGAATTCATAAAGGTGGGAGATACAACTACTACCCGGGTGGATGTAAGAATTATAGCGGCAACCAACAGGGATTTACAAAAGGAGGTGGAGGCATCAAAATTCAGGGAAGACCTCTTCTACCGCCTTAATGTTTTTACCATTTCCCTTCCACCGCTCCGCGAAAGAAAAGATGATATTCCTGAATTAGCGCAGTACTTCCTTAAAATATTTTCTGGCAAAACAAAATCGGTAGCTCACACTATGAGCAAAGAGTTCTTAGAACATTTGCAACAACATGAATGGAGGGGCAATATTCGGGAATTAAAAAATGTAATGGAAAGGGCTGTGATATTGGCCAATGGCCCTGAACTCACTCTTGAAAATCTCCCGCTGGATCTGCAGGTTTCCAATTTCAATCCAAAAATGGGTCATTACTCTTTTGATTTAGCTATGGTTGAAAAACAGCATATTGAAAGGGTACTTATTTATACAAAGGGTAATAAAACAGAAGCTGCCAGGCTTCTGAACATTGGATTAACGACCCTTTACAGGAAAATCGAAGAATATAACCTTTCTAAATAATTCAACTCCATTCCGTTTTGAAAAAAGAGCTTTTCATTTTGGAAGGGTTTATGATTCATTGCCAGCTAATCAAAATTTTAAATTAATTCTAAAAGCCTTTCTGGGTAAGGGGTTTCCGAAATTATTCCTGGTTCCTATTCTTCAGGCACTTCTTTTGGCAATAGAAAATGGCAGGGAAAGAAATACTAATTATTTATTTGATGCATTTCCATTGGAACGATAAGGCTAAGGACGTAATAAGGATCGTAATATTCTGGCTCATTATTGCTTCCCTTGTTTATATTATTTTTTTGAAGATAAAAATTTTATTTCATTAATCACAATTAAAAAATATGATGACCATTATATTAATTCTTGCAGTGCTTATTTGCTTTATGAGCTTTTTTAAGGCAATAAACTTCTTTGATAAAATCTAAATATATGATAGCTCTGTTTATTCTTTCAGCTATAATGTTCTGCTACATCAGTTATGTACGGAAGCGCGTATTGATGTTATATCGGCCGTAAACATTCAGCATATTGATAGCATTAATGAAGATGTAAAGGAAATTACTGGGGTAGAAGTAAAAGAACGGATCCCTGATAAAATGTTGCAGATTGCAGATGAAGTTGTAAATATTGATTTAACTGCAGATGAATTAATAACCAGGTTAAAAGAGGGAAAGATATATGATCATGCTAAAGTTCAACAGGCATTACAAAACTTTTTTCAGCCTGACAAAATTTTACAGCTTCGTGAACTGGCGTTGAATGAAGTGGCCGGGCAGGTGGAAAGAAATGTGGATTACCAGATTACAGCCAAACAAAAAAATTTTCGTCATAAACGGTTTTTAGCATGCATTTCTTCCAATCATGAAATAGCTCAAAAAATTATTCGAAAAACTGCACGGCTTGCATCCTATTACAATAGCAAATGGTACGTGCTTTATGTGCAATCTTCCAAAGAATCAGCAGATAAAATTCCTTTAGCGGCGCAAAGGCATTTAATTAATAATTTTAAAAATGCGACCGAATTAGGCGCAGAAGTAATCCGCAAGAAAGGAGAAAATATTGCCAAAATAATTACCGAAACAGTAAGTGAAAAGGACATTACTACCCTCTGCCTGGGTAAGCCCCATTTAAACTTGTTCCAGATTATTTTAAGAACCAGTATATTTAACCAATTACTTCATACCCTTTCAAAAAATAATATTGATCTTGTTATACTTTCCTGATGGCATTGACGGTAAAAAAGAAAATATGGCTGGGTACTTCGTTTTTTTTCCTTTTGTTACTGATAATTGGTGGGGTAGGAATTCATTTTGTGGCCAAATTGAAGGCAGAAAGTAAGAATATTTTGCAGGCTAATTATGAGAGCCTGGCTTATTGCCATACGATGCAACAACAAATGAACACCATTGATTCGGACTATATTCAGGCAGCTAATACATTTGAAAGCGCTTTAAAACAACAGGAAGGCAATATTACAGAACCGGGTGAAAAAGAAGCTACCAATAATCTTAGGGTTCACTTCAACCTTCTGAAATCAGGAGATACTACACATCAGAATATAAAAGCAATTCAAATACAAATACAATCTATCCTGTTTTTAAATATGCAGGCTATTGAAAAGAAAGGTCAAATATCACAAAAGATTGCGGAAAATGCGCTTACAATTATTATTTCACTTGGTTCTCTGGTGTTTTTAATTGCTCTATCATTCATGGTTAATTTTCCTTCAATTGTCACTAATCCAATTAGCCACCTGACAGAAGCAATAAAAGAGATTTCAAACAAAAACTATAAGCACCGGATTCATATTGAAAGTAAGGACGAGTTTGGCAAATTGGCCGATTCCTTTAATGATATGGCTGAGCGTCTTGAATATTTTGAAAGCGGTAACCTGAACAAACTAATGTTTGAAAAGAGACGGGCAGAAGCCGTGATCAACAGTATGAAAGATGCAAGTATTGGTATAGATAAAAATAATGTAATTCTGTTTGCAAATTTCCAGGCCTTACAGTTACTGGGCTTACATTCAGAGGAAGTTTTAGGTAGAAATGCAAATGAACTAAAAAATAAGAATGACTTGTTCCGGTTTTTGATTGATACGAATACTGCAGCCCCTTTCAAAATAGCAATAGAAAACAGGGAAAATTATTTTGTAAAAGAAGTAGTCGAAGTTACACAGGATGAAGAAAGAAGCAGGGTAATTGTTTTAAAGAATATTACCTCTTTTAAAGAGTTGGATGTAGCCAAAACAAATTTCATTTCTACCGTATCTCATGAACTAAAAACACCTTTAGCTTCATCAGATTTTAGTTTGAAGCTTTTAAAAGATGAAAGGATCAGTAAACTTTCTCCTGAACAAAAAGAGCTCATAGAACATTTGCAGCAGGATAACCAGCGGATGCTTAAAATTCTTAGCGAATTATTAAATATGTCCCAGATTGAAACCGGCCGCATTCAACTGGAAGTGAAAGAGGTCAGTCCATCCACGATAATTACAAGTGGCATTGATACGGTTGCCCTCAGCGCAAAAGAAAAAGATATTATCATTACGGATATTACTTCTAGCGGCCTTCCATCGATACTTGCAGATGCCGATAAAACTATCTGGGTCTTAAATAACCTTTTGACTAATGCAATTAAATACTCAAAACCCGGAGGCATAATAGAAGTAAAGGCTTTGCAGGTTAAAAATGAAATCCTTTTTTCAGTGAAAGATGCCGGGCCCGGTATACCTGGAGAATTTTTAACTAAGGTATTTGACAGGTATTATAAAGTGCCAGGCTCAAAAGAAAAAGGTACCGGATTAGGGTTGGCCATATCGAAAGAATTTATTTTGGCACAAAAAGGGAAGATATGGGTGGAAAGTGAAATAGGTAAAGGTTCTGTGTTCTATTTCAGCCTGCCGGTACTTTCATAAATTAGTTTCCAAAACTTCGGATTTTAAATAGTTTGAACCTAAACTCCATGGTGTAACAGGGCCTTAGGCAATCGTGTAGCCTCAATTAAAAAAGAAAGTTTACCTCAATCATTACAAACGATTCAGCCTAAAATAGCTCCATCGAATGTGGATGGGTATATTGCTACTTTCCCAAAGGAAGTGAAACTTATAATTTTAAAACAGCGAAGAAGGTAAAGGGTCGTTTTATAACCGTTGATCCGTAATATTTATTTCTAGTAATCCTTTATGTCGGATATCTGTACACCTTGCTGTATAAAGTTCGTGGAGGTAGCAAGGCATCCATACTGAGTTTGAAAACAGTAAACTGGTTTCTCAGTTGGCAACTTCTGCTGATATTGAAAAAATAAACCGGGAAGTAATAGAAGGGGTGAAATTCAAATTTATCGCAAAGAATTTTTTCGGACAGAAACAGATAGCTGAAGAAAATTTTTTAAACGTAACCGAATTGCAAAATGGTAAGTCAGAACTTTATTCAGATGGACAACAACTTTTGGACGACATCCTAATGAACAAGGATTTTAAACATTCACAACAATTACGGCATTTAGCAAACAGACATGAAGGAACGCATTTAAAAATCAGATTTGTGTTAAGCCACTTATCATTCGTATTTCTATTATCAGGCGACCAACAGTTTCATATCGTTTTAGAAACACTTGACACGGAAGAAGCAACTTATTTGTGGCATACTGACAAAAGCAAACAAGCCCTTATTAGTAAGGAAAAGAAATTGACAAGCAGCTAAACATAATTCGTAACAAAGGCAGACAAGCATTTTTGGAAACAAATCCTGAAAGTTTTTCAAGAATATTACATGACTATTCAGACAAGAAGAAAGGGTTTATTATCTGGAAAGATTTATTGGAAGAGCAAATCGTATGATCTGCAACTCCCGAGAACTTTATACCACAGACTGTGCGGATATCCGGCAGCTCTTTCCCAATAATCAGCACTCACAAAATTGTTGTCAATCCAATACCATATATTTTCCGCTATATTTTTAACCTAATTCACTTTAATATTTGTTTAATTGTTTGGCTGAAAGATTTTTTGATAATTGCGTGATAAAGTATTAACTTACTTTGAGTATTTTTCATTTTATGACGTTTTTCTAAGAAGGGTATCTAAGCGGTACCCTTTTTTATTCAACAAATGTTCATGGAACGACGATTGAAGAAATATCGTACATTACAGTAATATGGCTTTTGGCGGTTAACGGATTCTTACTCATTCGCAATGACCGACAACAAAACCGACATGACTGAAACTGAAAGCGGGTAAGCAATGGCGCTTTCAATCTTGGCTTCTCACAGAACCGTACGTGAACCTCTTGATTCATAAAGCCCTTCCGGATGTTGCTGGCAATTTGTAGGCGTGCATTCACTCTACATTGGTTCCATCAGGCGAATTAGGATAGGCATTAGCATTTATCATCAACTTCTATATCTTTACTCAACAGCTGTGGCATGACAGACAGTCATAAAATTCCAGCACAGCAACTACCATATCGTTATGCGTTATAAAACTCTCTAAAAATCATAACACTTTTATGGAAAATAACGGATACTCTCTCAAAAGAACAGCAAGACTTGCTGAACTATTGTATATTCTCATGAGCCTACAAGCCCCCATTGCACTACTCTACGTACCATCACATATTATAGTTGACGGGGATCCTACCGCTACCATAAATAATATCCTTGCCATGAACTTTTATTTCGTCTGAGCATCGTCAGCCAACTTACCAGCATAATTATATTTATGTTTCTTGCACTTGTTCTACATCGCTTGTTTAACCAGGTGAATGATTTTCAAGCGAAATTATTATTTGCATTTGTACTTCTACAGGTCCCTATGAATTTTATTTTCGAGACGCTCAACTATGCTTCTCTTATGATTGCAAAGGGTGAAATATTGCAAGCAGTTCCAACCGAACAGAAACAGGCTTTGGTGATGCTGTTATGAGAAATTCACAGCTATGGATTAGTTAAAGCAGAAATATTCTGGGGTCTATGGCTTTTACCTTTTGGACAATTGGTTTATAAATCTGGATTTATTCCCAGAATATTTGGCTTTTTGCTGTTCTATGGTGGTATATGTTGGGTAATTGACAGTGTTACGTCATTGCTTTTTCCGACAGATAGGCCGCTTGTTTCAGAAATTGTGACGAAGACTGGATGGGCTGGAGAAATTCCAATAATGATGTGGCTTTTAATCAAAGGAGAAAAAATAAAATAACAGCGATTGGCAAAAAATAACGAATCCAAATCACTCGGTCCCTATGCTGGCGATCATAGCACCAATCGGCCGCACATTACTATTAGCTGATCCCGGCAGACTTTCATTATTGGACTTTCGGACAATTCTTCATCACCTGTTTTTCAATCGGCATCAGTTATGAGTTGGACGGAACGGGGAAGTCCAGCACAGTAGCAAGCCGTCAACGTTAGCAGGATATATTTTGGCAAAGCTGTTCTTTTAACCCACAAGGAAAAATTTAATGAAATAATTTCTCATTCCAAAAGATATAAATACGCATTTCTAGCTTTGATTATGTAATATTATTCATAATTCAATAATTTTCATAACCAAATGTTTTATTTAGGAGCAGTCGTTATTCTTTTCAGGACTCACCATTATTTGAACAATTGAATAATCATAAAAAACAAACTATAACAATGGCAAGCGTATCAATCTATTTAAATTTTATGGGCAATGCTGAAGAAGCATTTAACCATTACAAAAATGTTTTCAGATCAGAATTTTCTGCTCCACCTTTGCGAATGAAAGACATGCCTCCGAGGGAGGGGGCACTGCCACTAACGGAAGCCGACAAAGACAAAGTGATGCATGTGGCATTACCCATACTTGGCGGCATACAAATAATGGCAACCGATATGCTGGAGAGCATTGGACAGAAACTGATAGAAGGCAATAATTTTACCATCAGTTTGAACCCCGATACCAAAGAAGAGGCCGACAGATTGTACAACGAACTATCGGAAGAAGGAACAGATGGAGTGGCGCCACATGAGGAATTCTGGGGATACTGGGTACTTGCAAAGACCGTTTTGGCATCCGCTGGATGTTCAATATTATTAAGCAACCACAGCAGTAAAAATCCGACAGCATCATCAGTTTTCTTTTCCGCTTATAACGCCTAACGCATTGCGGAGACGCAGCAAAGTTGATAGCCTTTCCCTGTGGTTTGTTTTACTCATAGCTCTTATTTCCTGCTTCCCTTAGTTCACTTACTGGAAAGAAAAACTAAAACAAGGAAAAGTTTATGCATTTGGTCCTGCAATTGATCCTAGAGGTATTTATGGACTGGGTGTAGTTGCAATTGGCAACGAGCAGGAATTAAAGGATTTTATAGCAAACGACCCTGCAGGATAAATAAATAAATACGAATATTTTCCAATGAAAGCTATAGTGCCAAATATTTCAATTTAAAATTAAGAGCGATGAAAGAATTTATTTTTTACATCCGAAACGAAAGAGATGCAAAGAAATCTTTGACTGAAAACCAATACCTTGACGAGTAGGAAAACTCTTGCTATTTAGCCTTCAGCCACACATCTTTGTTATTTACCACGGCCTGGGTAACAGATCCATCCGCGGCTTTAGAGAATTTAACTGTAAATGTTTGGTCTTCAGTTACAAAATCCAGCTCTGACACCGCCAAAAGGTTGCTCACATCCTGGACATGTTTTATGACTAAATGACCATCGGTAGAGGTAACCTGTGCGATGTCGTCTGCATCACCGTCTCCATC
>OBLT010002320.1_pt1 | contig 11925 bp, 13 predicted proteins | sample 1518721 | NCBI WGS metagenome assembly OBLT01 (sample SAMEA3539307, study PRJEB22396) | soil metagenome | biome: tundra; feature: field; material: soil | place: USA | collected 2010-05 | depth 0.15 m | reverse complement strand
CGGCGCGCCACCATCGGTGCTGTCGCGCTGTCGCGCTGTCGCGCTGTCGCAACGCTCAGTGTCATGGTTGTTGTTGCCGGGCGGGTTGTCCGACCGGGCCGGTGGAGTTGTGGCCGGCGGCGAGTTGACTCTTCGCAACGCTGTCGACCTTGGTCTGACCTGCTCGCGTTGTGTCGCTCGCCACCGGCCGTGGATCGCTGGTCTGACTTGATAGGAGCGTGGCACCGCCCCGACTGAGATGTGTCGACCGGAGATCCGTCTTTCGACATCCCAACTGGAGGGACGGAGCAGATGATCGTGATCGGGACGGACACGCACAAGGCCTCGCACACGGCCGCGGCTTTGGATGAGGGCACTGGTCGTGTGGTAGCGGAGCGCACGGTGAGCGCCAGGCGCCGATCGTTCGAAGATTTGTTGTTGTGGGGTCGTGGTCTGGAAGCAGATCGGGTGTGGGCGATCGAGGATTGCCGCCACGTCTCGGGCGCACTCGAGCGGTTCCTGATCGCACGCGGCGAGCGGATTGTGCGCGTCGCACCGAAGCTGACCGCGGGGGCGCGCGACTCGGCCAGGGAGCGCGGGAAGTCTGATTCGATCGACGCGGTCTCGATCGCCAGGGCAGCGATCCGTGAGGGAATCGACAAGCTCCCGGTCGCGGTGCTCGCGGGCCCCGAGCTTGACATCCGTCTGCTCGTCGACCACCGCGAGCGTCTCGTTGCCACGCGCACCCGGTTGATCAACGATCTGCGCTGGAACCTGCACGACCTCTGGCCCGAGCTAGAGATCCCGCCCCGCGGACTGATCGCCGTTCACTGGCCCCAGCGTGTTGCGGGGCGCCTCGCGCGCGCCGAGCAAACAACCAGGGTGCGGATCGCCCGCGATGAGCTGCGTCGCATCCGCGAGCTCACCAAGACAATCGACGAGCTCGAGCGCGAACTCGCACTACTCGTCGCCAAGGTCGCACCACGGCTGCTCGCTGAACGCGGCTGTGGTGTGTTGATCGCGGCGAAGTTGGTCGGTGAGATCGCCGGCGTCAACCGATTCGCGACCGACGCGAAGCTCGCACGGATCGCCGGATCAGCACCAATCCCCGCCTCATCCGGAAACGCGAACCGTCACCGCCTCGACCGCGGCGGCAACCGCCAGATCAACTGCGCGCTACACCGCCTCGCGATCACCAAAGGGCTCCACGACCCCGACACCGCCGCCTACCTCGCCCGCAAACAAGCCGAAGGAAAGAGCCGCCGCGAAGCACTGCGCTGCCTCAAACGCTACCTCGCCCGCCGCGTCTGGCAGCTACTCCAGACCGCCGACACCACCACACCACCCGTCATCACCATCCACTGCAACACCCCCTACAACAACTTCTCCTTGACATAGGAGCAACGCGAACAGCGGCACGGCGCGCATGCTCGCTGGCCACGCTTGATGTGTGACGCGACGAGGAGCAGCCCGCGGGCGCGGCTTCGGGTGCCTGTGACGGGGCTGCGCGGGGAATCGATCGGCCGAGCGAGACCCTCCGTGAGCCGGCATCGAAATCCCGCGGCGAGACGGGTTATCGCAGCATCGACGCCGCTGGCGTGACCTTCAAGCCGATTGGCGGGACCAGACGGCGAGGTGGAGAGTCTGTTCCGCGGGAGTACGATCGCGGCTGTGCAGCGATCGAACGAGTTGGCTGTGCTCTCGCGCGAGCACCACGTCGCGCTTGAGCTGGCCCTTAGCTTGCAGCGCGCGACCGATGTCGATGCAGAGACCGTCAGGCAGGCGACGCTCGACTTCTGGCGAGAGGAGGGCCGCTTGCACTTCCGCCTCGAGGAGGAGCTACTCCTTCCCGCCTTCGCGCGTCACGCTGGTGCTGACGATGCGGATATTGTGCGCGTGCTCGTCGAGCACGTCGACATTCGCCGGCGGATCGGCGATCTCGAGACCGATCCGCGCGTTGACTCTGCGGCCCTGAACGCTCTCGGCGAGCAGCTGAGAGATCACGTGCGCCATGAGGAGCGGACGTTGTTCGGGCGCATCGAGGCGACGCTGGATCCCGACGAGCTTGGTGCGGTTGGGATCGCGCTGCTCGCGGCGGGCGGGGCCCATCAGCCGCCGCGTGCCTGAGCGCGCTCGCCAGCCTCGCTGCCGAGGAGCTGTTCGGCCCGCATCGCGGTAACTGATCGGCTCGAAACCACCGACGACACGGCTGTTGCTCTGCGCGAGATCCGGCACTCCGGTGCGTCTGAGATCACGCGCGAGCAGCAGTGTCCATCTCGCGAGGACGGACTCATCGATCGGACGTGCCGCCTACGATGGCGCGGTCAACCCACGGTCCAGGGCTTTCCGCCGGGTTCCGTTGAAAGGCTGGTGGGGTTCACGTTCGCTGGCCATCTCGGCTGTCCGGCGTAAACCGTGGGGAGACAGGCTGTTAAGACTGTGAGCTCCGGCGTTGAGCCCCAGCCGGTGAAGTAGTACGTGACGTTTCCGATAGCTAGGCCAGCCGCGGTCCCCACGCCATGCAGCGCGTTGCGCTGCTTCTTGATGCGCTTGGCGGCTGCTTCGGCGCGAGCGAAGGTGCCTTTGTAGATGAAGGCGGCGGTGAAGCCCGCGTAGCGCGGCTGCGCGTCGAAAAAGACGTGCAGAACCCCCGGACTTATCGTCCGCACTCTGCCAGGGCCGCCCTGGTTCGCAGGCAGGAGCTGCTGCCCGCGTATCAGGCAATTCTGCAGGGCAGCCCAGCGTGCATCGAGCTTCTGGCCGGTCGCGGCGCTCGACGCATCGACACCACCCACGGCAAGAGCGCTCGCGACTAGACACGCCACGCCAAAGCAAGCACCTCGCCGGCGCGATCTCCCCACAGCCAAACGCAACGCCCCCCACGCCCGCATGTGCGCGAGTGTAGAACCCGCTCGCCGCCGCGTCAAAGACGCGGAAATTCGCGCCCTTCGTGCAGGCGGTCACCCCCGCGAACCGGCCGACACCGCACCAAAGACGATCACGACAATCCACTGCAACACCCCCTACAACAGCTTCTCCTTGACATAGGAGCAACGCGAGACGCAGCAGCTCGACCAGGCACGTCTGGCGCCGCCTGGTGCCGCCTGGCGTAGCATCACCCGCACCGTGCCGAGCAGAGTCGCCACAGCATTCCGTCGGCAGATCGCGTCAGCGTTATCGGCGACCAGCGACGAGACGGTTTCCTATCCAGCCGGCACAGGCGCGCACCGCGAGATCAACCGTGCGCTTTTGCTCGCTGATCGTGCAGTACACGAGTGGGCAGGCCCCGCAATCGCCAGAGTGCGCCCGGAGCGCAACAGCTTCGAATCGCTTCCCCGGCTTTCCACGCTCTCTGTAGCCCGTGCGGCCCTATCCGGTGCGCTCCACGCCGAACGACTTGCCACAGGCAGTGACACGAAACAAATCAGCCTCGTTGGCGCCGTCGACACGCTCGCACACGCCCTCCAACAGCTCGACGATGTTCCGTCAGCGCGCGACGCGGAGGCTCTCGATCAGATCGGCGCGGCCGCAGCCGACGTCCTCATCCGGTCCTCGGCTTTCCTGGGCACTGAGACCTTCATCGCTGACCAAGCCAACGAGACTCTGCACGACCTGGTGGCGCCCGAGGGCTGGTCCGACTAGCCAGCGGGCCGTGCTGCGCTGCGCCGGGACGGGGAGCAGCGTGTCGCTTCGCTCAGTGGAACGGAACCACGCGCACACCGCGGCCTTACACCGTCCGCGGCGACGCGCAACAATAGGTCGAGGATGAGCTTCGTCTTGGCGCTCACGCATCAGACCGGGAGACGGTTGGCCGAGATCGGCTTCTTACTCATTCTGTTCGCTGGCATCTGGCTGGTCGCCGCACAGATCCCCCAGTTCAAACTGGGCACCGCGAGGACGATCATCGCGGGAATCGCCCTCGCCATTGGTGGTCTGCTTCTCATCATCGCCACGTACTCGGGTCATTTCGGCTAGGCCGGCGCTGTGCCTCGCCGTCGGCCACGTGCCGCAACGCGCGAAAGGCAGCCACCAGTTACCGTGCCGCCGGCATCTCGTCGAGACCCCACGACGACCGCGCACCCACCAGAACGGCCACCTCACGGCCCCTACACAGATAAGCAGTCACGCTCGACGCCTCGCCTGACGTGCCCCGTTGCGCGACCAGGAGCCGTTCCATGCTCACCGCCGCGGTTTGTCATCATGGATCACGATGCCTCGGAAGCCGAGTCTGGAGCGCCTCGATCCTCAGTCGCCGTGGGTGAACCGAGGTCGCGTGCAGTCCCTCGCGCCGATCGTGCTCTTCGATGTCGCAGGGCCGCTCGCGGTCTACTACGCGCTTTGCTCCGCCGGACTGTCCACCGTACCGGCGCTACTTCACGCGCGGCTTTGACGCCATCATCGCCGGCGTCCGCGCCCAAGCCCCAGCCGCGCACCCGGCCACAAGTAGAACGGCACAAGCTGCCCCCGCGGCGGACCGCAGTCCAAGCCGCTAACACGCCGGCTCCGGAGGACCGACGAAGGTCAAGGGCCCGGAGTAGATTTAGGATTGGTCTGGTGCCGCCTGCGCGCGCCGCGTCAGGGCATACGCTTTGGCTGTTTTGGCGGCTCCTGATCGACAGGCGCCGGCGCGTCCCGTCCGCAGCCTCAGTGGACGACGAAACCGAACCGCGAGGCGGATGGCGGCGTCACGAAGCCCACGTCGCTGCCCGGAACGGCCTTTCCCGTCGTGTCGGTGGCGACGATCTGGTAGTGGTAGATCGTGGCCGGCGCAAGCCCGGTGATCGTGCTGCTCACCGCCTCCGCGGACAGACCCGGCCCGAGGGCGACTGTGGACGTCTGCGACCCGTAGGCGGTCGTGCGTCCGTACCGGAAGATGGCGCTACCCTCGTAGATCCCTCCTGGCACCTCGGTGCCGTTGAGCGTCGCCTGCGTCGAACTGACCGCGGTCGGTGCGCCGGTAATGGCCTTCAGCTCCGTGTCCGGGCCGAAGACCGTCTTCGCGGCCGGTCGCTCGAGAAGCGTGCCGGGGGCCGTATTGGCCTCATATAGAGCGGAGTCCGTGTACTTCGCGCAGTTCTGCGTGTAGCCGGGAGCCGAGATCTCGTACCAGAAGACGTGGTCCGGAGCGGCGGGCGCGGTCGGCGACATCAGCGTGTTGACGAGATATGCCGCGTCGGCCTGCTGGCGGACCGGCCCGCGCGGCGGCGACTGCCCGTTGTAGCACTCCCAGGCCCCCACCTCCGTAAACCAGATTTGGGGAGGCGTGGGTGAGCGCGGAAGGTTGGCTGCAAACGTGCTGAGCGACCCGGACTGCTCGCAGTTGACGGCGGCGTAGGGGTGAAACGCCCAGATCGCGGGCTGGGCGCCCCCCAACCCCTTGACGTAGACACCCTCGTAAGTCCTGAGGCTGTTGAACGTCAGGTTCGCCGTGCAGCCGGGATTGAACTTCTGTCCGCTCTGATCCGGGCTGTCGACAAAATCGCCAGCGAGCGCCGTGCAGCCCACGGTCGCGCAGACGGCGCTGGCGTCACTCCACAAGCCCGCCGCCGCCGTGGCCGACACGCCCGACGCGTTCGGCTCGTTCCATGCCTCGATATATGTGAGCGGCGTCCCAAGCCCACTCAGGACGGCCAGCAACTGATGCAGATCGGTCGTGTACTTCGCGTTCGACGGCACGCCGTGGTTCGCGCAGCCGCCCTCCGCGACATCCCACACCGCGATCACCGGGATAAGGTGAAGGGTCTCGGTGACGTAGATGTACCAGTTGAAGAGGTTCTGCTCGCAGGCGCCGCCCTGTGCGACCACGTCGGGAGCGGTGACGAAGCGGGCATAGCGGATGTGCGAGGGAAGGGCGCCGACCCAGGCCTGCTGAAAGTAGTCATAGAAGGGCTCGTTGAAGACCCCCTCGCTATCCACGAAATTGCCGTTCCACAGGCCCATGTTCTGGTCCGCGATGCCGTCGACATAAGGGGCGACGGCCCATGCGGACCGTGCGGTCGCGCCAAGCAGAAGAACCATCAGCAGACCCGCCATCAACGCGAACGCCCAGCGCCGGTGGACGTGGCGGCGCCGCGCAGCGCTTACTGCCGTCACGCCAGCTCGGAACTCGCCTCTATGGCCCACAGCTACGACTCCCCACGCCGGTGATTTCCGCCACCCCGAATGCCTCGGCAACCAGGCCCCGGCAACTGAGGCGAAGGCTAGACCGGCATGACATCGCTGTCAAGGCCGCGGAGCCCTGGGCAGACCGCCCGTCGGTCGCTACGCGGGCTCACGGTGCAGGGGCCGTGAGTCAATCGCGCGCCTGGGTGCTATTGCGGTTCCGTTGAGTGAGCCAAGAGGCCGCGGCGCCGACCCCGGCGCGGCGCTCAACGGGCCGACGCTGCGCAGCGGCTCGCGCTGCATCATCGGTCGGGCGGAGCCGGACGGGCGCTGTAGCTACTTCCGCGAATACTGGTTCTATGGATCGCTACTCCTTCGATGTAGAGACCTTTCATCTCCATCCCATGCCGGCTTATCCCGGCGCTTTCCGAAAGCAGGAGTGGACGGACGGCCGCGGCGGGCTATCGCAGCTCGTCCGGAGCGAGCGCCTGAGGCAAGACTCGGCAGACGCTCGCGCTTCGCGCGGAGCGGTAGCGCTGGCCGCGGGCAGGATGGGGTCTGTACCGTGTTTGCTATGCCTGATCGCGGCGGTCTGCGGTCAACGAGTGCGGCGTGGTCTCGGTGGCGGTGGCTGGCGGCCGCTGCGCTGTTCGTCGCGCTTGCCGCGAGCTGGTCGTCGAGTAGCCGCGCGTTAGCGGCGTCGGCACGGTCATTTTGCGCGCAATACCGGGCGGACCCGGAATACCGCGGGGATAGTTGCTTCGACGCATACGACGGACGATTTGCGGTCGAGGTTGGCCCAGCGGCTGTCCAGTCCGCGCGGCGTGTGGGCGTTTCGTTACGGAGCGACGTCATGGCGGCGTTGGAGCGGATCGGCAGGCTGCTGCCCGGACCTGCGACGAACATCCACATCGAGGTCAGCACATCCGTTATTCCCGAGACCGGCACAGGCGGTTACACCGACCCCAATACGCGGTACGTGACGATCTGGTTCGATCCTGGTCGCGGCGTCGCGGCGTTGCACAAGACGCTGGGGGTTTGGCTTGCTGTGACGCTTGCCCACGAGGTCGACCACAGCGTGCGCGTTCAGGGCGGCCCGGGCTTTGGGCCGACGCTGCTCGACAATCTGATCAGCGAGGGTCTCTCGAGCGCCTTTGACATCGAGGTCGAACCGACGATCACCCTTCCTTGGACGGGCGCGCTGACCGCGGCGCGTGAGCATGCGCTCTGGGAGCGCGCGAGACCTCTACTGGGCGCAACCGACCTCTACGACCAGTGGTTCTTCGGCGGCGGCGGCGTCCCGTTTGACGCCGGCTTCACTATCGGCTACCACATCGTCCGCGACTACCTCGCCCGTCACCCTCACGACACCGCCGCCTCGATCGTCCACCTAACAGCCTCAACGATCCTCACCGGAAGCGACTACGCACCCTGAACCGACACACACAGCGTGCCGCTCGGGGCATGAAAGCAGTCGCACCGGCTCAGACCCCTCGCGCTCCTGCTGTGGACGACGACCGGGTCTGAGCACCGGCGGCCAGTGCACTTGCGCGTCGTCTGCCGCGAGCGAGTGTGAGGCTAGTGGGGCCCCGCCGCGCTCGGAAATTGTCCAGTGCGCAAGCGACGCGCGTCGTTTCGAGGGGAGACGCTCGGTCACGCGCGGGACCAGTCGCGCGTCGAGGGGGCGGGGCCGTGGCGACTACACCAGCCCCGACGACTATGCGTTCTGCTCGCGCCTCGGCCGCCGGCTCGATCCCTCAGCCGTGCGGCGGCGCTACAAGCGCGCCCCGCGCAGCGGCCGGCCTGCGGCCGCCGCGCTTTCACGCGCTGAGACATGCAGCGGGCTCGCTGGTCGCTCGCGAGGCCGGCGCGCACTTCGTCCAAGCCTTCCTCGGACACTCGCGCGTCAGCACGACCGAGCGCTACCTGCACGCGAAGTCGCGCCCACAGGACGTGGAGATCCTCAACCGCGCGTTTGCCGGCGCCGCTGGTGCGGCAGCCGCGCAGCCGGAGTGACAACGACCAGTAGCAAGAAGCACGTCATCAGAGTGGACGGCATGCGGGCGAACAGTCACGCTACGTCACCACCGGCGTGTGAGAATGACGTGATGGCGACGGTACGGAAGCAGACCGCAAGACTCGCTCACGATGGGCCGCTGTCGATCCCGACCGACATTCGCGAGGCACCGCAGCTCAAGGAGGGAGACACTGTTCTCGTGGAGGCGGCCAGCGGTGGTGTCGTGATCCGGCCGATCGACGCCGACCAAGTGTGGTTCTGGACCCTGGAGTGGCAGGAGAAGGAGCGAGAGGCCGACGCCGATTGGGCAGCAGGTCGGACGCTGCGGTTCGACAGCACCGAAGCGTTCCTGGCCCACTTGGAGACCATCGCGGCTCCCGCCGGCGACTCCGACTGAACCCGCACGTGCCCACGCGCGAGGAGGCGGTGACGTTCTGCCACAGCGCGTGCGCCAGTGCCACGATCGAGTTGGTCGAGTTAACCCCTTCGGGCTAACACTCGTCGTCAGTGAGTAGCGCCGCCGGCGCGCCACCGCGCTTGCCGACTGTGGATCCGTCGGGACGCCAATCAGGCTCAAGCCGCACGCGCCGACGGCTCGGTGCGTCGTCGTGCAGCGGTCTCGCCGAGACTCGGCCAGCCGTCGTCACCGCAGCAGCCGGGCCGATGCTCGCGCCGTTGGCCGATCGCGCCGATCTCGTAATCCTTGGCCAGGTTGCGGTAGAAGACCGGGCCGTCGTGCTGCCCGACAGCGACGACCCAGACGACGCCCGGCTCGAAGGTGGTGACCACCCGCCAGAGACCTGCGAGGTGTTTGCAGCAGACCTCTGAGGGCTCGCCGCTAGACGCGAGCAGCCTGTAGCCGGCGGCCTTGCATCCCTGAGTCTTCAGCTCGAGTTCCAGGTTGGCGTAGTCCTGTCGGGCGCGGCTACGTAGCCCGCCGATCACGTCGTTCGCGGACGGAGTGGCCCGAACCCGGAAGCGGTTCCCCGCCACTGCCTTACCGCTCGACGTACGCGCCGCGCCGCACTTGCGCTAGGCCGTCGACGAACCAATCCTGGTTCTGGAGATCCTGGTCGTGGAGATAGGCAGCCAGCGCCCGAGTCCACTGCTTCGCGGGATAGGCCAATCGGACGTTCTCAAGGATCCGCTCCACGCGCACCACGGATTGCTGCGTCACCTCGATCGGACTGCGACCGGGCACGGGCTCCAGCAGCCGCTCGCGAATCCACTTCTTGACTGTGGGGATGCTCACGTCCAGCCGCGTCGCGACCTGCGCGACCGTCAGGCCTACGGGGATGTCGTGGAACGCCGCGCGCAACCGCTCCGTCGCCGCACTCAGCTCATCAAGCCGCTCCCGCGCAGAAGGATCCAACGAGGCGCGGCCGGTGAGGACCGCTCCGAGACGAGCGACCGCGTCGCTCACCTGCTCGGCCTCCAGACGAACGAGCGCGGCCCCACGCTCCACTTGTTTCTTGGTCTGAGCCACACCAGAAGCATATCTCATCGTTTCAATACTCGCGAGATTTTTGTAGCGTTGAAGATCAATGTCGGCGGGGGCGACTCCATATGGGGGCGGGGCCGAGGATCCCGGCGAGGTCGGCGCCGCAGGGCGGCTCGGTGATCGTGGCAGGCGTATACGCCGCTTACGCTGCACCTGCTGGTGCAACTGTGTGATGCTCGCATCTGGCTTCCAGTGTTGTTGTTCGCGTCGTCTTGGTCTTGGTCGTTTGAGTCGTCGTCGCTCTGGTCGCCGTCTTGGTCTTGGTCGTTTGAGTCGTCGTCGCCCTGGTCGCCGTCCTGGTCTTGGTCGTTTGAGTCGTCGTCGCCCTGGTCGCCGTCCTGGTCGTCTGGCCTCGGTCGTCGTGGTCTGCGTTGGCTTCCTTGGCGCCCTGGTCGTGGTCGTGGCGCCGCAGCCGCCTGCGCTGTCGCAATCACGCGGGAGCAGTCGCGTAGCAGAAGTAGCCTCGACTGTCGCTTTGGTATGGCGAAGCGACAGTCGAGATCTCCCCGTCCTGGTCGCGACACTACGGCGTCACGCGATACGGCGGAAGCGCCTAGCTTCGCCCACAACTTCGAATCCGAGCCGGAGATAGATCGATAGGCCCGCGTTGGTCGCATCAAGGGAGGCCTGCCGCAATCCGCGGTCCTTGGCAGCGCGTAACGCCGCCGCCGTCATGGCCGATCCGATTCCGCGACCGCGCCAGGCCTGGTCGGTATTAATGAAGAACACGTTCGCCTCCTTCCCGAACGCGATGAAGCCGGACGTTGCGCGCACCACGCCATTGCTGTCAGCTGCAGCGAACAGGCGGGTCTCGGATGGCAACGACCGCAGAAAATCGACGAACGAGTCCGGTGACTCGGTGATCCGCGGATCCGCACGAATCGCTGTGGCGGCGGCCTCTTCGAGGTCTACGGCGCCAGGAACCGCTTCGTCGAGCCGAGTGACCGGTCGCACTTCCAGGTCGCTTGGCATCGTGATGGCAGGCACCGCCTCGAGATCGCGATAGATCATGGCCGTCACCGACTCTGCCTTCCACGCTGAGTGGGCGTCGAGAAGTCCGGTGCAGCGCGTGGCAGCCTCGAATACGCTGATCATTCCGGCTCGCGCGTCCGGCAGCAGCCTCGCGAGTACCTGATAGGCGCGATCGTCGGTCACTAACAGCCTGATACGCGCATCGTCCGCGCAAGGGAGGAGACCGCGCACGCCGGGCTCGTCCACCTCCCGCTGGCCGGCGCGCCGAATGGCGTCCCAGCGCGCGACAACCGCTCCAACGTACACGTCGATCGATGCCGCATGCACCTGCACAGGGTAGCCCGCCCATGACGGAGCGAGACCCGATGTAACCGCTCCAGCGCTCTGATCGCGACCACGACCCACGACGACGAGGTAAACGTCGCCCGCCAGTCCACACATCATTCAAGGCGTCTGAGCCTGGATCTCCTCGTTGAGCGGCGGGCGGCAGCTGCGTGGTCGTAGACATACGCGCGACCGCCGTGGACGAGCACCGCGCGTCCGAGACTTGGGGTCGGACAGGCTGCTGCTTCTCGGGAAAGGAGCAGCCTGCGCCTGCCTGACCGCGTTGTCGCACAGCGTGGAGGGTGTCGCGCAAAGGGGGTGTTATCCGGTGGGTTTAAGACGATTCGTTGATGCCTCAGAGCTTTTTGTCGTGTGATCGTGGTCAGGGGTTGTTGTTGCCGCCGAGTCTTCGGGATTGACTGCCGGTGGATCATTTGGCGTGGTTTGTGATGGAGACCGTCGAGGTGTTGGAGCTTGAGCCGTTTTATGCGGCGTATCGTCTGCATGGTCATGGGCGGGGGGCGCTTGAGCCGTCGATGATGGTGTCGCTGCTGGTGTATGCGTACTCGGTCGGGGTGCGTTCGGCGCGCCAGATTGAGCGTCGTTGCCGGGAGGATGTGGCGGTCCGGGTGATCACCGCGAACCAGACGCCCGATCACGCGACGATCGCGAGGTTCCGGGTCCGTCATGAGCAGGCGATCAGCGACCTGTTCAGCGGGGTGCTGGGTTTGTGTGCGAAGGCGGGCCTGGTGAAGGTCGGGGTTGTCGCGGTCGACGGGACGAAGATCGCGGCCGCAGCGACGCATCATCAGAACCGCAGCTACCGGCAGGCGGCGGAGATTCTCAAGGAGGCCGGTGAGATCGACGCGGCGGAGGATGAGCTCTACGGTGACGCGCGTGGCGACGAGCTGCCGGAGGGGTTCGCCACGGCGACCGAGCGGCGCGCCCGGCTGCGCGAGACGAAGCTCGCGTTGGAGGCGGAGCGGGCGGCGATAGCGAAGAAGGTGCCGCGCGATCGGGCCAAACGTTT
>OBLT010002319.1_pt1 | contig 11930 bp, 9 predicted proteins | sample 1518721 | NCBI WGS metagenome assembly OBLT01 (sample SAMEA3539307, study PRJEB22396) | soil metagenome | biome: tundra; feature: field; material: soil | place: USA | collected 2010-05 | depth 0.15 m | reverse complement strand
GCCGGCCCCCTGCGCGCGAAGCTCGCCTTTCTCCCCGCGGCGCTCGAGGCCCTCGTCGAAGGCCCGTTCGCGAAGCTCATGGGCGCCCTCGGCGAAGCGTCCTTCGTGCTCTATCCGACTCTCGGACTGGGGTTCGTCGCCGGGCTCCCGCAAGGTGCGGTCCTCGTTGCGCAGGCGGTGGAATCCGTTCGCGGCTCCCTCGCGGGGACGGGAGGGTCGCTCGTCCTCGAGGAGGCGCCGGATGACGTGCGCGCGCACGCGGACCCCTGGGGCCCGCCGCCGCCGTCCTTCGCGCTCATGCGCGAGCTGAAGAACCGGCTCGATCCCGAAGGCCGGCTGAATCCCGGCCGCTTCGTGGGGGGGATCTGATGTCGGAGTCGGCGCCGACGGGGCGGAGCCTCCTCGACGACTGCGTGCACTGCGGCTTCTGCCTCCCCGCGTGCCCGACGTACCAGTCGTGGGGCGAGGAGATGGACTCGCCCCGCGGCCGCATCCATCTCATGCGCGGTCTCGCCGACGGGACGCTGACGCTCGACGCCGACGTCGTCGCGCACTTCGACCGATGTCTCGGCTGCATGGGGTGCGTCCCCGCCTGTCCGTCGGGCGTGAAATACGACGTCCTGATCGAGGAGACCCGCGCGCGGATCGAGGAGCGTTACGACCGCGGCGGTTTCGACGCCCTCTACCGGGCGATGCTCTTCGCGCTGCTTCCCTATCCGCGAAGGCTGAGGGTGCTCGCGGTTTTCGCGTTCCTGTACGCGAGGAGCGGGTTGCAAGCGCTCGTGCGGCGGACCGGCGTCCTGCGGCTCCTGCCCCGGCGCCTCGCGCAGCTCGAGGCGCTGATGCCGGAGGTCGACGGCGCCGCTCTGACGGCCGGCCTCCCGAGCCTCACGCCGGCGATCTCAGCCCGGCGCTTCCGGGTCGGGCTCGTGGCCGGCTGCGTCCAGCGCGTCTTCTTCCGGGGGGTGAACGAAGCGACGCTGCGCGTCCTCGCCGCCGAAGGCTGTGACGTCGTCGTGCCGGAGGGACAGGGCTGCTGTGGGGCGCTGTCGATCCACGCGGGGCGCGCGGCCGAGTCGAAGGAGATGGCGAAGGCCCTCATGGAGGCCTTCGAGAGAGAGCGGCTCGACACGATCATCGTGAACGCGGCAGGATGCGGTTCGAACCTCAAGGACTACGGCCGCCTGTTCGAGAAGGACCCGGCGTGGGCCGAGAGGGCCGCGGCGTTCTCGGCGAAAATCCGCGACGTCACCGAGTTCCTCGCGTCCATCCCGAGGGTCGCGACGCGCCATCCCATCGCCGCGCGCATCGCCTTTCACGACCCCTGCCATCTCGCGCACGCCCAGAAGGTGAAGGACGCGCCCCGCGCGCTCCTCGCGGAGATCCCCGGCCTGACCCTCCTCGAGATTCCGGACGGGGACCAGTGCTGTGGAAGCGCCGGCATCTACAATCTCGTGGCCCCGCAATCGTCCGACGAGATCGGCCGAAGGAAGGCGGAGAATGTCCTCTCCGTGAAGGCGGATCTCCTCGCGAGCGCCAATCCCGGCTGCACGCTCCAGCTCAAGAGGCTCCTGGGAGAGCGCGGCGCGACGCTTCCCATGGCACACCCGGTGGAGATCCTGGATGCCTCGTTCGCCGGAAGGACGCTCCCGTGAAGCCCGAGGCCGTCTACTTCTTCGGAACCTGCGTCGTGGATCTCTTTTTTCCCGAAGCGGGGCTGGCGGGAATCGAGCTCCTGAGACGCGAGGGCGTCCGCGTCATCTTCCCGCGCGGCCAGACCTGCTGCGCGCAGCCGGCGTTCAACTGCGGCCACCACGCGGAAGCGCGGGCCGTCGCGCGCGTGCAGATCGCGCTCTTCCCGCGCGATCTTCCCGTCGTCGTGCCCTCGGGTTCCTGCGCGGGGATGATGCGGCACCACTACCCGGAGCTCTTCGCGGGCGAGCCCGACGAAGCCGCCGCGATCGCGTTCGCGGGCCGCGTCGTCGAGCTCACGCAGTTTCTCGTGAACGTCCTCGGCGTGCGCCTGACGGACCGGGGCGGCCCCGAGACGGTGACGTGGCACTCCTCCTGCCACGGCCTGAGGGAGATGGGGCTCGAGGCGGAGCCGAAGGGACTCCTCGCGCAGCTCGGCAACGTGCGCGTGGCGCCTTTGACACGCGAGCGCGAGTGCTGCGGCTTCGGCGGGACGTTCTCCGTGCGCTATCCGGACATCTCGTCCGCGATGGTGGCGGACAAGGTCGCCGACGTCGTACAGAGCGGAGCCTCGGTCGTCCTCTCGGCGGATGCGGCCTGCCTCCTGAACATCGGCGGCGCGCTGGAGAAGACCGGCGCCGCTGCGCGGCCGATGCACCTCGCCGAGTTCCTCTGGGAGCGGACCCGTGAGCGCTGAGACCGGCTCCACGGATTTCCACGCCTCGTCGTCGAAGGCCCTCCTCGACCCGAGCCTCAGGGCGAACTTCCGCCGGGCGATGGACGGCCTCATGGCCAAGCGAGCCGCCCAGTTCCCGGACCCGGTGGAGTGGGACGCCCTGCGCACGCTCGCGGCCTCGATCCGCGCGCGGACGCTCGCGAAGCTGCCGGCTCTCCTCGAGGCGCTCGAGGCGCGCTGCACGGCGAACGGCATCCGCGTCCACTGGGCCGAGACCGTGGACGACGCGAACGAGATCGTCCTCGGGATTCTCCGCGCGCGCGGTGCGGCTCGCCTCGTGAAGGGCAAGTCGATGGTGTCCGAGGAGATGCACCTGAACGACTTCCTCGAGAAGAACGGCGTCGAGAGCCTCGAGAGCGACCTCGGCGAGTACATCATCCAGCTCGACGGCGAGACGCCCTCGCACATCATCATGCCGGCGATCCACAAGAGCCGGCAGCAGATCGCGCGGCTCTTCGGCGAGAAGATCCGCGGCGCGGAATACACGGAGGACGTCGACGCCCTCACGGCAACGGCGCGCCGCGTGCTCCGGCGGAAGTTCTTCGAGGCCGAGGCGGGCGTGTCGGGCGTGAACATCGCGGTCGCCGAGACGGGGACGCTCGTTCTCGTCGAGAACGAGGGGAACGGGCGGATGTCCACGCACGTCCCGCCCGTCCACATCGCTCTCATGGGCATCGAGAAGGTCGTCGAGAAGCTCGAAGACGTCGCGCCGATCCTGACCGTCCTCACGCGCTCGGCCACGGGCCAGCCCGTGTCGACGTACCTGAATCTCATCAGCGGCCCGCGAGGGCCGGGCGAGAAGGACGGCCCCGGCGAGGTCCACCTCGTGATCCTCGACAACGGACGCTCGCGAATCTTCGCCGACCAGGAAGTCGCCGCGACTCTGCGCTGCATCCGCTGCGGCGCCTGCATGAACTACTGCCCCGTCTACACGCGCGTCGGCGGCCACGCGTACGAAGCCGTGTATCCGGGCCCGATCGGCTCGATCCTGACGCCGCAGACGGAAGGCCTGGCCAAGCGCCACGACCTCCCGCACGCCTCGAGCCTCTGCCACGCATGCGTCGAGGTCTGTCCCGTGAAGATCCCGATCACGCAGATCCTCGTGACGCTCCGGAAGGAGTCCGCGCACGCATCGCCGGAATTCCTCGTGAAGGGCGCCGGAGGCGGCCGCGACCGCTTGGAGGACCTCGCGTGGTGGGGCTGGCGGATGGCGCACGTCTCGCCGCTCCTCTACAAGGCGATGAGCCTCGGGCTGCGCGTGTTTGGGCCGCTCCTGAAGGGCGGCGCGGGCCCCCTGAAGGCGTGGACGCAGGCGCGGACGATGCCGAGGCGCGCCCCGCGCACGCTGCACGACCTCGCGCGCGAGAAGGGGCTGCCCGATGCCTGACGCCCGCGAACGCATCCTCGGGCGCCTGCGCGCCGTCAAGCCGCACGCGTTCACGCCGTCGGACTTCTCGATCGTCGAAACGAAGACATGGTCACCAGCTGCCAGGCTCGAACGGCTGCGAACCGCAATGGCTGCCGTCCGCACGGAGTTCCTCGACGCCGCCGCGCACGATTGGCCGGAAACCGTCCGGGCGTTCCTCGTGGCGCAAGGAGCGCGCAACGTCGCGTACGGACCCGCTACCGAGGCGGGCCGGCTCCTCGCCGCGGCCTGTACCCGCGCGGGAGCGCCGGCGCTCGTCCCCTACGACCGCCCCGTCGAGGACCTCAAGGCGACGCTCTTCGACGACGTCGAGGCGGGCTTCACGGCGGTCAGGTGCGCGATCGCCGACACCGGCACGCTCGTCCTCTGGCCGTCGCCCGAGGAGCCACGCCTCCTCTCCCTCGTGCCGCCGCTCCACGTCGCGCTCCTCTCGGCCGCGACCATCCGCGACACGCTCCTCTCGGTTCTCCGCGACGAGGGCTGGGCGAAGGGCCTCCCGCCTAACGTCGTTCTCGTGTCCGGGCCGAGCAAGACCGCCGACATCGAGCAGACGCTCGCCTACGGCGTCCACGGCCCGAAGCGCCTCGTCGTCGTCCTCGTCTGACCGCGGAGGTGGCCCAACACCCCTCCCCGGCGTATCATTCCTGAGTACTCAGGAGGGACAGCGAAATGGGGGTCACGCTCCATCAGCTTCTCAAGACGCTCGTCGAGCGCGGAGGGTCGGACCTTCACCTCACGACGAACTCGCCGCCCATGATCCGGGTGGACGGGGATCTCATCCCGCTCGACTACCCGCCCCTCGCGGTTCCCGAGACGAAGCAGCTCGCGTACTCGATCCTGACAGACGTGCAGAAGCACCGTTTCGAGGAGCAGCTCGAATTGGACCTGTCCTTCGGCGTGAAGGGCCTCGCGCGTTTCCGCGGCAACTGCTTCCTTCAGCGGGGCGCCGTGTCGGCGGTCTTCCGGCAGATCCCGTACGAGATTCTCGGCTTCCGCGAGCTGGGCATTCCGAACGTCGTCGAGGGCCTCTGCAACAAGCCGCGCGGCCTCGTCCTCGTCACGGGCCCGACGGGCTCGGGCAAATCCACGACGCTCGCGACGATGCTGGACAAGATCAACCGTGAGAATCCGAAGCACATCGTCACGATCGAGGATCCGATCGAGTTCCTTCACACGCACAAGCGCTGCATCGTGAACCAGCGCGAGCTGCACGCCGACACGCATTCCTTTCCGAATGCCTTGAGGGCCGTCCTCCGCGAGGACCCGGACATCGTCCTCGTCGGCGAGATGCGCGACCTCGAGACGATGGAGATGGCCCTCCGCGTCGCCGAGACGGGCCATCTCACCCTCGCGACCCTGCACACGAACAGCGCCGTGCAGACGATGAACCGCATCATCGACGCGTTTCCCGCGAACCAGCAGTCCCAGGTGCGCGCGCAGCTGTCCTTCGTGCTCGAGGGCATTCTCTGTCAGAGCCTCCTCCCCCGCACCTCCGGAAAGGGGCGCTGCATGGCGATGGAGATCCTCATCCCCACGCCCGCAATCCGGAACCTCATCCGCGAGGACAAGCTGCACCAGGTCTACTCGATGATGCAGACGGGGCAGAACAAGTACGGCATGCAGACCTTCAACCAGTCGCTCGCGACGCTCGTGCACCGCCGCGTCATTTCACAGGAGCTCGCCATGTCGGTCTCCTCGCTTCCCGACGAGCTCGCCGAGATGATCGCGCGCGGCGCGGGCGTCGTCACGACGACGGCGGCCGGCGGTACGGCCGTCCCGGGCTCCCCGGCGAACGTGACACGGCGCGGGTAGAGGAAAAGACAAGGAGCCAGCGGAGGACCCATGGCGCAGTTCGTCTGGAAGGGCCGCACGCGGCAAGGAGGCACGACGGGCGGCGTCCTCGTCGCCGATTCGAAGGATCTCGCGATCGCCGACCTCAGGCGCCGGCAGATCGACGTCACGACGGTCAAGGAGAAGGGCAAGGAGCTGGCCGTGCCGAAGCTCGGCGGCGGCAGCGTCAGCGCCAAGCGCCTCGCGATCTTCACGCGCCAGTTCTCGGTCATGATCGACGCCGGCCTGCCGCTCGTGCAGTGCCTCGAGATCCTGGGCAGCCAGCAGGACAGCCGCCTCTTCCAGAAGATCATCCTGGCCGTGCGGCAGGACGTCGAGGCGGGCTCCTCGCTCTCCGAGGCGATGCGCAAGCACCCGAAGGCTTTTGACGACCTCTTCGTGAACATGGTCGCCGCCGGCGAGGCGGGCGGTATCCTCGACACGATCCTGCGCCGCCTCTCGACCTACATCGAGAAGGCCGTCAAGCTGAAGAGCCAGGTCAAGACGGCTCTCATCTACCCCGTCGCCGTCCTCTCGGTCGCGGCCATCGTCGTCTTCATCATCCTGTGGAAGGTCATTCCGACGTTCGCCTCGCTGTTCGCGGCCCTCGGCGCCGAGCTGCCGCTCCCGACGCGTCTCGTCATCAAGGCCTCGAACTTCGTCGCGAGCTACATCATCTTCATCATCCTGGGGATCTTTGCGATCGGCTACTTCCTGAAGCGCTATTACGCGACGTACCGCGGCAGGCGCGTCATCGACGGAATCGTCCTGAAGACGCCGATCCTCGGCGACATCATGAGGAAGATCGCCGTCGCGCGATTCTGCCGCACGCTCGCGACGCTCACCTCCTCGGGCGTGCCGATCCTCGACGGTCTCGAGATCACCGCCAAGACCGCGGGAAACGCGATCGTCGAGGACGCGATCATGGGCGTCAGGAAGTCCGTCGAGGCCGGGCGCACCATCGCCGAGCCCCTCGGCGAGACGAAGGTCTTCCCGTCGATGGTCGTGCAGATGATCGGGGTCGGCGAGCAGACGGGCGCCCTCGACCAGATGCTGAACAAGATCGCGGAGTTCTACGAGGAAGAGGTCGACAACGCGGTCACCGGCCTCATGAAGCTCATGGAGCCCGTGATGATCGCGATCCTCGGCGTCGTCATCGGGACGATCGTCGTCGCGATGTACATGCCGATGTTCGACCTCATCTCGAAGATCAACTAGTAGACTCGTCCTCGTGAGTTCCGGGCGGATGCGGGCTTTCGAGCCGCTGCACTCGATGCTGCGGGCATTCGTCGTCCTGCGCGTGGTCATCGTCTCGACGCTGCTCCTCTCGGCGTTTCTCATCCAGTTCACGTTCTCTACGTCCCTGCCGCTCAACTTCATCTACTACCTGGCCGCGTTCGCGTACTCCATCTCCATCGCGGCGATCCTGTCGCTCGACCGGATCCCCGCCGAGACGAACGCTGGCGTGCAGCTCCTCGGCGACCTCGCCGTCATCACCGGCCTCGTCTACGTGTCGGGAGGCCCGGACTCGAGCTTCACGTTCCTCTACCTGAGCACGGTCACGGCGGGATCGATCCTTCTCGGCCGGCGGGGCGGACTCGCGACGGCGGGCCTCGCGGCGGTCTTTTACGCTGTCCTCGCCGACCTCATGTTCTTCGACGTCGTGAAGCCCCTGGAGACGGCGGAGCGCACGCGGCACCTCTGGAGTCTGCCGACGCTCGTCGGAAACGTCGCGCTCAACGTCGCCGCCTTCGTCGCCACCGCGCTGCTCGTCTCCGTCGCGTCGGACAAGTTGCGCGAGGCTCGCGCCGACGTGGAACGCCGCAAGGCCGAGATCGCCCGGCTGCAATCGCTTCACGGCTCGGTCCTGACATCGATGTCTTCGGGCGTTCTCACGACGGACCTCGACGGCCATGTCACGTACGCGAACCGGGCCGCGCAGGAGCTGCTCGGCACGCCCTCCGTCGATCTCGTGGGCCGGCCGCTCCTCGGCCTTGGACTCGTCGGCGAGGCCGACTGGAACAAGATGGCGGCGTCGGGCTCCGAGATCCTCCGCTTCGAGAACGCCCGGCGATTGCAGGAAGCGGAGGACTACTTCGGAATCTCTGCGACGGCGCTTCGGGACGGCTCGGGCTACACGATCGGGCGCATCCTCATTTTCCAGAACCTCACCGAGCTCAAGCGGCTCGAGGGTGAGGTGCGCCTCAAGGACAAGCTCGCGGCCGTCGGCGAGGTCGCGGCAGGAATCGCGCACGAGATCCGCAACCCTCTCGCCTCGATCTCCGGGTCGGTCCAGGTCCTGAAGAACTCGTCCTCGCCGGGGTCGCCCGAGCAAAAGCTCATGGAGATCGTCGTCGCGGAGTCGCATCGCCTGTCCACGATCCTGGAGGACTTCCTGAGGTACGTGCGCCCGAAAGAGCGCGCCGTGGAGCCGGTGGACGCGCCCGCGGCTCTCGACGACGTTCTGACGCTTCTGGCGCACGGAGACGAGATCTCCTCGCGCCACCGCGTCGTGCAGGACTTCGACCCGCCATCGGTCGTGGTCCAGGCGGACCCCGGGCAGCTCCGCCAGATCTTCTGGAACGTCGCGCGCAATGCGCTCGCCGCGATGCCCGGCGGCGGCACGCTCACGGTCTCGGCGCACCTTCGGGGAAACCACTGGAGCGTGTCGTTCGCGGACGAAGGCCACGGGATGACGGCCGACGAGCGGGACCGCCTCTTCACGCCCTTCGCCCACAGTTTTCCCGGCGGCACCGGGCTCGGCCTCGCGATCGTCCACCGGATCGTCGAGGAGCACGGCGGGGCGATTCGCGTCGACACGACGCCGGGGCGCGGCACGACCGTCTCCATCTCGCTTCCCCTCGCCGGCCCCGCGCAAGGAGCGAGCGCTCCGGCCGCGCCCGAACGCGCCACGACGGAGGTTTCATGACGGCCGAAAACGGCCCCCGCCTTCTCGTCATCGATGACGAGGCCGGCATCCGGGATATGCTCACGATCCTTTTCCAGAAAGCGGGCTACCGCGTCACGGCGGCGGCCGGCTGCGTCGAAGGCCTGGCCGCGCTCGCCGCCTCGCCGCCAGACCTCGTGATGACGGACCTCAAGATGCCGGATGGCAGCGGCCTCGACATCCTCAAGAAAACGCGTGAGTCGAACCCCGATCTGCCCGTCGTCATGATCACGGCGTACTCGTCCACGAAGACGGCGGTCGAGGCGCTCAAGGCCGGAGCCTACGACTACATCGCGAAACCCTTCGACGTCGAGGAGCTCCAGCACGTGGTCGCGCGTGCTCTCGAGAAGAAGCGCCTCGTCGATGAGAACGTCGCGCTCAAGGAGCGAGCCGAGGGACGTTCCGCGGCGGGAGTGGTGGGCATCTCGCGGAAGATGCGCGCGCTTTTCGACCTCATCTCGCGCATCGGCAAGACGACGTCGACGGTCCTCATCGCGGGTGAGTCGGGGACCGGAAAAGAGCTCGTGGCCCGCGCGATCCACCAGGCATCTGCCCGCGCGGCTCAGCCCTTCATCTCGATCAACTGCGGCGCCATGCCCGAAAATCTCCTCGAGTCGGAGCTCTTCGGCCACGAGCGCGGCGCGTTCACCGGTGCCGTGAAGGAGAAAAAGGGGCTTTTTCACGAGGCCGAGGGCGGGACGCTCTTCCTCGACGAGATCGGCGAGACCTCCGTCACGATGCAGGTGAAGCTCCTGCGCGCCCTGCAGGAGCGGGTCGTGCGCCGCGTCGGCGGCAACACCGAGGAGCCGATCGACGTGCGGATCATCTGCGCGACGAACAAGGATCTGCAGAAGAAGGTGGCCGACGGGACGTTCCGCGAGGATCTCTACTATCGCATCAACGTCATTCCCGTCGCGCTGCCGCCGCTCCGCGACCGCCGCGACGACATCCCGCACCTCGTGCGCCACTTCCTGAAGAAGGTCTCCGAGGAACAGGGCATCCAGGAGAAGCGGATCACGACCGAGGCCCTCCGGCTCCTCGAGGCCTACGCGTGGCCCGGCAACGTGCGCGAGCTCGAGAACCTGATCGAGCGCACGGTCGCGCTCGAGCCGACCGACGTCATCACGACGGCCTCGCTGCCGGACACGTTCCTGCACCCGGCGGGCCTGCCGCCCGCGTCCTCCCTCGAGGGGTTCGACCTTCCCACCGACGGGGTCGACCTCGAGGCCTACCTCGAATGGCTCGGCAAGCGCCTCATGCAGCAGGCGCTCGAGAGGACTGGGGGCGTGCAGATCCGCGCCGCCGAGCTGCTCCGGATGTCGGAACGCTCGTTCCGGTACTACGCGAAGAAGTACGGCATCCGCCGCGACAGTGAAGAGACCCCGGACGAGCGTGCTGCCGTTCCGCCGGCGGTCGAGGAGTCGTGATCCGCCGCCGCGCGACTGCCTCTCTCGCGGCCCTTCTCGCCGCGAGCGCCTGCTCGCGGCCGGCGACCTCCCCCGCGGCGCCAGCGGGAACTTCGGCGCCGGCGCCGGCCGCCGGCCCACGCGTCGTCCTGCCGTCCGGCACGGCGATCGCCGTCGAGGTGGCCGTCACGGATCAGGAGCGCGCGCAGGGCTTGATGTTTCGCGAGTCGATGCCACCTTTCGCCGGCATGGTCTTCCTCTTCGACGGCCTCGAGATCCGGCCGTTCTGGATGAAGAACTGCCATTTCCCTCTCGACATGATCTACGCGACGAAGGACGGCACGATCGTCGACGTCCTGAAAAACGTGCCACCCTGCGCCCCCGATCCCGCGCCGTGCGACAACGTCACGCCCCGAGCGAAGTCCGATACCGTCCTCGAGGTCAACACTGGCGTCGCCGACGCGCAGGGCGCGATTCCCGGAGCGAAGCTGAAGTGGGTGGGAATTCCGGGACGGTAGAAGAAGAGCTGACCGGCGTCTACGACCCCCCCGGCACGAACCGGAAAAGGCCGCGGCCGATCGTCGCGAGGTAGAGGCCGGACGCGCTCCGCGGGTCGCCGGCCCAGCCCGCGACGACGAGGCCGGTCTCCGGCATCGTGACGGCGATCCCGCCTTCGGTGTCGTCCTCGGGCCGGAAGACGAGAACCGAGCGCTCCTGAGAGAGCGCGACGCCGATGGGCTCGGGCACGAAGTGCGTCACCGCGCGCGGGCGCCCGAAGCCGCCCGACAGAATCCTGCCGCCGCCAGGCAGCGGCCGCCGGGCCCACTCGGTGCCATCCCACCACAGGGTGAGGCCTTCCGCGTCGGCCGACCATGTCTTCAGGCCGCTTTCCGGAAGGCGGGCGCGGCGGACGTCCTCGACCCGCGATTTCAGGCTGCCGAGGCGCCGCCACGCACTTCCGCCGTTCAGCGACTCGAAGACGCCCTTGTCCGTCGCCGCGAGGAATCGCCCTTCGCCGTCCGACGCGAATGCGCGCGTTCCGGCGTCGAGCACCTTCGTGAACGGCGCGCCCACGTGCGCGGCGCGGTAGATTCCATCCGGCGCGCCGGCGACGAGCGCGCCGCCCGCGGATGCGAGTGAGAGCACCGTCGCGGGAGGAGACGCCGCGAGGCGCTCCACGTCACCCGTTGCCGCGTCCACGCTCCACAGGCCGCCGCTCTTCCCGTCCGCGGCACGCGCGACGACGACTCGGCCCGACGGAAGCACCGCGACGGCCGAGACGCGCGCCTCCGAAAGGCCGCGGTTCGACTCCGCGAGCGTCAGCCCGCCGTCCTCGGACCTGAGGACTCCGTCGGCTTCGGTGCCGACGAGGAGACGCGACGGATCGCGCGGATCGAAGACGAGCGCGGTGACGACGACGTCCGCCGAGATGCGCCGGAAGCTCTTGCCCTGGTCGCGGCTCTCGAACAGGCCGCCCGTCGTGCCCGCGAGGATGCGATTCGGGTCTCGCGGGTCGACGCGTACCGCCTGAGTGCGGCGATCGGTGAGCCCCTCGCGATAGCGCGTCCAGCTCGCGCCGCCGTCCGTCGTGCGGTAGACCCAGCCGCACGTCGCCGCCCAGAAATCGTTCGGATCGCCCGTCGAAAAATCGATCCCGAAGACCTCGGTGTCCTCGACCATTCCGTTGGCGATGCGCGCCCAGGTGAGGCCGCCATCCAGGGAACGGAAGGGATGGCGGAACGACCCGCAGTAGAGAACACCCGGCCGGACCGGGTCGAACGCCATGAAAGAGACGCCGCTGCCCGCGTCGAGCGGCGGCGCGGACGCCCGCCACGTCACCCCGTCGTCCTCCGAGATCTCGAGGCCCCAATCGCCGCCGACGCCGACCGCCTT
>OBLT010002318.1_pt1 | contig 11931 bp, 13 predicted proteins | sample 1518721 | NCBI WGS metagenome assembly OBLT01 (sample SAMEA3539307, study PRJEB22396) | soil metagenome | biome: tundra; feature: field; material: soil | place: USA | collected 2010-05 | depth 0.15 m | reverse complement strand
CCCTAGCTGCCACCCAGCCCAGCCTCATGATCGCGGCGGATTTACCGGCCGCATCTGACGCGGATGTTACACGATCATGGATTAGCTACCCGGCGGCGGTTACCCGGGGTACCGTCTGGCCGTGCGCGCTCTCATCGTCGTCGACGTCCAGAACGATTTCTGCGAAGGTGGCTCCCTCGCGGTGGCAGGCGGCTCAGCGGTGGCCCGTGGCGTCAGCCAGCACCTCGCGGCCGGGAGAGCACCCGGCGATACGGACGGGTACTCCCACGTCGTGGCGTCGCGTGACTATCACCGGGATCCCGGCGGGCACTTCTCGCCGCACCCCGACTTCGCCACCTCATGGCCACCGCATTGCGTCGTCGGCACGCCAGGCGCGGATTTCCATCCGGACCTGGACACCAGCCATATCGAGACGGTCTTCAGCAAGGGCGAGCACGAGGCCGCCTACAGCGCCTTCGAGGGTATCGACGATGCGGGCACTCCGCTGGCCGGCTGGCTCCGCGAGCGTGGCGTGACGTCCGTGGACGTGGTCGGCATAGCCACGGACTACTGCGTGCGGGCCACTGCCATCGACGCCGGGCGGCAGGGGTTCGCCACCCGGGTCCTGCTCGGCCTCACCGCCGGCGTGGACCCGGCCACGACCCAGGAGGCGCTTGACCGGATGCGCGAGGCTGGTGTCGAGCTTTCCGGCACTCAACGCTAGGAGAATGCCATGCGCTGGTCCACCTACCTGTCCCCGGCTGACCGCCGGGAGCACGTCGGGCTGCTGTACGACGGGGCCATCCGTGGCCTGCCTGGCCCGGGTACCCTCACCGGACTGCTGGGCGACCATGGTCAGCGCCTGGAGCAGGCCCGGGCGCAGGCCATGCACGATCCCGTCGAAGTCCTGCCGGTCTCCGCCGTGCGGTTCCGGGCGCCAATCCCCCGGCCGCCGTCAATCCGGGACTTCATGGCCTTCGAGGAGCACGTCCGCACCAGCGCCACGGCGCTCGGGCACGATGTCAGCCCGGTCTGGTACGAGGTCCCGCTGTTCTACTTCACCAACCCGGCAGCGGTCCGGGGCCCTAGCGACGACGTGCCGGTCGCCCCGGGTTCCGGCTGTTTCGACTATGAACTGGAAATCGCCGCCGTCGTGGGGAGGGCCGGCTCGGACCTCGACCCAGCCACGGCCGAGCAGTACATCGCCGGCTACATGGTCATGTGTGACTGGAGCGCCCGCGACGTGCAGGGGCACGAGATGCAGGGCCACCTGGGGCCGGTCAAGGGCAAGGACACCGCCACCAGCTTCAGCGCCACCCTGGTCACTCCCGACGAACTCGAGCCCTACCGCGCCGGCAACGCCTACGACCTGGCGATGACCGCCTCCGTCAACGGCAAGCCGTACTCGGCGGGCAGGCTCCGCGACATCTACTGGCGATTCGGTGAACTGCTCGCCTACGCCTCCCGCGGCACCACGCTGATCCCCGGCGACATCATCGGCAGCGGCACCGTCGGGACCGGCTGCATCCTTGAACTCTCCCGGGTACACGGCGCGGACAACTATCCGTGGCTGCAGCCCGGAGATCAGGTCCGGCTGGAGGTCGCCCACCTGGGGGTGATCGAGTCCACCATCATCGCGGGCCGACCGGTAAGACCGCTGCGCCCGGCGGCAGCCAGCCCAGCCGCAACACACTCAGCCGCAACACACTCAGCCCCAACACACTCAGCCCCAACACACTCAGCCGCAACCGGCGCGCTCAACCCTGAACCACTGCGCTCGGGCGACGGCAGTACCGGGAACTAATCGTTGCGGATCAGTCGGACTTTTCGGGCAGGGCCTCGTAGATCCGCTTGCAGTCCGGGCAGACCGGGAACCGCTTGGGATCCCTGGTAGGCACCCACTTCTTGCCGCACAGGGCGACCACCGGAGTGCCGGACACGGCGCTGTCCACGATCTTGTCCTTCTGGACATAGTGCGCGAAGCGCTCATGGTCGCCGTCGCCGTTCGAGGGGGACGGCCTGACGACCGTCTCCTCGCGGATGCCTTGCTCGGGAAGGACTTCGGTGCTCACGAGTAACGATTCTACGCGGTGGGCGGGCGTGCCCCCGGTCTAGTTGAGGGCCGGATCGTCCGGATAGGTCGCCACCATGGCAAAGTTGCCGCCCGCGCGGCGCAGGACGGCCGGCCAGAGCCGCTCCGGTTCGGCGGCGAACGCGTCCGCCGGCTCGCCGGAGAGCACGTACCAGGCGCCTTCATCGATCTCCGCCTGGAGTTGCCCGGGACTCCAGCCCGCGTAGCCGGCGAATACCCGCAGCGAGGCAATGCCCCCGGCGAGCAGTTGGGGCGGGGCGTCCAGATCTACCAGTCCGACCCTCGACATCAGCTTCGACCCGTCCAGCGCCCGCCAGCCGACGGGCTCGTCGTCGCCCGGCACGATGGCCAGCGCAAGGGCACTATTCGGGGCCACCGGGCCACCCCTGAAGACCACGGACGGGCCGGTCACCAATTCTGTCCAGGACTCCAGCACCTGCCCGACAGGGACCTCGGTCGGACGATTCAGCACGACGCCGAGGGTGCCTTCGTCTGGTTCGTCCTCCACAACGAGAATGACAGTGCGCCGGAAATTCGGGTCGCCGAGCAAAGGCGTGGCGACCAGAAGTCGCCCCGCGAGGTCCTCCTCCATCTCCCCATTGTTGCTGACGCGGCGGCGTGTGAAATAGCTCACCGCACATGGTTTCGTGTTTCCGGCCAAAATTCCGGCCCGGACGCGCCTTAGTTCACGCCTGAGCCGGCGCGGCCGCCAGCCGCGTCGCGGACCGCGGCGGCCACTGCAGAGGACACATCCGGGTGGAACACCGAGGGCACGATGTAGTGCGGCCCGAGTTCACCGGAAGAGACCACCCCGGCCAGCGCCCGCGCGGCCGCGATGAGCATCTCGTCGGTCACCGCGCGGCCCTGCGCGTCCAGCAGCCCGCGGAACACCCCGGGGAACGCCAGCACGTTGTTGATCTGGTTCGGGTAGTCGCTGCGCCCGGTGGCCACCACGGCCGCGTGGGCCAGCGCGGCGTCCGGATCGATCTCCGGCTCCGGGTTGGCCAGGGCGAACACGATGGCCTGGTCGTTCATGGTGGCGATGTCGTCCCCGCTCAGGATGCCCGGCGCGGACACCCCGATGAACACGTCCCGGCCGCGCAGCGACCCGCGCAGGTCGCCGCTGTAGCCGGTGGGATTCGTGTGCTCGGCGATCCAGCGCAAGCTGTCGTCAAGGCCGGGCCGGCCGGTGTGCACCGCGCCCTTGTCATCGCAGACCACCACGTCCGTGGCGCCCGAGGCGATCAGCAACCTGAGCACGGCGGTTCCCGCAGCGCCCGCGCCCGCCATCGCGATCCGGACATCGCCGAGCTTCTTGCCCACCACCCGCAGCGCGTTGGTCAGCGCGGCCAGCACCACGATCGCGGTACCGTGCTGGTCATCGTGGAATACCGGGATGTCGAGCAGTTCGCGGAGCCTGCGCTCCACCTCGAAGCAGCGCGGCGCACTGATGTCCTCCAGGTTGATGCCGCCGAACCCCGGCGCGATGATCTGGACAGTGCGGACGATCTCGTCGGTGTCCTGGGTGTCCAGGCAGACCGGCCAGGCGTCGATGCCCGCGAACCGCTTGAACAGCGCGGCCTTGCCCTCCATGACCGGTAGCGCCGCGTACGGGCCGATATTGCCCAGCCCGAGCACCGCCGACCCGTCGGTGACCACCGCGACACTGTTGCGCTTGATGGTCAGGCGGCGCACGTCCTCGGGATGCGCCGCGATGGCCAGCGAAACCCTGGCGACCCCGGGGGTGTAGGCCATCGACAGGTCATCCCTGTTGCGCAGGGGCACCTTCGCGTGGGTCTCGATCTTGCCGCCGAGGTGCAGCAGGAACGTCCGGTCGCTGACCTTGCTCAGCGAGACCCCGTCGATCGCCGCCAGCACCGCCACGATCGCCTCGGCGTGCTCGGTGTCACGGGCCGCGCAGGTCACATCCACCCGCAGCCGCTCGTGGCCGAACGGCGTCACGTCCAGAGCGGTCACCGCCCCGCCCACCTGCTCGACCGCATGGGTCAGCTCACTGACCGCCCGGCCGCGGGATGGCACTTCGAGGCGAACAGTGATCGAATACGACACACTCGGCGCTACCGACACGTCACTCCCGCCTTCCCGGCCAGCATTGGCGCAGGACATCATCGTGCCATCCCAGGCAGGCTCCGCTGCCATCCATCCGCCTCTGAGGCCGCGGTCACGCCCGCGCGTACATACCCTGGAGGAGTGATTGACGGCAGTACTACTGGTAACGGGACTACTGGCAACGGGGCGGCCGCGGTTGCCGAGGCCTCATACATCGACGTGACACGGCTCCGGGTGGCGATCGCCCGGGTATCCCGGCGGCTGCGCCGCCACGAGCTCGCCGGGCTGACACCCACCCAGCTCTCCGCGCTGGCCACGGTGGAGCGGGCCGGGCCACTGCGTCTCGGTGACGTCGCCGCCGCGGAGAAGATCGCGCCCTCGACTCTGACCCGGCTGGTCACAGTCCTCGAGGAGCGCGGCTACGTGGAGCGTTGCCCGGTGCCGGGGGACGCACGCGCCAGCACGCTTGTCGTCACGGCGCGGGGGCACGCCATCCTCGAGCGCATCAGGCAGGAGAGCACCATCCTGCTCGCCGACAGCCTGCGCACGCTCACCCCGGATCAGCTGGCCGCCCTGGCGGCCGCGCTGCCCGCCCTGGAGCAGATCGCGGATGCCGACACAGGCGACCCGCGCGCCCGCTGACGCCGGCGGTCTCCCCTGACCCCGCATGGCTCCGCTGCGACTGTCCGCAGGCGCCCCGTGGACTGCGGACAACCAAGAGCAGTGAACTGATAACGGGTGCCCACAGCCACGGCCGCGGCGAGGCTTCAAAAGAGCGAGGCTTCAGAAGAGCAGGGTGGAGAGGGTGGAACGGGCCTTCGCGACCCGCGGGTCCCGGGGCGGGAAGATCTCGAAGAGGCTGATCAGGTGACGGCGCGCCCGGTCCCTGTCCTCCCCCGACGTCCGCCTGACCGTGCCGAGCAGCCGGTCGAAGGCCTCCTCGATGCGGCCCGTGGCCAGGTCGATGTCGGCGACACGGCCCTGCGCCTCGACGTCGTCCGGGTTCTCCGCCGCGTCCCGGCGCACCTGCGCCTGGTCGTAGGAGTTCACCCGCCGGATCAGGTCGACCTGGGCAAGCCCGAGCGCCGCCACCGGGTGACCAGGGGACGCCGCGAGCACGCGCTCGAACGCGGCCGCGGCGCCGTCGAGGTCGCCACGCTCCATGGCCTGCTGGGCTTCCTCGAACGCGGGCTCCGCCGGGTCACCCGGGCCAGGGCCGCCGCGCATGCCCGGCGGGTAGCCACCAGGTCCGCCCGGGCCGTCATCCGGGCCGTCATCCGGCCCGGCGTCCGTGCCCGCCGCGCCCTGGGGCAGGCCAAGTTGATCCGCCACCTGCATGACCTGGCCGATCCACTGGCGCACCTGGGCCTCGGGCATGGCGCCGAGGAAGCCATCCACGACCTGGCCGCCAACGACGGCCATGACCATCGGGATGCTCTGGACCTGCAGCGCGGCCCGTAGCTGCGGGTTCGCGTCGATGTCCACCTTGGCCAGCACCCAGGCCCCGTCGGCCTCTATGGCGAGCTTCTCCAGGACCGGGCTGAGTTGCTTGCATGGATCACACCATTCGGCCCACAGGTCCAGGATTACGGGGGCGGACCGTGACCGCTCGACAACCTCCACATTGAAGGTGTCCTCGGTCACGTCGAGCACGGTGCCGCCCTGCGGGTCGTCGTCCGGCCCGGCAGTGCGAGACGCCGCCTGCTGGCTGCGCTGCGCGGCTGCCTGCCGCGCACCCAGGTCGACGGCGCCGTAGAGCGAAAAGTCGCGCGGCTGCTGCATGACTCCATCCTGCCGCATGCTCGCCGTGGACCGGACCGTTGAAGCCGCCGTAGTGTGCGCGGCCATCGGCCTGGAGCGTGTAGCACATCAGGTGCTATGTTATGCATATGGGTAGCACCCGTGAGACGGCAGGCATCCCGCGGCGCACCGCCAGGCGGCGCGCCGCGCACCGGATCGGCATCCGCGAGCTTCGCCAGCACGCCAGCGTGTATGTGGACCTGGCGGAGAAGGGACAGACCGTGGACATCACCAACCGCGGGCGGCTGGTGGCCCAGCTCGTGCCGGCCAAGGAACCAGAGAGCCCGCTAGAACGGCTGATCGCGGCCGGGATCATCGAGCCCGCGGAGAACCCAGGCGACCTCCTCGACATTGAGCCCGCTCCGCCCGTGCCGCCAGGACGGCCGAACGCCTCCGAGATACTCCTGCAGATGCGGGAGGAGGAGAGATATTGATCTACCTGGACTCATCGGCGCTGGTAAAGCTCGCTGTCACCGAGCCTGAGTCAGCCGCGCTCAGGCACTGGCTCGCGGGTCAGCCGAACCTGGTCAGGGTGTCAAGCTCAGTAATCCGCGTCGAGGTTCCGCGGGCCGTATGGCGCGCGGAGCCCACGGCCCTCCCGGAGAGTTACCAAATCATCCAGCGCACCGGGGAGGTGGGACTCACCGACGAAGTGCTCAGCAAGGCGGCGGGCGTGCGGCCCCCGACGCTGCGCGTGATCGACGCGATACATCTAGCCTCCGCGCTGGCCATCCGGCAGGAACTCACCGCGTTCGTGGCCTACGACAAACGGCTGCTCGCCGCGGCGAGGAACGCAGGACTGCCCACCGCAAGCCCGGCGTGAGAAGCGGCACGTTTCCGCCGGAACGTGTCGCGGCGTCTCCGCAGACCCGCCGCGAGCAGGCCTGCGTCAGAACGCCAGGCCGCAGTCAGAACGCCGGGGTCTCGGAGTACTGCCCCACTCCTCGCGCAGAACGCCAGGCGCAGTCAGAACGCCGGGGTCTCGGAGTAGCTACCCCACTCCTCGCGCAGAACGCCGCAGATCTCGCCCAGGGTCGCCTCGGCGCAGGCCGCCGCCAGCATCGGCGGGATCATGTTGGCGCCCGACCGCGCCGCCGCCAGTATCGAGGCCAGGGCCGAGTCCACGGCGGCCTGGTCCCGGTCAGCCCGTCTGCGGGCCAGGTCCCGGACCTGATCCCGTTCCACCTCATGGCTGACCCGCAGGATCTCCACCGGCTGCCCGACCGTGTCGGGGTAGCAGTTCACGCCGACAACCCGCTTCTCGCCCTTCTCGACCTTCTGCTGGTACTCGAAGGCCGACTCGGCGATCTCGGCCATGAACCACCCGTCCTCGATCCCGCGCAGGATCCCGCCGGTCATCGAGCCGTCCGGGCTCATCGCGCGGATTCTGGCGAAGACGGCCTCGGCCTCGGCCTCCATCCGGTCAGTGAGCGCCTCCAGGTACCAGGAGCCGCCGAGCGGGTCGGCGACGTTGACCACGCCGGTCTCTTCCATGATCACCTGCTGGGTACGCACCGCGATCTCGGCGGCCTTCTCGCTCGGCAGCGCCAGTACCTCGTCGAGCGCATTGGTGTGCAGCGAGTTCGTGCCGCCCAGCACGGCCGCGAGCGCCTCGATCGCGGTCCGCACGATGTTGTTGTCGGGCTGCTGCGCGGTGAGTGACACGCCCGCGGTCTGGGTGTGGAACCGCAGCCACTGCGCCCGCGGCGTGGTCGCGCCGTAGGTGTCCCGCATCCATCGCGCCCAGATCCGGCGCGCCGCGCGGAACTTGGCGATCTCCTCGAAGAAGTCGATGTGCGCATCGAAGAAGAAGGAGAGCCCGGGCGCGAAGGCGTTCACGTCCAGGCCGCGGGACAGGCCAAGCTCGACATAGCCGAAGCCATCGGCCAGCGTGAACGCCAGTTCCTGCCCGGCGGTCGAGCCTGCTTCCCTGATGTGGTACCCAGACACCGACAGCGGCTTGTACGCAGGGATCTCGCGCGCGCAGTATTCCATCAGGTCGCCGATCAGCCGCAGGTGCGGCGCTGGCGGGAAGAGCCACTCCTTCTGCGCGATGTACTCCTTGAAGATGTCCGTCTGCAGCGTCCCGTCCAGGGCGGCCAGGTCCGCGCCCTGCCGCTGCGCGGCCGCCAGGTACATGCAGAACACGGGGACCGCGGGACCGCTGATCGTCATCGAGGCGGTCACGTCGGCCAGCGGGATGCCGGAGAACAGCACGTCCATGTCGGCGGCGGAGTCGATCGCCACACCGCAGTGGCCGACCTCACCGAGTGCGCGCGGGTCGTCGGAATCCCGGCCCATCAGGGTCGGCATGTCGAACGCCACGGACAGCCCGGCTCCGCCCGCCCCCAGCAGCATCTTGTACCGCTCGTTGGTCTGCCTGGCGTTACCGAACCCGGAGAACTGGCGGATCGTCCAGGCCCGGCCCCGGTACCCGGCCGGGTAAAGGCCCCGGGTGAAGGGATACTCGCCCGGCCAGCCGATCTGTTCAAAACCAGGAGGCGCGGCGCCCGGCGCCGGGCCGTAGACCGGATCCACCTCGAGCCCGGACAGCGTGCTGAAGTCCGCGTCGCGAAGACGCGCCTGGTCGAACCGGCGTTGCCAGCGGCGCTGGCCTTCGACGGCAGGCTCCACGTGAGCGTGCGCCTCCATGACGGCTCCTCCCCGATGCCGGTGAGCGGTTGCATAGCTGACCGGTACCCGGCAAGCGAGAATAGTAGGACGTCCTACTATTCTCACTTCAGTGTAGCCCGGCCGCCCCGGATGGCCATACCTCGCCCCGCGCCCCCGATCGGCCCCCGCCAATCAGCCCACCCTGACCAGCCCGGCCCGGCCGTGACCGGCCCGGCCCCTTGACCGGCCGCGCCCCTTGACCGGCCGCGCCCCTGACCGGCTCCCCCGTGACCGGCCCGCCCCTGACCGGCTCCCCTTTGACCGGCTCCCCCGTGACCGGCCCCGCCCCTGACCGGCTTCTCGCTGATCAGCCCCACTATGAGCGGCCCGGCCATAATTCACCGGCATTCCACCCAACCAGGAACCTCGGCCAGCCGTCTCAGGTAGTGCACAGGCGATGCGGGGGCACGCCTGTGCCCGCCAAGGCCTGTCTCGCCAGCGAAGGTGTGGTAAACCTGTGCAGTCCCAAGCTGCCGACGTCACCGCGGCCGCCGCCGCGGGCGAGGTCTTGACCCTGGTGGCGCCGTGGAGCACGGTGACGGGGGCCGCCAGCCGAGGGGAATCCGTGGGCACGCTCCGCAGCACCGACCGTGCGGCGGCAGAGGAACTCTTCAACGCTTGCTACCCGAGGCTGGCCGGCTGGGTCCGGCGGCTCGTGGACGATGACGACACAGCGCACGAGATCGCGTCCGAAGCCTTCACCCGGCTGCTCGCCCGGTGGTCGGCACTGGACAACCCGCAGAGCTACCTCTACATGATCGCCACGAACCTGGTCCGTGACCACTGGCGCAAGGCAGGCCGGGAGCGCAGGGCCATGCGCGCCGTCACCGCCAGCGCCCGGTTCGACCCGGTGTACCACCCGGGACAGGACGTGCACGTGCGGGCGCTCCTGCAGGCACTGCCTGACCGCCTCCGCAGCCCGTTCCTGCTCCACTACTACGGAGGCTTCCCGCTCCGCGACGTTGCCACGATGCTCGGCCGCCCGGAGGGCACCATTAAGGCCGACCTGTTCCAGGCCCGGGCGCGGCTGCGCGAAGCGCTGGGGGAATCCGATGACTGACCCGCGCGACGACCTGGGTGCCTGGCTGGAATCCAGGGTCCAGCCGCTGCCGCCGCCGCCGGGCACCTTCGAGCTGATCCGGCGGCGGGCACGACGGCGCAAGGTCAGGCGGGCCGCGGTGGCGGCCGCCGGAGCCGCGGCCGTGGTCACCCTGATCGCGGCGGTGCCGACCCTGATCATCCCGCGCCTGCAGCTAGGCCCGGGACAGGAGCGCAACAGCGCGGCGAACGGCCCGACGCTGACCTCGGGCCCGAACCACGGATCGACCGCCCCGCCGGTGGCGGCACCGACGCCGACACCGGCCGGCGGACCGGCGCCCGTGCCTGCCAACTTCGCGGCCACGTCGGTCACCTTTATCGGCACGCATACCGGATGGGTGCTCGGCCAGGCCGGAACGCCGGGCCACTGCCCCATCATCAAGCAGGATTGCACGTCAATCGCGCGCACCGATAACGGCGGCGCAACCTGGTATGGCGTGCGCGCACCAGTCACCGGGGCCCCGGACGGATCGGCCGGGGTGAGCCAGATCCGCTTCCTGGACACCGAAGACGGCTGGGCGTTCGGGCCGGAGTTGTTCGCCACCCATGACGGCGGCCAGACCTGGACGCAGGTCAGCACGGGGGGGATGCGGGTAACCGCGCTCGAGGCGCGCGGTGACCGGGCATTCGCGGTGTGGGCACAGTGCACAGGGACCGGCTCCGATTTCGTCACGGGCTGCACCAGCTTCGCCGTCTATTCCGCCACTGCGGGCAGCGACAACTGGGCCCCGGTGGCCGGCGCGACGTCGGGCGCCAGCCCCGGCGGCACAGCCAGTTCCGCCTCGCTCCTGCTCACTGGCACCAGCGGGTACCTGCTCACCCCCACCGGGGGCCTGATCAGCGGGCCGGTCTCGGCCCAGGGCCCCTGGCGTGCGGTGAGCGCCCTGCCCACAGCAGCCCTAGGCCTGGCCCAGTCCACGGCCCAGTGCGCCCCCGGTGCCGCGCAGCCTGACGGCCAGGCATCCGGCAGCATGGTTGCCGCCACCGATCCCTCCGGGCTGGTGCTGCTCTGCGCCGGCCAGGCCGCGGGCGGCTCCCAGGTCAAGGCCGTCTACACATCCTCCGACGGCGGGACGACGTGGCAACTGGGGGGGACCGCCCCGGCGGCCGGCACCGCCACCTCCGTAGCGGGCACACCATCCGGCGCGATCGTCATCGCGACCAGCCTGGGCATCGAGATCTCCACCGATGGTGGCGCCACCTGGACCGCCGCCAGCGGCGCCAGCCCGCCGGGCGGCTTCGCCTTCGTGGGGATGACCACGTCGGCCCGCGGCGTCGCCGTGCCGGCCGATGCACGCCAGGATGCGGTCTGGTTCACCATGGACGGCGGGCAGACCTGGAGGGCATCGCCCATTAAATAGATCAGCCAACGGAGTCCCGCCCCCACTCCCCCGGGCCGCACCGGGCCGCCGTGGCACTACTGCCCGCCAGGCCTGCCCGGTGCGAAATCGCCCGCCGCCACCCGCAGCCCGCGGAGCAGATCGAATACCTGGCCAAGCTGAGTCACGTCGTAGCTGGCCATGCCGAACTGGGCGGTCATCAGGTCCTCAGTGGCCCGGATGACCACCTCGCGGCCCGCCGTGGTGATCTCTGCGAGCTTCCCCCGGCCGTCACGCGGGTTCGGCCGTCGGACGACCAGGCCACGGCCCTCCAGCCGGTCGATGGTGTTGGTGGCGCTGGTCGGGTGCACCATCAGCCGCTGGCCGATCACCCGCATCGGCAGCGCGCCCCGGCTGCTGAAGGTCAGCAGCACCAGAGCCTCGTACCGGGCGAATGTCAGCCCGTGCCGCCGCAGGACGCTGTCCAACTCGGCGAGCAGAATCTGCTGCGCCCGCATGATCGAGGTGACAGCGGCCATCGCGTCAGATGGCCCGAATCGCTGCTCCCACGTCTGCGCCGCACGGGCGATCGGATCGAACGGGAGGTCCAGCGGGGTCGGCACAGGCACACGGTACTCGCGTGGCCACCGTGACGGCGGGCGGCATCAGTCCCGGGCCGGCTCAGAAACCGCCCGGTCCCGGCCGCGTGGGCTGCTGACTACTACTAGTGACAGTTTTGTTGCTACGCGTTATATTGCCTGTTGAGGGGGCTGCTAATGCGGAAACGCGGAATGGGGTATTCGACCAGCTACCCCCTAACAGAGATGGCGCCGGTGCTCGCCGCAGGGGTCGGCGTGCGGCACGGCTGGACCTGGGTTCTCCGCACGGCCAGCTTCCGGA
>OBLT010002317.1_pt1 | contig 11932 bp, 8 predicted proteins | sample 1518721 | NCBI WGS metagenome assembly OBLT01 (sample SAMEA3539307, study PRJEB22396) | soil metagenome | biome: tundra; feature: field; material: soil | place: USA | collected 2010-05 | depth 0.15 m | reverse complement strand
CGATCTGGGACTGCCGAGGCCGGCGAAAGCAGGGACGAGGTACACGCCGTCGTTGCTGGGGATCTGAGAGGCAAGCGGTCCCGCCTCGGCCGCCTCGTCGATCAATCCAAGACCGTCGCGCAGCCACTGGATCGTCGCTCCGGAAGAGAAGATGGAGCCTTCGAGGGCATAGTTGAACCCGTCGGCGGCGCCCTTCGGCGCGTGCTCCCCGAGGTCCCAGGCGACGGTGGTCAAGAGTCCCTCGATCGGTGGAGGTCGCTGTGCACCGAGATTCATGAGCACGAAGCTCCCGGTGCCGTAGGTGACCTTGGTGTCGCCGGGCAGGTGGCAGCCGTGCCCGAAGAGCGCCGCCTGCTGGTCGCCGACGATGCCGCTGACCGGCACACCCTTGAGAGAGCCACCGGCGACACCGGCAGCGACCGTGCCGTACCTGTGGGCGGACGGGAGGATCTCACCGAGTGCCTCGATCGGCACACGGAGGACATCGCACAATTCCGCCGACCAGGCCCGCTGCCCGATGTCGTAACAGAGCGTCCGGCTGGCGTTGGAAGGATCCGTGACGTGGACGCCCGACTCGGCACCTCCGGTCAGGTTCCAGCCGATCCAGTCATCAACGGTGCCGAGGGCGAGCGAACCGCCGCGCTCGACCCCACCGGCTTCCAGCATCCACGACCATTTGGTGGCCGAGAAGTAGGGGTCGAGTACGAGCCCGGTCCTATCGCGTACGAGCGGGAGATGGCCGGCTTCGGCGAGCTCGACACATCGCGCGGCTGTTCGGCGGTCCTGCCACACGATGGCCCGATGGCACGGTCGGCCTGTCGAACGGTCCCACGCCACCGCGGTCTCACGTTGGTTGGCGATCCCGATCGTGGCCGTGGTGAGCGAACGTCCCGCCAATTCCGACTGCAGCTCCGCCAAGGTTGTCTCGACGAGGGACCAGATCTCGGCGGCGTCGTGCTCGACAAGGCCGGGAGCGGGGAAATACTGGCGGAGCTCCCTGTAGGACGTGGTCACGACTTGGCCTTCCTCGTCGACTGCCAGTGCTCGCACCCCTGAGGTTCCGGCATCGATCGCAATCACGACGGCCACGGCGGCACGGTAGCCGGTCCGCCAACCGGGCGCCCGGCCGGGCGCCGGGCAGACCACCAGGTCGGGTCCGCCCTGGCCGCCGGTTTCGCGAGCAAGCAAACGAGAACCTTCGCGAGCGGCCGTTGAGCAGGGACGACGATCGGCGTCGTCGGTTGACACAGCCGTAACTACGGTGCTGTAATTAGCCACCTATCTGGTAGTCGGATTCTGTTGCACCACAAGATATTGTGGTATGCGGGCATCGGGCGGGTGCCAGGCGAACGATCGCGTGTGGCGGGACAGACTCCGCCAAGGAGGGAACCATTCAATGGCCGTTGCAGGAGAGCGCCTCGGAATCGGCATCCAACGACACTTCACCACGGAGTCCCGCCATCCCTACGACGAGGTTGTCTGGGAGCTCCGTGACTCCCGCATCAGCGACTACCGCACAGGGGTGGTCGCGTTCGAGCAGCTCGGCGTGGAGGTGCCTTCGACTTGGAGCCTGAATGCGACGAACATCCTCGCCCAGAAGTACTTCCGAGGCACCGTAGGCGTGCCGGGACGGGAATCCTCGCTCCGCCAGGTTGTCGACCGTGTCGTGGACACGATCACGGCATGGGGCCTGAAGGACGGGTACTTCGTCGATTCCGCTGAGGCGGCCACCTTCAGTGACGAGCTCAAACACCTTGTCGTGCAGCAGAAGGCGGCGTTCAACTCTCCGGTCTGGTTCAACATCGGCGTCGAAGGTGTGCCCCAGCAGGCCGCGGCGTGCTTCATCCTGGGCGTTGAGGACTCGATGGCCTCCATTCTCAACTGGTACGTCGAGGAGGGCACGATCTTCAAGGGTGGATCGGGCGCGGGAGTCAACCTTTCGAACATCCGGTCTTCACGAGAGCTGCTCCACGGAGGCGGGACCGCTTCTGGTCCCGTGAGCTTCATGCGCGGGGCGGACGCCTCGGCAGGGACGATCAAGTCCGGGGGCAAGACCCGTCGCGCCGCGAAGATGGTGATCCTGGACGTCGATCATCCGGACATCCAGGAGTTCATCTGGTGCAAGGCTCGAGAGGAACGCAAGGCGCGTGTGTTGGCGCAGGCCGGTTTCGACATGGACCTCGATGGGAGAGACAGCCAGTCTGTTCAGTACCAGAACGCCAACAACTCGGTCCGGGTGACAGACGAGTTCATGCACGCAGTGCTCGACGACGCCGACTGGGATCTCCTCAGTCGGACCTCGGGCGGGGTAATCGAGACTGTCAGGGCTCGAGAGCTGTTTCGTCAGATCGCAGAAGCCTCGTGGGAGTGCGCGGATCCCGGCATGCAGTTCGACACGACTATCAACAAGTGGCACACGGCGCCCAACACCGGCCGGATCACGGCGAGCAATCCCTGTTCGGAATATGTCCACCTCGACAACAGCAGCTGCAACCTCGCGAGCCTCAACCTCATGCGCTTTTTGAACGACGACGACACCTTCGATGCCAAGGGGTTCGAGGCCGCTGTCACCGTCGTGTTCACGGCTCAGGAGATCCTTGTCGGCAACGCCGACTACCCGACCGAGAAGATCGCTGACACCACGCGCCGGTTCCGAGAGCTGGGCCTCGGTTACGCGAACCTCGGCGCGCTTTTGATGGCCCAGGGCGTGCCGTACGACTCGGACGAGGGCCGCGCCATCGCGGCGGCGATTACGGCTCTCATGACGGGCGCGGCATACGTGACCTCGGCCCGCACAGCAGCGAGGATGGGACCGTTCGCCGGCTTCCACGACAACGCGGGCCCGATGCTCGATGTGCTGCGGATGCACCGCCGCGAGGTGGCAAAGATCGATGAGGAGCTGGTGTCGACGGAGCTTCTCTGTGCCGCTCAGGAGGCCTGGGACACGGCAGTCGATCTGGCGGAGGCTCATGGCGTGCGCAATGCCCAGGCGACGGTGCTGGCACCTACGGGCACGATCTCGTTCCTCATGGACTGCGACACGACGGGGATCGAGCCTGACCTCGGGCTTGTGAAGACGAAGAAGCTTGTCGGTGGCGGCACGATGTCGATCGTCAACCAGACCGTTCCAAGAGCGTTGAAGCGGCTCGGTTACAGCACCGACGAGATCGACCAGATCATCGCTTATATAGACGAGCACAAGACCATCTTGGGGGCGCCGAATCTTCAGGTCGCCCATCTGCCCGTCTTCGCCTGTTCAATGGGTGACAACACGATCCACTATCTGGGCCACGTGAAGATGATGGCCGCGGCACAGCCGTTCATCTCGGGCGCCATTTCCAAGACGGTGAACCTGCCCGAGCAGGCCACGGTCGAAGAAGTCGAGCAATTGCACATCGACGCCTGGCAAATGGGCCTGAAAGCAGTGGCCATCTATCGCGACAACTGCAAGGTCGCCCAGCCGCTGGCGACGACCAAGTGGGTAGGCGCCGGCGCCCCGCTCCTGGCCGACGATGACGATGTCGCGCCAGAAGCCGCACGGGCGGCTCATGTCCGTGAGGGCGCGCTGCTCGAGCGCATCGCGGAGCTCGAGGGCGCACTGCAGCAGAGACATGTGGTCGCCCCTGCCACGACGACGCGGACACGGCTGCCCCGCAAGCGTCGCTCCAACACCTTCGCCTTCCGGGTAGCCGATTGCGAGGGCTACGTCACGGTGGGCGAGTATGAGGACGGCCGCCCTGGTGAAGTCTTCATGAAGGTCTCCAAGCAGGGATCGACCTTGTCGGGCGTCATGGACGCCTTCTCCATCTCCGTCAGCCTCGGGCTCCAGCACGGTGTGCCGATGTCGACATTCGTACGCAAGTACACCAACCTCCGTTTCGAGCCGGCAGGGATCACCGATGACCCGGAGTTGCGGTTGGCTTCGAGCCTTGTCGACTACATCTTCAGGCGGCTGGCGCTCGACTACTTGAGCTTTGACGAGCGGCTCGAGCTCGGGGTGCTCTCGACGGGGGAACGGACCCAACCGACGCTGCCCGGTCTCGAGGATGTCGACAACGGAGACGCCGAGCGGACGGACCGGGAGCGGTTCGGCGCTGGGGGAGACGCAGCAGCAGGGCGTCGCCCGAGTGACACAGAACAGCTTCGGCAGGCGGGGCAAATAGAAAGCAAGGATGCTCCGTTCTGCTACGCCTGCGGCAACGTCATGCAGCGTGCCGGCTCGTGTTACGCGTGCCCGAGCTGCGGTTCGACGAGCGGTTGTTCATAGTCGTCAGCGATCCACGCGCGACCTGCATCGTTGTGCGAGCGGCGCGGTGATCCACGGAAACTGCCCTTAATCCCCTGGTTTTCCTCTAGAAAGCCACAATCTCAGCCGTTTATGATGAAGCCTAGAGACGTAGTGGGAGCGGTCCCGCAAGAACGGAAAACGTTCCCATCAGCGCCGCCAGCGGGGAGGGCCGCCTTCATCTCGCGCTGCCCCCCGCTGGCTGCGCCGACCGGTTAGCACGAGAGGCCGGAAGACCGTCTTGTCTTCTGCAACGACTCGCCGTGTCGGCCTCGGGCATCGAGCCCCGCTCAGCGGTCCAGGCCGGATACACAGGTTCCAGTCTGGCGCAGCCGGACCAATGTGTGGGCTTTCGGGTCCGTGTCGGCCCAGCAAGGTCCGAGGGCCGCTGATCTTGGCCCAGTTAGAGGCTCTTGGCCGAATCCCTTCGCGTACTCTGGCCCCTTGTCGCCGACAGCACAGCGGCCAGGGCCATGAAGCCCATAGAGGCATAGAAGGCGGCGTGCAGCCCGGTCGTGAACGCGGTCGCCAGGTGGCCGTGGAGGCTCGTCGTGCCGACGAAGATGGCGAAGGCGAGGTGCTTGGAGATCGAGCGCGAGGCGATGAGGATCGCCACCGAGAACGAGAAGACCATCCCGATGTTGGCGAAGGTACGAAGCATTCCCGAGGAGATCCCGAACACCTCGGGCGGTGAGGCCTTCATCACGGCCGAGTTGTTGGCAGGGAAGAACGCGCTTGCCCCGACCCCGTTCACGACGCTCGCCAGGACGACCAGCCACAGCCCGCTCCGGAGTGAAAGCTGCGCGTAGAAGAACAGGGCGATCACCTGGATGCCGAGCCCGACGGTTGCCGGCAGCACCGGCCCGAACCGGTCAGCCAGGCGGCCGGCGTAAGGGCCGACGCCCGAGCCGACCACGTAGCCGGGCACGAGCAGCAGTGAGGCGTGGATTGGAGAGAGCCCTCGGGGGCCCTGGAGGTACATGATGACGAGGAACAGCACCGCGAAGTTGGCGAGTCCCTGAAACAACGCAGCGAGCAGCGACGGCGCGAGCGTCGGGACCTTGAACAGCGAGAGGTGGAGCATCGGCTCGTCCTGGCGCAGCTCAACGAGGACAAAGACGCCGATGAGCACGACCCCACCGATCAAATAGCCGGCCACCGAGGCGTCGAAGCTGGCCGTGGCGAGCGTTGTCATGGCCCAGAGCACGCCGAACAGCCCGAGTCCGAGGGTGACCATGCCGAGAAGGTCGAAGTGGCGGCGGGCCCGTTCGCCGTGCTCGTGCAGCACCCTGGTCGCCAGGATCAGGGCAGCGGCGCCGATCGGCACGTTGATCCAGAAGATCCAACGCCACGAGATGTAGGTGACGATGAGGCCCCCCACCACGATCCCGAGGACCGCCCCCAGGCTCCAGCCGACCGCGTTGTAGCCGTAGGCACGGCCGCGCCGCTGGGGAGGGTACAGGTCGGCGATCACAGCGCCGCTGTTGGCGGTGACGAACGCTCCACCGATGCCCTGGAGAATCCGAAAACCGATGATGGCCGACTCGTTCCAGGCGAGCGCGCAGGCGAGGGAGCCCAGGATGAAGACAAGGAAGCCCATTTCGTACATGCGCACCCGACCGAACATGTCCCCGAGCCGCCCGACCTGGGTGGCGAGCAGGGTGATGACGAGCAGATAGCCGATGACGATCCAGATGACCGAGGAGAGAGCTACATCAAGCCCTCGTTCGATCTCCGGGAGGGCGAGGACCACGATCGTCGTGTCGACGGCGGTGATGAGGACCCCGGTCATGACCACGACCATGGCGAGACCCGTGTGGGAGGTGATCCCCGGCTGCCCTTCGGCGCCTGGTTGCTCCGTGGTCCGCTCGCTCTTCATCGTGATCCCGTTGGTCCCTCGACGGCGGCCGGCGTTGTTGCGTCCTCACGGCTTGTGGAGCGGCGCCGCGGCCGTGCGACTCGTTGTGCGCGTGCCCGGGGCGTGCCCGTCCCAGCGCTCTTGAGGGCTGTGGTTCCGAGTTGAGCGGCGTATTCCTCGTGCCAGGCGAGCTCGGCTCGAAGGAAGAGCTCGCTGCGTCGGAAGACCGTGAGCACAGCAGGGCTGACAGCGTCACGTTCCTGGAGGCGAGCCCGTTTGGCCACGAGCTTGTCGAGAGCCTCCGCTGTCGCCTCACGCCGGCGCTCCAGCAAAGCCAGGGCCTTCCCGGGGTCCTCGAGCGCACCGAAGAGCAATCCGACCCCGACGATGTCCGGGGGCCGCACGCAGACCGTGAGCGCCTCGTCGCGAAGGGCTCGGAGCGCGGCGAGCCCGGAGTCGCTGACCCGGTAGACGGTGCGAGGAGGGCGCCTACCGACTTGCTCGCTGCGCAGGAGCTCGATCAGCCCCTCGGCTTCGAGCTGGTGAAGCTCACGATAGAGAGCCCCAGGGCTCACCCCGCCCCAGGACTCGACGTGCATGGAGTCGGCTTGTCGGCGGAGCTGGTGGCCGTGCATCGGGCCGCTTTCTGCGAGCAGGCCGAGGACGACCATGCGCGACAGGCTCATGTGACCACTCTCGCGAGACTACGCGGCAGCGGTCAAGCTCACCGGCGATGGTCGGTCGTAGCCTCGGCAGGACGCGGGACCGCCTACTGCTGGTAACCCTCCACGATCTCCGACGGCCGAGGGCTCGTCGTCGCAATGTCCTGGTTGAACTCCCGGCGTGCCCGCCTTTGTCGCAACAGGTCCCAAGACTGGTCGAGAGCGGCCCGGACCTCCCGCAGGCGCTGTTCCTGTTCTACGGTGACGCGCGAGCCAATGTGGCCTTCCTCGAGCTCTCGTTCTTCGGCGACGAGCTTCGCGATGCGCTTGTGCAGCTCTCGGTCTTCCATCGAGTGTCTCCCTTGTCAGTTGCTGGTCACGATGCCGAAGGTTCGACCGGGGAAGCTGCCCATCTACGCCGGCTCACCCGACTCCTCGAGAAGCGGTGCGACTTCCTCGGCGATGAATCGAAGATGGTCGAGATCGCCAATATCGAGGATCTGAAGATAGATGGTCGTCGCCCCGGTCGCGCCGTAGGAACTCAGTTGCTGGGCGACCTCCGCCGCGGAGCCGGTGGCGCCGTTCTGGCGAAGCTCGTCGACCTCGCGCCCGATCGCGGCTGCCCGAGCTCGGATCTCGTTGTCGTTGCGACCGGCGCAGACCACGAGCGCGGCTGATCTCCGGATCGTCGATGGGTCACGACCGATCCGAAGACAAGCGGTGTCAAGTGCAGCGAAGAGCGTGGAGCAGTGCTCGGCAGGGGCAAACGGGACGTTGCACTCGTCGGCAAAGCGGGCCGCGATCGCCGGGGTCCGTCTCGTGCCCTTCCCTCCGACGATGATCGCCGGTCGCGGAACCTGAGCGGGCTTGGGCAGGCCGGCATTGGCCACGACCTGGTAATGCGCGCCCGCGAAGGAGTAACGGTCATCCTCCGCTGTCGCCCACATCCCCGTAACGATCTCGAGCTGTTCCTCGAGCCGATCGAACCGCCCACCGACCGAGGGCGGGAACGGGATGCCGAAGGCCCGGTGTTCCTCCTCGAACCAGCCCGCGCCGAGCCCGAGTTCGACCCGGCCGCCACTCATGGCGTCCACCTGAGCGACGATCACGGCGAGCTGCGCAGGGAGCCTGAACGTCGCCGCGCTCAGCAGGGTGCCCAGGCGGATCCGGCTCGTGTCACGAGCCAGGCCGGCGAGCGTGATCCACGCGTCTGTCGGGCCAGGCCGCGCGTCGCCCTCACCCATCCGCAGGTAGTGGTCCGAGCGGAAGAACGCGTCGAAACCGCACTCCTCGGCGCAACGTGCGACGGCGAGGAGCTGCTCGTAGCTCGCGCCCTGTTGAGGTTCAGTGAAAATCCGCAGTTTCATAATTGCCTCCTGCCACGCGGCGGACCCAAGCCAGGGACGGCTCCACCGAGTCTGAACGGGATCTCAAGGGCCACCTGAGAGGCAGCTCGCGTCAGTCGAGGACGCGCACGCACAAGATGGGCGGCAGGTAGGACGTCACAAGACGCCACGACTCACCACTGTCCACCGAGGCGAAGACTTGCCCGGACTTGGAGCCGAACACGAGCGGGAACGGCGGGTTGGCTCCGACGGTGAATGCGTCGCGTAGGACGGTCAGGTGTGCGTTCGTGCCGGGAAGGCCATAGGACAACGCCTCCCAGCTGAGCCCACCGTCTGTCGTCCGGTAGACGCGGCACCGGCCTGCGGGGGTGCATCGGTATACGTCGGACTCGAGTGGAAGCACGTAGGCGGTGTCCGGCTCCTCAGGGTGCGAGACGATCGGGAAGCCGAAGTCGGAAGGTACGCCGTTCGGCTCGCCGGCATGGCCGACGGACTCCCAGTGGTCACCTGCGTCCTCGGTCCTGTAGATGCCCCAGTGGTTCTGCGCCCACAGGACGTCGGGGTTCACCGCGTCCACGGCGAGCTTGTGCACGCATTGGCCGACTTCGGGCAACGCCTCGGGCAGGAATCGGGCCTCGATTCCTTGGTTGCGCGCCACCCAGGTGTCCCCGCCGTCGTCCGAGCGGTACACGCCGCCTGTGGAAATCGCGACAGTGATCCGGTCCGGTCGCTCCGGGTGGGTTACCACCGTGTGCAGGGCGAGCCCGCCGAAGCCAGGCTCCCAGGTTGGCCGGTCAGGGTGTTCCCAGAGACCGCGGACGAGCTCGAAAGTGTCACCGCCGTCATCGGAACGAAACAGCGCTGCCGGCTCCACGCCCGCCCATACCGTCTCGCTGGCGTTCGGTCTCCGATCGACGTGGAGCTGCCACACCGAGGCGAGTGCTGTTGCTGTATCCGCAGGGAACGCGACCGGTCGTGCGCCTGGCTCGTCCCAGTTAAGGCCCCCGTCTTCGCTCACTCGAACGTTCGGGCCGAAGTGGGAGTCGGTGGAGGCTGCGAGCAGACGACCGGGCAGCTGTGCAAAAGCAAGAACGGCGTCACCGGCCAGGAAGGGCCCGTCGACCGCGCTGTCGCTGACGAAGAAGAGTCCCTTGGTAGTGCCGATTGCCACGGCGAGATGGTCGACGGCTCTTGCGCGAAACCTCGAAGCAGTCACATAAGTCACGGGGAGAGTATGTACCTGACGAGGCCGCTCGCGCTCGTCTCTACAACGTGGTGCGTAGTCGCGGCAGGTTAGGTTCTGGGAAGTGGCCTCTTACGTAGAGGGGATCGTTGTGAGGGGCGACCATCGCGGCCGCACGCTCGGCTCCCCGACAGCCAACTTGAGGATCGGTCCGAACGTGGATCTCGCCGACGGTGTCTATGCAGGCGTCGTGGAGCTCGAGGACGGCACCAGTCATCCGGCGGCCATCTCCGTGGGTCGTCGCCCGCACTACTACCAAGCCGGCGAGCGGCTCGTCGAGGCGTACCTCCTTGACTTTGACCGGGACATCTACGGCGAGACGATCCGCGTGGAAGTCGGGACGCTCGTGAGAGAGCAACGCAGTTTCGGGAGCGAGGATGAGCTGGTCGAACAGATAGCGAGGGACGTCGAAGCTATTCGTGCCCTGCAGGCCTGAGTCTCGGATGTGCTCTCAAGTACCCGGTACTCCGCCCAACCCCCCCCTCGATCACCGCCGGGGACGGGGCAACATCGGCGTTTACCGCGCGGCGGCCCAACGGCGTCACGACCCAGCCCGGCAGCGCGTTGGGCAAACCGGAGATCGGGTCGCTCGCGGTAGAGACGATCGACGCGATCGCCGCTCCCAGGATCTCGAGTAGGACTGCCGGGATCATGCCACCGAGGGACGGCCACAAGAACACGGCACGCTGGTCGGCGTCGGCGGGGAGGTACCTCGAGTAGTCGCTGCCCGTGTTCGCCCATGACAGGCCACCGGCCGAGACGACCAAGGCGATCGCGACCATGACCGTTGCCCAGCTCGCGCCGTGGCTCAACGACGAGATGTGGACACGTCGCGAGACCACGATCGCCATCACCACGAACAAAGGGATCAGCAGGTAAGCGAGGTAGCGCTGCACCGTCACGATGGTCTGGTGACCGAGCACAGGGAGAAACGCCTGCAGGACCATCGCCACGAGCAGCAGGACGATCTTGAGCCCCGTGGTCGGATGGATGCCGGCCTCGCCGAACAGCGCCAGTCCGGCGAGAACGATCAAGGCGAGCCCGGAAGCCTCAAAGCCGACGCAGGTCACCCAGTTGAACAAGGAGAGGCCCCTACCGCCGCTCTGGCCGTAGGCTGCCCGGCTGATTGCGAAGGTGGAGGTCCCGGTCTTCGGTCCCTGAAGGCTCGTGAGGCCGACACCGACGAAGATGAGGTTGCCGAGAAGGATGACGAGGATCGATTGGGAGAACGAGAGGCCGAAATAGATCACGAGGGCGCCGTTCACCGGGTAGAAGACGTTGAGATTCGATCCCATCCACATCCAGAACAGATCGACCGGTTTGCCGTGCCGCGCCTCGGGCCCGACGAGATCGATGCCCCTTTGCTCGATCACGAACAGCTCGTCAGTGAGCTCCGACCCTGACGGCGGTGCCTGAGCTTCCTCAGCGCTCAACGCGTATCCCGGTTGCCCGGTGCTTCCTCGATGATCCGATGGCCACGGAGGCCCCGGCGCGCGCGGGCTGCAAGGTCGCGGTCCGGGGGGATGAGCTCCAGCTCCGTTCCAGCGATCAGCTCCCAGCGAACTTGACCGGGCGGACGAAGCGGGCCTCGGACCCGGACGGTTCGCGTCGGTGTGATGATCCAGTCGACCCGAACGTCGTGCTCGGCGGCTACGGGCTCGATGTCGACGACCTGGCAGTCGTGCACGATGTCGACGATCTCGGTCGACTCGTCGGTGGAACCCGCCTCGGACAACAGTGCCCATTCGAGATCGAAATACCCGTGACCTTTGCCGAGCCGAAGGCCGTCGAAGCTCACGGCAGAGCCTCCCGTGACGAGAAGGCCGATGTGACCAAGCTTCGCCACCTCGTCCAAGTTGACCGGCCGGGCATAGTGGTCCATGCCATCCAGAGTCGCCGCGTAGGCCAGATCGCTCACAGGTACGTCCCGCGGGTCGAGTGCAAGAAAGCCGCGGCGGATTCCATAGGTCGACATCAAGAACGCCTTGCCGTCGGAAATGGCCGCTCTGCGGACCGGCTCCGTGCTGTTGTCAGGAGTGATGAAGATGAGCTGCGAGCTGGTCCACGACTCGAAGCTCCGTAGCCGCTCGGCGCAGACGTCGCTTCTCTCGAAGTCGGCAATGAACGACGCGAAGTCCCAGTGAAAGCGCGAGTCGGGGCGGGCGACGCTGCGGAGCGAGGTCCAGACCTTCTCGCGGACCAAGCGCTGAGCATCGGTCGCGGTTGGCGGTTCGGCTGCGGCGCGCGACACAGGTCTGCCGGCATCTGCGGTCCTGGTGCCGGCGATTACCGCCCGCGCCGAGCTCAGCTGGCGCAAGGGATCGATCTCCGCGAGCCGGGCTTCGTCCACTAGCTCCCAACGAATTCCCGACGGGTTCCGGCGTCGGCCGGCGATGCGGATAGTTTCTTGCAGGCAGTTGTCCGGCGCGACAAGAACGGGTCCGGCGCCCCGATAAAAGGGCAGCTCCTGCAGTCGCGCGGGTAGTTGTTCGCTGCCGTCGAAGTCGGGAATGAACTTGGTCAGGTCGTAGACGAAAC
>OBLT010002313.1_pt1 | contig 11941 bp, 15 predicted proteins | sample 1518721 | NCBI WGS metagenome assembly OBLT01 (sample SAMEA3539307, study PRJEB22396) | soil metagenome | biome: tundra; feature: field; material: soil | place: USA | collected 2010-05 | depth 0.15 m | reverse complement strand
TTCCGCGCCCGCAGGCTGCGCCCACTGGCATCCGCCCACGACCATGACGCCACCCCGGCCGGAGCAGCTCATGCGGCTTGGCGTACCTGAGGTGCGGATCGATCCAGTGCAAGGCGTTGAAGGCCACGACGGCATCAAACGGGGGGTCCGCGGGTGCCCAGGCCTCGAACGCCGCCGTGACCACCTTGACGTCAGGAAAGCCGGCCAGCCGATACCGGGCCAGGGCGGCTAGCTCAGCGCCGAGCTCGACCGCGGTGGCGGGCAAACAGGCCTGGTCCGGTGGTAATCCTCTGCGGCCTGATCAAACCCGGCACGCAAGCTATAACGCTTCCGGTCGTCCTCCACGATCCTCATCATGCCGCTATGCCACGTAACGGCCGGAGGGCGGTGTAGCTCCGCCCGGTCGGTGTCCGCTAGCTCAGGACGCCAGGTTCCGGCTGCTCGAGCCGCCATTCTCCGGCCTGCCTGCACCGATGATGGTGTCGACACGCCGGGCCATGCCCGCACTCTCAGCTAACGATCTTTAATAGCGGGGGTTACTGAGTCTGGTCATCCGGCGCGCGGTGCGCTAGGCCGGAGGCATGAGGTACCCCGATGGCGGCGGCGGGCCTGACCTCGGCGGAGCAGGCCCGCCGGGGAGCCCCGACTCTTATCAAGTTAGTGCGCACCGCTTGGTCTCATCAATACGCACCAGGATGACGCCGGCGAGCATGAACGCGCCGCCCGTGAACTCCATAGGGGAAGGCAGCTGGCCTAGCAGCAGCCATGCGAACAGCACTGCGAAGAACACCTCGGCCATGCCCGTGAACGAGGCTAGCTTGGCTCCGAGCCGCCGGGCGGCGGTGATGCCGGCGACATAGGCGATCACCGTCGAGACAAGCGACAGTTCCAGCACCGGCATGATCCAGCTGACTTGGCGGTGCAGGAGTTCGACGTCGCCGGCATGGGCAGTAACGTGCAACACCCCGGTCACTGCCGCTACGGCAAGGAAGGCTGCGCCGGTGCACAACCCGCCCCACGCCATGACAAGCGGCGGCAAGGCCTCTTCACCGACGGCCGCCGCGAGCAGGAAGTAGACCGCGAGGCTGACGGCCTCCAGCAAGCCCCACATGATCCCCATCGGATTTATCTGTGACGCCCCGGCCATGTCTGCCAGCAGCGCGAGCCCGGCGATCGCCGTCACCACGCCAGCCACCGTGAGCCGCCCGGGTCGCTGACCGCGGACCGCCCACAGCCACCCCACCACCAGCACCACGCCGAGGTACTCCAGCAGCACCGCGATGCCAATCGGTATCGACTCAATAGCGTTGAAGTAGAACAGCTGACCGCCGGCGATGGCGACCAGGCCGTAGATCACGACTTTGCCCGCCTCCCGGCGCAGCAGGGCCCAGCGGCCACGCAACTGCACCACAGCAGGGACGGTGAGCAGGAACGCTGATCCGGCGAGCCGGGCTATCGCAGCGGCGGCCGGACTCCATCCGGAGCTGATCAGCGCCGAGGCGAATATTCCGGACGTCCCGAAGGTCCCGGCCGATAGCACGGCGAGAGCGATGCCAGCGGTCGCCGGGCCGGGCCGGGCGGTACCGTCCCCTGGGTCAGTCATTGCGCGTCACCCAGTTCATCCTGCCCGGCCGCAAGTCGCTGGCGCGCGCGCCGCGGCTTTGAGCTCCCCGTCGTCAAGCGCCGAGCCCGGGTGCCCGGTACTCCGCGAGCCACGCCGGGAGGAGTACTCGATCTGGACCGCGATCGCTCCCGAGGCAGTCTTCACCGTGCGAACGTATGCCACCAGGCGAGACTACGGAGCGGGGCAGACCTCATAAGCCGCCGCGTCAGCGCGTCGCCGAGGCATGCGATTCAAGAATCACATCGAGCTGCTCGGCGACTTCTGCCATGAGCGATGCGACGTCCTTGAGGAAGCGATTCTGGTCAGGAGAGGCACTGACCGTCGGGATCGGAGCGCCCCGGTCGTAGACAACAGCAGCGATGATCCGTGCACGGGTGAATGACGACCCCCGGCCGCGCTGAGCGTAAGCCTCCTGCCATCCGAGTCGGACGTCCTCGGCGAGGCGCCGCCGCGTGCGCGAGCGCGCTCGGCCGGACATGGGTGGTCGTCGCGTTCTCGCGTGTTGACCATGGCGGTCCGGCCGACTCGCGGATGGGTCAGACGAATCGGCGCGCCGGCCACACCGAGGACGCCGCGGTATGGGTATCAGGCCGGGCGGTGTAGCCCCGCCGTGATCGCTCGCAGGACTCCGGCGGCCTGATGACGAGCTTGTCCGGGGTGCGGATCGGCGCCGGCTGCCATGGCCGCCTCGCAGAGTGCACCGAACAGGACCCGGGCGAGCATCTCGATGGGCTGGTCGACTAGTTCGCCTGTGCTGGCGAGTTCTGCGAGGGCGAGCCGAAGGATGGGAAGGCCCATCTCCTCGTCGATTTGTCGGCACCGCTCGGCACCCAGCGCGCCCGGTGCCTGCTGAAGGAGGTTTCGATGGGCCTCGTCCGCGACGCTACCCTCCAGATAGGCGTCGAGTCCCGCCTGTAGCCGCTCCCAAGGCCCGCGGCATCCCTCGACGGCGGTGGCGACGGTGTCGAGCAGCCTGGCCTGGCGGTTGCGGAAGACCGCCTCGAACAGCTGGGCCTTGTCTGCGAAGTGGTAGTAGACGGTGCCCTTGCTAACCCGGGCGGCACTGGCGACGTCGTCGATGGTCGTGGCCGCGTACCCCCGCTCGGCGAACTGCCCGGCCGCCGTGTCAAGCACCGCCGCCCGGGTCAGTTCTTTGTGCTCCTGGTGCCGGCTCTTGACAACCATTCTGACTCCGATCTTAGATACTGACTATGAGTCAGTTTACGACTGAGGGTCAGCACACCTTGGAGACATCGTACGGGCCGGTCCGGTACTGGGACCACGGGCCCGGCACGGGCGGGCCGCCGCTAGTCTTCCTGCAGGGCTTCCTGGCCGGGCCCGAGGTCTGGTCGGACGTCGTCGCCGAACTCACCGGACAGCACCGGTGCATCACCGTCGACTGGCCCTTCGGTGCACACCGCCAGCCGCTGGCACCCGACGCCGACCTGTCCCCGCCCGGTGTGGCACGTCTCGCCATCGAGGTTCTCGACCGCCTGGAGGTCCCAAGCGCCGTGCTCGTCGGCAATGACAGCGGCGGGGTGATCGCCCAGCTGGTGGCCTCCGCCCATCCGGGGCGTGTGTCGGCGCTGGTACTGGTGGCCTGTGACGCCTTCGAATGCTTCCCGCCCGGTGCCTACCGCCATCTGTTCCGCCTTGCCGCCCTCCCCGGCGCCGTGCGCCTCCTCGCCTGGGCCATGAGCGTCCCGGCGATCGCCAAGTCCCGCATCGGCTTCGGTGCTGTCATCGCGCGTGACCCAGCTCGGGCGCGGCGCTGGACGATCCCCCTGGCCACCAACCCCGGTGTACGCCGGGATACGGCCAAGCTCATGAAGGGATCGTCGAAGACGCAAACGCTTGACGCCGCCAGGCGCTTCGCGGACTTCGCCCAGCCCGTGCTCGTCGTCTGGGCAGGCCAAGACCGGCTGTTCCCCCGCTCGCTCGGCGAGCGGCTAGCAGCAGCATTCCCCCACGGCCGCTTCGAGCTGGTCGACGACTCCGCCACCTTCATCCCCTACGACCAGCCCCACAGCCTCGCCGCCATACTGACCGGCTTCCTCGCCCCGGACGCCGCTCGATGAGGCCCGAGGACTTCCCGGCGGTGTTCGCCGAAGGCTGGGCGCTGCCCAAGCCCGGCCCCTTCCTGGACTACTTCCGCCCGCTCATCCACGATCAGGCGACGTTCACCCAGCCCATGTTCACAAGCGCACGCGGACCTGGTGACATTGAGCGGATGTTCCGCCGCCTGTTCGCCCTGTTCCCCGACCTCCGCGCCGACCCCCAGAGATCCGCTGTCCACGGCGGCATCGTGTTCATCGAATCCGACTGCACAGCCACCCTCGGCCGCAAACCCATCCACTTCCCGGTCTGCGACCGGTTCGTCATCGACAACGGCAAGATCCTCAACCGCCGCTCCTACTCCGACCCCACCCCCGTCCTCCTCGCCGCCCTCCGCCGCCCTACCAGCTGGCCCCGCAGCCTGCGCAGCTACACCAGCTGAGCGCCCGTGGCAAACAGAACACCACACAGAACATCGCCTCCTCTCCGGCAAGTCATCTGCCCGATCGGCGGCTACGCACGTCGACGGGGGCGTAGATCTCATCGATCACCGCAGTGGACGCCCACCCCCGGTCACGGGCGACCTGCAAGTCATCGCCCGATGCATCAAGAACCGCGGTCGTGAAGGAACGCCGAAACGCATGCGGCCGGATCTTGCCCAGGCCCGCGCGTTCCGCCCGGCACGCGCTAGCACGCGCCAGCCGCTTTACCTCGTGGCTGTACCTCACCGGTGCGGTTGGCTCCGGTCGATCAGGGTTTGGACGCCGTCGAGGATCAGGTCGATGCCGGACAGGAATTCCGCCTGCTCCGCGGAGTCGGATGGGTCGCCGCTGAGGTCGGCGGACCAGGCGATCCGATGGAGCCGCGGGTAGGTTTGCTCATCGACGAGCTCCCGCAGGAGCGTCTCGAAGCTCCATGCCCGGCTGGGCTTGCGTCCCGCAGATGCCGCCTGTGCCTGTGCCTGCGCGCTGGCACGCGCTGCGTCGTGAGCCATCCGGGCTTCGCTGAGGGTGTAGGAGCTGAGCAGGCCGATCACCCGCAGCTTGTCGGCGTCCGCTAGGCCGGTTTCGTCGAGGGTTTCCAGTCCGCGCTCGACGAAGGTGAGGGAGTTCGGCGCGAGCGGCGGCGCGGCCATCGGCATCTGGGTGACCCAGGGATGCCGGTCGATCATCGCACGCTGGACCATGGCCCACTTTCGCAGCCTGGGCCGCCAGCCCTGGCCCTCCAGTACCAGCTGTTCCGCGCCCAGCGCGCTGGCGTTCCACATGAGCTGGAGGAGTTCGTCCTTGGTGGTGACGTACCGGTACAGCGACATGGTGGTGAAGCCAAGCTTCTCCGCAACTCGCGCCATCGAGACGGCATCGAGGCCCTCGGCGTCAGCCAGGCTGATCGCAGCCTCGACAATCGCGTCTAGTGACAGACCCGGCCTGGGCCCGCGCCGGCCCCGTTCGCGCCGTCCCCACAAAAGGTCGAGCCCAGGTGGCAGCGCCGGGTGCTCCTCGCTCGGCATCGGAGGTGCTCCTTCCCTGGCTGGCATGGCGTGGCGAAAACTGTGTGCATAGTATACGGTTAGTGTATGACATACACAGTTAAGGCCGCCGGGATCTGTAAGTCCTTCGGCGGCCAGACCGCACTCGATGATGTCGGCCTTGCCGCCGAGGCCGGCTCGATCCTCGCGCTGCTAGGCCCGAACGGCGCTGGCAAGACCACACTGGTACGCATCCTGGCCACCCTGATACACCCCGATGCGGGCACCGCCACGATCGCCGGCCACGACCTGCTGACCGACCCGGCCGGCGTGAAGCGCTCGATCAGCCTCACCGGCCAGTACGCCGCCATCGACGACAAGCTGACCGGGCAGGAGAACCTCGGCATGATGGCCAGGCTCTGGCACCTTTCCCGGCGAGAGGCGAAGATACGCGCCGGCGAGATGCTCGACGCCTTCGACCTCCGTACCGCCTGTGACCGGCGAGCCTCGACCTATTCCGGCGGCATGCGACGCCGCCTCGATCTCGCGATGAGCATGATCGAGCGACCGCGGCTGCTGTTCCTCGACGAACCGACGACCGGTCTCGACCTGCGCAGCCGCGAGCAGCTGTGGGGCACCATCCGCGGCCTGGCCGACCAGGGTGTCACGATCCTGCTCACCACGCAGTACCTCGAGGAGGCGGACCAGCTCGCCGACACCATCGCCGTGCTCGACCGCGGCCGCATCGTCGCCCGCGGCACCGCCAGCCAGCTGAAGGAGAGCCTTGGCGCGGAGGTCGTACGGCTGCAGTTCGCCAGCGCCGCCAGCTACGAACGCGCCGTCGGCTCGTTGCGCGCCGTCCGCACCGACGGGCGGCTCCATGCCATCGAGATCGAGACCAGCGGCTCAGCGGCCGAGGTCCACGACCTGCTCGGCAGGCTCCAGGCCGCCGGGACACCTGCGGTGCGGCTGTCCATCCGCCGCCCGACCCTCGACGACGTTTTCCTTTCCCTCACCGGCGACGAGCCGGCCGCGTGCCGATCAAAGGATGTGGCCTGATGAGTATCGCCTACACGGTCTCGGACACCGGGGTCATGATCACGCGCTGCCTGCGCCGCTCACTGCGCGACCCGGAGGCATTCTTCACCGCGCTGATGCTGCCCATCGTGCTGATGCTGCTGTTCGTCTACATCTTCGGCGGCGCCCTCAGTACCGGCGGCAAGTACGTCCAATACGTCGTCCCCGGCCTGATCGTGCTGTGCGCGGGATTCGGCGCGGGCACGACCGCGGTCGCCGTCGCCACCGACATGACCAGCGGCATCGTGGACCGGTTCCGGTCGATGCCGGTCTCCGGCTCGTCAATCCTCGTCGGTCACGTCGCTGCCAGCCTTGCCCGCAACCTGCTCGCGACCGCTCTGGTGATCGGCGTCGGCCTCGGCATCGGATGGCGCCCAGCCGCCTCACCCCTGAACTGGGCCGCAGCCGCCGGGATGATCGTGCTATTCGTCCTCGCCCTGTCATGGCTCGCCGCCGGGGTCGGCCTCCTCGCCCGCAGTGCGGAGGCGGCGAACTCCCTCAGCATCGTGCTCATGTTCCTCCCCTACGTCAGCACCGCGTTCGTCCCCGCCCGCACCATGCCCGCAGCGCTGCGCGACTTCGCCGAGCACCAGCCATTCACGCCGATCATCGAGACCATGCGCGGACTATGGATGGGACAAACCTCCACCGGCGTGACCGTCGCCCACGAGGCATGGCTCGCCATCGCCTACTGCGTGGCCATCCTGGTCGTGTCGTTCACCGCAGCGTCCTGGCTATTCCGGTACCGGACGGCAGCGTGACCGCAGGCGCACGAAGAGCCCGGAGACAGCAGCCGCCGGATGCGCCCCAGACCCGAAGTGAGTAATTATCGTTTGCATTATGGATTGTGGCCGCATGCGCAGACATGTCCCTTGAACTGCGGAAACAGCTTATGGTTTTACTCGCCAGCAACATAGTCCGGGTCCGGCTCACGGCCGACGTTACTCACACCATCATTTTGCCTGATGAGCACAGCCCTCGTGTCTAGAGCGCGCTGTCGGCCTCGCTGATGATCAGATCGCTGGTAGCGGACCAGGGGCCGGCTCTTCCGGCTGGGGGAGGGCGAAGAACCGCAGCGCCATGAGGCGTGCGCTTTCGGGGGCGTCCTCGTGGGAGTGTCCGTACTTGCGCAGCAGCGCCATGTATTCGGCGTAGAACGCGAGCAGCTCCTCCTTGGTCATGTAGCACCCGGCCCGGGATCCCTGCACCCAGCCGTCTGGCCCGTCGAAATCCAGCTCGGCCTGCAGAGCGAGCTGGATGTCGGCGCTGAGCTGCTGGGCGCGCAGTTGCCGCAGCGCAGACTGCTCCCCGGCCGTCCGCTCGCCCGGCGCGGCGGGCTGGTGGTCGAGTGGCAGCACGCGCCACCAGCGCTCCCTGCCCGCCGACCGCTCGGGGATCTCCTCGATGAGGTGCTGTTCAGCGAGCTTGCGCAGGTGGTAGCTCGTGGTGCCCGTGGACTCGCCGAGAGCCTTGGCGACGCTGGTGGAGTTCACTTCCCGGTGGCGGCGGAGGTAGTTCAGGATGCCCAGCCGGACGGGGTTGGTGAGCGTGCGGTAGAGGGCCGTCCGTTCGGCACTGGTGGGCGGGTTCGGCCCTCTCAAGGGCCCGGCTGGCTCTGGCGAAGATGACGGCACGTGCATGGCCACGGTCGTCAGCGTACCGCGTTGAACAGAAGGAGTTTGCAAATCTCTTTGCAGAGGTATTCTGCAATCGCGTACAGTAGGTGCGAGCGCCGGGCCGCCGGGCGGCTACCCGACGGCCCGGCAGACGCGAAGCACCTCGCCCGCAGGGCGAGTCGGTTACGTGTACGCGCCTTCACCGAAAGGAGAGCAGCCATGCTGCTCACATGCAAGCCACCGCACCGTCTGGTTTCCCGTGCGGCCGCTCTGGTCACCGTGTCCGCGGTCATCTTGCTGCCGTGGATCGCCTATCTGGCCGCGACCCTGCCGCCCAGCGTCAGCGCACGGCACTGGCCGCTAGTGTGGATCGGCTTGGACTCGGTCATGGCCGTCGGACTTGCCGCCACCGGCCTGCTTGCTTCCCAGCGAGACCGGCGGGTGGCGTTCGTCGCGACCTCGACGGCCACCGTGCTGTTCCTGGATGGCTGGTTCGATGTCTGCACCGCGGCATCAGGGCGATCGCTCATGTTCGCTCTGATCGACATGTGCATCGAGATCGGCGAGGCCGCCGCCTGCCTGGTGCTCGGCTGGCTCGTCTGGCGCGACCCGCGCGGTGGGGACAACCGGTGAAGCGGCGGCTGATCGCCGGAGCGGGCATCGCCGCGGCCGTCGTGGCCTGGTGGCTCACCGACTCCGCTCCGTACCCGTACGCGCAACGCGCCCTGCTTGACCTACCCTTGCCGTTCCTGACCAACCGCCGGCTCGACGCGCTGCTCGGGGCACAGCCGGGGGAACGGCTGCTGGAGATCGGTCCCGGCACCGGATTGCAGTCACTCCATGTCGCAAGACAGCTTGGCCCCTCCGGGCGGCTCGACATCGTGGACATCCAGCCGGAGATGCTGGACTGCGTCATGCGCCGGGCCGCCGCACGCGGCATAAGCGAGGTCGTCCCGGTCCGGGCGGATGCCTGTGAACTACCGTTCCCCGACGCCACCTTCGACGCCGCCTACCTGGTGACCGCGCTGGGCGAGATCCCTGACCCGGTTGCGGCTCTCCGCGAGCTTCGGCGTGCACTCAAACCAGCCGGACGGCTGGTAGTGGGCGAGTTCTTCGACCGGCACTATGTCCCGCTGGTCACGCTGCTGCAGCACGCCAACGCCAGCGGCTTCCAGCCAGGAATGTCGATAGGACCGCCTTTCGCGTACTTCGCCCGCCTGGAACCTATGGTCTAGCCATAAGCGCGCAGCACACCAGGTTCTGCCATCGGCTGACCACCGGGTCATCTGGGCGGGCGGAGCTAGCTGGACAGTATGTGTCCTTATCGTTTGCACGGCGGAGTGTGCCGATGCACAGACGTACACATTTGTCTAGTGGTAGAGCAGCCGGGACGGCACCCCAGGGACCGCTTCGGCGATGATCGCCGATCCTTTGCGTCCCGGTGATCGGGGGCCGGGTGGCGGCTTACGAGCAGATCTCCCTGTTCGGAGCGGGGTTGTGAATATGAGCGAGCCGCCCGATGTTTGACGACTAGAGATGCCGGGCTGCTTTGTGACCAGCACCTAACCTGTGCGGCTTACGGCGGGAGACCGCGTGTGGCGGGAGACAGAGATCAACGTAACGGCTAGCGCGCTCATCCACAGCACACAGCTGGTGGCCAGTATCCGCTCCATGAGCCCCTGCGCGGTGCCTGCGTCCGATGAGATTGCCAGCAGGAGGAAACACGCGGGGCTGGTGACGCGTGCTGCGATCATGACGGGCTTGAGCGGTTGCCACTGAGGAAGCACCCTCAGCCGCCGCCACAGCGGGAAGGGCGTGAAGGCCAGCAGGAGAAAGGCGATGCTGGCGACGATCGCGTCCGTCAGCCCGCCAGGGCTGACGAGCTGATGGTGGGCGGTGCATCCGGGGTCGGTGAGCCGGCAGGGAATCAGCGGGAAGGAATTGCCCAGCGCCAGCGCGGCCCAGGCCAGCATCCACGGCGCATACCTGGCGGCCTTTCCGGCCCCGGCCAGGGCCGGGCGCAGCCCGAACACCGCGAAGCCGAAGGTACCGAGCCCGCCTACTGCGAAACAGGCGATGGGAAACCAGGCGTGCGGCGCGGTAGCTGCCTGCAGGTCACTGATGGTGTCGTTCACCGGACTATAACGGGGGCCCTGCCAGGTCTCAGCGATCAGCCATCCGGCCATGAACGCGGCCTGTGCGACCAATCCGGCCACACCCCAGGCCAGCAGGCGGCCGTCGCGCGGTCGGCCCGCCACGCGGCCGCCGATCACGATGCCCCGGCCGCCGGTCATGTCTGGCGCTCTGTCTCGTGACGGCCGGCCCGGCGGCGCCGGTCGGCGGTCCCTGGCCGTTCTCGGCGGGCGGGCGGGCGCTGCTCGCGCTCGCCGACGGCGGCCATGGATGCTGCGAGCTTGTCCAGCAGCGCCGTCAGCGCCCGGACCTCACCCGGCTCCCAGTCGGCGACGAACAGGGCGAACCGGTCCAGGCCCACTTGCTGGAGGCGCCGCATCTCGTCCTGCCCCGCTGGCGTGAGCGCCACCAGCCACGAGCGCCCGTCAGCGGGATCTCCGGTTACCTGGGCGTAACCCGCGCCCTCCAGCTCCCTGACCTGCCGGGTGACCAGCGACGGGTGAACGAGCTGCAGGTCAGCGATGTCCGACGGCCGGATACCGTCGCGTCCCGCTATGACCTGCAGCAGGCTCAGCGCGCCCGCGGCCTTTTTCTGGCGCCTGGCTCGCTCCAGTCCGGCAGTCAGGGTGAACAGCGCCACCACCATCGACTGAACTTCATCCCTGGCCGGCGGCATGACAGCAGCCTAATCTAACTGATAGACTCAATCAACTAATCATCCACACAGCAGGCCAGGTGAGACTCGTGCACGGCAACCCTGAAGAAATGCAGCGGACCGGATCTGGCCAGCGCCGCCGGTGGCTCCTCGCCCTGGACCCGATCATTGAAGGGGGCCGGCACGGCAAGCGCGCGCAGGCCTGGGATGTCGAGGACGAGCTGATCGCCGTCGCGCTCCTCGGTGACGTGACCATCGACTTGTCGCGGGTCAAGAGCGCTCCCGCCGAGATCGTCATCGACGCTTACGCGATATTCTGCGATGTGGATGTGCTCGTCGCCCAGGGCACGCACGTCGAGATGTCCGGCGGCGTCCTGCGGGGTGACCTGCGCAACGACGTGCCAGTCGTGCCCGGGGAGCAACGCCACAACGTGATCCGCATCCACGGCCACACGCTCCTGGGCGACGTCACGGCACGCATAGCCACAGAACACCCGCACGCCAGGTAGCACTTCCGCCAACCGCTGCACTCGCCACGACCCACGGCCGGCAAGGACCAAGCCCCTAATGGCCCTTCGGTTCGGCCACTGGATGGGTACACCGCTACCGCGTTCCGGGCCGCGTGCCGGTCGCTGGGCATCACCCAGCCCATGGGCACCGTGGGTGATAATTACGACAATGCGATGGCAGCGTCGTTCTTCTCCGAATTCAAGTGGGAAGTCATCGACGGCGAGCATTTCGCCATCCGCGCCGACGCGCGAAAGGAGATAGTCACCTGGCTCAACTGGTACAACCGGACCAGGCTCCACAGCTCGATCGGCTACGGTCCTGCGGTACAGTTCGGCCGCGCTGATCTCCCCGTCCACGTACGCCGCGACCTCCCGGTCATGATCGGGGCTGAACGGCCCTGGCAGCTCGGCTTGCACGGACTGCGCCCGGCAACAAGGGCAGAGTCAAGCCGCGCGTGCTGCCGCAAGAGCGCCTCGTAACGCACGGCCGCCAGAAGGGTGAAAGCGACCCTCGGCCCGAAGGGCCGGAACGTCAGCCGGTGATTCGTGCCGGGTATGCCGTGGCGTCTGCCACGTGGCCGCCGGCAGCCGCGTGGTTGCCATGGGGGCGTGCCCACATCTCGCGGACCCGGGTGAGGAGGAAGACCTCGTAATCCATGGACAGCCCGAACGCGATGGCGAACATGATTGCGACGGGGCGCGAGGGCATGAACCGAGCTGACGGAGTGCGGGTTGGGCGCTTGGGCGATCCGGACCTGGTGATGCAGTGATAGCATTGTAAGCATTGCCTGCGTAAGGAGGGTT
>OBLT010002311.1_pt1 | contig 11943 bp, 10 predicted proteins | sample 1518721 | NCBI WGS metagenome assembly OBLT01 (sample SAMEA3539307, study PRJEB22396) | soil metagenome | biome: tundra; feature: field; material: soil | place: USA | collected 2010-05 | depth 0.15 m | reverse complement strand
TGGCGGCGATGAACGAGACCCGGACGCGGGAGGTGGGCGCAACGAGATCTGGCATCGTGCCTAGTCCTATCCCGGCGCCGCCGCGCCGCGCATGCCATTTTCCCCATCCCTGGGCGGTTTCTCCGGCCGGGGGGCCGCGGACAGCCGCCACGGCCGGGCAGGGCTGCAGACAGCCGCCACGGCCGGTAGCAGGTCTGCGCCTGCGCGACACCGCCGAACCATTCAGAGCCTGGCCTCAGGAATTATTCAGAGGCTTTACAGAAAAAACATGAAGCGGGCAAGGAGCATGCGAGAGGATCTTTATTTGAACATCGACTCGTTACCGCGGCCTGGATACCAGCTGGCCGCTTTACTGCAATAAAGGGAAGTGCCTATTATGTCGTCGCATGGACCGCGGCATTGGCTGAGATGGATTATCGCCGGCGTGGTGTTCGTCGCTGTCCTCGCCGTGGGCGGCCCCTATGTATTCATCCACTTCATAGAGGGCAAGGCCCCGGCGCCGCTCAGTCTCAAGAGCAGCACAAGCGCGGGCCCGTCCAGTTCTGGGGCGGGCCGGGCCACCTCGGCCGTGCCGGTCGCTGGCACCTGGACGATCGGGAGCGGTTCCGAGGTGGGGTACCGGGTCAAGGAAGTGCTGGCCGGGCAGAGCCAGACCGCCGTCGGCCGCACGAAGTCGGTCACCGGCCACCTGACAATCAACGGCACGAGCGTGACCGCCGGAACGTTCACCGTCCAGATGTCCACGATCAAGAGCAACCAGAGCCAGCGCGACGTGCAGTTCGATGGCCGGATCATGGACGTGGCCTCGCACCCGGCGGGCACGTTCGCGCTGACCAGCCCGATCTCACTGTCGCCGCTGCCTGCTGAGGGAGCGATCAAGACCTACAGCGCGACCGGCAACCTCACGCTGCACGGCCACACCCGGTCGGTGACCTTCCCGCTGTCGGCGGAGCGCACGTCGACCGGGATCAAGATTTCCGGCTCAATCCCGGTTACCTTCGCGAACTGGGACATCCCGAACCCGAGCTTCAGCGGCTTTGTCACCACGCAGAATCATGGCCTGCTCGAATTCCTGCTGGCCTTCCAGCACGCCTGACGCACCGGGGGCCAGCAACGCGGCCTGCGAGAGCCGGATCCGCGCGTGTGGATGAAGAGGTGAAGTGCATCATCAGTCCGCGACCACCACGCTCCCCTGGGGTCATACGGTGCGAAAACCGAAATACCTGGTTCTCTCGGCGAATTCAGCCAGCGCGGCCCGAGAAACTTCGTAAACCGTAGTAATGGCTGTTCTGACGCTATTAGTGATCCTCGGCAGGGCTACTGGCCGCTGTCACTATTGCAACTCCTGAAATTAACCCCGGCGTAAACCGGCCGCACGCGCAGGGAACCGCGCGCCCGTCGACCGGCAGGTGGGCCACCGCGCCAGCGGCGGATCTCGGGCCATGATGCACCGTGCCGCCGGTCGCGCACGCGGCGTCAACGACGTTGCCCACGAACAGGCCGCAGACAACGCGGCGATCCACGTCGATGTCGACCGGAACATGGGGCGGCCGGCACTCTTGGCGCCGGGCTGTCACCAGGCGGATTCACTGATTCCCGAGCTGAGCATCACGGCCCCGGGAAGCCTGGCTGTCGATGCTCACAGGCCACCGGCAATGCCGTCAGGGACGCGCTGCCTGTGCTGCGACGCAGGCGAGGGGAGCGAAAGCTGATGCTGGCGACGGCGTAACGTTGTGGCATGGATGGGGCGCTCGTTGGCAGCGAGTACGCGAGCCACCTCACGGACGCCGACCTGAGGGTGCTGGCCTCAGTGGCGCACGCCCGGGATGATGCCTCGTGGCTGCGCGCAGACCCCGAGGCTCTCGTCGGCCTGCTGGGCGATCCGCGCGTGTTCGAGGCAGTATTCGGCTCCGGTGATGATTTCGCCGGTGCCGGGCAATCGATCCCGGTGTCGCCCTTCCTGACCTTCGCCGTGGCGGTACACCGGTCCGCGGCCGAACTGGCGTCGCTGGACCACGTCGCGGAACGTGCCGGCCTGCGGCAGCGGGTGCCGTTGTTCGATGTCCCCGATCTCAGGGACTTCCTTGGCTCGCCGGGCCGGCGCCTTTTCCTGGCGGAACTCCTCGCGTCCTTTACCCGCGTGGCCAGCGGGCGGTACCGGGTCAGGGGTGGCGGCAGGCCGCGGACGCGGCGTTTCAGTGAACTTGACCCGGTCCGGCTGGCCGGGATGCTCGATGGTGTCCCGGACAGCGACCGTCCTGGCGTCTACCGGAGGCTCGGTGACGTCTCCCTGTTCCTGTCCGGCGTATTCCCCGACTACGCGGCGGTGTACGCGTTCGCGCCGGTCGGCGCGGCCGCGCTGCTCCGCGCCGCCCAGGTGCCAGCCGGGGAGTACGAGCGGCTGGCTGAGGCGCCCGGCATCGAGCTGCTGGAATACGTTGGCGCGCGGTGGTACCGCGCCGCCTGCCGTCTGGCGCCGCTGCACACGGCGCGGCTCGATGTCGTCGGCGAGGTGGCCGACCGGTTCCGGCAGGCCCGCCGGGTGCTGAATCACATCGCCGATCACTACCTGTTCGGCGCGGGCAGCGCGGGGTTCGCGCCGCCGGCCCCCTGACCCACTCTGATCGCTACCGGATGCAATGATGTGGCCCGTGTTGCTCCATGGGCTGGCCCTCCCGGCTGCCGCCGGCCAGCTAGCCTTCCCGGCCGCCGCCAGCCAGCTAGCACTGGCCTCGCCGGGGGCATGGGTCGTGGCGCTCTTGCGCTGGCTGCTGTTCGCCGGGTTGTCCGGCGCCCTCGGCGGGCTGGCTGGCCGGGGGCTGTCCAGGCAGTACAAAGGGGCGGCGGCTGGACCGCTTCCGGCGCCGTGGGCGCTGCGGTCGTCGCTGCTCGGCCTGATCGCGGCGGCCGGCCTGGCCGTGGCCGCGGCTGGCGATGGCAGCCTGGCGGCCGGCCTGGCGCATCCGTTGGCCCACCGCCTGTCGTCCAGCACCTCAGGTGTGATCGCGATTATCGAGGTCGCCGGGTTCGCGGCCGCTGCCGCGCTGCTGCGCTTGCGGCTCGCGGGCCTGAGCGTGGTTCCGCTTCTCGCGGTCGTCGGGGCCGAGGGGGTGCGTGCTCATCCGGAGGGCATCATCCCGGTGGCCGGCGCCATGCTCACCTACGCGCACCTGCTGCCGGCGGCGCTCTGGTCGGGGATGCTGCTGTACGTGCTCCGTGCCGCGATCGGCTGGCGATCGGATCCGTCGGCCGTGCGGGGGCTGATCCGGCTCTACGGGAACGCCGCTGCGTGGCTCTTCGCCCTCGTGGCCGCCACCGGTGTGGTCTCCGCGCTGGTGCTCGTCCCGCTCGGATCCTTGCTGACCACGGCGTACGGAATTGTCGTCATCATCAAGGCGGCGGTCGTCGCGGTCGTGGCCGTCCTGGCCGTCGCCGGGCGGGTGTGGCTGCGGCATCAGCCGGCCGCAGGCGCCGGGCCGGCCCTGGTGACCAAGCTGGAATGCGGCATGCTCGCCGTGGCGCTGGCGATCACCGGCCTCCTCACCGTTCTGACGCCGCCCGCCGCCCGCTACAACCCAGGCGCGGCGAGGGCTCCCGCGGTCGGCCCGGCCGCGGCCAAGGCTGCATTGGCCAGGCCCGCAGCCGCGGGTAAGGCCGCCGGGCACCGCTGAGGTGCCCCGCAAGTCCAGCGGCGCCGCGAGCGGGTCCTCAGCTCGTAGCTGGCGGCCGCGCCGGGGCGCCACCCGATGCCCAGGGGTCGTAGTCGACTTCCAGTGCTTCCTGCGGCGGCCGGTCAGCCTCGGGGACGTTGCGCAGGTTCAGCCGGATCCGGGTCCAGGTCGAACTGCGTCCTCGCATCGAGTCCACCAGCACGTCGGGGGCCGCCAGCAGAGGCCAGACATCCGGGTGCCGCTCCTTCCACCGGTCGAGTCCGGCCATGGCCTCCGCCTGACCGGCGGCACGGGCCACCTCGATGAGCGGCATGCTGCTCTTACGGCGCCCGGTCGGGCCGCTCGCCGTGCTCGGCGCGGGCTCCGGCACCGCCGGGCTGGCGGCCCGCCGTTTTGAGGGCTGGACACGGGGAGCCTCGCCATCCTGCTTGGCGAAATGCGGCGGCCACGGCGCGTCGGGCGCCCCCGCCGCCTCCTGCTCACCAGCCAGCCGGAGCAGGGCCTCCAGCGAGCCCGCGGCCTCGTCGATCCCCTGCCACACGTCACCCATATCGGCGAACCGGGCCGGGACCGTGTCGATAGTGAACGCCTCTGGCTGGCAGTCAGGCACTTCCGGCCAGGTCAGGGGGGTCGAGACGCGGGCGTCGGAGGTGGGACGGACGGAGTAGGCGGAGGCTACCGTGCGGTCCTTCGCGTTCTGGTTGTAGTCGACGAAGACCCCGTGCCGCTCCTCCTTCCACCAGCGGGCGGTCGCCGCGTCCGGGGCGCGGCGCTCTACCTCGCGGGCCAGCGCGACCGCGGCGCGGCGGACGTCGGTGAAGTTCCAGCGCGGCTCGATGCGGGCGTAGATGTGAAACCCGCGGGAGCCGGAGGTTTTCGGCCAGGCGGTGAGGCCGAAGTCGTTGAGGACATCCTTCGCCACCAGGGCCACCTGCAGGATCTGCGGCCATCCGACGCCGGGAACCGGGTCGAGGTCCACGCGGAGCTCGTCAGGATGATCGATGTCTTCCGCGCGCACGGGATGCGGGTTGAGGTCCACGCAGCCGAGGTTCACCACCCAGGTCAGCTGCGCCGCGTCGCGGACCACGACCTCCTCGGCGGTGCGCCCCGACGGGAAGCTCAGCTCGACCGTCTCGATCCAGTCCGGGCGGCGGTCGGGCGCCCGCTTCTGGAAGAAGGCCTCGCCGTCCGCGCCGTGCACGAACCGCTTCAGGATCATCGGCCGCCCGGCGACGCCGCGCAGCGCGCCATCGGCCACGCTCAGGTAGTACCGGACGAGGTCCAGCTTCGTGTGCCCGGTACGTGGGAAGAAGACCTTGTCCGGGTTCGAGACCGCGACCGTCACGCCCGCGACCTCCAGGATCTCCTTGCGATCCGGCATGCAGCCACGATAGCCCGGCCGCTGGTGGCGCTGGCTAGCCCGGGCGGCGCGGACACACGGGGGCTCACCGAATAACTCCGTATGGTAGTTGATCAAATACGGAACGTAGTATTATCGCTGCTTGATCGCTGGGGGCGCAGCCATCTGAGGCTGCAGTACCAGTTTCCTGGGCCGCTCCGCTGGGCGGGTAACCGCCGCGGCGGTAATGCGGAGCACGGAACGCCGTGCTTCGTCCTGAGAAGGGGAGGGCAGGATGAAGACCAAGTACATTTCCGTGCTGGTAGGGCTCGGGGCAGCGGCAACGTTCGCGGCCCCTGGAGTGGCATCGGCATCAACGGCCGCTCACGCGACGCCCGCGACGCGCTCCGGCTGGTGCACGTCGAGGTACATCCCGTCGTGGGAGCGGGGCCGGGAGATCTGGGTCCTGGTCGGCCGCGGCATGGACGTTAAGTGCGTCCTGCTGCCGATCCACGGGCAAGGCGGCGGCCATGGTGGCTTCGGCGGCGGCGGTCAGGGTGGCAACCATGGCGGTCAGGGTGGCAACCATGGCGGTCAGGGTGGCCACCAGGGCGGTCCCGGCGGCATGTAAACGCAGCCGTCCGACTGCTGGCTGACCAGGCCAAGCAGTTACAGGCCAAGCAGTTAACAGCCAGCGGGACGTGCTCCCTGGGCCGGTACGAGGCTCCGTATCGGCCGGCTCAGGGAGCATCCCGGCGGGTGAGGCAGGCCGCGCGGTGATTCACCCTGTCACCTCGCGGCGCTGGTCAGCTGCGGATGTCCCGGATGATGGAGATGACCTCGCGGATTGTGGCCCGCAGGAGGCGGACCCGGGACAGTGCGACCAGCCGGTCGGCCAGCGGCACCGTACGGTCGATGAGCTGATAAGTCTTCGCGCAGCCGGGCGAGGTGTCGTGGACCCAGAACAAGATGATTCCCATCGAGTACAGCCAGAGCAGCTCCGGGAGCTCGGCGCGCAGCTCACGGTCGATCCGCGTGGCTGAGCCGTCCACCACCTCGCGGTAGATGGCGAGGGCAGCCTCACGCACCGGGCTCGATTCCTTGCTGAACGGGCTCAGCGGGCTGCTGGGTTCGGCTGCGTACTTGAAGAACCGGGCCGCGAACGCGTGGTAGGGCTCGTTCACGTCGACCAGCGCGCGCAGGGTTCCCCGCAACCGTGCCGCGAACTCGGTCTCGCGGTCCAGCACGGTGCGGCAGGCCGCCAGGTGCTCGGCGTGGGTGTGTGCGTAGAACTGCTGGACCAGTTCTTCCTTGGAACCGAAGTAGTAGTAGGCGTTCCCGGTCGAGACCCCGGCCTCCTGGGCGATCGCCCGCATGGTGGTCGCCTCGTAGCCGTTCTCCCGGAACAGCCGCAGCGCCGCCTCGGTGATGGCGGTCCTGGTCTGCTCGGCGCGAGGGGTGAGGTCGGGTTCGGCCACACAGGTCAATGTATGGCCTGCCGCGGACGTGGCCGCCAGAGCCCCTGGTCCGGAGACTTGGCTCGGCGGGTCTGGCCGGTCTCGGCGGCCTGCGCGATCGTCGTCGCGGAATCAGCGGTCCGGGGCTCCGGCGGCGTGGTGGCCTCCGGCCCGCGCGGCCGCGGCAATGGAGGCTCAGGCCGGCTCCCTTCGGGGGAGACCTGCTGGTACGCCTCGGCCTGGGCCCGGCGCCGGAGCCGGGTGAGGAAACCGATGTTGGCCAGGTACAGGCCGCCGAGCACCAGGAGCACCTCGCCGATCTTGACCGAGAGCACCTGGATTACCTGGCGGGCGCCGCCTATCTCGCCGGACATGCGCATCGTGAGGGTGACGAAGCCCAGGTTGAGCAGGTAGAACCCGACCACGACCAGGCGGCTGGCCGCTTGCGCGGGCGCTACCTGGCCGCCGAACACGTCCAGCAGGAAGATCCGGCCGCTGCGCGACAGGGCCGAGCCCACGAACACCGTGAGGGCGACGCTGATGAGCAGGTACACGACGTAGGTGACGACAATTCCCATAGCGGTTCCTCCCGGCTTACGGCCGTTCTTGAACATGTTCAAGTCTCATCCCAGCTGACGGATGTGTCTACGTGACATTGAACACGTTCAACTGGAAATGCCTCCGTGGGGTGGCCCAGGGTCCGGATATCCCGGCGCGTGCGCTGTGTTCTCCCGGCCTGGCAGGGCACCGCGATCATGGAAGTGCGGGCAGGATGGGGGCGGTGAGGATAGCGGTGCTGGCGGACACGCATGCGCCCCGGCGCTGGCGCTCCTGCCCGGCACCAGTGGCCGAGCAGTTGCGCGGCGTGGACCTGATCCTGCACGCGGGCGACGTATGCATCCCTGCTGTCCTCGATGAACTGGCCGGTTTCGCCCCACTTCGGGTAGTTCGCGGCAACAACGACGGCCCGGACGTGGCTGCCTGGGGCGCGCCGGACACGCTGGAACTGGACACCGGCGGGCTCCGTCTGGCGATGGTGCACGACGCAGGCCCGGCCGCGGGGCGGGCAGGCCGGCTGCGCCGCCGGTTCCCGGCTGCGGACCTGGTGGTGTTCGGCCACTCGCACATCCCGCTCGATGACTCCGCGGACGGATTGCGGATCTTCAACCCGGGCTCACCGACCGACCGTCGGCGCCAGCCACAGGGAACTGTCGGCCTCCTGAACGTCAGTGGCGGGCGCCTGCTCAGCGCCGAGATCATCCCGGTCACCTGACGCCAGCGCCCTTGGCCAGCCACTCGGTGACCGCCGGGCTGGCCGCGGATGGCGGGGGCGTCGCTGGGGAGCAGGCCGCCGCGGCGAGTCACGCTGATGGCGGCGGCACTGGCCAGCCGGACCGCCTCACGAACCGGGAGTGCCTCGACCAGGCCGACGGCCAGTGGCCGGCCTGGGTGATATCAGCCCAGGTCGGCCCTTTGCGCGTCTTGATGCCGATTTCAAGCTGTGCTGTTATGTGTACGGTAAGCCATCACGATATGACGGGGATTTCATGACGGGGATTTCATGACGGGGGTTTCATGACGGGGGTGCCGCGACCGGCATGGCTGGCCGAGCTCATAGAGGTCGCCCGCCAGCTATACGAGGCCAGCGGCGGAGACAAGGGGGCTCTCCCGGCCGAACGCCCGGAACGGATCGGGAAGGCGAGCCCTGACGCTGAAGCGGGTCCCGGCTGGTTCTGGCTGGATCTCGGAGGCCAGGTGGTGGAGTCCGATCAGCTAGAGACCGCGGTGCTCGGGCCGGCTGAAGGACCGCAACAGCGCCGGTTCCAGGTCCTGGAATCGGCGCAGGATGGCAGCGTACTGAGGATCAAGGTAGCGTCGTTCGCTCCCTCGGACGGGCTGTTCCTGTGGGTCTCGCGCCGCGGCCGCGCGGGGCTGGACAAGTCCCTGCTCGCAGGCTTATCGCAGATGAGTCGATTCCATCTGATCGATCGCTTCGCCCAGGGCCGTGCCGACCCGGTCCCGGGCGCAGCGCCGTCGGGCAGCCTCAATGCCGATCAGGCCCGCGGACTCGCGGCCTGCCTCGCGCCGGGCGTGCAGCTCGTCTGGGGTCCGCCAGGAACTGGGAAGACGAGGCTGTTGGCGGCCGCGCTGCAGGAGCTGACCGTGCGCGGCAAGAACGTGCTGCTGGTCTCGGGCAGCAACGTGGCCGTCGACAACGCCCTAGCCCAGGCGGCAACGAACCTCGATCCGGCTCCCGGTGTCATCGTCCGGGTCGGAACGCCCCATGTAACCGGCGTCGCGACGGATCCGCGCCTCTGCCTACAGCGCATGGTGCTCGGCCGTCTGCAGCAACTCGACAGCGCGCGGGCCCACGTGGAGGAATTGATCGCCGATCTGCGCGGCCATCCGGGTGTTGTCCGCCTCGACAGCGCGAAACGTGAACTGGCCGGCTTCGACACCTCCGCCTATCGCGAGGCCCGGCAGCACATCGACAATCGCGACTGGCTCGCCGAGCAGCGCACGCTGATGCGGCAGGTCCAGGAGCGGGCTGCGGCATCAGCGGCGGCACTGAGCGCGCGGCGGGCCCGGCATGACCAGGCAAAGCGCTCCTGGGAGGAATGCGCCGTCGCGCGGCAGCACCTCAACGCGGCCACGGCACTGGAGATGAAGCTCGGCAATGTCGCCCTGGGACGTGACCAGGCGATCGCCGATGTGGTCCGGCTACAGGCCGATCGCGAGCGCCTGGTCGCTGAGTCCGGCGCCCGGACGGGAGGGATCACCGGCCTGAGCCGCCGCCGCGAGCGCAGGCAACTGGCCGACCTCATAGCGGACGTGAACTACCGGCTCGATGCGGCAGAGGCCAGGAGGCGGGAGGCCGAGCGGATCCTGGCGACGTTCCCGGGCCAGCTGACCGCGCAGATCGAGGGTCATATCCACGCCGCCTACCCCATCACCGATGACGAGGTGGCGCAGCGCCGGATCGCCCTCATCTCGGCCGAAAAGCAGGTCAGGCACGCCTGGGATATCCAGCAAGAGTGCGAGCGGCAGACCCAGGAACTCGACGCGCAGATCGCGCTCGGCGAGCGCCAGCACCAGCCGACGGCGGCCGATCTCGACCTGGTGGCGCGGGCGGACGAGCAGGACCTCCCCCGGAAACTCTTCGGGTTGCCGGAGTTGGAACGGCAGGCGAGCCAGGTACTGGCGGAGATCGAACGGCTGGAGCAGCGACACGAGGAACTCGTGAGCCAACTGGCCGAGGAAGGCCGCGCTGTCCGCCGCGAGATCATCCAGCAGGCCACGGTCGTGGCTACGACGCTCACCATGCTGCACGTCACGCCGGAGGTGAACGAGCGCGACTACGACTACGTCCTGGTCGATGAGGCTGCCTCCGCCCGCCTGCCCGAGGTCGTGTACGCGATCAGCCGGGCCACCGATGGGGCGACGCTGCTCGGTGATTTCCTGCAAAACGGCCCCCGGGTCCCCGCTGGCTTCGATGACTCACGTGACCCGGCGATACGGCGGTGGCTTCACCAGGACTGCTTCGCCCTTTTCGGCATCCACGACCGGGCGTCCGCTCAGGCCAGCCCGGGCTGTGTGTCCCTCGCCGAGCAGTACCGTTTCGGGGCCGCCATCAACGACCTCGCCAACACTGTCGCCTACGAAGGCCTGCTCCAGGTGGCCGAGGGGACCGCTGCCGCCGGGGCCAGCCAGGAGATTGTCCTCGTTGACGTCGGCGGCCTCGGTGACGAACTAGCGGCGCCCCGGCCCAGCGCCGGCGGCTCCGCCACCTGGTGGCCCGTCGGTGCGCTCATCTCGGCGGCGCTGGCCGGCGAACACTCTCAGTCCTCGGCGAAACCGGTTGGCGTGGTCACGCCCTACCGGTGCCAGGCAGAACTCATCCGCAGCCAGCTGAGTCATTCGCGAGCGCCGCCGAAGATCGAGGTCGGCACCACGCGGGCGTTCCAGGGCCGTGACTTCGATACCGTGATCTTCGATCTGGCCGAGAACGGTGCGGGCTGGGTGGCGCAGGGCCGTCCCGGCACCGATCGGCACCGCCTCAACGGTCTCCGGATGTTCAATGTCGGGGTCACCCTCGCTCATCGGCGCCTGTACCTGATCGGCAGCGAGGCGCTCGTGCGCAGGAGTGACGGCGGCCCGTTGCAGGCCCTCCGCGGGATGGCGGACCAGGGGCGGATGCGCGTCGTCCGCGCGGCCGAGGTGCTTGACCTCCAGGCCGAGCCTGCCGGTGACCCGATTGCGTCAGGCGTCTGGAAGGCGCTGCGCGGGCTCGCCACGCTGGCCGATCTGTCCGACGAGCACTATCTGCCCGAGGAGGTGCACCGGCAGATCGATCAGGCGGCCGAGCGGATCTGGGTCTGGAGCCCCTGGGCCGGGCAGCGATCAGCAGAATTCATCCCGCACCTGCGAGCAGCCGCGGACCGTGGCGTGCACGTTCATGTGGTTGCCCTGTCGCCTGGCGAGGCCGATCCGCAGCTCCGGTCCCGTCACGAGGAACTCGGCCGCCTGCTCCCCAACGTGATCTTCCTGCACATGGATCACCAGGAGCTCATCGTGGTTGACCGGAAGCTGATCTTCATTGGCAGCGTGGCCGTGCCCGCCGGTACCCAGGGCGGGCGGCACGAGGTCATGGCGGCGCTGGAAGGCGCGGATATTGCCGAGCGGCTGCTACTGCACGAGCGCGCCGACGTGCTGGCCCACCCGCCCGCGTGCCCGCAGTGCGGAAGCCCGGTCCGCGAGGCAGCGGTGCGCGGCGGCGATGGCCGCGAGCGCTTGCACTGGGTGTGCCGCGCAGCGCGCGACGATCGCGACTGCGGGTGGACCGACCCGTTCCCTGACCTGCCCGGCGGCCGCGACCAAGCCGGCCAGCAACCCTGATGGGGCAGTGCTCAGGCGGGCTCCCACGTCACTGATACCGCCGGGTAGTAGGAGCCGATGATGTCGGCCGCTGTAGGCACCGGGCCGTAGCGACCCGGCTGGCCGGGTCCCGGCCGAACTCCTGAGCTCCTTCGCCGCCTGCGGGTCAGACGCCGGCGGGCAGCCCGGCGAGCGCGTCCTCGATTGCCTTGTCGGGCAGATCGAAATCGGTGACCTCGCCTGCCTGGTAGCTGGCATAGGCAGCCAGGTCGAGCAGGCCGTGGCCGCACAGCGCGGTCAGGATGACCTTCTCCTCGCCGGTCTCCTTGCAGCGCAGCGCCTCCTCGATGCACGCGGCCAAGGCGTGCGCGGGCTCAGGTGCGGGCAAGATCCCTTCCGTCCTGGCGAAGCGAAGGCCGGCCGCGAAGCACTCCGATTGGGGTTTGGCCACAGCCTCGAACAGGCCCAGCTCGTACAGGTGCGACAGCAGCGGTGACATGCCGTGGTAGCGCAGCCCACCCGCATGGATCGGATCTGGCATGAACTCGTGGCCGAGGGTGTGCATCTTGAGCAGGGGAGTGAACCCCGCCGTGTCGCCGAA
>OBLT010002310.1_pt1 | contig 11950 bp, 11 predicted proteins | sample 1518721 | NCBI WGS metagenome assembly OBLT01 (sample SAMEA3539307, study PRJEB22396) | soil metagenome | biome: tundra; feature: field; material: soil | place: USA | collected 2010-05 | depth 0.15 m | reverse complement strand
CCGCCCAGCCGTGACGCTGCGACCCCGTCATTCGGCCCAGCGTGTAAGTAAGACCTGCCGGGATCGCGAAGATGGAAAGCATCTGCAGAAGGTTGCTAAGCGGCGTGGGATTCTCAAAGGGATGGGCGCTGTTGGCGTTGAAAAATCCGCCGCCGTTCGTGCCCAGCATCTTGATCGCCTCTTGAGAAGCAACCGGCCCTTGGGCGATGGTCTGGTCGGTCACGGTGTCCATCACCGGCTTGCCATCCGGCCCCACCATTGGCTTGCCGTCCGTTCCAGTCTTCTGGACCTGTTGCGGCTCGATCAGCTTCGCGGTGTCATACGGCCTGAGATTTTGCACGGCTCCCTGCGAAACCAAGAGCAGGGCATAGACGATGCAGGCGGGCAGCAGCACCCACAGGGCGGAGCGGGTCATATCGACCCAGAAATTGCCGATGGTCTCTTTTTCCTTGCGCACGATGCCGCGAATGAATGCGATCGCCAGCGCAATCCCCACCGCCGCCGACCCGAAGTTGTCGCGGGCCAAGCCAGCCATTTGCGTGAAGTAGCTCATGGTGGACTCGCCCGAATAGGCCTGCCAATTGGTATTGGTGTTGAAGGACGCGGCGGTGTTAAAGGCCAGTGCCTGAGCGACGGCCCCGAATTTCTGCGGATTCCACGGCAGGAACTGCTGCACCCGCTGGATCAAATACAGCAGCAGCATGGAGCCGCCGCTGAACAGCAGCATGGAGAAAGCGTATTCCGTCCAGCGCATCTCGTGCTCTTCATCGACGCCGGTCACCCGATAGAGCAAGCGCTCGATCGGTCGAACCACGGGGTCGAGAAAGGTGCGCTCACGGCTGAACACTTTTGCCATGTACACACCGAGCGGCTTGGTGATTGCCAGAATCAGAGCCAGAAATATGAAGATCTGCATCCAGCCATTGGTTGTCATTTCAGAATTTCTCCGGTCTCAGCAACGCGTAGAGCAGGTAGACCATCAACCCTGCACTTACAATCAGCATGATGATCGATTCAGCATTCATAATTGATTTGCCTCAGGCGATTTGTTCTCAGCGAATTCGATCGCAGAACTGCACATAACCAAGCGATAGCAGGAAGAACGCTATCGTGACCACGACAAAGATCAGGTCTTGCATACATCCTCCTCCAAGTGCGGATCAGCTTTGCCCGACTGAACAAGTGCAAACTAACTTTTCGTCACGGTCAAAACTTGACCAGCACGGCCAGGTTCAGCCGATTCTCATCCCTGCAAAGATCCGGCGTCCACCCCGGAACAAGCATCTCATTTGTGACATCGTCGAAATTAGACAGGTTTCCCCATAAAAGTGAGGTAAGCAGTTCGTAAAGAAGTCATAAAGAAAGGGGCGCTTCCGGCTATTTATGCTTGAGGCACATTCCAAGTAGCTGACGATACGCGAGTTGAGGATTTGCCGATTGATGCTGCCGGGGCGTTTGTCGGCAGGAATCCTTTGCGGAAAAGCGACCATCCCATCAACCTTGTCGCTGCAAAGGAGCGATGGTGGGTGTGAGTGAGCCGAAATCATTCCTTCATCGACCCGGCTCCCTTAATAGGGTATCTGCTGTAAACGAAGCCAGATCGCTAAAAAGTCTCTCCAAGGTCCCTTCCCTGTCGGCTTCGGGCAAACCGAGTTGTCGTTCCACCCGCGCTTCCATTTCGCGCAGCTGCGCCTCCGGTGCTTTCCCCGCAATATGCTGGAACAGCAACCTGTGCGCGCCTTTGCGCTGCATGACCTCCAGTCCATCCAGCATCTGACGATGCGATGTCCCTTCCCAGATGGCAAGGATCATGGCTTCGCGTAGCCAACGCTCCACGCGATATTCCTGCAGTGTTCCCACCCCGCCGTGCACTTCCATCGCCCATTTGGCCGTCTGTAGAGCGAACTCCGCGGTCCAGTATTTCGCCAGGTGAGCGACTAACCGGAACAGATGATAGCGCTCCGAGTAGGGCGGCTTCTCCTGCCACACCTGGTCGAGCAGACTCACAGCTTCCCAAGCCAGCCTGGAAGCCGCGCGGAGCCCCCGCAGACGATCCTCGAACTGCCGCCGAAGCAAAGGATGTTCGATGATCGGTTTCCCGAAGGCGGTGCGCCGTTCCGCGAAAGAATAGGCATCGGCGATGGCCCTTTGTGCGAGTGCTACGCTGCCCACGCTGTTGGCCACGCGCGAGAGGTTCAGCACTTCGAGAATCAAATAGATTCCCTGCTCCGCCTGCCCCAGCAGCCAACCCTCGCTTTGACAAAGTTCGATCTCACCGGTTGGTACCGAGCGAGTGGCGATCTTGTCCTTGAGGCGGCGTATCCGATAATTCAGCTGCCCGTCTTCAGCGCGACGCGGTACCAGGTACAGACTTAGCCCGCGCACGTTCTGCGGTGCGCCCTCCTGCCGAGCCGCGACCACCGCCAATTCGGCCCCGGCATTACTCGCGAAGTATTTGTCACCGGTTAACCGCCACTTACTCCCATCCCGTTGCGCTACGGTTTCCACCGCCGCGCCCAAGTCGGAGCCACCCTGGATCTCCGTCATCCAGGTGGCTCCCTGCCAGACGTTGTCATCGCGCTGCAACATGCTGGGCAAAAACCGTGCCTTCAATTCTGCGTCTCCATATTTTGAGAGCGGGGAAATCGTGGACAGAGAAACCGTGTAGGGACACGCCAAGCCCGGGTCATAGAAACCAGTAGCGTAGAGAAGAAGGTAAGCCGGTATCAGCGAATTCTGCTCAAAGACTCGCCAGAGCACGCCTGCCCGGTATCCATGTTTCAGCATGCGCCAGTATTCGGGCGGGTAAAGGATTTCATCCACCCGCGCGCCCAACCGATCGAACATGCGCAACCACGGTGTGCCGGCGCGGTCCACCGCGTCTGAGATTCCCCGCCCTTCGCGTTCGAACCATGCCTCGTATTCTCGCAGCCAGTCTTGATCTGCACAGATCCCTACCTTGTGCAGAAACTGCACCGGAGAGCGCAAGACATCGAAGCTCATATGCAGAGTTCTCTCACCTTGCCGCGAATTTTGCAAGCCTTGCCGAAATGTCTTTTCATGCGAGCAGTGGCCATCGGTCAAGAAAAGGCGATAAAGGCAGGATCCTCCGACACGACTCGGGCCTTTGGAAAAGTGAGACAATCTGGTTGCTGCTCCGTGGTGCCACACGCGACAGCGCCAGAGGCCGCCGTCGCCTCGGATAGAGATCTGAATGGAAAGACCAACTCTCGACAATTTTCCTGCGAGCGTGCTTGCGCAGATTGACATCCAGACGGCTTTTATCGTCTCTCGTCTGATCATCGCCGCGGAGAGGCTCCAGATTTTTCGCGCCCTGCACAGCAAGAGTATGACGGCCGAAACGATAGGCAGGATCCTTGGCATTCACGAGCTTTATCTCAAGCCTTTTCTGTGCTCGCTCGTTTCTCTCGGGCTGCTGCGGGCGACGAACGAGAGGTACCGAAACACGCGCTTTACAGAGAAATACTTCATTGACGAGCGCTCAATCCACTGGACTCGCCAGTACTCAAGAGAATGCGTGGAGGCGTACGACGCGCTCACCACACTTGAGAAGGCGCTCACGTCGGGGAGGAGGTACGAGTCGATCAAGGGCCTGAAGAAGCGCAACTACCTGGAATCCATGAAACGCGACAGACACGAAGCTGAAGACTTTACCCAGATGTTGTTCTACCTCCACCAGGGTGATGCCGGGGCCCTGGCGAACTATCTCGAACTGTCGACTCATCGGGCGCTGCTGGATGTGGGCGGCGGATCCGGCGTGATGTCAATCGCGCTTGTAAACAAGAATCCGCACTTGAACGCGTGTATCCTCGACATCGCACCGGTCTGCGAGATCGCCGCCAAGAATGTGAAGAGAGCAAGGCTCTCAGGCCGGATCCGCACGCTTGCGGGGGACATTCGCCAGAGTTTGCCGCGAGGATTCGATGTCGTTTTGTTCTGCGACATTGGTGCTGTCTCGATGCAACATCTGAGAAACGCCTACCGCTGCCTGCCAGCCAAGGGACTTCTTGTGCTGGCGGACCGCTACCTGACCGATGATGGCACCAAGCCGCTCGACCGATTGGTCGAGCACTTCGTCGGCTCTTCGTTTGGGACGGCTACACGCGGAGACATGGTGCAGGCGGTGAAGTCTTGCGGCTTCCAGGCGGTCAGGGCCAGAAAAGCTTACCGGGACCTGTGGTTCATTACCGGCACCAAGCCAGATCGGCATTGAGACATATGTTATGCCGCATCAGTATAGCGCTGCAAAGCGTACATTGATTGGTGGCTGCTAACGCTTGCTCGCCGCCCCTCAAAAGCTGATCTTCAGAATCGTGCCTCCCATGCCCACCAGCCACCCCGCGTCTGGACTCGCAAATGCAACCGCCCAGCAACCGGTCACGCCGGGCAGCACGTACCAGGTAGTACCTTCATCGGGAGTCCATGCCGCTCCTCCCGTATCGGCGGTGACCACCACATAGCGGAGAACCGCTTGGCATGTTTTATTGCAGGAGGAGCCAAGCTGCCTCACATGGCTGAGTCCGAAAATGGCTCCGGTCACTGGAGGCGCATTGGTAAGCGTCCAAGTGTGCCCGCCATCGCCAGAGGTTGCGGTTCGCGCATTATCCGGATCGCTGGGGTCGAGGTCGCCGCCGCCCACGATGCCATTCAGGGGATCGCGGAAATCCACCGTAAACGCTCCTGCGCTTGGCGAGCTCAGCAGCGGAGTGTCATAGGCGTTCCACGTGTTGGCCCCGTCCGTGGTGGCCAGAATCCGAGCAAACGTCGCGCCGCCGGTCGCTATCCAGGCATTGTTTTCACCCTGGGTTGCGACGCAAGTGTCGCTCGCAGCGAACGAAAATTCACCCGGCAATGCCGGCGGCATGTTACGACTGATGCTCTGCCACGTCGTTCCATCGGTGGTACGGAGGTCGGGGAAGACTCCATTCACCGAATCGCTGTGTGAAATTCCCCGCTTCGGCGTCCAGAATGCGAAGCAATCGTAAAACGCCCCCACAGTCTGGTTCTTGAACTGCATCGTCCAAGTGGCGCCACCGTCTTTGGTCTTGTAAATGCGAAAGTCTGAAGGTTTAGTTCCAATGGACTGCAGATACGCGACTGTTTCGCTCACACCCCGCACACCACGGAACTGCAGCGACTTGGCACCCTTCACTACACCGGACTTCCAGGTCTTTCCGCCGTCGGTCGTGAGAAGAAACGTTCCGTGAGTCCCGGCTGCCCAAACCACTCGCGCATTCACCGGACTGACCGCAATCAACAATTCCGTAGTGCCGCTGTTTTGTGGAGACAACTTGGGTTGATAAATCTTCGAGCTTTCTTGCGCGAGGATCAGGGTTGCGAAGGCGGTAGTCAGCAAAACAACGAGTACGATACGAAGAATACGCATGGGGCTTCTCCTTATCATCTTTGACAATTTGTCTGATGGAAATGCCTTGCCCTACAATTCGGGCGATTTGCCTCAGGGTGCTGCATCTCAACTGGCGAGAACTGCTCTTCGGAGCAGGCGAGCCGCGTTGATTGTAATACGAATGAGCGCGCCCTGTCAGTGGAAATGGCCCATCTTGATCCGGTAACCGCCAAGAGCCATAGCGCAAAGCCAAATGTTCTCGCGGTCCGCCGCTTCGGCAATGGCCTCCACGCGCAGGGCTCGGCTCAGTAAGTGCGACCCCACACCCGCACTACTACCTGGGAGCGGCTGCCCAGTGCGACGAGGTGGAAGGTCATCTTGTGCAACTCTTGGAGCAGAAATGATAGGCTGTCCCCGATTCGGGGAGGAATCATGTAATGAACGCAAAACTCTGCTTGTTGGCTCTGTGCGTGCTCTGCTTGATACTGGTTGCCGTTGGACAAAAGTCTTCGCCAAAACCTGAACTAGCGGCAGCATCGCGCTATCAGTTGGTTCCGGCTCAGGTGGATTCGCTGACCGGAGAAAAAGTTCAGCACACAATTTTCTTACTGGATACGCAGACCGGAAAAGTCTGGAAATACGTTGCGACCGGTCAACCTAAGACGCTCAAGGACAAGGATCAGACCAGTGACCTATCAGGGGGTAGCACGATAATCGGTCTGACTCCTGGTACCTTTGTTCCGGTGGATCGGATCGAATTTGCAGCACCAAAGGCAGGCAGCGACAAATAAACGCGGGGACGGGATTGAGGTGCGGTCGAGCGGGAACCCGACCGACCTCGCGAAAATCTCCCGTTCTCGTGCGCTTCCGCCGCCTCTGTTCATTCGTCCTCGTCCAAGGCTTCGGCGCTGCGCTCTGATCCATGCTCCCGAATCAGACCAGACGGTTCAGACCGTCCACGTAGGCTTTGGCGCTGGCCTCGATGATGTCGGTGGAGGCGCCGCGACCCATGACGCGGCGGTTGCCGATCTCCAGGTGTACGGTGACCTCTCCCATGGCTTCGGTGCCTTCGGTTACGGCGCGAATGTCATAGCGCAAGAGTTTCGCGTGGGTGGCCGTGAGTTCCGCAATCGCCTTGTACACGGCATCGACCGGTCCGTCGCCAATCGAAGCTCCTTCCTTCGTCTTCCCGTTCATCAGCAGACGGACAGTCGCGGTCGGAATCGCCGTCGTGCCGCTGTAACTGTGCAGGTACTCCAGCTTCAGGTTCTGCTCTACCGGAGGCAATTCATCGTGAACCAGAGCGACCAGGTCTTCGTCGAGCACTTCCTGTTTCTTATCCGCCACGGCAAGGAAGCGTTGGTACATGGTGTCAAGCTCCTGCTTGGAGAGTTCGTAGCCGAGTTTCTCCAGCCGTGAGCGCAGCCCGGCCCGGCCCGTGCGCGCCGTCAGGACGACCCGACTCCCGGTAAATCCAACGTCTGCGGGACGCATGATTTCGTAGGTCCGCCGGTCTTTCAGGAATCCGTCCACGTGGATGCCGGAACTGTGCGCAAAGGCATTCGAGCCGACGACGGCTTTGTTGGCTGGGACCGGCATTCCGAGCATGTCGGCGACCATGCGGCTGGTGCGGAAGAACTCGCGCGGCTCAACTCCAGTGCTCAATCCGTAGTAGTCGGCGCGGGTGCGGATACCCATGACGATTTCTTCCAGCGCGGCGTTGCCGGCTCTTTCGCCGATTCCGTTGATCGTCCCCTCCACCTGGCGCGCACCGTTGCGAATGCCTGCCAGGGAGTTGGCCACCGCCAGACCAAGGTCGTCGTGGCAGTGGACGCTGATGGTTGCGCGCGCAATGTTCGGAACGTTGTCGCGAATGCCGCGAATCAGTTCACCGTACTGCTCGGGAACGGTGTAGCCCGTGGTATCGGGAATGTTGACGACGGTTGCGCCCGCATCGATGACGGCCTCCAACATCTCGAAGAGGTACAACGGCGCGGCGCGGCCGGCATCTTCGGCGTAGAACTGAACGTCGCCCACGCAGTTGCGCGCACGCTTTACGGCATCTACGGCCAGGGCCACCAGTTTTGCCTTCTTGCCTTCGAGCGTCTTGCCATACCGCTCGTCGCGGAATTTGCCCATGATGTGAATGTCGGAAACTCCAATGCCGGTGTGAATGCGGGGGCGCGCGGCCTTGGCGAGCGCCTTGCCGCAGGACTCGATGTCGGCGGCAACCGCGCGAGACAGCGCGCAGATCGTAGGCCCCTCGATCTCCTGCGCGATCTTCTGGACGGCATCAAAGTCTTCCGGAGACGACGCCGGGAAGCCGGCCTCGATAATATCCACCTTCAGCCGGGCGAGCTGGCGCGCCAGCGTTATCTTGTCACGACTCCCCAGGCGGGTTCCCGCTGCCTGTTCGCCATCTCTCAGAGTGGTATCAAACACCGCGATCTTTGACGAAACCTTCATTCCCGCATCCTCGATGAATGTTTTGGATCTGTTATCGGAGCAGAACAGCCAAACCGCTCCAGCATACCGCAGGGGGCTTTCGTAAATAAACACAACCCGGAGAATGCTTGTTGACCAGTGGCGGCCTGAACGCCGCCGCATATGAATCGCACAAGATGTCTACAAGTTAAGTACGGCAAATCACTTTAGTCTACAGGTTAAGAAGAGCGCGACCCTTACTCGCAGGCTGCGGAAAAAGTCGATTCTCGATGCCCAGCCCCTAAAGGGGCGTCTGATATTCGAAGGATTTACGGTATCGCTAAAGCGATACCCTGATACGACAACCCGAGTTTTTCCGCAGCCTGCTAGTCATGAACGATTTCCTTTGCTTCGCAGCGCGCGGCTAGCGTAGAACGCGAATGTAGCCGGCGGGAAGTGAAGATTCGGGCAGCGCACCGGCTCATGCTCCCTCAGCCGCCAAGCCAACCGGTGACTTCGGTTCGAGAGACACCGGTTCCTTACAACGCTGAGATGCGCCATACGTGATGTTGGTTGCTGGATTTGTATTCCAACACGAATAAGTAGGGCTCTAAGGGCGGGAAATTGCCCAACCACACCGCTTAGCCGCCGGGTACCCTACTTTAGTACACCACCGTTAGTATCCCTAGTTATCACACTCTACGTTTCGATCCCCACGTAGCACACACGGCCCACAATGTAGTCGCCAGGCTTCAGACCGTATTCCAGGGCTATTACTTCAATCGGATAGGCCGGGTTATGCGGACGCAGGATCAAGTTACCGTCCGCACTTTCGACATACTTGATCGTGCAAGCCCCACCTTTACGAACGGCGCATATGTTACTTTCGCCCTTTCGGTATGGGGTCAGCGAATTATAGTGGCGGTCGAGCAGCAAGGTGGCGCCGACCATGGTTCGGGGATACATGCTCATTCCTTCCTGCGCATCCGCCTTAATAATCACAAAGCGTTCCCAGCCGCTGCGGTCGCCTTCCACCTCCTCCTTCAAGCGCTTGAGGAAGCTCTTCTTGAACTTCAAGATCTCCTTGACGTGCATGCTCATGATGAGCGCTTCGGAGGCTGCGATATGCGAGTCGACGACCACCACGTTGTCGAATTCGTCCTCGCTCGGTGGAAGGATCGAGGCGCGTTTGTTGACTTCGGCCGGATCGATGAGATCCAGTACCGAAAGATGCTGCACGTTCAGAACTTTGTCCATGCCTTCCAGGCTGAGCCCGCGCTTGCGGTTCAGGAAGTTGGAGATGTGGGCTTGCTTGAAGCCGGTCTGTTCGGCCAGATGCAAGCCAGTAAGTTCCTCTGCGTCGATGCGTTCCCATAGGGTCTTGCGGAGATTTTCTTGAAGCATGCGGAATTTCATCGCCGGAGTATAACACGTTGCAATAGCCCAGTGCTATTGTTTACATAAGTACAACATCCATAAGGGAATAAAGTGCTTGACTTAGTCGTTATTGACAGATAGGATAACATGATTATATGTCTCATAATGTACTTATATCGCAAGAAAGGTTGTCAGCCATGATAGAAGTAGAATCCCACCAGAACGAAGAAAGAAGCTTCGGAGAGTTCCGTCGGAAGGTACGCGGGGCGGAGGTGCTATCGGCAGCTATGCAGCGGTTGTTACAGGCCATTCGCTTCAACGGACGTTTGAGTGTCATTGTGCAAAACGGGCAGGTGCTCAAGTCTGGCTACGAGGAGGGTTACTTCCGACAACCGGAGGCGGGGCTAACCGCCAGGTTACAGTAAGCGCTTCATTCCTAACTAAATAGCATAACAGGTCATCGTAAGAGAAACGAGCCCTGGGCCGAGAAAATCGGTACCAGGGCTTTTTTTGTTTTGAGTGTTCTTCAATTCATAGAGAGAGGCAATCATGAACCTTATAGGCAGGATGGAAGGCCAGGAAATCCGAGTCGAACTGAAGTATTGCGAGCGGTGCGGCGGATTGTGGCTGCGTCCGCAGGGAGCAGAGGGAGTGTATTGCGCCAGTTGCCGTGTGGCTTTGGCAGCAATGCCAAACCCTGGGGAGGCGCCGCCCCGGAGAGCGCGCCCCCGTCGCAAAGCGCGCGCACAAGGAAACCACCTTCAAAGAGAAGACCTTCAGAGCCAAGCCCGGATTGAATGTCTACAGGGCGTGGCCACGATGGAGGTATGGGCATGACAAGCACACAAACGACCAGCACACAAGCCTGGAGTCTCCTGGGGCAGGCGGAACCGCCGCCGTCGGTGGTGTTTGGCGAAACGGAGATGGACCTGTGGCCCTATCGCCGGCGAACGGTGGCGCTGCTGCGGCGGTATGCCCGGGCCTCGGTCGAAGTGGGAAGGCTGCCGTCGTTGCTGGGGCGGGAGTTCTTCCGGACGCGGGTCACGTCGTACACGATGAGGAACTTTGAGGACGTCGTGATCTTTGTGGCCGACATGGAGAAGGCGATCGATAAGCTGAGCGCAATGGAAAAAAAGCTGCTGGCCATGAATATTCTGGAGGAATACACCATTCCTGAGGTCTCGCGGCTGCTCGGTTGTACGCAGAGAACGATCGAGCGGTTCCTCCAGGAGGCACTCGACCAGTTCTCGCGGATCCTGCTCGCGGGTGGTTTGCTGGAGAAACTGCCCTCGGGGGGGAGGGGGCGGGAAAGTTGTCAAGAGGGTAAAACTTACAATTTCGACGTAAGTTACTCAAACGAAGGCAAAAATAAATATCGAAAAGTTGGCGGTACACCCCCCTCTAATTTGATATCCTAAACTTAAGAGTCGAGAAAAAAAGAAACTCTGAAGGGCGCGACGCAAATCGCGCCCTTTTTCTATTTTCGACGGGCAGATGGCGAAGACGACGAAAACCAGGAGTGGGTGGCAAAGTCGCTCATCGGGAAGCTGGGGCTGTACGAAGAGTTCAGCCATGGCGGCGGGGGCGACGTGAGGTGACGTAGAATCAGAATCATCGTAAAACGCAGATTGATTATTGCGTCGAGAAGTTGAACGGAACGTTGCATGGACATGAGCTGGGTCACGGAACGAGTTGCGCTGGGCGGTGGGATCTGGAACGCGCGAAACATGGAAGAACTGGCGCAGGCCGGTGTTACCCACGTGCTCAACATGCAGGTCGAGTTCGATGACCGGCCGCTCGCGGAGCGGCACGGGATCCGCGTGCTGTGGAATCCGACGGACGACGATTTTTTGCCGAAGCCCCCGGAACTACTGAAACGCGGAGTTGATTTTGCGCTGGGAGCGCTGGACGACCCGGAGGCACGGCTTTACGTTCATTGCGCCGCAGGCGTGCACCGGGCTCCAATGATGACGCTGGCGGTATTATGTGCGATGGAATGGGAAATGGAAGCGGCCATGGTGCAGATCGAGACGCGAAGGCCGGTGGTCGACTTCGCGGACGTATATGTCGAGAGCGTGCGGCGATTTCTGGAGTCGCGAGTCGCCAGCGAGCCTCGTAATTCAGGCTGACGGCTCGAGTTGGATGGGAATGTGCTTCGGACGTCTTCGGTGGGCTAGCTACACACGTCAAGAGCTTTACCACAGGGGACACAGGGGAGCACAGGGGAAACCTGCACAGGGGAAACCTTTTAGGGAGCGCCGCTCGGTCGAGCGGCTTTCTTATTGGCCTGAATTAGGGTAGCGTGCGCTTACGAGCTTACGGAAAAACTCGTCGAGGGCGCAAGAAGCGCACCTCGGGCGCTAAAGCGCAAACCATTTTCAACGACTTAACGGCACGACTGAAGTCGTGCCCTTTCAAAGCAAAGTCAAAACCCGCGCTAAAGCGCGGACACATTTTCAACGACTTAACGGCACGACTGAACAGCTTGCGGAAAAAGTACCTTTCTCGCCGCGGCGTTACCTCGGCGGCTAAAGCCGGTACTGAAAACAAGCTGGTTGTCGCAGCGGTGAACCGCTGCGCCACCCAAAATCAAGTGCAACCCCTACTTTTTCCGCAAGCTGTGAAGTCGTGCCCTTTCAAAGCAAAGTCAAAATCCGAGTTTTTCCGCAGCCTGTGAAGTCGTGCCCTTTCAAAAAGCCGTCGGGCCCGAGTTTTTCCGCAAGTTGTTACGAGGAGAGAAAAAGAGATGCGCAGATGGTTCGCGGTGAATAACAAGTGTTT
>OBLT010002309.1_pt1 | contig 11951 bp, 14 predicted proteins | sample 1518721 | NCBI WGS metagenome assembly OBLT01 (sample SAMEA3539307, study PRJEB22396) | soil metagenome | biome: tundra; feature: field; material: soil | place: USA | collected 2010-05 | depth 0.15 m | reverse complement strand
CCAAACTCGATCTGCCCTTGAGTGCAAAGGCAACAGGTGAGACGATCTTTCACCGCAGGACATCACCATGACAAAACCACGCACTCGCCCAGGCCTCGCAACCCGGTGGCGGTGCAGGTAGCAGTCGAGATGCTGGGATGGGCGGTGGAACGCCTGGTAGCGGTGGAATCTTGGGGTGGAGGCGGGATAATGCATGACGGTGTTGTAGGGCTGATCGTCTCGGAGGGGGAAGAAACGCCCTCGAAACCGCGCCGGGTGCCACCAAGCAGCCGAAACCCTGCACAACCCACAATGGGAGGTACGTAGCCAGGTCCTCGGAAGCGGCTCGCAAAAGGCTCGCCAAGACCAATGCCGGCGCGGGAGCACCTGAATCGTTGTAAGATTCCTACGGTGACGACCTCGACGATCAAGAAGTTCGATCTTGTAAACTACAAGGGCTTCTCCAAGTTCACGGCTCATTTGACGGGCTCCACCTACCTCGTCGGCCCAAACAATGCGGGCAAATCCACCCTCATTCACGCACTTCGCGGTTGCGGGCACATGATCGACCACGCCCTAGCGAAAGCCGCAGATGAGAACCGAAGGGATGACAAAGGGTGGATTCGTGCATGGTCCTTCCCGCGTGACGAGTTTGCGCTCGTGACAGAAAATATTCGCCATGAGTTCTCGCCCGCAGAGACCCGACTGGAACTCCACTTCAGCAACGGAAATACGCTGAGGGCAGTCTGGCCGGCGAAGGAGGACTCGCAGCAGGATGAGCACGGAGCGTTCTTCTACTTGGAGAGCGGGAAGGGGAAGAATCCGATCCGCCCGAAGGAGGTACGAGAGATGTTTCCTAGAATTGGCATTATACCCACACTAATGCCAATCGATCACAGTGAGCAGCTCGTTGGCAAGGACCACGTGCGGCGACATATTGATGGCCGCCTGGCTAGCAGGCACTTTCGAAATCAAGTGCACCTTCTCCAGGAAAGGCCGGACACTGATGACTATGCTTCCTATTGTGAGTTCGTCCATCAGTGGACACCCGAAATTAACATAACCGACCTAAGGGTTCGCATGGGTGTACCTCCTGAGCTGGATCTCTTTTACCGTGAGGCTCGAAGTCGGACCGAGAAGGAGATTTACTGGGCAGGAGATGGCCTACAGATTTGGCTCCAGTTTCTGTATCACATGCACCGGCTACAAGGAGCGCCTGTCGTCATACTTGATGAGCCAGATGTATACCTTCACGCCGACCTTCAGCGACGCCTAGTTCGGATGCTTCGCGATTGCGGAGCCCAGACGATTGCTGCCACGCATTCGCTTGAAATAGTTGCAGAAGCTGGTGCGGGCGCAATCACGTTTGTTGATCGGAACCGGCGCAAGACGATTCGCGCTCTCGGCAACGAAATTCTCGAACATGTCTCTGAAACCATTGGCAGTCACTTCAATATGCGCCTCGCTCGTGCCCTCCGTGCCAAGGCCGTCGTCTTCGTTGAAGGCAAGGATATGAAGCTTCTTCGGCAACTTGCAAGGACGATTGGTGCCGAAACATTCGCGAACGAGACACGGGTGGCCATAATTCCCTTGGAGGGATTCTCTAATTGGGAAAATGTCATGCCTTTTCAATGGTTTGCCGACAATCTTCTCGAAAAATCGGTGCCTGTGTTTATAATCCTGGATCGCGACTACAGATCGGATGTCGACATTGCCTTTGTCGAGGCCAGACTGAAGGAGAAAGGCGGGATTCCCATGGTCTGGAAGAGAAAGGAAATTGAGAGTTATCTGCTTGAGATCCCAGTCTTGCAGAGAGCAACAGGAGCACCAGAGGCGTGGCTTGCTGAGAGGTTCGACGAAATCAGTGCGAGGCTGCGCGATTCTGTGTTGGCCAGATTCCATTCGAGTTTCTTTCGGCGCGCACAGCGTGACAAGCAAGATCTGGTTACGACAACAGAGCTAGCACTCAAAGCCTTTGAGGAGCTTTGGGGCGATCCCTTGCTGCGTCGGTGGATGGTGCCACCCAAGCAGGTCATGTCTGGGCTGAACGCTGCGCTTGCAGCTGCGGGCCATAGAACCACGTCGTTCCAGTATTTGGCCAAGACGATTGGCAAGACTGAGCTGGACCCAGAAGTCGCTGGCTGTCTGCGTAGAATCGAGCACTGCATCCGAAGTTCGGAAGTGGCTTAGGAGGGGCTGGGGATCGCCATCCGCATTTGCGGTGTTGGTTCCAGAGGTTCCCAGGAACGGGGGAGGAGCCAGAGGATTGTGCTCGGATGCTAGGTACCTGACCTTTTCACCGTGCGCCTCGTAGCGAAGGACCTGAAGCCGATCACGAGGGATGGCAGTTCCACCATCACTGTGAGGGCGAACCCCTACCACGCTCTTCGGTGGCGCCGCAGGGACAGCGGGGCAAATTGGGAGGACCAACCCGACCAGCTCCCGCGCAGTGCGGAGTCCGTTTCACAGGGGTATGCTCGCACACGATGCCCCTACCCCCTAGGTTCATTTTCCTGCCGAAACTCTTGGATTTGCATGGACCACCCCGGTTACTGGCATCCAGGCCCGTCCTTTCGGAATCCGCGCCGTCTTCACAATAACCATCCCGCTCGACTGAGGCTCGGGAATAACGACCTCGGTTTGCGCCCTAGCCAGGATGATGGGTACCCCGAACGTGTGGAGCTATAGCTTACTCGCGGTGGCGAACAGCCCGTCGCCACATCCGAAGCGCGGGTCGAAGAACGTCCCGCCGGCAGCTCGAATCCGGCCAGCGCTGCTCGCGATACAGCAGGTGCAGGCATCCTCGGCATCCAACACTGCCATAGACCAGGAGAAGGAATCGGCGACGGTGAGCGCAACGTGGACATGCCAACCTGCCACGGGTCCCGAACTGGGCCTTGTCAGCGGGGATGCGGATGCGGGTGACGACCTTGGCGGCGCCGACCGATAGTACCGCCATTCTTTCCCGCGATCTCCCACGTCCGTGATGGGGTGCTGCTTTGGGAAAGCATATCGGTCAACATTGTCAGATGGCCACCAAGTCGTCCGCTGCCGCGACGTCGGCCACAGATCGTATGAGCAGATACTCAAGGTTCCCTTTGCTAGGCTATCTAAGACAGGTTGAGGCCCATTCTTGTGTAAGATTCACCATCAACCACATTGGAAGGTGCGGGGAAATCCAGGAGGCTGCATTGGTCACGGCCATACACGTTTTCTGGTCCAGGATGCAGCCAAAAGGCTATTCGAGCAGGAAGTGATCATCGCTCGAAAAGAACGAGCCCGCGAGGTCACGGGTCATGCGAGTGCTCCGATCACCGAAAAGGTGTTCTTTTGCAACCGCAACGAGGTTCTTGTTACCCAGTTTGTCGTACTCTTTGCACAGGCGAGGAAATTCTAGATTAATGACTCGTGAGCGTAAAAACCCAATCCCAGATCGAGCGTAGACAAACTCCGCCGTCACAAACTTTGCACTGTGGCGGTCTATTATGTATTCGATCAGGCGCTCTTCGTTGCCGTCGGGCAACACGCGGATGTGACTGGCCTTGGTCGCAACATCGTGCAACTCGCGTTCCAGGTCGCCGTAGAAAATGCCCTTCCTGCAGGCCCAGAAGAGATAATCCGGATCGCGGAATGCAATTTGGGGCAGCGTAAGTCCTATATACTTTCCGAAAGGAACAGTGGTCCAGTGGTCCATTTGATCAACCTCCTATGCAAAAACGAATTGGCTTGGGGTACAGTATGGCGCCTGGTGACATGCTGAAGGCTCCCGCTCGTGCTACGGAAACCTTGGAAGTAGCCGCCCCAGTCGCCCCAGTCGCCCCATGGCGGATTTTGGCCGGATTCTTCGTAATCTAAGTAACTCGAACAGGGCGGTGTCGCCCCCACTACCGCCCCCCATGCCGCCACCCATCGCTGCCCTTATTCAGGGGATTATGGCCAACGGGGGCGGGAGGGGCGGTTGGGGCGGTAGTCTTTGTCACCCTTGTAGGTCGCGAGTGGTAATCTCCCAATAGCGGTTCCCATGGCGTTTGTACGAGCGGATGATGATTCCTTGACTAGCAAGGACTGGCTGAAGTGCGATCAGGCGTTTCGACAATCCCGCCGCACGATGTGGCCACTCTCGCCAATTCGAATCCACTCCAGGTTGCCCCGACAGCTTGTTCCACAGCTCGGTAGGCGACCCGTGCCAGGCGGATTCCAGTTCCAAGGCGAACTTCTTGATCGCTGCACCGACGACATCATCGTCGGTGAACATGATGTCCCTCTGGTTCCCGTTATCGGCCAATGCCTCCAAGAATCGGTCCTGCCCCCCGTCCACTGCACTTGCGGCCGCCGCGCCCCACTGTGCAAAATCGGCCATTCTCGGTAGTTCCGGCAGCACGAAGATGTCCTCAACAAGCATGGCGTGTACTAACAGGTCTAAAATTCCGCCAAAGATCCCTGGCAGATCAGCCTCAAACTTGGTCCAAAGGTCACGCTCGCGCATCCGATGCGTAGACTCTATTCGATCGAAGTTCAGAACGAGAGCCCGATCTGGCAGGTCAGCCGGCGTGCGCGGCATCGTTAGCGCTGTAATCGTAATAGGGCGCCGGAAGGTAAGCAGAACTTGGTCCTGGTCGGTGTATAGCTGCCGCTTCGAGAAGCTGCCGCCAGTCACTGCCTGGCATAGGATGTCGCTGTACCAATTGACAATGCTGGTCACGTTGTCCAGGATTGGCATGTAATTTTGGTCCAACGCCAATACGAGTTCCCCAGGATCATTCTTCGTTATCAACGTCGGCGTTGCTGATGGGTCGACAATGCGGCGCTTGGCGCGCGCTGCGGACGTCTTTGCCGAACCTTGCGGGCCAAGATGGATCAACAATGGCTGTGGTATGTCCGGGACCAAGGCCGTCACGGTCGAGATGACGTATAGGATCTGGTCCTTCGGGTTTGGTAGATTTACGTAGTCTAGGATTTTCCACGCATTCCCGCCGCGAACGGGGATCGGCAACGGCTGTTGGTGAGCGTACCTACGGAACAGCGGAGGTGGTCGGTCAACGAAGTCCCATCCGTCACTGGTTATCCTGATGGCCCGCCCATTCTTGTCTGCCATGTCCAACCAGATTGCACCATCTTCACCACGAGCTACCCGGTTCGCCAAGGACACACGACGACCACGGCGTGCTCGCGATTCGATGATGGTCAACGCGGCGCGGATTGTTTCGCTCCCTGGGACTCGCCCGCTGCGGTCAAACTCCGTTTCGGCCAGAAAGCCTTTAAACGCAGCACCACGAACCGGTAATAGTTGGTTCCCGTCGCGACCCTCTATGTTGGCATACGCATCACTGCGTTCGTCACAGACAATCTCGACTTCGTCCTGGACGATCTGGACGAGACGTGCGGGCATCGAATCCCGCTCCGCCGCCGTCGGTGACACTAGACTGGGAAGGTTGGAGGGAGAAAGCCCGAACTGCCGCAAGACACCCCAGCCTCCAGCTTGTGCTCCAGTGGCGCTGTAAACCTCTTGCACCTTGGCCACGCGCATTGCGATGTGGTGGTCGCCGACGGCGACCGCGAGTTCCTCGACAAGTCCCGCAACGTCTTCCCGTCTGTATCCTGCCTTTTTCGCAACCTGGGCTAGAGCGTGAACGAGACTGTCACGTTGTTTCGCCTTCTTGGCCTCGGCCCAGGGGGCTTGAATTAGCCGCTTTTCTTCTTCCGAAATAGTGTCAATCGATCTGGTCTCGCTGGTCTCGCCCTCTTTTGCAGGGGCGCTGCGCGGCTCAAGCAGGCCTGCTGCCCATCCGGACTCGACTGCCCGGCGCGCTTCTGCCTCAGGCAATCCCGCGACCATCGCAGCCCGCACCAGTTCCTCCCGGACGTCCTCTACGATCTCGCCACCGGCGTGAAGTTGCCCGATGGCGGCCGTTCCTTTGAACAGTGTGTCGTTCCGTTCGCCCTCGGGGGCGTCTCGAACCGCCTTGAGTTCGCGCTCGATGGCGGCACGGCCGTAGGGAGTGGTGGTCGAGGTGGTGGTGCGTTCCTTCTTCGGGGCCTTGCCGGCGGGGGCGGCCTTGGGCTCGTCCTTGATCAAGGCCATGCCCCACTCGAAGGGCAGCTCCGCAAAGTCAACCTCGAACGGCGAATGCTGCCATTCGTATACACCACCGTCCGGATGAACTGACGGGGGAACAACGAGGTAGCCGTCCCACTTCACGTCCACGCCCAAACCCATCTTACCGATCAAGCTGCACTCGTGCAGAAGCTTGTGGATGTAGTGACGACCGCCCTCTCGACTGCCGGTTTTCGAGGTCGCGGTTATCGGCAACGCCCCAAGCTTTGTCTGCAAGTCGGCGAGCGTTGCCTTGCCGCCGTTTCGGTTGTCCACATCAATGCCGACGAGGTCATTGGCTCGGCAGGAAAGGCCGATGTTCGCGCTCGGCGACTTTGTCCACCACCGCGTGATTTTGGTGCGGTCTGTGGTCGCGTCCTTGAACCCGTTGGCGGTCAAGGGTTTTTTGCTTCGAGGGTGGAGCGGAAAGATTTTGAGTCCGGCGTCTGCGTACTTCAGAGCCTCCGCGAGCATCGGGTTCTTCGCCGGCCCGCTTGCGTCCTGGGATTTGGTTCCCCCTGTCGTGTTTGATGTGTCCTTGGATGTCTTCCTGTCCTTGGTCTTCTGGTGCATCTTCGCGTCCTCGCTGGAGCGGCGAGTGACCGCGTACAATCACGCGTTCGACGTCGCTCCTCGTTTAAGATCGAGGACCCTGGCAGGGTTTTTGGTCGTTGATCAGACCGACACGCGCGGGCTATGTAGTCGACGGCGATCTCTTTCGTCCGTCGAAGTTCTTCTTGCAGAGGGTAGTTCCGCAGGTTTTCCCCTTAGGATAGTAGACTGCGAAAAGGACGGGACAACGTTGCCACATCAAATCTTCATTCCATCGGTCCTTACGACACCGCCTGATCCACCTATCCCTTTCATCCAGAACCGAAAGAAGGTGGCTGCAACTGTGCTCAAGCAGGGTCATTGGCCGTGGTGGGGTTGCGATTTCTCGCCACTGCTGGCCACGTGACATGCTCCTCACTCTCTCCTGCATCGGCGGCATGGTGTAGGTGATTTCACCCTGAGACACCGCGCATGCGTATACGACGTCATCCTGACCCGCTGGTGGGCAGCGTCGAATCGAAATCGCATACCCATCACGGGCGTGCTTCTCGACTAGGGTGATGTCTTTCGGGTTGAGCCCATCGAGAGGCGTGTCGGGCCTGGCGATGTCCGTGTTCACGATTCGCCTCATGGCATTCACGACTGGTTGGCTTTCAGGCCGCCCTAGATCGGCGACGTAGTCCTCGACCGAACGGGGTTTGGTGAGGTAAATCTCAAGCGACAATCTGTCGCGGTTGGCTCTCGCGAGAAGATAGGCTGGATCGGGAGACCCGAGTTTCGGTTTCCCCTTTCCCGCACGGTCGCGCCGAGGTGTGCCGAACGGTTTCCACACTTTTTTGTAGACGTCGTCCTTGTCCAGGGTTGATAGATTCCTTGCGTTCAGCAGTAAGGCGAGCGGCCTTGTGAGTAGATAGCGAATACTCTTTTCGTTGGCGCACACCTGTAATGCCACCCCTGGGATGTCGTATTCGAGCGCAGTCTTGATCTTCTCTGCCCCGAGACCAAATTCGGCCGCTGTGACTATGTAGCGCAGCCTGTCAAGCGCACCCGGTACATAGATGGTCCTACTGCCGGCACCCTTTCCGAGCCCTGGCGTCCGGATGCAGTTTGGATGTCGTCCAAGCTCGCCGAACAAACCATTCCCATTCCATCTTGGGTCAAGCTTGCCATCCTTGATACCCACCGGGTGGTCCCCGAACTTCCACGAGTATTCAAGGATGAAGTCCTCGACCAATTCCTCCTCGCTGCCGTATTCGCCGGGCTGCAGGTCGGCACTCATCGCCAGATCACAGCACTAAATTTGTGGCGGATCAACAAGGCCGGCAGCCTTCTCCAGGAGGCTTTAGATGCCCCGCAGGTCGCGGTCTGGGCAGGCGCCCACGCCCTTGCGAAAAGGAAGGTCACAGCGACCTCACCGATGACTTCGATGGTCAAAAACGTCGGGGGCGCTGGGGCAAGCTCAACATGACACCGACCCAGATATCGCCAACGCGCGGGACCACGGCTGATGCCGTGAGGCTGCGTTGGTTCCACGGCTTGCCTGGTCGGGCGAGCCGTGGCCAGTCCGTCTTTTAGCCTTCATCAAGGCCAGAGCGACTTGGCCACGGCCCTCGGCGTGCTAGCTGCGGCTGCCGCGCGCGGACCGGAAGCGCTTGCCGAGGTGGTGAAAGCGCTTGCCTCGGCGGGAAAGAGCGTGGACGATCAGGGAGCTAGTTCGCTCCCTGACAACTCCATAGCACTGGATGGCGGTTCCTCCGCAACCAAGGAGGACCCCATGTATCGAATCATCTACGGGCCGTATTACAAAAACGGCCATCATCACGTTCACCTCCACCTCCTCGATGGAACCCGGAAATACAAGTCGTTTCGAACCGAAGAAGCCGCGATGGACTTCATCCACCGGAGCGAGGCGCGGATTGTGAACAACCCAGTCACGGTGGCGAAGGCCATCGAGCTATACCTCGATTCGCGCGCGGACTTGAAACCGTCTTCTCGCGAAACTATTCGGTACCGACTCGAAGCACTGTCCGATGGTTTCGAAGACGTACTGGTTCAGTCTTTCCCAGCCATGACGGCCTGGACTCATCTGGTCGCCAAGAACGCCGTTGATACCCTTCACGGGATTCGCTCGGCAGCCGTCGGTTTCTTCGAGTGGTGCATTCGGCAGCCGTACCTCAAGAAGAACCCATTCACTGGGATCGAGATCGCAGGCAAAAAGAAACGAGGCAAGGCTCAACTGCGGCTGGATGAGGCACGCTCCTTTCTGGAACGCGCACTCGTCGTGGCCAGCGGCGAACGTATCAGCAAGCGGCGAGGCAGCCAGCAGGAAGTCGGTGTTCTTGGAGCAGCAACCGCCTTGCTTCTCGGTTTACGAAACGGCGAGGTGGTCGGCTGCCAAGTCCGCGACCTCGACGACGGTGGGGGCACACTCTGGATCGCCGCAAGCAAGACAGAAGCGGGAATTCGGCGGGTTGAAATACCCGACGTTCTAGGTCCGCCACTGCTGAAACTTGCCGAGAACCGCAGCGGCGCCGAACCGCTGTTTCCGGGGTTGACCAAGGACGGCATGCGTTACTGGACAAGGGCACTCTGCAAGAAGCTGGAGCTGCCGCAAATCACGCCCCAAGGCTTGCGTGGGACGCACGCTACGGCCTCGATGCGTCCCCATGCGAACCCGCATGAAGTGGCAGCCGCTCTCGGCCATGAGTCGTTTGCGGTGACAGAGCGCCATTACGCTAGACCGGCTGCAGTGGCAGCGGCAAAACAGCAAGCAGCCGCCGAGGCCCTGGCTCCGTCCAAAAATCCGTCCAAAACTTTTGGACGGGGTTCCAAGGCAGCGTAGGCCAGCAAACCCCAAAAAAGAAAACCCCCGGAAATTCCAGGGGTCTTTCAGTGCGAGGAAGGGGACTCGAACCCCTATGGCTCTTAACCGCTAGCACCTCAAGCTCACGGTTAGGTCACAACCTATTGTAATCACTAAACTTTCAACCAACAACCAGTTACCGGAGGGGGCCTTCCCGGCAGATTATCCTGGAGATCTCAAGAGGTTGCAGCGGTAACCAAACCCGAGAAAGCTGCACCGTCCTCCAAAGTCCGATTCGACTGGAGATGGTGCTCTAGTTTGACAAGAAGACTCTGCCCGTGGGTAGTACCAGGCGCCTCCACAAGTTAACCACGGGAGATCGCAAGGGATTCTCGAAATGGTGAAACGAGGTCCCTGAATCAGGTCCCTGGAGTGGGCAAAGCCCTTGACGCGCATCGGTTGGTGCCCCCATCGTTGGCTCCATGGGCTACGCGAAGCAGACGATGATAGAGGCGCAAGACCGCGGTTGGACCTCCTTGGACAGGATGGTCTGCGCCGATTGCCTAAGCGACGAAGATCTCAAGGAGATTGTTCGGTCCCACAGCGAGGATGCGCCCTGCAGCTACTGTGGCAAGAGTCCGTCGGCGCCTTTCGACGGTCTCATGGAGGCTATCAACGCCGGGGTCCGAACTGAATGGCAAGATGCCAACAGCGCAGGTCTCTTCTGGGATAGTGAAGAGGGGGGCTGGCAGGGCGTCGATGTCACCGATACGTATGACCTGTTCCACTACGAGATCGATGCGGTTGAAAACGAGAAATTAAGGCAAGACGTTATCAACTCGACCATGTTCCGGTCCAGGTCAGTCGCGATCCGTGGCAGCGTGGGCAAGCGAGTGTGCCCGCGGAGTGATCGCAGCGCGTGTCGCCCCGTCGTCAGAGAGCCTTTGTCCAGCTTCGGAATGAAACTGCCTCCCTTCTGGAGACTGGCCGCAAGGCAGTGCCTCCCCCGGAAGGGAGGCGCCGCGACGAGTGACTCACAATCCAAGTTACCCACATATTGTATGTTGACGCAATGTTAACCACAATACCTAGTGTTTTTGATCTTGACATACTGAACGGATGCGCGAAAATGTCTTTTCGCGGCAAACGCGGAGGAAGACAGTGCGTGGGAAAGGAGAACACCAATGGCTAGCAAGAGAGGACTCGACGGACGTCTAAGGGATCAGAACGGTGAGATTCGGAAAAAGCGAAATGACACCGAGGTGGGAACGCTTCGCAAGGAACTTGGGCCTGGATTTGCGTTCGGCTACCGGGCCGATACTCACCTCGGAAGGCTCCTCAAAGACAACCACGTGGACACTCTGAGCCAGCTTCTGAAAAAGAAATGAGTTCGAGACATCCACACTTGCTTAGCCGCGGGGCACACCCTCATTGAGCAATCGAAGGGCGGTCCAAGCCGGCCGCGATCCGTGGCAACTCCGGCAAGAGGGGCGTCCTCTGGCCGGCGATTGGGCAGCAGCACACATCTATACGTAAGGGAGGAATAGCGATGCCTGTTTTTGAGGTTCAACTGAAGTACGACTTCTCTCCAGGAAACGTCGACGGCTCCACGGAAGATCGTCCGGACTATCTCTTGGGGGAGGATGGACGCCCCTTCTCGCTGGCAGTTTGGCCCGAGAAGCCGCTCCTGGTAGATGCCTCAGACGAGGAGGCAGCAGTGGAGCGTGCGCAGCGGAAGCAGGCTGTGGCGGGGAGCATCTACATTGATTCGCGCCTCGGAGAGGTGCGGTTCAAGGCGCTACGAACGCACCCGAAACCTGGCTCGGGCGGTAAGCATTCCTCCGTAGACGAGATCTGGGTGGCTCGGAGGCAGGGAGACAAGGCCTGGCACTTGACCGCGCTCACTACCTCCTGGGACGATGCCGCCGTGAAGTAGGCGTCCAGGCCCCAAGCTGAAGATATCGCTGCGGCGCACCCAACCAATCCACCCCACTGACAGCAGGCCAAACACAGCCGGGATCGCCCATGTCCCGGCCTTGGCCGTTGGGGAGGCGTCTGATGCTGACCACCTTACAGCCATCTGAAACCGTGCCTCGCGGGAAATGTGATGTCGCGTCGCCTCAATAGCGGACTGCATAATCAGATGCTACGATCGCTCTCCGGACCAACGGGAGGTGCCACATGGGGCGCATGAAGCGAATCCATACCGTGCTCAACGGGGACCAGCAAATCTCAGCGTGCGAACTCCAGGTTCTTCACACACGATCGCTCCAGCGTCTCTACGGGTTGCGACAACTCGGCTTCACGGACAGGGTGTTCATTGACGCCTCTCACTCAAGGCTGCACCACGTTTTTGGAGTCCTGGCTTGTAGGCGGCCAGGAGGATCCGAGGAAATCTGACCGTCGGGTCGTGGCCAAGGGCTGTCTGCTAGCAAAATTCGCGACGGCAGCGAAGCCGGGGTAGAGGGCAGCGTGTCGCATTCGACAGAATTGGTCATGAATGAGAAACCAGTGGCGCCAATT
>OBLT010002308.1_pt1 | contig 11952 bp, 12 predicted proteins | sample 1518721 | NCBI WGS metagenome assembly OBLT01 (sample SAMEA3539307, study PRJEB22396) | soil metagenome | biome: tundra; feature: field; material: soil | place: USA | collected 2010-05 | depth 0.15 m | reverse complement strand
CACTCAACGATATTGAACGGCAAGTCGCGGAGAAGGAGAATCAGATCTGCGTTCTGGTCGGGCGAAACCCGGGTCCGGTGGAAAGAACCGTTCCGGGCAAAGAGATGAACCCGCCACCAACCGTTCCCGCAGGAATCCCTTCGCAACTGTTGGAGAGGCGGCCCGATATCCGCGAGGCGGAACAGAATCTCAGAAGCGCATCCGCGAGAATCGGCATCGCGAACGCAAATTTCTTCCCACGCTTTGGATTGACAGCGCTTTTGGGAAGGGTCAGCCCGGAACTCAGTTCGCTGAGCGGCGGGACCGCGGACATCTGGGCCCTTGCCGCTTCTTTTTCGGGTCCTATCTTCACGGGGGGCCGGCTCACCAACGAGTATCGAGCGGCGGTCGATGTTTTCGATCAGGCCAAATATCAGTATTCACAGAGCGCACTGAGAGCGTTTCGGGAAGTTTCGGATGCTCTCATCGCTTCGCAGAAGCTGTCCGCCATCGAAGAACAACAGAAGCGTGAAGTGGCGGCTCTTGCCGATTCCGTCTCCATTGCCAGACGCCGCTATCTCGGTGGCCTTGCCAGCTATTATGAGGTCTTGGAAGCGCAGCAACTGCTCTACCCTGCTGAAATCAGCCTTTCTGAGACTTCCCGGGACCGGCGGCTTGCGATCGTGCAGCTCTATCGAGCGCTCGGCGGCGGTTGGAATTTTGATAACACGCAGTGGACGAATGGGCGATAGTGGCGTCCCCGTGCAGCAGGTCGCCCGGATTCACCCGCAGTCCTCCGGCCTCGACTGGCCCGCCAAAATCCGCCACGTGCGCGTAAGCGTGCGACACCGAAACGCCCCGCGCAAAGAGATGAAAACCGGTGCGCTCGATGCCGGGCAAGTCCCGCACGGCGCCATTGGTGACGTATCCGATGCACCCCAGCGCGCGGCCGATATGCGCGTGGATTTCGCCGAGCAGCGCGCCGATTCCCGGCCTTGCATCCATGTCTTCGAGAACGATCACGCGCGGTGCGGGGATGGTCGCCAGGTATTCCCACCAATCCAGCCGGTCGTGGTACCAATACCGCGCTGTGGGAGCCGACATAGTGCGAATCCGGCCGGTGGCGGCATAGCCCACCCTGGGAGGCACCGCTGGTCGACAGGCATCGCACGGAAATATTGGTAAACCCCTCGTTGCGCAGCCTTACGTCCAGCCGCTCGATGGCGTTGGATACGGTGCGCGCATCCAGAGTCCGTAGCTGCTCCAGGACTCCGGGGGCAACTTGCCTGATCGTCTGGTCGGTGGTCACCACGGCGGGTGCCGCAGGGTATACCCGGGGGCGGGTATTTTAGGCCGGGACGTACGGTACAGCACAGGTGATGGGTGATAGGTTATGGGTGATAGGTGGCTAACGCATGACCGCTCGCTTACGTTCATGGTTTACCCTGACCCTTCTTTGTTGCGCGGCGGCGTGCGCGCAAGACGATTCGCCGTTCACCAAGACCGAAGCGATGATTCCGGTGCGCGACGGCGTGAAGCTGCACACCGTGATCTTCGCGCCACGCGACGCGCGCGAGCGCCTGCCCATCCTGCTGGAACGCACGCCTTACGGTGCGATGGCGGATGAGAAAGACTTGCGGGCGCGCTATGCGCACCTGATCGCCGATGGGTACATCTTCGCATTCCAGGATATCCGCGGACGCTTCACGTCCGAAGGCCAGTTCGTGATGCAGCGGCAGGTGCGCGACAAGCGCGATCCCAAAGCCATCGACGAAAGCACCGACACCTACGACACCATCCAATGGCTGCTCGACAACGTGAAGGGCCACAACGGGCGGGCCGGCATCCTGGGGATTTCCTACGGCGGCTGGCTGACTACCATGGCCTTGCTCGATCCGCACCCCGCGCTGAAGGCGGTCTCCGAGCAAGCCTCTCCCGCCGACATGTTCCTGGGCGACGACTTCCATCATAACGGCGCGTTCCGGCTCAGTTATGGGTTCGAGTATGCCGCGCTGCTGGAAACATCCAAAGAGACCAACACCAACTTCGCGTTCGACCGCGCCGACACTTATCAGTGGTATCTCACTCTGGGCGCGCTGCCGAATGCCGATGAGAACTACTTTCATGGCAAGATACCCACCTGGAACGACTTCGTCAACCACCCGAACTACGACCAGTTCTGGCAGAAGCAGGCGTTCGCGCCGTACATTGGTGCAGGCATTGGCGCAGTGAGGGTCCCGAATCTGAACGTGGCGGGCTGGTGGGACCAGGAAGATTTCTACGGTCCGGTGAAGATCTACGAGCTGTTCGAAAAGAACGATCCCGATCGTCTGAACTACCTGGTGGCCGGCCCTTGGAATCATGGCGGTTGGGCGCACCGCGACGGCAGCAAACTTGGCGAGATTTCTTTCGACAGTAACACGAGCAAGTACTTCCGCACGCACATCGAAGCGCCCTGGTTCGCTTACTGGCTGAAAGACAAGGGCACGCGCGACTTCCCCGAAGCCATGGTCTTTCAGACCGGGTCGAATCACTGGGAGAGGTACGACGCGTGGCCGCCGCGGGATGCCCGGAACCGCAATCTGTATTTGCGCGAGAATGGCGCGCTGTCTTTCGATTCGCCCGCGGACGCCGGCGAGGCGTTCGACAGTTACATCTCCGATCCGGCGCACCCAGTGCCCTACCGGCATCGGCCGATCAGCCCGACCTATCCGGGCGGCGGTTGGCCTGCGTGGCTGGTGGAGGATCAGCGGTTCGTGGACAACCGCCCCGACGTGCTGACATGGGAGACCGAGCCATTGAAGGACGATCTGAAGATCGCCGGTGATATTGCCGCCGAGTTGTACTGCTCGACCACGGGCACGGATAGCGACTGGGTCGCGAAGCTGATCGACGTTTATCCGGAGTTCAATCCGGACGATCGGGCGCTCGACGGATACGAACTCATGATCGCGGACGAGATCCTGCGCGGGCGTTTTCGCGAGAGCTTCGAGCATCCCAAGGCCATCGTGCCCAATGAGGTCACGCCATACCGCATCGATCTGCACAGCAACGATCACGCGTTCCTGAAGGGGCATCGCATCATGGTGCAGGTGCAGAGCACGTGGTTTCCGCTCTACGACCGCAACCCGCAAACGTTCGTCGAGAACATCTTCAAGGCGCATGCGCCCGATTACAAGGCGGCTACGCAGAAAGTGTTTCGCTCGAAGACCTACCCGTCGCACGTGGTCCTGCCGGTGGCGCCGTAATGCCGCGCGTTCGAGTCATTCACTGGAAGGCGAATGAAGCCGAGGCTTTGCTGGCGGCCCTGCGCGCCGCCGGACACGTTGTGGACTACGACGAAAAGGTGGCGTCCGACGGATTCCGCTCGATTCGCGAATCCCCGCCGGATGTCTTCGCGATCGACCTTTCGCGGCTGCCCTCGCATGGCCGCGAGGTTGCCACATTCTTCCGGGGTCAGAAGGCGACGCGGCACATCCCGATCGTTTTCGTGGGCGGCGCGCCGGAGAAGGTCGCAGCCATCCGCAAGCTGCTGCCCGATGCGGTGTACACTGCGCCCGGGCGGCTGCGATCCGCGTTGCGCGCGGCGTTCGCGAACCGGCCCGCGAGTCCGGTCGTCCCTGCGCAAATGATGGCGCGCTATGCGTCGCGGAACGCGGCACAAAAGCTCGGAATTCGCGAAGGCTCGACGGCGGCGCTGATCGATCCGCCGCGAAACTACGCGAGCGTGATTGGGGAACTCCCGGCCGGCGCCTGCTTAGAAGAGACGCCCGACGCTGCCTGCCCCATCGCTCTCTGGTTCGTACACGATGCCGCGGCCTGCCGGGAGGCCCTGCCTGGCATGCGTAAACTCGCCGCGCGCACGAAGCTTTGGATCCTGTGGCGGAAAGGCTCCAGCGTCACGCAACCGTTCCTGCGGGAATCCGCCGCGGAGGTGGGCCTGGTGGACTACAAGATCTGCTCCGTGGACGCGACGTGGAGCGCCATGCTGTTCGCCCGCCGGAAAGCAGTCTGATCGGCCTGCGTGCTGTCCGGGGCCTTTCCACCCGGTTTAGTCGTATATTCATAGAAGCTGTCTGCCTATGACCCCACAATCGCCATCCCGAACCACCCTCGCCGTGCTAGCCGTCGCCGCCTGCTTCGGGCTCCCATCCGCGGCGCACGCGGCCCAGACTTGCGAAACCCTGAATAAGCTGGACCTCCCCGCCACCTCCATCACCCGCGCGGAGTCCGTGCCGGCCGGCAGTTTCACGCCGCCTGCCGGCAAGGCCCTGTCCAACCTGCCGGCCTTCTGCCGCGTTGCCGGAGTCATCAAGCCATCGTCCGACTCCGATATCCAGTTCGAGGTCTGGATGCCGGCCTCCAACTGGAACGGCAAGTTCCAAGGCGTGGGCAACGGCGGCTTCGCCGGCTCCATCGGCTACGACCAACTGGGCAATGCCGTGGTCCACAAATACGCCACCGCCGCCACCGATACCGGTCACCATACCGGCGGCACGGATGCCGCCTGGGCGCTCGATCACCCCGAGAAGATTGCCGACTTCGGCCATCGCGCCATTCACGAAACGGCCGTGAAAGCCAAGGCTATCCTGCACGCCTTTTACGGCGAGGACGCCAAGCGCTCCTACTTCAGCTCCTGCTCCAACGGCGGCCGCCAGGCGCTGATGGAAGCCCAGCGCTACCCCGAGGATTACGATGGCATCATCGCCGGCGCGCCCGCCAACTATTGGACGCACCTGCTGGCCAACGCCGCTTGGGACAATCTGGCGCTCATGGGCGACAAGGAGAGCTACATTCCGCCGAAGAAACTGCCCGCGATCCAAGCCGCCGCCCTGGCCGCTTGCGACGCGCTGGATGGCGTGAAGGATGGCGTCATCGAAGATCCGTCGCGCTGCCACTTCGATCCCGCCGTTCTCCTATGCAAGGCCGCCGAGTCCGATAGTTGCTTGACCGCGCCGCAAGTGGCCGCGTTGAAGAAGCTGTACGCGGGCGGGCGCACCTCGCACGGCCAACTCTTCCCCGGTTACGCCCCGGGCGGCGAGGCCGAACCGGGCGGCTGGACCGTCTGGATCACCGGACCTTCCCCCGAGCACAGCCTCATGTACGCCTTCAGCACGCAGTTCTTCAAAAACATGGTGTTCGACAACGCCGCCTGGGACTACCACACCTTCAACACCGACCGCGACACCAAGGCCGCCGACGACAAGCAAACCCGCAACCTTAATGCCACCGACCCCGACCTCGGCGCCTTCCGCAAACGCGGCGGCAAGCTGATCCTGTATCACGGATGGAGCGACGCCGCCATCGCGGCCCAGAACACCATCGATTACTACGGTAACGTTGCCGCGAAGATGGGCGCGCAACAGACGGCCACCTTCGTCCGGCTCTTCATGGTGCCGGGTATGCAACATTGCGGCGGCGGCTCCGGCACCAACACTTTCGGCCAGTTTAGCGTCGCTTCCGGCGATGCCGATCGCGACATGGATGCCGCACTGGAGCGGTGGGTTGAAAAAGGCGTCGCGCCCGAGCGCATCGTCGCGGCCAAGCGCAAGAGCGACCTGGATCCCGCGAGCGCCATCGTTCGCACCCGCCCCTTGTGCGCGTATCCAATGGTTGCGCGCTACGAGGGCAGCGGCAGCACCGATGATGCCGCCAACTTCGTGTGTGCCAAACATGACTAAGGGCCTGTTCACGAAATCACCTGCCAAGGTCTGCAGCGTCGAATGGCGAGGTTAATTCATGACGAGCCCGAAGCCACGCACTTTCTCCCCCGGCAGGGCCGCCGCCCTCACGCTGGTCTTCCTTGTGGCTGTTTCCTGGTGGAGCGTACTGCAGGTGAGCCCGCCGCCGGCAGTCCCCGCTACTGCCCCGCCGACGGATTTCTCCGCGGCGCGCGCCCTGGCCCATTTGCGGGTGTTTGCCCGTGTGCCGCACCCCGTCGGCACCGCGGCCCACGATACCGTGCGCGACTACATTGTCGAGCAGCTCTCTACGTTGGGCGTGCAACCGGAGGTGCAGACCGCTACCGTGGTCAGCCCGCGTTGGGGTTCTCCCTACAACGCCGCCACCGTATACAACGTCCTTGCCCGATTGCCCGGCGCCGCCAGCACCAAAGCCGTGATGCTCGCCGGCCACTATGATTCCGTCTCCGCCGGCCCCGGCGCCAGCGACGACGGCCATGCCGTGGCCCTGGAACTCGAAACCCTGCGCGCCTTGCTGGCCGGCCCGCGCCTGCGCAACGACGTCGTGTTCCTGTTCACCGACAGCGAAGAATCCGGCTCGCTGGGGGCTGAGGGCTTTCTGGAGCATCACCCTTTGGCCAAACAAATCGGCCTGGTTATGAACTTCGAAGCCCGCGGCACCAGCGGCCCGGCCATGATGTTTGAAACCAGCGAGGGCAACGGCAAGATCGTGCGCGAATTCGCCGCCGCCGCGCCCCATCCGGTGACTTCCTCGCTCAGCTACGAAGCCTACAAGCTGCTCCCCAACGATACGGACCTCACGTTCTTCAAGCAGGGCGGACTCGCCGGACTGGGCTTCGCCTATGTCAACGATGTGGCCTACTATCACACGCAGTATGACGATGTGGCGCACCTCGATCCGCGCAGCCTGCAGCAGGAGGGCGCTTACGCGCTGGCCCTTGCGCGGCGCTTTGGCAACCTCGATCTCAGCGATCTGAAGAGCGCCGACGCCACTTACTTCGTCCTCCCGTTCTTCGGTTGCATCGTCTATCCGGTGAGCTGGAGCGTGCCGCTGGCTGGCTTCGCCGCGCTGCTGTTTGCCGCCGTCGTGGCGCTCGGCATCTGGAAAGGCCGGCTCACGCTGGGCGGAACGCTGGCGGCTTTTTTCGGATTTCTGCTGGCGATCGTAATCGCCAGCGCCGCTGTGGCGGTGATGTGGTCGCTCGCCAAAGGCCAGGCTGCCGGATTCTGGCAAGCCTTCGCCGGAGATCCTTATCATCCCGGCGTGTATCGCCTGGCGAGCGTCGCATTGGCCGTGGCCGTGACCGCGGCGCTCTTTGCGCTATTCCAAAGGCGTGCGCGCGTGCTGAACCTGTGGGCCGGCGCGTTGCTCTGCTGGCTGCTGCTCGCGCTGGCCACCAGCGTCTACATACCCGGAGCGACCTACCTGTTTCTATGGCCGATGCTCTTCTCGACCATTGCGCTGAGCATTTTCGCCATGCGCCCGGAGCGCGGCGCGACCGTCGGCAGCGTCATCCTGCTGTGTGGCTTCGCGCTGCCCGGACTGATAATGATGGCGCCCACCATCGAGCTGCTGTTCCAATCCCTGACGATGCGCATGGCCTTCGTGGGCGCATTCGCCACCGTGCTCCTGTTGGGCCTGCTGATTCCCTGTCTGAACCTGATCGCCGCCGCCGGCCGTTGGCGCCTCCCCGGCGCTGCCGCGCTGGTCTCGGCCGGCTGCCTGATCGCGGGAGCGTCCATGTCCGGCTTCAACCGCGACAACCCGCGCACCAACAGCATCTATTACGGCCTCGACACCGACACCGGCAAAGCCGCCTGGTTCAGCCTCGATTTGCAGGAAGACGACTGGACCGCGCATTACCTGGGCGCCAACCCGCAGCGCTCCACCTTGTCGCCATTCGTGCCGTTCATGCATTGGCAATACCTGATTCACGAAGCGCCCGCCGTGGCCTTGCCTGCGCCGCTGATCGAGCGGCTCGACGGCGCGCCCGATACGCTGCACCTGCGCGTGAGCTCGCCCCGCCAGGCCCCGCGCATGTACCTCTACGGCGACGAGCGCAACCCGGTGCTGGAGGCCACAGTGGACGGCACGCCCATCGACGCCGCCAAGGCTTACGCCGGTTTGAAGCCCGGCCAGAAAGCGTACGCCTTCCGCATGCAGCGCTGGGGACTCTGCTATTTCAACGTGCCGAAGCAGGGCATCGAGCTGCGTATGCGCTTGCGAGACCCCGCCGCGGGTTATCGCATGGAGGTGGTCGATCAATCCTACGGCATCGCCGGCCTGCCCGGCGTCGCGCCGCGTCCCGATAGCATGATCCCGTTCCCGCTAATGATGGATTCCGTGTGGGTGCGGAAGCAGTACACTTTCTAATACCATGCTCGCCGAATCGCTTGCGCCTATCGTGCTGCCCGATGCGGATGGCAGCCAGATCCGCCTGGGCTCGCTTTGGGAGCGGCAGCCGGCCGTGGTGGTCTTCCTGCGCCACTACGGTTGAATCTTCTGCCGCGAGCACGTCGCGCAGTTGCGCGCACACGAGCAGGCCTTCCGCGAGCGGGGCGCCAACCTGGCGGCCATCGGACTCGGCGACGCAACCTACGCGCGCCTGTTTCGGGAGGATACGGGCATTGCGTTTCCGCTGCTGATCGACGAGCAACGGCTGGCGTACCACGCCGCCGGCCTGCGCAGCGCAAACCTTCTGCACATGCTTCGGAGCGACAATAAAACCGCCCGCGACCGCGCCCGGTCCGCCGGCCACCGGCAGCATAAGATTGGCCAGAATCCGTTTCAGCTTGGGGGCAGCTTCGTTTTCGGACCGGGCGACGTGGACCGGTATATCCACGTCAGCCGCACGTTCGGCGACAATGCGCAGGTGGAGGATCTGCTCGCCGCGCTGTGATGGGCGATCCCTTATTCGTGCTCGGCGATTCTCACCCGGGCCGCGTGGCGCGCCCCAAGGCTTGGGCCGCGGCTCGGTGTCTGTTGGGCTTACCAAGGGTGGTCTGCTGAGTAAGGTCCCCACTCGGGTTCATTCCCCGTTGTACTCATGACCAGGTTTGGTTCGCCACTGATCCGTGGGGTGAAGAGGCCCGATTCATTTCCCATCCAGTAGACGTCCTGAAATCGACCGAACGAGCCCAGGGCAAGGGCAACACGGGGTTGCCAATGGTGATAAACGACAGAGTAAAGCCTCCGTCCTGGCTTGCTACGCGCCAGCGTGTCGAACCAGTCGCAGCCAATGACGGCGCTGATCCCCTGGTGGCACGCCGTTGGACCCGGCGGGCAAAACACGCCATGGTGGTGCCATTCTTCGTGACAATCAATATTCAAGCCGCCGGTTGACGACAGTTCGTTTACCGTGGCGCCGTACAGTGCCGTCTCCAGGTCGCGTGTCCCGACGTCGTGGCGTGCGAATACGACGAACACAATCAGTGGGTCGTGTAATCCGCGATACGTAGCCGCCTTCTCCGAAACCCTGTCGGCGATTTTCTTTGCGCCCTCCCCACGGTCTCGATATCCTGAGTGCCCGCCGAACTTGATCACCGTCTTCTTCGGTCGGCTTGTGAGGAATACCTCGGCCAGGTACGTTTGACCGGCAATCTTCAGCCTGAGATCCGGCGTCTTTCCTTCTACGTTCGGCTTGAAGTCTGGATCCAAGCCAAACTCACGGCAGACCTCGTAAACCAAAAGCTCGTGCAAGAAAGCGTCCGCGTTGCTGCTATCGGCATTACCCAGTTGGCGGGTCTCCCTTTGCTGGGCGCTGGGTGGAAGGTGCATGAAGGCGCGGTTCAGGAATAGCAGCGTCTCTCGATCATCCGGGTCTGTGCTCCTGGCGAGCCATCTCGCCCAATCGGAGAGCTTGCATTCGGCCAAAACCTTTGTCAATTCCTCCACCGGATTCGCTCCTTCTTCAGTGTATGCTGACGCGGCGCGCCCGGGATTCGTACTACCCATAGCTCGGCGAATGGTGCCGGGCAAAAATGCAAACGTCCGCGAGGGACAGAACGGTCGCACGCGCCGCGCACTGGGGACATTCAGGTGCGACAATAGTAAACCAATAGGTTCTGAAGGAGGTGGATGGGTGTATACTGTTGGGGGCCGCGAGGTCAGAATGGAGATCTCGGCCGATCCCAGGCGGATGGCTGAGCCCGCTGTTGGATGACCGTGATTGGGAACGGGTGGAACGGAAATGGTAAGGGTCCAATGGAACTCATCATCTTGGCGGCAGTTATTGGCCTGATTCCCGCGGCAATCGCCCAGTCCAAAGGACGGAACTTCGTCGCTTGGTGGCTTTACGGGGCGGCGCTGTTCATTGTGGCCCTGCCGCATGCGCTGCTCATGAAATCGGATGCCGAGGCGATCGACCAGCAAAGACTCCTATCGGGCGACAACCGGAAATGCCCCTTCTGTGCCGAGATCATCAAACGCGAAGCGGTCGTCTGCCGGTACTGCGGGCGAGATCTCCCGCCGGAGACACCAGAAGCGGGTTCCGCGGCCGGCGCTTGCCACAAGTGCGGGTCACCGATGCGCGACATCGACGGCAATCGCTACTGTCCGAAGTGCGGCGTTTTCTGGAAATGAGGCCGGACGTGATAGCGTGAGCGCGCCGACACCTGGCTATTCCGCGAAAGGGATGCCGAAGCACCCGGCCGGACCTTCGAGCCACGTTGCAAACGCTACGATGTTTTGGAACGCTCGGCGCGCAGCAAAGCAAGTGATGTATTTGATGTGGAGCGTGGGCCGTGTTACCTTGTACCGGGCACTCGCCGGTTGACCTGACAATTGAACAGGTTGCGCGGCGGTTGCTATGGAGCACAATACATGAAGCCGTTTCAGGCTCCACTCAGCGTGGCCGCAGCGGCACTCTTCGCCCTGGGTTGCGATCCCTCCCCAAGCGGACACGTCCATTCGGACACCCTCGCGTACATCGAGGCGGTGAGCGAACAAGGGATGAGCGTGGCACGAACCATGGCCGGCGCCTCAAATCTTGAGGACATCAGGGGCGTGCTGCTCACCGCGAAATCCGTTGAAGCTTCCAGATATGGGGATATCTCAGGGTCCGCAACGGAGAAGGTCCAAGCAACGCGCAAGACATCGCCGATGACGCCGATGAGGTGCACCGTCTTTTCCAGCAAGCAATGAGCGAATTCTTAATGTATTGGGAGGATAGGAACGCGGCGCATGTCACCGATGGCAGCGCGATACTTAAGCGTTGCGTCAGTCAAGCAAATGCCATAGTGAATAGGATGAGCGCCGAACGCTGAGGCGCGAAAGCAAGAGCGGTGCCGACTGAATTTCAATAGCGAGCGGGGACCGACAATGAGCGACACGTGGGCAACTTGGCACCAATACTGGGATTTATACACTCGAGCCTTTGCGCAGCCCTTGCAGGCTAACGGCCTGCTTTCCGACTTCGTTACGAATGCGAATGTTACGGGAGCATATGCAGAGGCATGGATACGATCGACGACCAGGAATATGCTCGGGCATCGCTTCCGGATATCCACGGGTGCGGTTATACGTGCGACTGACAGATCGAAGACCCGGGGGACAGGCTCCGTATGTCAGTGTGACCTCATCGTGTGGGACCCCTCCGAAATGCCCGCGATCTTCGAATCCTCGGAGTTTGCGCTGGTCCCCCTATTTGCCGCGCGGGCCATAATTGAGGTAAAGCGGACGGGCGGTAAAGATAAGAGAGAGGAGCTGACTAAGCAGTTGAATGAACGTCAGAACCTCTTGCCTGTTTCCCAAATGAATTTCGTTTTGGGAGTCATCGTAAACGACGACGGCGATCCGCGGCCACTTTTCAGCGACGAGCACAAGCCGAGCCGAGACTGGCTGGAGGAACACTGGTTGTATCGTGGGGTGCCACCTGTCACGCGAATACTCTGCAACAACGAGCCCGATACGAACGGAATCATGGCGTTCATCTACTTTCTTGCACAGGTGGCCTCCTGGAAGAGGTAGCCGGCGGCTGGCGGGGAAACCGCATGCCCCACCGAGATCACATCTTGACGGAACAAGGTCAGACGACCCAAGTAATATAGTGGTCCTACCCCGCTGCCCCACATTTGCACTTCGGCTGGCACGCCCGGCAAAACACCCGCGCGCACGCCGGACAGGGGCTCCAACAGGCGGCGCAAAGCATGTGCACTTTGTCGCAGAGATACAGCGGGCGCGCGCGGCCGGAGCAGGCTTCGCAGAGCGGCGTGTCCAGCGCGCGCAGGACCGCGTTCCAGGCGAGCGTCACCTGGCGCTCTTCTTTCTTGC
>OBLT010002307.1_pt1 | contig 11955 bp, 10 predicted proteins | sample 1518721 | NCBI WGS metagenome assembly OBLT01 (sample SAMEA3539307, study PRJEB22396) | soil metagenome | biome: tundra; feature: field; material: soil | place: USA | collected 2010-05 | depth 0.15 m | reverse complement strand
TCGGAGCCGCGAACGTCAGAGAGCGGATGCGCAATTACTTATGACGTTCTGTTTAAAATCCGCCTTCCGAGCGGGCTCTGGCCGCCGAACAGCCGGCGCGCCGTGCCGTCGGAGAGAATCGCGACCTTGGGCGCATGTCGATCGTCGTGAGCCGAAAAGGCCCGGCATGCGATCAATGGAATGCGCAGGGCGTCAAAGTAGGAGCCGTCCACCCGCAAGAGATTCGGTGTGCGCTTCGGTTGCGCCGGATCGCCGGGAACGGTCAGCGAGAAGCTGATGCGGCTGTCGCTAAACGTCAGGAGGTCGGCAACGGTGGCGGACTCCACGCCGGGCGCGCCGCGCAGGGATTCCGCCAGAAGCGCGGCCTCGCGGAACGGCGCTTTGATGGTCTCGGGATCGTCGTTCGCGGAAGCCAACGTGATGGCGGAAACGTGCTCGGGCGAGAAGCCCACAGGCACGGAGCGAAGATTCCGGAAGCTGCGAATAAACACGGCCGCGCCCGCAACCATGGTGGCCGCCAGGCCGGAAAACGCCTGGTTCCGGTCGCGCAAATAGACGTACGCGTCGTAGCGGCAACCCATCTTGAAGCGGTCGCCGTCCGGGAACCGCGCGAAGCCCGAACAGGAAACCAACTGCAACTGCGAAGGCTTCGGAACCGGCAACGGCGCGTACAGAAGCCGGTCCAGGAACGTGAACATGGCGATGTTCCCGCCAATCCCGAGCGCGAGAATGAGGATCGCAGCGGCCGTCGAAGCCTTCGCCTTCATCAGAACCCGAACGGCGTACCGGACGTCGCGCAAGCGGACGAGGCAATCCGCCTTTGCGGGCGTTGTCTCGGACGCCGCCTGGGCGCGGTTCTCTCCGAAGCCGGCTGGTCGCCGCGGCCGCTTCGCGGTAGGGTAGGATGAACCCGTAACCTCGCATGAAGACCGGTTACCTTCTCATCGGTTTTGCGGCGGCGAACGCCGTCCTCTACAGCGCCCTGCTACCGTTGTGGGAAGGGTTCGACGAGCCGTTTCACTTCGGCTACGTGCAACGGCTGGCTAATGGCCGCGGCCTTCCCGACGTTCGGACCGAGCGCTTGTCCCGCGAAGTCGCCGTTTCCATTCTGCGCGCGCCCGCCAGTCAAGGGGTGAAAGCTAATTTGCCCCAGGTGGTCGCTTACTCGGAGTTTTTCTCCTGGCCATCCGAGCGCAGAGCGCAGGTACAACGGTCTTTGCGCGAAATTCCCCCGGAATACCGCTGGCAGTCGTCCGAGTTTCAGAATTACGAAGCGCACCAGGCGCCGCTCGCATACATCCTTCTGGCCGTTCCCGAGCGCACGCTGGCCGCTATGCCGCTTCCCTCGCGGGTCCTGATCCTGCGAATCCTGGCGGCGCTGGCCGGTTCTCTGCTTCTCTACGCCGGCGGCAGTTCCTTGTGCTCCCAACTGGGGCTCGGCGAGCCGTACCGGAGCATCGCGCTGTTCTGCGTCCTCGCCACGCAGATGACCTGGGCCACCCTGGCGCACATTGCCAACGACTGGCTGGCGGCGCCGCTCGCAATTTGGACGTTGGTATTCCTGATCCGCTGTGCGGCGGCCCCCACCACCACGGCCCGCATTGCCGCTGCCTCGCTGGTCCTCTGCGCCGGATTACTGACGAAGGCCTACTTCCTCGCGCTCGTACCCGTGCTGTTGGGCATCTGCGCATTCCGCCGGGGCCTGCGCGGCCTCGCGGTTTCCGCCGCCATCCTGGCGATTTGCGCCGGGCCCTGGTACGTGCGCGCCTACCGTCTATACGGCGACGTTACCGGCATGCCGCAAGCGCGCGCCGGCATCGGCGTCTCCGCGATTCTCCACGCGGCCCCCACCATGAACTGGCCGAAGGTCGTCCTGGACAGCGTCCGCCTCGCGCTTTGGACGGCGAACAACACATTCCGCACCTTCTCCATGGCGACGTTGAACATCGTGATCGTCGCGTGCGTGGCATCGCTTCTTCTCTGGGCTTTCAGCCGCCACACCCTGGCGGAGCGGGTGATTGCAGCTTACTGCGCGGCTTTCTTACTGGCTCTCGTCTATGCCGGCATCGAGACCAACATATACACACGCGGCGCGGCGACAACGCCGAGCGCATGGTATGCACAAGTGTTAGTAACTCCGATGTTAGTACTCTCACTCCTGGGAGCCGCCCGGCGTCGGCGAGCCGGTCTTGTGTTAGCAGCCTTACTCCCGCTTCTGTTTGGGTATGTGTTGGTAGTTACTTATGTCTTCAAGCTGATTCCACTCTACGCCGGATACGAAGGACGCGGTTCCCTCCGCGATATTGCGACTCTATACCGATCCCACTTCAATGCGCTGAGCGCCAACCTCGGCTCAGTCGCACTAGGTTCCGTCCCGATCGTCTTCGGGCTGACAGCCGTGGTGATCGTACTGATCCTCGTACAAGAAGTCCTGCTGATTCGCGTTCTTTTCGTGAAGCAGCCTCTGAATAACAACCCGTTGCCCTGAATCGCCGCCGAACCCTCAACGACCCGTTCATGCCCTATTTAGAATAGGACCTGAGTATCTGCTATTATTAGATATTCCTGGCGTTGGGAGGTTTGTCATGCGCCCGTTCGCTGCCGCGATTCTCACCTTGGTCGTTTCCTGTTGCGCAGTTGGCCAGACCTACACCATTCAGACGTTCGCTGGCGGCGGGTTGCCGGTGAACATTCCAGGAACGTCCGCCAGCCTGGATTACCCAAGTTCTGTTGCGGTGGACGGGGCAGGCAACCTCTTTTTCGTGGATGCAAACCATGTTGTCCTGCGATGGAACGCCTCAACGGCTGTCTTGACCCTGGTGGCGGGGAACGGGATAAAAGGCTACAGCGGCGACAACGGCCCGGCCACCAGCGCCCAGTTGGCCGGGCCTGGAGGTGTCGCCGTGGATTCCGCCGGCAACCTGTACATCGCCGACACTATTAACGCGCGCATCCGCAAGGTTTCGAATGGGGTGATCACCACCGTAGCGGGAACCGGGACGCCAGGCTATAGCGGCGACAATGGCCCGGCCACCAGCGCCCAATTGGCCTATCCCGAGGGCGTCGCCGTGGATTCGACTGGCAACCTGTACATCGCACTGGTTTAACGCGCGCATCCGCAAGGTTTCGAATGGGGTGATCACCACCGTGGCGGGAAACGGAGCGAGTGGCTACAGCGGCGACAACGGCCCAGCCACCAGCGCCCAGTTGGCCGATCCCGGAGGTGTCGCCGTGGATTCCGCCGGCAACCTGTACATCGTCGACACGGATAACGCGCGCATCCGCGAGGTCTCGAATGGGGTCATCACCACCGTGGCCGGAAGCGGGACGGCAGGGTTCAGCGGCGACAATGGCCCAGCCACCAGCGCCCAGTTGAACGGTCCTGGGGCCGTCGCCGTGGATGCCGCCGGCGACCTGTACATCGCCGAGTATAGCGGCCAGCGCATCCGCAAGGTTTCGAAAGGGGTGATCACCACCGTGGCGGGAAACAGGACGCAAGGCTTCAGCGGCGACGACGGCCCGGCCACCAGCGCCCAGTTGAACACTCCCTCCGGCGTCGCCGTGGACCCAGCCGGCAACCTGTACATTGCCGACTATGGTGATAACCGCATCCGCAAGGTCTCGAATGGGGTGATCACTACCGTTGCCGGCAATGGGACGTCCGGCAACATCGGCGACAACGGCCCGGCTACCGGCGCCCAGTTGAACTATCCCACGGGCGTCGCCGTCGATTCCGCCGGCGACCTGTACATCGCCGAGTATAGCGGCCAGCGCATCCGCAAGGTTTCGAAAGGGGTGATCACCACCGTGGCCGGAAGTGGGACGGCAGGCTTCAGCGGCGACAACGGCCCGGCCACCAGCGCCCAGTTGTACTATCCCTCCGGCGTCGCCGTGGATGCCGCCGGCAACCTGTACATCGCCGACACTTGGAACTCCCGCGTCCGCAAGGTTTCGAATGGGGTGATCACCACCGTGGCCGGAAGCGGGACGGAAGGCTTCAGCGGCGACAACGGCCCGGCAACCAGCGCGCAGTTGTCCGGGATTTGCGACGTCGCGGTGGATTCCGCCGGCGTCCTGTATATCGCCGACCCTGGTAACGACCGCATCCGCGAGGTTTCGAATGGGGTGATCGTTACCGTGGCCGGAAACGGGACGAGAGGCTTCAGCGGCGACGGCGGCCCGGCCACCGGCGCCCAGTTGTACGGGCCTGACGGCGTCGCCGTGAATTCCGCCGGTAACCTGTTCATCGCCGACACGGATAACGATCGCATCCGTGTCTTGATTCCCTCCGGCGCCTCCTGCTCGGTTTCCGTCGCCCCGCTCGCTTTGTCTCCTGCTGCTTCGGGCGGGGACCTCACCGTCACCATTCGGACCAGCCCGTCCTGCGCCTGGGCGATTCAGAGTCTGCCGGGCTGGATTACGTTCTCCGGAGCCGCTGTTGGAACCGGTCCCGGCAACGTCACGCTCAGTGTCGCAGCAAATTCCGGCGGACCGCGCACGGCCACCGTCTCCATTGCCGGAGTCGCGCTTCCGGTCACTCAGCAACCCATTCTCCGGCGGCGGGGGGAACCGCGTCCGTCACCGTTACCACCACCCGGGCAGCGGCTCGATCGCTTACCAGGTGGCGGCTAACCTCGGGGCCGCGCGGTCTGGCAGCCTTATCGTCGCCGGGCTTCCCTTTACCGTCGAGCAAGCGGGCGCGACTGTGACCGGCTCGTTTCCGGCGGTTCGATGGCGCAGGTGGCTTCGGGGGGCCTCTGGAACACCACCATCACGCTCGTCAACACCGGCGCAGCGGCGGCGCGGAACCTACCCGCCCGTTTGTACCGCCCCTTTCAGTATCTTCTCAGCCGCTGCCCGTCCCATGCGGATGCAATCGGGAATGCCGATGCCTGTGTAGGCATTGCCGGCCAGGAAAAGCCCGGGGATAGCGGCGGTGCGCGCCTCGATTTCCGCCAGCCGTCGCGGATGGCCCACGATGTACTGCGCCATGGAGCGAGGCCAGCGGGAAATACGCGTGAAGCGCGGCTGCGCCCGGACCCCGGCGATCTCCCGCAATTCGGACAGCACGGAAGCGACAATGGCTTCGTCCGGTTCGGTGAGAACCGCCGCGTCGTCCGTGCCGCCCAGGAAACATCGCGCCACTACCTTGCCCTCGGGGACCCGGTAGGGGAACTTCGTGCCCACCCAGGTACACGCGATGAGCCGCCGCCGTTCCTTCCTCGGGATCAGGAACCCGAATCCGTCGGGCGGGCGGCCGAAATCCGCGGCGTCGTAGCCCAGCGCGACGGTCATCGAGGAGCTGTAAGGCACCGCCCCAAGCAACCCGGCGAGCCGTGCATCCACGGCGCTCAGCAATGGGGAGCCGCTGTGCGCTTCGCAGGCGATCGCCAACCGGTCCGCCGCGAGCCAATCGCCGTCAATCCGGACGCGGAACCCGGCGCCGAAGCGCTCCACCGCCTCCGCCCGCGACTGCCGCACCTCCACCTTGCCGCCGAAGGACGCTGTAATGGCATCGACCAGTTGGCCGAGCCCGCCTTTCAGAGTGCGGAACAGCGGCGCCGGAGGGCTGTTCGGCCGCGCGTGCGCCGCTCTGGCGCGCTCCGCCAGCACGCCGCGCGTGAGGCTGCCGTGGCGGTTCGCCAACTCCACAAACCGCGGCAGCACGGCGGTTACGCTTAACACGCTGGGGTTGCCGCCGTAGATGCCGGAGAGCAGCGGGTCGGCCAGGTAGTCCACCGCCTCCGCGCCGTAATGTTCTTCGATGAACTCGGCCACGGACTCGTCGTCCGCCCGTGGCTTGGGCGCGCGCAGCAACTCCATCCCCATCCGGATCTTGGTTCCCCAACTCAGCAGACCCGTGGTGAGAAGCGGCAGAATTCTGGTGGGGACCATCATCATCAGCCCGTCGGGCATGGGGATGAGGCGGCCGCCTTTGCGGATGTAGGTCTTGCGGAGATGGTCGTTCGATCCGATCACCTGGTCCGCCAAGCCCAGCTCGCGAATCAGTTCGAGGGCCGCGGGCTTGGCCGAAAGGAAGCTATCGGGCCCGGCTTCGATGGTGCAGCCTTCGACGAAGTCCGTCTGAATCACGCCGCCCAGACGGGGCCGGGATTCGAGAATCGTCGAAGCTGCGCCGCCCTTAGCGAGGTAGTAAGCCGCGGAGAGCCCGGAGATACCGCCGCCAATGATAACGATCTTAAGCATGCAGGTTCGCGGCCAACCTCACAAGCACCGCTTCGCAACCTCCGCCAACGCCGCGGTGAACTTGGCGGAGCCGTTCAGGGATTCGGGCCGGAGCAGGGAAATACCGCGCTCGGCGGCGTACTGGCGGAACAGAATATCGATATCGTACAGGATCTCCACGTGGTCGCATACGAACCCGATGGGGTCCAGCACAATCTCGCGGACGCCCTCGGCCTCGTAGCGGTCCAGGCAGGATTCCACGGTTGGTCCGAGCCAGCGGTCGTCCGTGAATCCCTGGCTCTGGTAGGCGAAATCGTACTCGGCCACGCCTGCCCGCGCGGCCACGGCGGCGGCGGTGGCGCGGCACTCGCGGTCGTAGGGGTCGCCGTTGGCCAGCGCTTTCTCGGGGAGGCTGTGGGCGGTGAACAGGACTCTCTGGCCGTTCCGGATTCGCCCCAGCCGTTCGGCGAACGATTCAATCAGCAGCGGCTCGTCGTGGTAACTCCTCGCCCAGACGATCTCCGCGGTCACGCCGGCTGCGCGCGCCGCCTCTTCCGTGCGGCGGATGTACAGGCCCACGCTCAATTCCGAATATTGCGGCGCAAGGGCGATGGCGACGATCCGTTCCACGCCGGCCGCGCGCACGCGATCCATGGTTTCGCGGATGAATGGATGCCAGTTGCGCATGCCGAAAAACACCGGCATCCCCATGGCGCCCTCCAGCGCCTCGGCTTGGGCGCGCGTCCAGGCGAGCAGCGGAGAGGAACCGCCGATGGCCTGGTAACGCCTGCGCACCTCTTCCAGTACCTTAGCGGAACCGGGCCTGCCGCCACGCACTAATGAGAGGTAGCTCTCGACATCCTCCAGGCGTTCCGGCGCTCCGTGGGCGAGCAGCAGGAGCCCCTGCTTCATGGCCGGAATTCCCGGACCATTTCCACCACGGCCTTTACGTTTTCCACCGGCGTTTCCGGCAGAATTCCGTGGCCGAGATTGAAGATGTGGCCGGGCCGCGTGCCGGTGCGCTTGAGCATCTCGTGTACCTTGGTCCGCAGCTCGGGCAGCGGCGCGAACAGCGCCACCGGGTCGAGGTTCCCCTGGATCGCCGAGCGGTAGCTGATTTCCATCCAGGCCTGGTCGATGTTGATGCGCCAATCCACGCCCATGACGTCGCCGCCGGCGGCGTGCAGCTCCTTGAAGAAACCGGAGGAGCCCGTGCCGAAGTGAATCACCGGGACGCCCGTGGAGCGGATGCGCTCGATCAGGGCGCGCGAATACGGCGCGGCGAAGCGCACGTAGTCGTCCGATCCCAGCGCCCCCACCCAGCTATCGAACACCTGGATGGCGCGCGCCCCGGCAGTGACCTGCAACTGGGCGAACGGCGCCAGCACGTCCACGATCTTGCCCATCAGCCGCCGCCACAGCGTCTCGTCGCTGTACATCAGCTTCTTGGTGCGGATGAAATTGCGCGACGCGCCGCCCTCGATCATGTAGCTGGCCATGGTGAATGGCGCGCCCACGAATCCGATCACCGGGGCCTTCCCGGCGAGCGCCCGCACCACCTGTTGGATGGCCTGCCCCACGTAGCCGAGGTCGTCGGTGTTGGCGGTGGAGAGCGCATCCACGTCCTCGGAGGTGCGCACCGGGTTATCGATGGCCGGCCCTTCGCGGACCGCGTACCGAAGCTTCAGTCCCATCGGTTCGACGGGCAGCAGAAGATCGGCGAAAATTATGGCGGCGTCGACGTCCAGCAGTTCCACCGGCTGCAGCGTGACCGTGGCTGCCAGGTCCGGCCGCTTGCAGATTTCCAGAATGCCGTGCTTGTCCCGAATCTGCCGGTACTGCTTCATGTACCGCCCCGCCTGCCGCATGAACCACACAGGTCTCACATCGGTGGGACGGCGGCGGCACGCATCCAAGAATCGGCTGGTCATTGGAGCCACGCGCATGGCTGTTCCGTCCTGTCTTCGCAAAAGTACACGCGAAATTCCTTTGGCTGATGCCTGGCCGCCCACTGGCGGCCGTTCACAAAATACGGCTTGGCCCACGCCTCGCTGTCGATGGTGCGCGGCGCGACGACCGAAACCGATGAGCTGCCCTGCGCCGGGTACCCCGTGCGTGGGTCCATGATATGAGCGTAAATCCGCCCCTCCGCCCGAAAGAACTTCTCGTAGCTGCCGGAGGTGGACAGCGACATGTCCTTCAAGAAAACCTCGGTGATCGTCCTATCCTGATGCCGGGGGTCTTTGATGTCCACCCGCCAGCCTCGCGGCTCCGTGGGCGGAGCCCCCATTCCATAGATACTGCTGACCGACCCTGCAACGAGAGCGATCGTAACGCCTTTTTGTCTCAAAACATCCACCATTCGATCGACGGCGTAGCCCTTGCCGATGCCGCCAGGGTCGAGTTCCACCCCGGGACGGTCGAAACTCACCGTTTGGGCCGCCGCATCCAGTCGGATGTGCCGGTAACCCACCTTGGTCAGGGCCGCAGCCACCTGCGCCCGGTGCGGCAGATGCCCCGTGCCTTTGTAAAAGCCCCAGACTTTCATCAGAGGGCCCACCGTGATATCGAACGCCCCTTCGCTCTCGCGGCTGTATTCCACGCACGCCGAAAGCAGCCGGAACAACTCCGGCGAGACCTTTACGGGCCTTTCGGCCGCGTGCTGGTTGACCTCGCTCCACTCGCTTTCCGGCTTGTAGTTGGAAAGCAAGTCGTCGAGGTCCCGCGCTTCGTCGAAGGCGGCATCCGCGGCGGCTTCCATACTCACCCGGTCGTACCCATACAGTTCGATGGAGTACGTGGACCCCATGGCGACGGCGCTTTTCTCGAGCCGCAGCAAATCGGGCCCAACCTGCGGGTCCTCCGCCGCCGCCCCGGCCCAGGCGGCCGCAATGGCCAGCACAAACAAAACTATCACAGTTTGTTTGGTCATTGCGCTAATTTTCGCCACGAGACCTTTTCGCCCGTCTCAGGAGGAAGTCGATGCGGCTGTCCGCCCCGGCGTTGCGGTCGGGCTCGAAGTGCAATTCGGGGACGTGCCGGAGGCTCAAGCGAAACGCCAGTTCCCGCCGCAAGTAATGGCGGGCATGCTCCAGGGCGGCGATCGCCTGGTTCTGCCCGCGCTCGTCCCCTTCAACGGCGACCTTGACGCGGGCGTACTTCGCGTCGGGGCTGACGTGAACCTCGCTCACATTCACCGCCGCCAGGCGTGGGTCCTCCAATTCGAACGCGATCAGCTCGGCAAGCTCCTCCCGCACGGTTTCCGATACCCGCAATGTCCGCCGTTCATCCATGAACTCAGCTATCGGCCGTCAGCCATCAGCCGTCAGCCACCAGCTCTTCAGGCCGAGGCGCGAAGCGCCGGCCCAAAGCCGATAGCTGAAAGCTGATGGCTGACAGCTTCTTTTCTCACGCCAGCCACTCCACTGTGGCCTGGGCCAGCGCCTCGCCCAGCAGCGCGGAGGCTTCGTCTTCCACGGAACGCAGGACCTTTTCCGCGTGCTCGTGTTCGGAAGACACGGTCACGGCGGCCAAGGCCGCACGCTGCCACAGATCCTGGTAGCCGATCTCCGCCACGGCCACGTTGAACTTGTTGCGGAGCCGCTCCTTCAAGCTCCGCACAACCTGGCGCTTGTCCTTGAGCGAATGCGAGTTCTCCAGCCGCAATTCCAAGGTAAGAACGCCGACCGATGCCATGGCCTCAGGCGAAAACTTCGGTGGCCACGCGCTCGGTGACGAACGCCTCGATAATGTCGTTCTGCTTCACGTCGGCATAGTTTTCCAACGCGATGCCGCACTCCATGCCGCTCTTGACCTCGCTCACATCGTCCTTAAATCGCCGCAAAGAGCCAATCTTTCCCGTGTAGACCACCACGTTGTCGCGCAACAGCCGTACCTCGGAGCCGCGTGCGATCTGGCCGTCCTGCACCACGCATCCGGCCACGCTGCCGATTTTCGGGATGCGGAACGTTTCTCGCACTTCGGCCTTGCCCCTGTAGACCTCCCGGAAGACCGGATCGAGCAGCCCGCTCATGGCCTTCTTGATCTCGTCGCTCAGGTTGTAAATAATCGTATGCAGGCGGATCTCGACCTTCTCCTGCTCCGCCACGGCCTCCGCTTTGCGCTCGGGGCGTACGTTGAACCCGATGATCACGGCGTTGGAGGTGGAGGCCAGCAGCACGTCGGACTCGTTGATGGCCCCGACGCCCGCGTGGATCACCCGCACCTTCACCTTTTCGTTCGAGAGCTTCTGCAGCGTTTCGGTGAGCACCTCGGCCGACCCGCCCACGTCCGTCTTGAGGACCAGGGGCAGTTCCTTGACCTCGCCCGCCAACATCTGTTTGTGCAGTTGCTCCAGGGTAAGGCGGCTGGATTTCGCCAGCGCGGCTTCGCGCGCCTTCTGGTCGCGGAAGTTGACGATCTGCTTAGCCTTGGCCGTATCTGTGACCACCTGGAAGTCGTCGCCCGCCTCGGGCATCGACTCCAGGCCGAGCACCTCCACTGGCGTGGCGGGCTCCGCCTTTCGGATCTGCATGCCGCGATCGTTCTGCATGGCGCGCACCTTGCCGAACACCGAGCCGCAGATGAAGAAATCGCCCACCCGCAGCGTCCCATTGCGAACCAGCACGGTAGCGACGGGGCCGCGTCCGCGGTCGAGTTGGGCTTCGATCACGGAGCCCATGGCCGGCCGGCTGGGGTTGGCTTTGAGCTCCTGCATGTCGGCCACCAGCAGAATATTCTCCAGCAGCAGACCGAGGCCCTGCTGGGTCTTGGCGGAGACCGGGACCATGATGGTGTCGCCGCCCCAATCCTCGGCCAGCAGGCCGCGGTCGGAAAGCTGCTGCTTGATGCGCTCCGGCTGCGCCCCGGGCTTGTCGATCTTATTGATCGCCACGACGATCGGCGCGCCGGCGGCGCGGGCGTGGTCGATGGCTTCGAGCGTCTGCGGCATCACGCCGTCGTCCGCCGCCACCACCAGCACAACGATGTCGGTTACCTTGGCCCCGCGCGCCCGCATGCGGGTGAACGCCTCGTGGCCCGGCGTATCGATGAAGACGATCTTGCGGCCGTCCAATTCCACCTGGTAGGCGCCGATGTGCTGCGTGATGCCCCCGGCTTCCCGCGCCGCCACGTTGGATTCGCGAATGACGTCCAGCAGCGACGTCTTGCCGTGATCCACGTGACCCATGATGGTGACCACCGGCGCGCGCTTCTGCAAATCCTTGGCGTCCTCGGCGGTCTCCACGGCCTGCATGGCCTCCACCTCATAGCTGACGGTGGCGGTGGAAGCGCCGAACTCGCGCGCCATGTCGGTGGCCAGCTTGGAATCGAGCGTCTGGTTGATGGCCGGGTAAATGCCGCGATCCATCAGCTTCTTAATGAGCAGAGCGGCCTTCACGTCCAGCTTCTCGGAAAGCTCCTTCACGGTGATGCCTTCCGAAATGGTGATTTCGCGGCTGATGGGCGGCGGGCCGGCTTCCACGTGCCGCCGGGCGGGGCGAAGGACTCTTTCCTCCTCCACACGCTCCCGCTGCTGTCGCACCGGACGCTTGTCGCCCGGGCGTCCGCGCGGTTGGTCCACGGGAGGCGGGGCGAGACCGGGTTCCAGCCGGCCGCCGCGCTGCGAGGTGGGGTGTTGCGGCCTGGGGCCGCTCCCCGGCCGGGGGCTAGGCGCGCCCGGATAAACTCCCGGCCTGGCGACCATTGGCTGGCCGGGACGGATGGGACCGCGATAGATCGGCTGTCCGGGAACCGGCGCGGCATGCGGCT
>OBLT010002306.1_pt1 | contig 11957 bp, 11 predicted proteins | sample 1518721 | NCBI WGS metagenome assembly OBLT01 (sample SAMEA3539307, study PRJEB22396) | soil metagenome | biome: tundra; feature: field; material: soil | place: USA | collected 2010-05 | depth 0.15 m | reverse complement strand
CTCTTCCCTGCAAGCCTCCAGGGTCTTCGCATTGGCCCAGACGCCTCGGATGGCGGGAATTTCGCCGTAAAACGAACCGTCATCCTCGACAATCTCGTAGCGGGCCTGATGCATGGCTGCCCGTATATACGAAGTGAGCATGGCTCAATTATCTCACGGTGATACGACTTGCTTTTATCCGCGTTCATCCGTGCTCATCCGTGGCTAAACGTTTTTGTTTTTAGATCCTGCTACCGTGGGAGACATGAAATACCCGGCCGCTTTGGTTCCCACCGAAGAGGGGTACAGCGTTTCCTGCCCGGGGCTTCCTGGGTGCTGGTCGCAGGGCGCTGCCGAAGAGGAGGCGCTGGCGAACATTCGGGACGCGGGGCGAAGCATCTGGCCAAAACCCCAAGGGCGGTGACGAGGCGCCAAGCGTCGACACGAGTGTCGACCGACCCAGAGGGTGCCCCGAGCACGAGTGCTTGCGCCACAAACCCTTCAGTGCGCGCCGTCCGCGGAAAAGACGGCGAGGGGCGTCTGCAAGAGAATCTTGATATCCAGCCAGAGCGACCAGGAAGTCGCATACCTCAGGTCCATGCGAACCATGTCGTCGAATTTCACCCGGCTTCGGCCGGAGACCTGCCACAAACCGGTGATCCCCGGCTTCGCGGCCAGCAGACGGGCCCGATGCCACACGTGGTAACACTCCGCTTCGTAGGGAACCGGCGGGCGCGGACCGACGAGCGACATGGCCCCCGTCAAGACATTCAGAAACTGCGGCAGCTCATCGAGACTGGTTTTGCGCAGGAAACGCCCGATGGGTGTGACGCGCGGGTCGGCGGTCAGCTTGTAGGTGGGCTGGCCTTCCGACGTCTGGCTGCAACCGTTCCCGTTCGCATCGGCTATAAAGCGCTTTACAAATTCCCGGTGGATGGACGGGTCGTTGTTGACGCACATAGACCGGAACTTCAAGAAGTTGAACTGTTTGCCGTATTGGCCCAGCCTTTGCTGACAGAAGAAGACTGGTCCTTTGGACGCGAGCTTGATGGCAATCGCAATGCAGATGAAGAGGGGCAGGAAGAAGAGCAAGGCCAGCAGGCTGCCAACGATATCCATGAACCTTTTGGCGGCACGGGGCAGCCGCTTGGGCGTCGTCTCGTGCAGCAGATCGTGGTAGAAACTCGATTCGCTGTGGTCCACGGGGCTGCGCTTGTCCCAATTTTCTGGAAACACGTGGAAGGTCAGCCTGATCTCGTTGATCCGGCCGATCGTCAGAGTGCCGGTGAGCGTTTTAGTTACCTTGGAAAGGAGGGCGGCGGCGACCGCCCGTCCGTCCACGTCGACGCCGAGTTCGGTGAAAATCACGCCGATGGTAGCCCCCTCCTTGTACCACCCTTTGGTGTCTGTGTCGCGAGTGGAACGGGACAGCGCGAGCAGCACTTCTTCGAGCGCCTGGTGACCGCCTCCGGGTTTCAAGAGCCTGGTGGATTCCAGGAGCATCAGCACGAAGCTCCTGCCGGACCGTTCGGTCCGTTTGCGCTCGATATACAGCGTGCGGGCGAAAAGCTCCTGGGAGAGGATCCCATAAGACTCCCCTGGGACAGAGGTCCGGCCTGCGCGCGAGTCTCCGTTACGCCGGTGTAACGGTGAGGTGTATCGTAGTGGGCTTGTCACGGGTTTCGCTTGCCTCTCGTTATCGGGTGTTGGTTGATTCCACGGGGTGCGCCAGCTACCGAGAACATGACGATGCCTGTCGCGGCACGACACCCGTGGCGCGGCGGGCGAAGACAGGCGGCGAAACCTGCTGGGGGAATAGCGGCTGCGGTAAAGCCGAAGGCGCGTTAGTTCGCGTCTGAATGGGCTGCGGGGCCGGCTTCTCTTTCTTGATCGACAGCTTTGTCATTTTGTACAGCAGAGCCTTATAGTCGATCTGCAGCAGTATCGACGCCTGCCTGCGGTTCCAGTTTGTGGATTTCAAGGCACTGACGATGGCAGCTCGTTCGGCCTCTCGCTTCGCCATCGCCACCTGCTCGAGCACGGGGGTAGCCGCTGGGGGAGCTTGGACGGTTTCAGCGAGTGTCGAGCCGTTAACCGGCCTCTGCCGCAATTTGTCGCGCAGGTCTTGCTCTACTGAGCTGGCTTCCCGAAAGACGATGAGCTTGCGGATCATGTTCTCGAGCTCGCGGACGTTGCCAGGCCAGTGGTAGTGGAGGAACAATTCTCTGAGCGCCGGCGGGATCTGGACAGGGACCACGCCCGCGGTAGTGTGCTTCGCGAGCAGAAATTCGGCCATTGGAATGATGTCCTCCCTCCGTTCTCGAAGGGGCGGGACGCGGATGCTGATGACGTTAAGCCGGTAATAGAGATCCTCACGGAAGTTACTTTCAGCAATGGCTTTGTCCAGGTTGCTATGGGTGGCGGCGATGACGCGGACGTCCACCTTTATAGTGTCCCTTCCGCCGAGGCGCTGGAATTCCTGGTCTTGTAGTACTTGTAGTAGTTTGGCCTGGAGTTTGAAATCCATGTCGCCTATTTCGTCGAGCAGGATAGTGCCACCGTCGGCGAGGGCGAACATACCAGGCTTCTTCTCGAAGGCTCCAGTGAAGGCGCCCCTCTCATAGCCGAACAACTCACTTTCCACTAATTCGGACGGAAGGGCCGCGCAGTTGATCTTCAAAAGCGACTTTTTCGCACGTGGGGAGCAGGCGTGCAGTTCCCGCGCGAGGACTTCCTTGCCGGTCCCCGTCTCTCCCTGGATCAGAACAGGTGCTTCGGACCAGCCAATCTGGCCGAGCGTCCTCTGCAGTTCCCGCATTTGCGGGGAAGTGCCAAAGAGGATCTGCTTGTTTGCGGGTGCGGCGGTTGGCTCGATCGGGTTGAGCACCACGGGCGGCGTTGCCTCAAGCACCAATTTGAGCGCTTTGCGGAGATCCTCTGGTTTGATTGGCTTGGCGATGAAATCATTCGCCCCGTTTTTCATGGCCTCCACGACGTTCAGCGCCGAAGATGCGCCCGAGATCACGATGACTGGTAGATCTCGATTGAAGCGGCGGATCTCCTTTAGAGCGTCGATCCCACCTCTCCGCGGCATGATTACGTCCAGCACAACCGCGGAAATAGGGGTTTGATTGGCGCGAAGGCTTGCCAGAACCTCTTCCCCGTCCTGTGCGACTTCAACCGAATATCCCTGACACCTGAGGGCCGTCTCAAGGTAACGGCGTACCTCCAGATCGTCTTCTCCCAACAGGATTGTGCGACCGTTCTTTGCGACAGGCATCTAGACTAGCTTCTCCTCAACCCCGGCCGGACAAACTTTTGCAGAGCCCTTCTGCCCAACGCGGGTGCGCGTATCGATCGGTGGAACAAGGGAGGACGAAGGAGAACACGGCGCCGGCAGTCTGGCTCTCGGCCCAAACCCGTCCCCGATGCTGCTGCAGGATCATCCGGCAAATCGCCAAGCCGAGGCCGCCGCCCGACCGGTCCTGCCCACCGGAATACGAGGTATATTCCTCGAAGATCTTGCTCAGGTGCACGGCGGGAATCCCCGGACCGGAGTCGCGGATATCTACCCGGAAGGAGTTGGGAGTTCCGACCTGCTCGGCACGGCGATCCAACGACGCGTCTGGCAACGAAGCATGGCAGGTTCTACGCTCCCAGAAAAACGGGTAGCCCTTGATCTCGATGGTCCCGTTCCGGGGCGTAAACTTGCATGCATTATCCAGCAGATTGACGACGGTCTGCTCCATTTGCGATTTGTCGAAGAGCAGGCCGTCCGGCCCCTGTTCGATTTCTACCCTGACGGAAATCCGCTTGTCTTCGAGGAATAGAGCGACTTCGTGCAGGGCCTGGTCGACACAATCGCGTATGTCGGCCTTCTCGAGGCTCAGCCTTTGGTCCGCGTTTTGGGGGATGCTTAACTGGAACATCGACTCTGTGATGCGAGAAAGCCGTGTGGCGCTATGCTGCATTCTTCCAAGGATCTCCCGCTGATCCGGCGACAAGGAGCCAAGTTCTCCCTCCAACAGTAATCCGCAGTAACCACTGATCGCAGTTAAGGGCGCTCGAAAATCATGGATCGAGCGGGCCAGGAAGTTGGTCCTCTCCTGGTCGTACTCCTGGAGCTTGAGGTTGGCCTGGATCAGGAACTGCAACATTTCATCGCGTTCCACCCGCAGCGTGTCTATACTTCCAGGCGGGTTACCGTTGTCGCGAGTCCGCTTCCGATGGGCGTCGTCGAGAAAGGCGCGCAGTGTGGCCGGCGTGACGGGTTTTAACAGTACGTTGACATCGGATGTGCCAACAAGCTTTTGAAGTGCAGGCAGATGTTTGCGGTGAAGGAGGAACAAGTGCTTTCGCAACTTGGCTGGATCGAGGTCTTGCGGGATGGCCGTTTCCCCGGGAAGGAAATCCCAGAGGCATACGTCATCCGGGGAGGGGAGTTGACCGGGAAACCCGACCTCCAGCTTCGATTCCAGGCCGAACAGTTCGGCCAGAATCTTGCGGCAGAAATCGGCTAGTTTTCCGTCATTCGAGAAAAGAAGGATATTCATGCGCGATTGTACTGTTTAGGCGTAAGGAATGTGCCGGCGACGACAGCGGCGGCCGCGACGAAAGGTGCTGAGGATCAGCACCCGGCGCCGGCTTCAGGATGTCTACGCGGCATAACCTCACTTTGGGAGCCCAACAACCGCGAGAATTGGTATTCGAGGCGGCCCAGGCGATGATCCAAGTCCTGCACGATGGTCAGGAGCCCGCTGTCGGCAGCGACAGGATTGCTGATGATGCGCTGGATGGCCAGACGTGCGAAATCGGAAATGTTGCGCGCGCCATAGTTTGGATAGAGCGTGCGCAGGGCTTCATATTCCTCCGCGGAGAGGCGGAGGCTGATCATTTTCGATCGACGGGTGTGGTCCGACATATTGCCCGGCTCCATGCCGGAGGGTTTCGATTTGTTCGATTGCTCAAGCCAGTGTTTCGGAAACTCGCAGGGGCAGGGGGGGGCCGCGGCTCCGAGCCATTCAGGATGGGGCGCGCCCATTCGCGTGCGATCTCCACGGCGACCGACCGCTGGAGCAGGGGCACCGAGACGACGAGCCTGTATTTCTTCTCCACGTTCAGGGCAATGCCTTCCACGCCGGCGAGAGGACCTCGTTCGATGAAGATCCTGGAACCGACGGTCAAACACGGCCATGGTTGTGCGGGAAGACCCGAGCGAATTATGGCCTGGACTGCGCCTATCTCTTCATCGGAGACCGCAACAGGGGTCTTGCCGGCACCCACGATTGCGATCACACCAGGGGTGGTAAGGATCGGCAACCGGTTATCGGCATCGAAGCGGCAGAACAGATAGCCAGGGAAGAGGGGAAGATCGAGTTCTTTGATGCGGTCGGACCAGCGGCGCCGGGAGCGGTACAGCGGCAGGAACTCCTCGTAACCCTTACCGCGCAAGGTCGCCGAAGCCAGATTCTCAAAATTGGACCGGACCTGGAGGGCGTACCAGGAATGGTTGCTGCGCAAGGGTTCGGCTGACGCTACCGATTCCGATTCAAGCGTTTGCCGATGTATGACTGAGAGCACCAGGATCTCCTTTTCGAAGCGACCGGAGTCGCCACATGTGAACAGGAAGATGAGATCACCTGTGCCCCGTTGGCCGCAGGCTCAGGGTGAATCCCGGTTCCCTTCTCAAGAAGGCGAACCCTCACCCGAGCGCCGCAAGTGCTACTGACGCTGAAACCATGCGCCGCTCAATCCACCCAGGCTGCGCATGCTACCGCCCTTTTAGTCCCACCAGACTTGATTGCTTTTTGAAAACGCCAGAGAACGCGCAGCACCACACCACGCCGCACCGATCCATATCAACTGAAATACAACGTGTGACAAGAGTGTATGCTGTCGCACAACTGGGTGTCAATAACTAAAGTTAACGGCAAGTACTGGAGTACCTACCGCTATTGGACTAAGTGTTTGCAGTGCCTTGTGATACAGCGAATTGCAGGACGATTGAAACGTGGAAGCGATGTAATCAATGTCCTACAACCAGATCGTGAATTCTGTACTCTTGCTGTGGAATACACCTCCAGGCCGTCATCGGAACCGGGTTTCCAAAGGAACATGTTCGCGCAAGCGGTCAACGGATTCAGCAAGTTGGGAGCATGTGGCCAGATTTCTTGCGAATCGTTGCCACACCTCACCTTAAGATAAACAGGTGGGACAATCTTAAGAGCTGCTGGCACCTGAGGGAATTCCTTGGGGCGGGCAGTGGGTGGCCCCTTGCTGCAACTGGCAGCAGGACGTTCCGGAGCATTTTCGAAAGAAGGGAAGGACATGTGGCACAAATCGGTTCCTCAATCGCTGAAACACCGCATCTGGACGAACATAACCGCCCGGCTCGCGGCGGTTCTGGTTCTCGGATGGGGGGGGGCAACAGGTGCACTATTGGCACAGGACGGCAATATCCCGGCCCCGCAACCGACGCAACCGAGGGGTGGATTGCAGGTCCGCACCGTCTCGGCCTACGTTGGTTACGATTCGAAAATCCTGCCGAACGGCGGCGGCTTCCAACCCGGTGCGGTGACCCTCCCTTCCGACGTGAGCGGAGGAGGAAGTGCCGTGTTCGAATGGACGAAATCCAGTGAACGGTCCGCTCTCTCCTTAACCTACACCCCTTCCTACACTGGCCGCGTGCGATATTCCTCGTTGAACGCTTTCAATCACAGGCTCTCCTTAAACGCCACCCGGAAGCTTGCCCCCCAGTGGACCTTCGGCTTCTCGATGGGCGCCGACCTCAGTACCAGGGAGCAGTTCTTGTTTTCTCCCACCACGCTCAGCAATGTGGCATCTGTACCGTCGACATTCGACGACCTCACTGGCGCAATGCTGTCGTCGAAATCCACCAATAACCCTCAGTTGGCAAGCGTCCTCACCAGCGCCCCGCTGATCGAATCGCCAGTGAGTAATCTACTTTATGGACAGAGGATGTTCACGTCTTCGGCGCACACCTCCCTTTCGTACTCGTACTCGCCCCGCTTTTCCGTGACTTTCAGTGGGGGTGGCGGCCGCACACAGCACGTTTCGGATGGTCAGGCAACGACCACTTCCAATACCTATCTGATCGCCAATACGACCTCGGGCACCGCGAGCGTGGCAGTTTCGTATTCTCTTTCGCCGCTTACACAACTCGGCGGCACGGTGACCACCAACCGCGTCTCTTCCTCCATCCAGGACGCCTACACCACCACTTCCCTCGCCACCCTGGGCCGGACTTTGGGGAGGCGCTGGTTTATACAAATCCACGGCGGAGTGGGGGTCAGCAACCTCGTACGCCAGACCTCCTTCGCTCCATCGACAAAGCCGCATCCCGTCGCCGGCGGCAGCCTGGGGTTTAAGGCCTTCTCACACACCCTGCTGGGTTCGTTTGACCGTACCGTGAACGACGCGTATGGTTTAGGCGCATCCACGAATTCTTCTGCGACTGCCAGTTGGCGGTGGGGCCGGCCTGGACGCGCCTGGTGGTTGGAGAGCAGCGTAGGCTGGCAGCGGCTAGAGGGCAATGCCTTCACCAATATCTCGGGATGGCGTACTTCGGCGGGTTTTGGCCGGGCAGTTGGTGCACACCTCGCTTTGCTTACGCAGTATGCCTACCTGCACTACGAACGGAAGCCTGCCTACAACCTTTCGCAAAGTGCGGTCCGGGTCTCGCTGGTATGGACTCTGACCCCCAACCCGTTGCCGTGAGGGCGGATACCTTCAGTCCCCCTAATGCGGAATGACCACCGTATCGCTGGGCAAGAGCAGAATGTTTTGCTCCATTCTCTCGCCCTTGACGACCTCGTCATAGTTGAAGTCCAGGCGGTACTCCTTGCCACTCTCCGTACGCAGAATATAGATTTTCTTGCGCTTGGCATAATCGTTGAGGCCGCCAGCTTCGCTGAGCGCCTGCATCACGGTCATGTTGTATGTGTACGGAAGGGTTCCCTCTTTCCGCACCGCGCCGATCACATAAATCTTCTTGCTGTTGATTGTGGCGATCACCACCGTCACGTTCGGGTCCTGGATGAAACTCCCGAGCCCTTCGGTGATCAGGCTCTCGGCCTGCCTCGGTGTTAGGCCCGCCACCTCGACGTCTTTGATCAGCGGCACGGTGATTCTCCCATCCGGCCGTACTACTACGCTCGGAACGGATAATTCCGCCTCTTTCCAGACGGCGATCTGCAAAGTATCGCCGAAGCCAATCAGGTAATCATCCGATACCCCCCGGCTCGCGGGAGCACCCCCGGGCGCCAACCTCCGGTCCGGACCTTCAGCCGGTGGCGTCGCCTGCGCCACGGGCTGGATTTGACTGGGCGCCGACGGAGGAGCCTGGGGCGAGGCAGCAACGGCTGCCGGAACTGCCGGCCCTGCGGACTTCCCGGTCTTGTTGTAGGTGATCGCCTGGTCGACCTGGGCAGCCGGCCACCCCACCGCCACGGCCTGGCGCTTGATCTTGGCTTCCCCCTCACCCCGCTCTTTGGCTTCGCGAATGTATTGGAGCAGTTCTTTGGGCGGCGGGGCCTGGTCGGTTTGCGCTGCACGGGAAATCATGGCGATTCCCGACATCACAAGTAGAACTGCCGTCGCGGTTTTAAACTGTAATATCACACTAATCACCCGAATTCTCTCCAGGTTGCACGTTCAAGACCAAGCCGCAAACTCCGTTGAGTTTTGCCCTCCGAAACTCCCATACTGCCAGCGCCTTTCCGAAAGCACAAACAATTAGGAACATCTTCTCAATGTTTAGCACACCGCCAGGCCCTCGTTCCCAAAGAGTTGCCTCGAACTCGCCGTGAGCCGGTTAGCCCCTATTGACTGAACTCCGGTCCATACTATCATCGCTCGGCGTTCAAATTGCAATACACCCGGCTTAGCCACGTGGCACAATGGTCTCAAAACGAATGAAACATCATCTATTGAAGAGCTTACTTCCGCTGGGACTCTGTTTTTTGATTTCTTTTGACTGGCTGCTCCCCGCGGCGCTCGCGCAGAGCCTGCCCGCACGGATCAACATCGTCGTCGTGGAGGGGGAGGGCGCCACCAGCAGCGTCCGGCAGCGCGTATCGCACGATCCCGTGGTGCGGATCGAAGATGACGACTACCGCCCTATTACGGGCGCCGTGGTCGTTTTTGCCCTACCGGTCTCGGGCACCAGCGGTGAGTTCTCCAACGGCGCCAAAACCCTTACGCTCGTGACGGACAAGAGTGGTCTGGCCGCGGCGCACGGGCTGAAAACCAACGAAGTCCCCGGCAAGCTTCAAATCTATGTGACGGCATCCTATCACACCTTGCGCTCCAGAACCCTGATCAACCAACTGGTCGAAGCCGCTCCGGGCACGAAGGTCCGGGGACCGGAACTACAGACCTCCAAATCCGGTGGTAAATGGAAATGGGTTCTCCTGGGCGTCGCTGCCGCGGGCGGCGCCGGCGCGGGAGTTTACTACGGAACACACACTGCCAGTAGTTCGCCCGTGTCCATTAGCACGGGCACGGTCGTATTCGGGAGTCCTAGATAAGTCATGCCTCGGTGGTTCATTAGCGTTTCAATCGCAGTCCTGAGTTTGCCGGGTAGACCGGCAAACGCACAATCCGCGAGCGTCCGCGGACCTATTTCCGGCTTTGTCTATAGCCGTGTTTCGCGAACGGTCCGGCCCCTGTTCGGCATTCCCGGCGCGACGCACATCGGCTCCCCCGTACTGGCCGAAGTCGATTCCGCTTCCATCGCACCAGGCGGCGAATGGGCGTTGATCGCCAAGGGCGGCCACTTCTCTTTCATGCGGGGTCTGCCTGACCTGGCCCCGGTGGAATCCTCGCCCGGCGGGCTGATCGATGCGGTTGACCGCGTCCTCTGGAATCGCGATGGATCCTATGCCCTTCTCTACTCTTCCTCTGGGAATCGACTGCAACGAGTCCGGCTTTCCGATACAGGGGCGATCGCCGACCGGCCGGTCGACCTTTCACCTTGGGGTCAGGCAACTGCGCTGGCTATCGACCCGGCCGGCCAGCAAATCGCGTTCGGTGTCGCGGGATTGGGGCTCTACCTTTTTGGGGTGGGTCAATCCCCTGCCCTGCTTTCGTCAATGGCAAGCCCGGCGGCGGCCGCATTTGACGGCACTGGGCAGCGCCTGTACGCAGTCGATCTGGATCGACAGCGGATTGCGGAATTCGACTCCGGATCGAGCGCTTTGGAATTCGCCTCATTGGCACAACCGGACGCGCCGGCCGTGACCCCGGTGGGCCTCGCGGTTTCCGGAGACGGCCGGTACTTGATGCTGACCGACAGCACAGCGCAGGCAGTTCGGGTTTACGAGACCGCTTCCCGGGGCCTGGCTACTACCATTCCGTTGGATTTCGCCCCGTCCCGATTTGAAGCCCTGTCTCCCAGCACTTTTCTCTTGAACGGCGACAACAGCAACGAATGGCTTCTGGTCTTGGACGCCAGACAACTTCCCAGCATTTCCTTCGTGCCCGCCAATCGGGAGGATGCTCAATGACCAGGAGTCTGCCAGCCTTATTTGTGGTTCTCGCAGCATCATTGGTGGTAGGAACCCCTGCTCTTGGCCAATCGGGTCTGCAGGTTTCGGTGGCCGCGAACGGCGCTTCTGCCAATGTCCTTCCGGGGGGATCGGCGGTTTTAGCAGCAAGCGGTATCGGGCAGGCCGTTCTCGCCACCGTCACGGTCCGCTACACAGGCGGCACCTCAGCTAATATTTCAGGCCTCTCCTTCACAGGGACTTCCAGCATCACCTTGGTGGGCACGCCCGCACTCCCCATAGTCCTGGCTCCGAACGGCACCACCTCATTCCAGGTCCAGTATCTGCCTTCGACGGGGAGCAGTGTTACCGGTCAACTTTCCATTGCCTATCAGGACACTGGCCAGTTCTCTATATTCGCATTCACTGTAAACGGAACCTCGCCGGACCTTGCATTCACCTTTTTCGTGCTGCCCAATGGAGCCCTCACCAACCTGAATTCTGGCGACCGAATCACCTTTCCGGCAACCAACCTCGGGTCCTCCGCGACCGCGGTAGTGAACATTTCCAATCGTGGATCCGCTGCCGGCTCATTGCAGTCGGTCAGCGTGACTGGCGCCGATTATCAAGTCACAGGTTCTACGGCGCCTGCCGCCGTGCCGCCCGGGCAGCAAGCATCCTTCAACGTGGTTTACACGCCCCACGCTGCCGTCACCAGTTCGGGATTGCTGACCGTGGGAGTGAATAATGGCAGCGCCGCTTTCTTTCTCTCCGGATTGGGCACCTCCCCCAATTTAGCGGTCTTCTACACGCTTCCCGACAACAATGTCCATCCGTTTCCAGACGGTACCTCGATCAACCTCCCCTCAGTGGATATTAATGGAAGTACAACCGTCACCATCGATATTGTGAACCAGGGTACAGGGGCGGACACAGTCACCGGCGTCTCTTTGACAGGGGCCGGCTTTCAACTCAGCGGATTACCACCCCTGCCCGTGACTATCGGGGCAGGACAGGATTTGCGCTTCAAGATTGTTTTCTCCCCCACCCAGGCCGGCAGCTTCGTTGGAACGTTTACCATCAATTTGAGCGGGCGCTCCATCTCCGGCACGCTCACGGCGTCCACCAACCCACCTAATTTTGCAGTTTCCTACACACTGGCGGATGGCAATGTGCGTCCCCTTTCCGACGGAACCGCCATCAACTTCCCCTCAGTCGATGTAAACGCAACCACTACCGCCACCATTACGATCCTCAACCAGGGTACGGGGGCCAGTACGGTCACCGGCATTTCGGTGGTAGGCACAGGATTCCAAATTTCTGGTTCCCCGATCCTGCCGGCGACCATTGGCGCGGGCCTGAACTTGCGCTTCGGGATTGTTTTCGCTCCCACCCAGGCCGGCAGCTATACCGGAACGTTTCGCATCAATCTGGGCGGGAGTTCGATCTCCGCTACGCTCACGGCGTCCACCA
>OBLT010002304.1_pt1 | contig 11958 bp, 7 predicted proteins | sample 1518721 | NCBI WGS metagenome assembly OBLT01 (sample SAMEA3539307, study PRJEB22396) | soil metagenome | biome: tundra; feature: field; material: soil | place: USA | collected 2010-05 | depth 0.15 m | reverse complement strand
GAGACGGAGCGGAAGCCGATACCGCAGCGCCGGAACGCGTTGGCGATCTCCGGCAACGGGCAGGCACCGCAGTACGCGAGCCATGCCCCGGTATCAAAGCTCGCGTGCTCCATCGACTCGGTGGGCTGCAGGTTGAGCAGCAGCATCGGCGCGCCCGTCCGCTGGGCGACCGGGACGAGCATGGTCGCGGTCATGTACGTCGTGAGGAAGCCGATGATGAGATCGCAGTCGGCGATGCGCAGCTTCTCCGCCGCGGCGGCACCCTGCGGGGCGTCGGAGATGAAGCCGGCGTCGACCACCTCGCAGTCGAGCTGGGCCAGCCGTTCTGACACGCGGCGGGCTGACGCCTGCAGCTGCGGGAGGAGCCCGGGGAACTGCGGCCAGTAGGCGCCGAGCCCCCCGGGCGACGAGTCCGACCCTCGTCTTACGCGGCACGATCCTCGTGATTCCCTGGGCGGCAACGGCGGTGAGCGACTCGGTCATGACGTCCTTCGGTCCCGGTGCATAGATGTTGAAACGTTACAGTTAATGGCTTGGACTGACGGTAAAGTGCCCGGATCGCGCTGTCAAGAGCGATCCGCCGGCGTCTCCTCGGGCGTGGAGCCTTAACCCCGTGGCGGGATCCGGGGGGAGGATGCGGACGTTTCAGCGGTACAGGGAGAGCCGCAACGGTACCGAGGGGAGCCGCCGGACTGCGGGCGGCGCCCTGACGTGGCGGCGGGCGCGCCGCCGCCTGTGCTTCTCTAGTGCTCCGACTGCGCTCCGCCAGGACGGACCGCGAACTTGCCTGTGCGCATACGCCTGACCTGGGTCATAAAACGTATCAATCAAATTAACCGGGTCAAGTTCACCCTGTTCGTGCTGTCCGGCGTGATGTGCGCTTTCGCCGGGATCTTGTTCACGCTGAAGAACGCCTCGGTCAGCTACGACGCCGGTACCGGCCTCGAGCTCAACGTCGTGGCGATCGTCCTGTTCGGCGGTGTCTCGATCTTCGGCGGCCGCGGCACCGTGATCGGTGTCGTCCTGTCGGTCGTCATCTTCGGCACCCTGCAGCAGGTGCTGACCCAGATGCAGGTACAGCCCGAGGTGCAGAACATCATCATCCCTCGGCCCCGGTATCGAGCACCCGGCGCATCTTGTCGGCCAGTATCGCGGTGGATGTGTCGGCGTTCTTCAGCGCGAACGTGCCGCCGAAGCCGCAGCAGGAGTCCGCGCCCGGCAGCTCGACCAGCCGCAGGCCCTGGACCCGGCGGAGCAGCCGGACCGGCCGGTCGCCGACCCGCAGCAGCCGGAGCGAGTGGCAGGTGGGGTGGTAGGTGACGCGGTGCGGGTAGTAGGCGCCGACATCCTCTACCCCGAGCACGTCAACCAGCAGCTGGGATAGCTCGAAGGTGCGGGCCGCGACGGCCTCGGCGCGCTGGGCGAGCCGCTCCTCGCCGTAGCGCCGCGCGACCATCGCGTGCTGGTGCCGGATCGAGCCGACGCACGAGCCGAACGGGGCGACGATCACCTCCGAGCTCTCGAAGGTGCCGACATGATGGCGGACGAGCGGCAGCGCGTCGCGCAGATAGCCGGTGTTGATGTGCATCTGCCCGCAGCAGGTCTGCCCCGGCGGGAACGTGACCTGGTGGCCGAGCCGCTCGAGCAGGGTGACCGTCGCCTTGCCGACGCTCGGGTACAGGGTGTCAGCCAGGCAGGTGATGAACAGGGCGATCCGCATGCCGGTCACCCCCGGTCGGTCGGGGCTGGCGCCGCGGCGGGGCTCCGTCTGCGCCGCCCGCGGGGGCCGTCCTGGCTGGACCGGCGGACCTCGAGCTCCGGCTGGAAGATGACCTGCCGGTGCTGATGGTCGTCCTGGCCCACGGCCTCTTCCAGCAGCAGCTGGGCTGCGGTGCGGCCGATCAGCTGCCGGGGCTGGCGGACCGACGACAGCGGCACGGCGGCGGCCGCGGCGAAGTCGATGTCGTCGTAGCCGACAATGGCGATGTCGGCCGGCACCTTGATCTTGCGCTCGGTCATCTCCTGCAGCAGGCCGAGCGCGACCAGGTCGTTGGCGCAGAAGACCGCAGTCGGCCGGTCCGGCGGGGCGGTGACGGCGATTGCGGTGCCAGCTGCCTTGCCTGCGGTGACGTTGAGCGCCGGGGTGTCGAAGAGCATCAGCTCCGCCGGGCTCGCGCCTGCCCGGGCCAGGGCCCGCAAGGCGCCCTCACGGCGGTCGGCGACCTGGCGGAGGTTGGCCGGGCCGCCGACGAAGGCGATCCGCTCATGGCCGGCTTCGAGCAGGTGAGTCACGGCAATATCGCCGCCGAGTACGTCGTCGACCGCGACCGAGCACTGGCCGCCCGCCGGGGACCGGCTATCCACCAGGATCACCGGCGTGCCTCGTGCCTGCAGCTGAGCTAGCCGCTGCCGGTCCTCACCGACCGGGGTGATCAGGATTCCCTGGACGCGGTGCTCCTCGAGCAGGTCCAGGTAGCCGTTCTCCCTCGGCAGCTGGTCATCAGAGTTGCACAACATGACGGCCAGGCTGGACTTGCTCGCCTCGTCCTCCACGCCGCGGGCCACGTCGGTGAAGAACGGGTTCGCCACGTCCAGCACGATCAGGCCGATCATCCGGCTGCGCCCAGCCCGCAACTGCCGGGCCGACTCGTTCCGGACAAACCCCAGCGCCTTGATCGACTCGTGCACGCGGTCACGGGTCGAGGCCGCCACGATGTCGGGCCGGTTCAGTACATTAGACACGGTCCCCACCGACACGCCCGCGTGCGCGGCCACTTCCCTGATGCTGATGGGAGCGTTCACCCGCCCATCCTCCCAGGTCCCTACGGCCAGTGTCGTAGCGCTTCTTGGAACGTGTCAGGTGTTACCACCCCAGCCTACGGGCTTCCGGCGCCGCTGGCGGAACTCGTGCCACCATCTCGGCTTCAGGAGGCCGCCACATCTAGGACTCAACGCGGGTCTCATCGGCGCTCACAGGGATCGCCCGAGGCGCGCCGAACACTCACCCGCCGTAGCAGGACGTGACGGGTAAGCAGAGCTCTCAATGCTATTTCGACAGCCTCGGCGTCGCGCCAGGTCATGTAAGCGGCCGAAAACACCGCCGAAATCAGCTCATATGCGGGGGCAAGGGATGGGTGTTCGATGAACGAATCGAACGGTAGCTGCCTGCCTGCCTGCCTGCCTGCTCCGCGGCGGCATCTGACCATACATTCGTAACAGAAAAGTAACAATCATTGACGTCCGTGGCCGGGACAGGTAACGTTTGCGGCAATCTGAAACGTATCAATCCGGAAGGGATGTCATGAGACGTTACGTCGCGGCAGCCGCGGCTTCAGCCGCGGCGTGCCTCATGTTGGGAGCCTGCAGCACCGCAGGCTCAGGCTCAGGCTCAGGCTCAGGCTCAGGCTCTAGCTCCAGCGGAACTCTGACCGTCTGGACGAACAGCGCGGACCAGCCGGCGATTACCGCCGCCTATACCCGGTTCGAGAAGTTGAAAGGGATCAAGTTCAACATCGTGTCGATCCCGGCCAGCTCGTTCGAGAACACCGTCGCGACGAAGTGGTCCGCCGGCGACAAGCCGGACATCCTGGAATATCAGGCGACCTCGCTGTTCTGGGCGCTGGACCCGGCGAAGAACCTGATGGACTTGTCCAGCCAGCCATTCGTCAAGGAATCTGGTGATCTGTACAAGGTCGTAGGATCGCAGAACGGGAAGGTCTACGCCGCGATCACCGAAGGGCCGGAAGAGTTCGGCCTGTTCTACAACAAGAAGGTCCTCGCTGACGCTGGCCTGCAGCCCCCGCAGACCTTTGCTGACATCGAGCATATCTGCTCGGTGCTGAAGGCCAAGGACCCGTCGGTGGCGCCGATAGCCGAAAGCGGCGGTTCTCAATGGCCGCTGCAGGTCCTGCCCCTGATGTACATGGGGCAGTACGAGAAGACCCAGGGCTACACCGAGCAGCTTCTGACGAAGAAGACGACGATGGCCAGTCCGTCCGGGCCTTTCGCCGCCTCGCTGACAGCGTACAAGCAGTTGCAGACCAACGGATGCTTCAACAAGGACGCGACGACCGCGACGTATCAAGACAATGAGAAGGCTGTGCTCGCCGGCACCGCGGCCATGACCGACCTGAACTCCGGGGTGATCACCGATTTCGTCCAGGACGCGGGGAGTGCCGCGAAGGCCGACGCCACGGTTGGGTTCGCGACTCCGTCGGCTACCGAGGCAGTAGCATCCGGGGCGCCCAATCCGTCTGGCACCTGGTTCGTTCCCCTTACCGGCAACTCCGCCAACGAGAAGATCGCCCTGGAGTTCGTCAACTACGTGACGGGTGCCGGATATCAGACATACCTCAACCAGTCCAAGGACTTCCCCATCATCAGCGGGGGACAGCAGGATCCCGGCGCCTCGCAGCTGCAGCAGGCAGCAGCAGCAGCTTATAAGAATGGCTTCGTCCTAGCCTTCAACAGCAACCTGCCAGGGTTCGGTGCCGATTTCCCGGTCACCATGTCCCAGCTCCTGAGCGGCCAGATCACGCCCTCCGCAGCGGCGAGTCAGTCTCAGACCCAGCTAGTTCAGGGCGCTACAGCTGCCGGGACGCCTGGCTTCTGACCGGCCAATCACAGGGTGCCTGGCTTCGCCTGATTCGGAACGGAGGACCGTAATGCTCAACCAACAGCCCGGCACCCGTGGCGATGCTGGCGAGCAGGGCGGCGAAGCTCGCCGCCCTGTACCGCCCCCCGGCCGGAGGGCCGCGGCATTCATGCTCTGGCGGCCGCACGCGCGGCGATGGTGGCCGTTCGCTCTGCCGGCGATGATCCTCGTCGCTGTCTTCTTCCTCCTGCCGTTCGTACTCAACGTGCGCTTCGCCTTTACCAGCTGGACAGGCTTCAACGCGAACATCACCTGGAACGGCTTGCAGAACTTCCGCGAGCTAATGCAAGAGGACATCCTCCTGCCCGCGATCAGGGTCACCCTGCTGTACGCGGTCGTCGGCATGATCGTCCAGAACGCCTTCAGCCTGAGCATGGCCTTGCTGCTGCAGACGACAAACAAGGCGAACTCGGTCTTTCGCGCGGTGTTCTTCTTGCCCGTCTTGATCGCACCTGTGGCAGCCGGCTTTATCTGGGCCGGCATCCTGGCACCCAAGGGTCCGCTCAACAGCGCGATCAGCCTCGTGGTGCCTGGATTTAACTACGCCTGGCTCGGGCACGCCAACTCAGCTCTGGTAGCGGTCGCGTCAATCGACGCGTGGAAATGGAGCGGGCTGATCACCTTGGTGTACATTGCAGGGCTGAACTCGATCCCTCATTCACTCATGGAGGCGGCGATGCTTGACGGGGCCAACGCATGGCAGCGGTTCTGGCGGGTCAGATTCAGGCTCCTGGCACCGGCCTTCACGTTCAGTATTGTCGTCACCCTGCTTGGTGCCATCAGCGCATTCGATATCGTGCAGGCCACGACCCTGGGCGGCCCCGGTAAGGCCACGACCGTACTCAACGTGGCCATGTACGGCCAGTACGGAAGCGGTTTCTTCGGAACGGCCAGCGCGCTGAGCCTGACGGTGACGGTCCTCGTCGTCGTGATCGCGGTTCCGCTGATCAGCTTCCTTCGCCGCCGGGAGGTCACCGCATGATCGCCGACGTAGCAAAACCCAGTCGCCGGGCTGTTCCCGTCAAGATCGTCGTGCTCGTCCTCGTGGCGATCCCGTGGATCGGCATCCCCCTGTGGGCGCTGATCGTGAACTCCCTCAAGCCTCTTTCCGAGGCCACCTCGCTCAGCCTCAGCCTGCCGCAGCACTGGGCCGCGGCCAGCAACTACCACACGGTCCTCACCCAGTGGGGCCTGTCCGGTGCCCTGACGAACAGCCTGGTCGTGGTGATCCCGACGCTTCTCGTCGTGCTGTTCTTCGGGTCTATGGCGGCCTGGGCCTTCGCTCGCTCACGGTCAATCAGCATGAAGGTTGCCTACAACCTGGCTGTCTTGTCTATTCTGCTCCCTCCCGCCGTGCTGCCCACCATCTATATCCTCCAAAAGCTCCACCTGGACGGATCGCTCGCGGGCTACTTCCTGGTCATGTCAGGCACGCGGCTCGGCGTCGTGATTTTCCTGGCCACCGGATTCATCCGGGCGCTTCCCACCGACCTCGAGGAAGCTGCCTCGCTCGACGGGGCGAGCAGATTCCAGATTTACCGGCGGATCATCATGCCGCTGCTCCTCCCCGTCCTCCTGGTGGGCTCGGTCATCTTGATCATCACGGTCTGGAACGAGTTCTTCTTGGCGATCTTCCTGCTGCAGGGGAATACCGCCACGCTCCCGTTGGCCTTGTTCCAGCACGCGTCCGGGTCCAGCACAGTCGCGGGAGCCTACGAGTGGAACCTGGTCTTCGCCGATGTTGTCCTGACCAGCCTGCCGATCATGGTGGTGTACATATTCGCGCAGCGTCGGATTGTGTCTGGCCTGACTGAAGGCGGGCTGAAAGGCTGAATGAGCGAAATAAGCACGTGCTACAGGGCGGCAAGGTATGCGGATTTCCTCGGCCTCCCGGTCACTGAGGGCGCACTGTGAGCGATGAGGTATCGGTCGGCGATGTGCGGTTCGAGCACCACCGCGAAGGCTTCGGCATCGGCGAAGCGCGCCCCAGGATCAGCTGGAAGGTCAGCGCGGACCAGAGCGGCTGGCTGCAGCGTGCCTATGAGCTCCGGCTCGTCGATCCGGAAAACGGCTCAGCCTGGTCGAGCGGCCGGATTGAGTCCGAGCATGCCGTCCTCGTGCCGTGGCCGGCGCCACCGCTAGCGTCCCGGCAGAAGCGGGCGGTCAGCGTCCGGGTCTGGGGTATGCGAGCTGGCGCCCCGTCTGAGTGGAGCGACCCCGCTCTAGTGGAGGCGGCGCTGCTGGAAAGATCGGACTGGACCGCAGAGTTCATCACGCCGGACCGGGATGAGGACAGGTCGGCCGACCGGCCGCCATGGCTGTTCCGGCGGGACTTCCACCTCGCCCAGGACATCGAGTCGGCGCGCCTGTACATCACCGCACACGGAGTGTACGAAGCTGAGATCAACGGCGCGCGGGTCGGCGACCACGTGCTGGCACCGGGCTGGACCAGCTACCGGCACCGCCTTCGCTACCAGGCATTTGACGTCACCTCTCTGCTGCATGCCGGCGCGAACTGCATCGGCGCGATCGTGGGCGACGGCTGGTTCCGCGGTCAGCTTGGCTACCGCAACATCCGGAACGTCTACGGCGACCGTCTGGCCCTGCTCGCCCAGCTCGAGATCCGCTACGCCGACGGCGGGACGCAGCGCGTCGTGACCGATGATCTGTGGCGGGCAGAGCATGGCCCGATCCGCTCCTCGGGTATCTACGCGGGTGAGGCCTACGACGCGCGCAAGGAGCGTCCCGGGTGGTCCAGCCCAGGCCACGCCGACGGCGACTGGGCCGGCGTGCTGACCCTGGCCCGCGACGCGCACCAGCTGGTCGCCCCAGCCGGGCCGCCGGTCAGGCACATCAACAACGTCGCCCCGGTGAAAATCCACCGGTCCCCGTCGGGGAAAACCATCGTCGACTTCGGGCAGAACCTCGTCGGTCGGCTCCGGATCACGCTAAACGGCGCGGTCGGGACAACGGTGACCCTGCGCCACGCCGAGGTGCTCCAGGATGGCGAGGTCTACACCCGTCCACTGCGCGCCGCGGCCGCCACCGACCGTTACACGCTGCGAGGCGGGGGCCGCGAGGAGTGGGAACCACGGTTCACCTATCACGGCTTCCGGTACGTGGAGGTGGACGGCTGGCCCGGCCAGCTATCCGCGGAAAACCTGGTGGCCAGAGTCTGTCATACGGACATGGAGCGCACCGGCTGGTTCAGCTGCTCTGATCCCGACCTCAGCCAGCTGCACGAGAACGTGGTCTGGAGCATGCGGGGGAACTTCTTCGACATCCCCACCGACTGCCCGCAACGCGACGAACGGCTGGGCTGGACCGGGGACCTGCAGGTCTTCGCCCCGACAGCCTCATACCTCTACGACTGCGCCGGCATGCTCACGAGCTGGCTTGCCGACCTGGCAGTGGAGCAGCTGGCTGACGGTGTCCCGCCCTTTTACGTGCCATATGTGGGCCTGAACGAGGCCCGGCCGGTTGCGGCCTGGGGCGATGCCGCCGTGATCGTGCCGTGGGTGCTGTTTCAGCGGTTCGCCGACCGCGGCTTGCTGGCCGCCCAGTACCCGAGCATGAAGGCATGGGTCGACACCGTCGCCGGCATAGCCGGCGACGGCTGCCTGTGGCAGGGCGAGGCTCTGCAACTCGGCGACTGGCTCGATCCCAGCGCACCCGGGGACGGCCCGTGGGCGGCGGCGACGGACCCGTATCTGGTCGCGAACGCTTACTTCGCGCACTCAGCTTCGCTGCTCGCATCAGCGGCCGAGATACTGGGCCATGACCAGGATGCGGAGAAGTACGGCCGCCTGGCCGCCTGGCTGCGGCGGGCATGGAACACCGCATACGCCACTGAAGACGGGCTGCTCGCCAGTGACACCCAGACGGCCTACGCTCTCGCACTCCAGTTCGGACTTCTCGCCGGCGCAGGCCAGCTGGATGCAGCGCGCCAGCGGCTGCGCGAACTGGTCGCTAAATCCGGCTTCCGGATCGCTACCGGGTTCGTCGGCACACCCATAATCTGCGACGCGCTGACCGCCGCAGACGCTGTCGATACCGCGTACCGCCTGCTCTTCCAGCGCGAGCCGCCGTCATGGCTTTACCCGGTGACGCAGGGTGCGACGACTGTCTGGGAACGCTGGGACAGCCTGATGCCCGATGGCCGGGTCAACCCGGCCGAGATGACATCGTTCAACCACTATGCGCTGGGAGCGGTGGCCGACTGGCTGCACCGGACCGTCGCAGGCCTCGCCCCGGCCGCACCGGGATACCGCCGGATAAGCATCAGCCCGCGCCCCGGCGGCGGCCTCACTTACGCATCCGCGCGACACGAGACACCCTACGGGACAGCCGAAGTCCGCTGGGTCCGCAACGGCGGGCGGCTAGACCTCGACATCCTTGTCCCGGCCGGCACCACGGCCGAGGTCAGGCTGCCGGGCGATCCCGCTGACCTGATCGAAGTCGGATCAGGCAAGCACAGGTTCAGCTGCGCGTACCCGGCTCCCGCCGAGGACGGCCAGAACACGCTGACCACACAAAGGGACAGGTAAGCGATGACCCAGGAACCGATCAAGGCCATTCTCCGCAGCCAGCGCATCGAGACACCCTCGTGGGCATTCGGTAACTCCGGAACCCGCTTCAAGGTATTCCCGCAGCAAGGGATCCCGCGTAACCCATTGGAGAAAATCGACGACGCGGCCACGGTGCACCGGTTCACCGGCGTGGCGCCGACCGTAGCGCTGCATATCCCGTGGGACGCGGTGGACGACTACGCCGAGCTAGCCAAGTACGCCCGCCAGCAGGGCATCACCCTCGGAACGATCAACGCCAACCTCTTCCAGGACAACGACTACATGCTCGGCAGCGTCACCAATCCCGAGCCGCGGGTCAGGCGTAAGGCGATTGACCACCTGCTGTACTGCATCGATGTCATGGGCCAGACGGGATCCCGGGACCTGAAGCTATGGTTCGCCGATGGCACCAACTACCCCGGTCAGGACAGCTTCCGCGCACGCCAGGACCGGCTTGCTGACGCCCTGGACGAGGTCTACGGCCACCTGGCCCCGCCGCAGCGGATGCTGCTGGAGTACAAGCTGTTCGAGCCGGCGTTCTACAGCTCCGATATCCCTGACTGGGGGACCTCCTACGCGCACTGCGTCGAGCTCGGCGACCGCGCGCAGGTCTGCATTGACACCGGACATCACGCACCCGGCACCAACATCGAGTTCATCGTCGCGTTCCTGCTGCGAGCGGGCCGGCTCGGCGCCTTCGACTTTAATTCCCGGTTCTACGCCGACGACGACCTCATGGCCGGGGCCGCGGATCCGTACCAGCTTTTCCGGATCATGCACGAGATCGTCCGGGCCGAGGCGCTTTCCGCTGACGCGGGCATTACTTTCATGCTCGACCAGTGTCACAACATCGAGCCGAAAATCCCCGCGGTCATCCGCTCGGTGATGAACGTCCAGGAGGCGACTGCGAAGGCCCTGCTCGTTGACGGCAAGGCATTGGCAGCCGCCCAGCAGGCCGGCGACGTCCTCGCGGCCAACGCCGTCCTGATGGACGCCTACAACACCGACGTGCGCCCGCTCCTTGCCGAAGTCCGGCAGGAGGAGGGTCTCGAGCCCGATCCGGGCGCCGCCTACCAGCGCTCCGGCTATGCCGAGCGCATCCGGGCCGAGCGCGCCGACGGTCAGCAGGCCGGGTGGGGTGCCTGAACACCAGACATCACGTCCCTCACTTTTCCACCGAAAGGCATGTCATGGCACAGGCGCCCCCTGAGGTAGCCGCCCTGCTCGCCAGAAGCAACCGGCTCGGCGCGGATCCCCGCAACACGAATTATGCCGGCGGCAACACCTCGGCAAAGGGAACCGTCACCGACCCGGTGACGGGCCAGCCCACCGAGCTCGTTTGGGTGAAAGGATCCGGCGGCGACCTCGGAACGCTGACCGAGACAGGTCTTTCGGTGCTGCGGCTTGACCGGCTGCGCGCGCTCGCTGACGCCTACCCCGGAGTGGACCGCGAGGACGAGATGGTCCCCGCCTTCGACTACTGCCTGCATGGCCGCGGCGGGGCGGCGCCGTCGATCGACACCGCCATGCACGGGCTCGTCGATGCGCCCCACGTGGACCATCTGCACCCCGACTCCGGGATAGCAATCGCCACTGCCGCCGACGGCGAGGCCCTCACCAAGGCCATCTTCGGCGACCGGGCTATATGGGTGCCCTGGCGCAGGCCCGGTTTCCAGCTCGGCCTCGACATCGCCAGGATTAAACGATCCAATCCCCAGGCAATCGGGGTGATCCTCGGCGGCCACGGCATCACGGCCTGGGGAAGCACCAGCGACGAGTGCGAGGCTAACTCCCTCGAGCTGATCCGTACCGCCCAGCGCTATATCGATCAGCACGGGCGACTCGAGCCGTTCGGCCCGGTGCTGGACGGGTTCGAACCGCTGCCGCAGGATGAACGCCGGATCCGGGCCGCCGCGCTGGCCCCGGTGATCCGCGGTCTGGTCTCGACCGACCGGCCGCAGGTCGGCCACTACACCGACACCGATGTGGTCCTCGACTTCATTTCCCGGGCGGAGCACCCGCGGCTGGCCGCGCTCGGCACGTCGTGCCCCGACCACTTCCTGCGCACCAAGGTGCGCCCGATGGTCCTGGACCTGCGGCCCGACGCCCCGCTCGAGGACGTGCTGACCCGCCTCCGCGAGCTGCACGCGGCCTACCGCGCGGACTACGCCGCCTACTACCAGCGGTATGCGGGCCCGGACTCACCTGCGATGCGCGGCGCGGACCCGGCCATCGTGCTGGTGCCCGGCATCGGGATGTTCAGCTACGGCGCCAGCAAGCAGGCCGCCCGGGTGGCCGGCGAGTTCTACGTCAATGCGATCAACGTGATGCGCGGCGCCGAGGCCCTGTCCACGTACGCGCCGATCGACGAGGCCGAGAAGTTCCGGATCGAGTACTGGGCCCTGGAGGAAGCCAAGCTCGCCCGGATGCCCAAGCCCAAGCCGCTCGCCACCCGGATCGCGCTCGTCACCGGGGCGGGGTCCGGCATCGGCCGGGCCATCGCGCTGCGGCTCGCCGCCGAGGGCGCGTGCGTCGTGGTGGCCGACCGCGACGCGGAAAGCGCCGCCGCCTTGGCGGCCGAGATCGGCCCCGAGACCGCCATCGCTTTCACCGCTGACGTCACCGACGAGGAGCAGGTCGCGGCGGCCGTCGCGGCCGCGGCCCTGGCCTTCGGCGGCGTGGACCTGGTGGTGAACAACGCCGGCCTTTCTGTGTCCAAGCCGCTGCTCGAAACCA
>OBLT010002303.1_pt1 | contig 11958 bp, 7 predicted proteins | sample 1518721 | NCBI WGS metagenome assembly OBLT01 (sample SAMEA3539307, study PRJEB22396) | soil metagenome | biome: tundra; feature: field; material: soil | place: USA | collected 2010-05 | depth 0.15 m | reverse complement strand
ACGAGATTACAAGGTGACTGGAGTTCAGACGTGTGCTCTTCCGATCTAGTAGATCCGCGTGAGATCGTCGGGCGGGGCGCGAATGTGGGGCGCCGCACTCGCTGATGCCTCCAACGATAACGCTAATTTCCCCGAATCTAGTGTCCGTTAGGATACAGTCGTCAATCGACTGAGTGAGCGTAAGGGTCTGCCATCCGCTACCCTATGAGGTTGTCCCAGAGGCGAATCATGTCCCTTCCGCTACGGGCTTTGTTTATCGGTGCGAGCGGCGCCGACGCCGTTGCGGCTGAACTGAAACGCGGCGGATACGAGCCCGTGTTGGAACACGTCGGCACCGAGGCCCAACTTCACGCAGCGCTCTCCGGCAATTGGGACATCGCGATTTGCGATTTCGCCATGGCGGGATTGAGCGCGATCGAGGCGCTACGCGCCATTCAGGCGAAGGGCGTCGATCTGCCGTTGATCGTGGTGTCGGGAAAGATCGGCGATGCGGACATCCTCTCGGTGCTGAAGGCGGGAGCAGCCGATCATCTGACCCGCAGCAACCTGATGCGATTGAACGCCGCGGTGGAGCGCGAGATTCACGCGGTCAAAATGCGCCGCGATCGGATCCGGCTGGAGGAGCAGTTCCGGCAGGCGCAGAAAATGGAAGCGGTGGGGCGCCTGGCCGGCGGGGTGGCACACGATTTCAACAACCTGCTCACCGTGATCACCGGCTACAGCGACATGCTGCTCGCCAGCAAGGACCTGAAGCCGGCGCATCGGACCGCGCTCGAAGAGATTCGCCGTTCGGCCGAACGGGGCGGCGCGCTCACCCATCAGTTGCTGGCGTTCAGCCGGCGCCAACCCCTGGAAGCGCGCATGGTGCGCATCAACGATCTGGTATTGCAGCTCGAGAAGCTGTTGCGCCGTCTGATTGGCGAAGACATCGATCTGGTGACCATTCCGGCGGCGTCCGAGGATGCCGTGGAGGCCGATCCGGGAAGGCTGGAGCAGGTCATCATGAATTTGGCCGTGAACGCCCGCGACGCCATGCCCCTCGGCGGCAAACTCACCATCGAAACGGGGACCGTTCACCTGGATGAGAGTTTTTCGGCCAAGCGGCTGGGGGTGCGGCCGGGCCAGCATGTAACCATCTCCATAACCGATAGCGGCATCGGCATGGATGAGGAGACCCAGAGCCATTTGTTCGAGCCCTTTTTCACGACCAAGAAGCCCGGCCGGGGCACGGGTCTGGGGTTGGCAACGGCTTATGGGATTATTCGCCAGAGCGGTGGCGCCATCGGAATGTTCAGCGAGCCTGGGAAGGGCACCACGGCGCGGATCTATCTGCCCCTCGCGCAAGTCCAGACGCCAGCGGTGGCGGAGAAAGCCGCCGGTCACGGGCCGCTGACCGGCGCCGAAACCATTCTGGTGGTGGAGGACGAAGCGGGGGTGCGGAAGTTGGTGCTGGATGTGCTGAACGGCCGAGGCTACACGGTGCTGGAGGCCACCCGCGGCGAGGAGGCCGTCCGGATCGCCAAACGATACAAGGGCGAAATCCACCTCGCCCTGGTAGATGTGGTGATGCCCGAGATGAGCGGGCCGGACCTCATCCGGGAGATTGCGCCCCGCCGGCCGAAAATGCGCGTGCTTTTCATTTCGGGGTATACCGAAGAGGCCATCGTACACCACGGCATCCCGGAATCGGGCATCGCGTTCTTGCAGAAGCCGTTCCTTCCCGACGCACTGGCGCTCAAGGTGCGTGAGGTTCTGGACGCAAAGAGCAACTCCGCGAACGATCATTCGTGAAGCGACAGGATCGGTCTTGCAGATGGGAAGCTCCAGGATCCGGTTTGCAGGCGCCGGACGCCACGTGTTTCGGCGTCCGGGCTGTGATGCTACAAACTGTACCGGCCCGCCGCCAACACGTGACGGGCGATTTGGCGGCCGAGCGAGATCGTGTCGGCCGGCTCGTGCTTGGACAGGCGGCGCAGGATGGCCATCTGGGTCCTCAGCATGTCCCCTTCGGCCACCGTGGCGATGATCTTGCGCGCCGACCACTCGAGGCTATCGAACGCCTTGGCGGCGTAGAATCGGGTCATCGCAATCGCCTGGCGTGCGCCGGATTCTCCGCGATTGGCGATCAACTTTTCGGCTCGCAGGATCGACGATTCCAGGGCGTAGACTTCCATGATGCAATCCGCCAGCGCGCCCATGACTTCCTGCTGGTCGGCGAGGCCCTGCATATACTTCTGCGAGGCCGCCCCGGCCGCGAATAGAGCCAACTTCTTCCCGTTGGCCAGCAGTTTGCGCTCGGCGGCCAGCGGACCTTCGTGGTCTTCGCCGGCGCCAGGGCCAGACATGACCTCGTCCATCAGCTTCTTGATCGCCGGCAGCAGCGGCAGTTGTCCCGCCATGGCCCGCTTCATGAGCCACCCGGTGATGATCAGGCGGTTGATTTCATTAGTTCCCTCGAAGATGCGGTTGATGCGCGAATCGCGGTACGCGCGTTCCGCCGGGTACTCCTCCACATAGCCGTATCCGGCAAAGATCTGCAGCGTGTGATCCACCACCATGTCCAGCATTTCGGATCCCCAGACCTTGAGGATGGAGCACTCCACGGCATACTCCTCGATGCGCTTCTGGATGTCCCGCGAGGCCCCTTCCGCGCCGGCGTCAATGCCGGCCAGGGCGGCGTCGATCATCCCAATGGTGCGATATACCAGCGACTCGCCCACGTAGATGCCCGCGGCACACTCGGCGAGCTTCTCCTGGATCAGACCGAACTCGGAAATGGACTTGCCAAATGCCTTACGCTCTTTGGCGTAACCGATGGCGTCGCGCAGCGAATTGCGGGCGCCTCCCACACACGCGGCCCCCAGCTTGAAACGGCCGATGTTCAGGATGTTGAACGCGATGTGGTGGCCCTTGCCGACCTCCCCCAGCAGGTTCTCCACGGGCACCTGGCAATCCGAGAGGATCAACGGGCAGGTGGACGATCCCCTGATCCCGAGTTTGTGCTCCTCGGCGCCGACGGAGAAGCCGGGCGTGTTGCGCTCGATGAGGAAGGCCGAGAACTTCTCGCCATCCACCTTGCAGAAGACCGTGAACAGGTCGGCGAAACCGCTGTTGGAGATCCACATCTTCTCGCCGTTCAGGATGTAGTGCCGGCCGTCCGGGGAGAGCACCGCCCGGGTGCGGCAGTGCATGGCGTCCGACGCCGACGACGACTCGGACAAGGCATAAGCGCCAATCCACTCCCCGACGGCCAGTTTCGGAAGGTATTTCCGCTTCTGGGCTTCGGTACCATACCACACAATCGGCAGAGTGCCGATCCCCACGTGAGCGCTGAACGCCACGGAGAAACTCGCAAGTTGGGTGATGGATTCCGCAACCAGGGCGGAAGTCACCTTGTCCATCTCCAGTCCGCCGTAAGCCTCGGGAACATCCACGCCCATCAGTCCCAAGTCGCCTGCCTTGCGGAGCAGACTCCTGGTGATCGCGAAGTTCTTAGCCTCGATCTCGTGGGCGACCGGCATGACCTCGTTGGTCGTGAACTCGATCGCGGTTTTCGCAATCTGCCGGTGTTCTTCGGAGAGGTCCTCCGGTGTGAATATGTCGTGCGGCTCGCGCTCTTCGGTCAGAAAGCTGCCGCCCTTAACCCGTTTCGCCATCACCTGTGTTTCCATCGTCGCCATTGGTATACCCTCTTCTAATAGTTGCGGTCACACCGGGCATCCCGGCCCGTGCGTCTTAATTCCAGTTCTCGAAAATGCCCGCGGCGCCCATGCCGCCGCCCACACACATCGTTACGATCCCGTATTTCGCATTGCGGCGCTTCATCTCCTGTAGCAGGCTCGCGGTCAGCTTGGCGCCGGTGCAGCCCAGCGGATGCCCCAGCGCAATGGCGCCGCCATTCACGTTCACCTTGGCCATGTCGATGCCCAGTGTCTTGATGACCGCCAGCGATTGCGCCGCAAAGGCCTCGTTCAACTCGATCAGGTCAATCTGGTCCAACGTCAGCCCCGCCAATTTGAGCGCTTTGGGGATCGCGTACACCGGCCCGATGCCCATCTCTTCCGGCAGGCACCCGGCATACGCAAAGGCCACCAGCCGCGCCATCGGCGGGATGCCCAAGGCTTGCGCGCGCTCCAGGGACATCACCACAGCCGCAGCCGCGCCGTCGGAGGTCTGTGAGGAATTGCCGGCCGTCACCGTGCCCTTGGCATGGAATGCCGGTTTGAGTTTGGCCAAAGCATCGAGCGAAGTATCGGCGCGCGGGCCTTCGTCTACCTTGAACTCCAGTTCGGTATTCCTGACCTTGGACTTCGCATCCGGCCGGGCGAAGGTAACCGGAACCGGCACAATCTCCCATTCGAATTTTCCAGCCGCTTGCGCTGCCAGGGCCTTGTGGTGGCTGGCCAGGGCGAACCGGTCGGCCTCTTCGCGGCTGATGCCGTAATGATGGGCCACGCGCTCGGCGGTCAGGCCCATCGAGAGATAGGAGTCCGGGTAATGCTCCATGAGCCAGGGGTTGATGGATATCTTGTGGCCGCCCATGGGCACAAACGACATGGACTCGGTCCCTCCCGCCACTACTACGTCCGCGCCGCCTCCGCGGATTCGTTCGGACGCCAGGGCGATAGCCTGCAACCCGGACGCGCAGTAGCGGTTGACGGTCATGGCGGACGACTCGATCGGCATTCCTGCCCGAAGCGAAGCGACCCGGGCCACGTTCATCCCCTGCTCGCCTTCCGGCATGGCGCAGCCGATGATGACATCTTCCACTTCGCGGATGTCCAGATTAGGGACACGCGCCAGCGCACCCTTTATGGCGACTGCGCCCAAGTCATCCGGCCGCGTGGCCCGCAGGGTTCCTTTGGGCGCCTTCCCAACGGCTGTCCGTACCGAACTTACTATGACTGCGTCTCTCATAACCTCTCCTTGTAACCACGTGGCGCAGACACTCGTGTCTGCTGCGTCCCGACTCATCGGGACGCTCTTGCCCTACCCCGCGCCGAAAAGCGTCGAGACGAGTCTCGACGCGGCAGACACGAGTGTCTGCGCCACAGTTCTCAATTCCTGAGCGGCTTTCCCGTCTTCAAGGTGAAGGCGATCCGCTCCTGCGTCTTCTTCTGGCCGGAAAGCGAGAGGAACGCTTCCCGCTCCAGATCCAGCAGATACTGCTCGCTCACCAGGGTGCCGGGCGTCACGTTGCCGCCGCACAGCACGTGAGCCACCCAGTTGGCCACCTTCACGTCGTGGTCGCTGATGTACTCTCCCTGGCGCATTATGTACACGCCGAGTTTCAAAGTCGCGAGCATGTTCTGGCCTGGCGCGGGGATATCCGTCCGCGGCGCGGGCGGAGCATAACCGGAGTGGGCCATGTCGCGGGCTAACTCCTTCGCGTCGGTCAGCAGCCGTTCGCGATTCATGGTGATGCCATCGCTCGGCGACAGAAAGCCCAGCCGGCGCGCTTCGACCGCCGACGTGGACACCTTGGCCATCGCCACCGTCTCGAAGTTTCGCCGCAAGGTTTCCAGCAGCTCCACGGACTCGCTTCGTCCACTCTCGCGCACGGAAGCCGCCGCGTCTACGGCATGGAGAGTCATCTCTTTACAGCCGCCGCCGCCCGGCAACAGCCCTACGCCGGTCTCCACCAACCCAATATAGAGTTCCGCATGCGGTTGCCGCCGCGCCGCATGCAGGGCGATCTCGCACCCGCCGCCGAAGCAGAAGCCAAACGGCGCCACTACGACCGGGCGCGGGCAGAACTTGATGGCCGCCGTCATTCGCTGAAACGCCCGCACGGCGAGGTCGATATCGTCCCACTCCTCTTCCTGAATACTGAGGAGCAGTTGCATCAGATTGGCGCCCACCGAGAAGTTATCCGCATCGCCCGAGATCACGAACGACGAGAAATTTCGAACCGCATCGCTCTCCGGGCGCAACGTTTCGGTCACCAGGCGGACGATGTCTTCCCCGATGGCGTTCTTCATGGAGTGCAACTCCAGACAGGCCACTCCTTCGCCCAGATCCACCAGCGAGGCGCCCGGATTCTGGCGTACCACACCGTTCGATGCCTTAAACGTGGCGATCCGCGCGATGCCTTCGGCTGGCGCGATCGGCTGATAGGCTCCGCTCGCCAGATTGAAGCACTCCCGGCCATGGTTCCGGTACCAGGCGCCGGCCGGCGCCATCAGCAACGCTTCGACGTGTGGGCTAACCGGCTCGCCAGCCGCCTTCATACGTTCCACCGTACGCCCGACCCCGGCGGCATCCCAGAGCTGGAACGGCCCCAGTTCCCAGTTGAAGCCGCTACGCATGGCGCGGTCGACGCTGTCGGGCTCGTCGGCAATCTCCAGCAGGCAATCGGCAGCGTAGTTCCACAGCCCGGTCAGGAGCCGCCAGTGGAATCGCGCCGCGCTATCCTTCTGAACATTGCCCGTGAGGAGTTGTGCCAGGCGGTCCGGCAAGTGCTCGGCATTCTTGGCCATTTCGAGCACGGGCAGTTTGGGCCGCGCGGCCGGCCGGTATTCCAGGGTCTTCCAGTCCAGCGTCAGGCGGACCTCCTTGCCCTGGCTATCCTTCTCCTTCTTGTAGAAGCCCTGCTTGGTCTTGTCGCCCAGCCAGCGCCGTTCCAGCATGGTCTTGACGAACGGAGGCAGGCTCATCTCCTCCTCGGCGCCGGCGTGCGAGCGCGGGAAGTTTTGGGCAACGTGTGCCAGCACATCCAGCCCCACCAGGTCGGCCAGGCGGAAGGTCCCGGTCCGCGGCCAGCCGATGGCCGTGCCGGTGAGCGCATCCACGTCTTCGATGGTGAGATCCTCGGCTTGCATCAGCCGCACCGCTTCGAGCATGATAAACACGCCGATTCGGTTGGCAATGAAGTTGGGGGTGTCGCGCGCGAAAACCACCTCCTTGCCCAGCCGCAGGTCGGCGAAGTGGGCCACCGCGGCGACCGCCGCCGGATCCGTCTCGGGCGTCGTGATGATCTCAGCCAGCCGCATGTAACGGGGCGGATTGAAAAAGTGCGTGCCAAACCACCGCCGGCGCAGATGCTCCGGCAGGCCCGTAGCAATGGACGCGATGGGTAGGCCGCTGGTATTGGTCGTCAGAATCACGCCGGGCTTCAGGTGAGGCGTGATTTTCTCGAGCAGCGCCTGCTTGATGGCCAGGTTCTCGGTCACCGCCTCGATTACCCAAGCGCAATCTCGCAGTAGCGCGAGATCGTCGTTGAAATTGCCGACAGCGATTCGTGCGGCAAACGACGGGTCGTAGAAGGCAGCGGGCTTAGCCTTTTTGAGGGCTTCGAGCGCCTGCGCCGCGGGGTGCGGTGGATGGGCCGCAGGAATGTCCAGGAGAACCACCTGGAGTCCCGCGTTGGCCAGATGCGCGGCAATTCGCGAGCCCATGGTCCCGGCGCCCAGGACGGCTGCTTTTTGAATGAGGATAGACGCCCCTTCGGGCGAAGACGTGCCGGCTCCAGCCGGCTTCAAGACGGATTCAGCGATCATGCGAATTGCTCCTGTTTCGAAACTCTTGCTCGCGCGGGCCGCCGCCTGCGGTGCACCAACCCCTGGGTCAACGTGCGCGCAAACTGCGTCGCGATCTCTTCCGCCGATAGGGCTCCCTCCGGCTCGTACCACATGCAGATCCAGTTCAGCGCGCCGGCGATGGAAAAGGCCGCGATTTTGGGATCGCAAGGCGTGATCGACCCATCGCCGATGCCTTCTTGTATGAAAGATCGCAGCCGGCGATCGATCTTCCTCTTATAGGTGCGAACCTCCGCCAGTGCGTCGCTCGATAAATCGCCTTGATCCAGACGCATGACGCACCTTCCGAAATTGACGGTCATTACATTCGCGTACGAATAGATGAAGGCTTCGACCTTCTCCAGGCCGGTTCCGCAGTGATCCGTAATCTCATTGAGGATTTCCTCGATCAGCCCGGTACCCAAACGATAACACTCCAGCAGGATCTCTTCTTTGTTGCGGAAATAGTGATAGAGGGCGGGCTTGGTGATGTTGAGCCGTTCGGCGACGTCGTTTAGCGAAGTCCGTCCGTAGCTTTTTTCCAGGAATAGCTGTGCGGCAGTCTGCAGTACCGCCTCGCGCTTGGTAGCGGGGTCGCGGCGCCGGCTGGCGAATGCTTTCCAGTGCGATGGCGGGAGGACTGCGTCTTTCGGCATGACGAAGTTACGGCAGCCCGGTTGACACCGGGGCTGGTAACTGATATCTTACCCACGGGTAAGAAAAAACGCAAGAGGCAAGTGGGACGGACCCTCGGTTTTTGTGGTCCGTCAACTGTTGCCATGGTATTCCAAGCCCGGAGCCATGGTGCGCCGCCCGTCAGGTGGACCCTACTCGGGGACCGCACGCCCGTGCCAACGGGCGACAGACGACAAAAAGCGATCGTCTGTCCTACCGCGCGCAATATCGGGAGAACGATGATGCGCATTTTGACTGAAGACGATCTTCCTTTGCAATGTGTTTACCGCTGGGAACGGGAGCGGGCCCAGCACATCTTCCTGACACAGCCGTTCGACGGCGGGAAGGTACGCGACTGGACGTGGTCGCAGGCCATGAACGAGGTGCGCCGCATGGCGGGCTACCTCAAGGCGCAGAACTGGGAGCCCGGCACGCGTGTGGCGATCCTTTCCAGAAACTGCGCGTGGTGGATCCTGGCCGATCTGGCCATTTGGATGGCCGGATATGTGTCCGTTCCCATTTATCCTTCCCTGAAAGCCCAGACGGTGCGTCAGATCCTGGAGCACAGCGAGGCGAAGGCCTGCTTCCTGGGCGCTACCGACGAGAACGAGGCATCCTTTCGGGGCATTCCCTCCACCGTGGTCTCGGTTGGTTTCCCGACCGCGCCGGACGGCGCCTACACCGATTGGGACTCCCTGGTTGCTACCAGCACGCCGATGCTGGATTCTCCCACGCGTCCCCTGAAGGATTTGGCAACCATCATCTATACCTCTGGCACTACCGGCACGCCCAAAGGTGTCATGCACGGCTTTGAAGCGCTGGCGTTTGATGCGAAAACCTGCGCACACGTATTCAAGATGAGGGCAGATCAGCGCATCCTCTCCTATCTGCCGCTGGCACATGTGGTGGAACGCTTGGGCGTCGAGGCGGTTTCCGTGCTGCTGGGCTCCCGCATCTTCTTTACAGAGGGCATCGAGACGTTCCTCACAGACCTGCAACGTGCACGCCCGACGCTGTTCCTCTCCGTGCCTCGTCTGCTGCTGAAGTTCCAGCAAGGCGTGTTCGCCAAACTCCCCAAGGACAAGTTGGACAGGCTGCTGCGTATTCCCGTTGTGAATCGCATCGTCAAGAGGAAGATTCTTCGGCAACTCGGGCTGAATACTGTCCGCCTGGCCGCCTGCGGAGCCGCGCCGCTGCCGCTCGAGATTCTGTTGTGGTACCGCCGTCTGGGGCTGGCGCTGGTGGAAGGGTATGGCATGACCGAGACCTGGATCACTCACCTTCCCTCACCGGACGCCATCCGCGCAGGGTATGTCGGCAGTGCCCTCCCGGGAGTCGAAGCGGTGCTGGGTGAGAATGACGAATTGCTGATCCGGAGCCCCATGAACATGCTGGGCTACTACAAGGATCCGCAAGGCACACGGAATTCGTTTACGGCGGATGGCTTCTTTCGAACCGGCGATGTCGGCCGGATCGACCCGGATGGTCAACTCAAGCTGATCGGCCGCGTGAAGGAGCAATTCAAGACGAGCAAGGGTAAGTATGTGGCCCCTGCGCCGATCGAAGGCCGGCTGCTGGCCCATCCCGCCATCGAAGCGGGCTGTCTCATGGGCGCCGGGCTGCCCAGCCCGTTCGCTGTCATCCTGCTGTCGGAGGAAGCGCGGAAGCGGTGTGCCGATCCCGCCCGGAAGCTCGCACTCGAGGAGTCCTTACGGGCGCAGATGGAGCAACTGAACGGGCAGTTGGATCCCCATGAACGAGTGAAGTTCCTGGCGATTGCCGATGGGCCATGGACCGTCGGCAATGGACTGGTGACGCCCACCCTCAAGATCAAGCGGACCCTTCTGGAGGCCCGCTATCTGGCGTTCATCGACGATTGGAGAAACTGCAACAGTCCGGTCGTCTGGGAATCGGAACCGTTGGCGCCGGGCGAGCTCTACAAGGCCAAGGTGCCGGTAGAGACGCCGGCCCGGCAAAGCGACTGACCGCCGTCGCAAATATAGACGGATCCGGTGATGTAAGCGGCCGCATCGGAACAGAGAAACAGCGCCAGGTCGGCGAGTTCGTCTTTGGTTCCGAACCTTCCGAGCGGGATGTTCCGCTCCACCGCGCGGCGCGCTTCTTCGGTCGGAGCAAGCCGGCGCATGCCCTCCGTTTCATCGGTCGGCCCCGGCGTGATGCAGTTGGCCCGGATGCCGGAGGGTCCCCATTCGAGGGCCAGGGTCTTGGTCAACAGCTCCACCCCGGCTTTGGCGGCGCAGACGTGCGATTGCCAGGCGATGGGCATGGTGGCGTGATTGGCGGAAATGCTGATGATGGAGGCACCGGGCTTGCGGAGGTGAGGATAAGCCGCGCGGCACGTATTGAAGGTGCCGAGGAGGTCGATATCGATCACCGCTTTGAACCCGTTGGCGGACATATTGTTGACCTGCGCCGGGAAATTGCCGGCGGCGGCGCATAGCAGAATGTCGATCTCGCCGAACTGTTCGCGCGTCTTTTGGACCGCGGCTTCGAGCGATTCATACTCACGGACATCCAGGCGGGCAGTCTCCGCGGTTCCTCCCGCGGCGCGGATCGACTGTCGGGCGTCGTCGAGTTTTTCCTGTTTGCGGCCCACCAGGACCACCCTGGCTCCGTGCCCGGCGAACCGCTCGGCGATTCGCCGGCCGATGCCGCTGCCACCTCCCGTTACGAAGGCGACTTTACCGATCAAGAGGTTGTCCCGAAAAATACTGGTCATAAGTTAGGTGGGGCATGCTTGAGCTTGCCCCTCTCGATTTTGCTTGCACGTCTCATATATGTCAATCCAGGGCAAGCTCAAGCATGCCCTACCTGGGATTAAGATGAGCTAATGCGTCGAATTCTTCAACTACTGGCATCGATGTTTCCGATGCTGATCCTCTCCGTCGCCGGGCGCGCCGCGGACCTCACCGTCGGTACCGCCACTGCACGGATTGGACAGAAAGTCACCGGCTTCATCCAGGTGCCGGCAGGCGTCGACGCGGCCAGCAACATCCCGGTCATCGTCATTCAAGGCGCCAAGCCCGGGCCGACACTCGCCTTGGTCGCCGGTTCGCATGGAACCGAATATGCGTCGATCCTCGCCCTGCAGAAACTGGCCCAGTCCGTCGATCCGGCCGGCGTATCGGGAGCGGTGATCGTCGTTCCTCTTGTGAACCCCGCATCCTTCGCGCAAAAGGTTCCCCACCTGAATCCCGTGGACGGCAAGAACATGAACCGGTTCTTTCCAGGGAAAGCCGATGGAACCCAAACGGAGCGGGCGTCCTGGGCCATCGCCCAGCAGGTTGTGGAAAAGTGCGACTACCTGATCGACTTACATGGAGGCGATCTCGACGAAAACCTCCACCGGTATTCATATTGGGCAAACACGGGCAAGGAAGCACTCGACACAACGTCGCGCGCGATGGTGCTCGCCTTCGGCCTCGACCACATCATCATCCAAGACTATCGGCCCTCCGGGCCGAGTCCTTTAGCGGCCCGTGGCCCCACGTCCCTCAGCCGCTACGCGGAGGGACTGGGGAAACCCGCGGTGGTAGCGGAGGCCGGTCACGCCGGCACCACCAACTCCGGCGATGTGGACGCTCTGCTCCATGGCTCCCTCAGTGTGATGCGTCATCTCAAGATGCTGGAGGGCGAGCCGGTACCGGTCCAGCACCCGCTGTGGATCGCCCATATTACCGTTCTGACCAGCGAACAGGACGGCGTCTTTTATCCGCTGGCCGGTCCCGAGGCCTATGTCAAACAG
>OBLT010002302.1_pt1 | contig 11959 bp, 7 predicted proteins | sample 1518721 | NCBI WGS metagenome assembly OBLT01 (sample SAMEA3539307, study PRJEB22396) | soil metagenome | biome: tundra; feature: field; material: soil | place: USA | collected 2010-05 | depth 0.15 m | reverse complement strand
TGGGGAGTTCGTCGCGCAACTGCATCATCGCCGGCCAGATGTAATCGAAGAACTGGATTTCAACCACGGGCTTCAATCCGCGCGTGGCCATGCCAGTGGCGCGGCCGACGATGTTGGCTTCGGCGATGGGAGAATTGAAGACGCGGTCGGAGCCGAACTGAGACTGCAGGCCCGCGGTTAGTTTGAAGACTCCGCCCTTACCTTTTACGAGCTTCTGCTTTAAGTATTCTTCGCGGCTGCAGTCGGCAACATCCTCTCCGAATATGACGACGCGCTCATCGCGGCGCATCTCGTCGCGGAGCGCGGTGTTGATGAGGTCGGCCATGGTCCTGTTGGGCGCGGCCGAGCGCTTGCCATCGGCGGCGGTTTCGGGAGCGGCAATTGCGGGCTGAGTTTCGAACTGATCCGAGGTGGGATCGAGATCCGGCGAGTAGACGAAGTTGTAGATCGTTTCCGGCTGAGGGGGCGCGGCTTCGAGGGCGCGGTCGGCGTCGGACTGGATCTGCTCTTCAATTTCCTTCTCGATTTGGTTGATGCCTTTTTCGTCGAGGATGCCTTCCCGCAGCAGGAACATCTGCAGGCGCGGGACCGGATCGCGCGCGGCATCGGCCTGGCGTTCGGAGTCGGGACGATAGAGGCGCTCGTCGTCAGAAAGCGAATGGGAATAGGGACGGATCACATGGGCATGGACGAACGCAGGACCGTGGCCCGCGCGGCAGTGATCGGCGGCGCGCTGGAAGGCCGCGTAGGCGACGACGGGGTCGGTGCCGTCAATCTCTTCGAAATGGAAGTTGGGGAAGCCGGAGACGAGGCGCGAAATGTTGCCGCCGGAGGTCTGGACTTCGACGGGCACAGAGATTGCGTATCCGTTGTCTTGCACGCAAAAAACCACGGGCAGACGGTGGTTGGAGGCGGTATTCAGCGCCTCCCAGAATTCGCCTTCACTGGTGGTGCCGTCGCCGAGCGAGACGTAGGTGATTTCATCGCCTTGAAATTGAACGTCTTTGAATTGGCGGTAGTCGCCCTCGACTTTTTGTATGGCTTTGGGGTGCTTGGCGAAATAGCGACCGGCTTCGGCGCATCCGACGGCTTGCAGGATCTGGGTTCCGGTAGCGGACGATTGGGTGACGACGTTGAGCCGTTTGTAAGCCCAGTGCGAGGGCATCTGACGGCCGCCGGAACTGGGATCGTCGGCCGCACCCACGGCGCCGAGCAGCATTTCGTACGAAGTTGCGCCCAGAGCCAGACACAGCGCGCGATCGCGGTAATAAGGATAGAACCAATCGTAGTTGGGCTTTAACGCGAAGGCGGCAGCGACGCCCATGGCTTCGTGGCCCGCGCCCGAGATCTGGAAGAAGACCTTCTGCTGGCGCTTGAGCAGGATTTCGCGGTCGTCCACGCGCCGCGAGGTGAACATGATGCGATAGGCATCAATCAGTTGCTGAGTGGTCAAGCCCTGATAGGTCTTCGCATTTTTCGCAAGGTTCGTTTCGTTCAGCTTGGGATCGACTTTGGTCGTGGCCATGCTGCGTTTGTCACCCCACAGAGCTTCAGCCCCGCATCATTGTAAATCAGTTCTCAGTCGTCAGTTCTCAGTTTTCAGTAGAATCTTTTCATCTTGAGTCCGTGGGTTTTTCGCGAGCAGCTGGTAAGTCCGTTCGAGGGAATCAGCCTTTTCTGAGAGCTGATAGCTGAGAGCTGCGTTATTCTGATCTGTCCATGATTCGTTTCCTGCGCTCGTTTGATCCGCATCGCGTCCGGCTGCTGGTGTTTGATCTTGATGGCACGCTGATTGATTCGCGGCTTGATTTGATTCATTCCGTGAATGCGATGTTGCGGCATATCGAGCGTCCTGAACTGGATGGGGACGTCATTGCCAGCTATGTGGGAGACGGCGCTCCGGCTTTGATACGGCGCGCGCTGGGGGACGTGGACGACGAGGGTCTGCTGCGAGAGGCGCTGGAGTATTTTCTGGGCTACTACCGGTTGCACAAGCTTGACCACACCACGGTTTATGAGGGGATTCCGGAAGTGTTGGCGAAGTTGGCGGAGCCACCGGACCGAGCGGCAAGGAATGGAGCGCCGTCGAATGGAGTGCAGCGGGAGATGGCGGTGCTCTCGAACAAACCGGTCAATCCTTCGCGCGATATCGTGCGGGCGTTGGGGCTGGCGGACTGCTTTGTCCGCGTGTATGGCGGCAACAGCTTTATGACGAAGAAGCCCGATCCGCTGGGGGTGCTGACCATTCTGCAGGAAACTGGTTTTGCGGCGGATGAGGCGCTGATGATCGGCGACTCGTCGATTGACGTCTTAACGGGGCGCAATGCCGGACTGTGGACTTGCGGCGTGACGTATGGGTTCGCTCCGCATTCGCTGGCAGAGGTGCCTCCGGATGTGCTGATCGAGAGCCCTCGCGAACTGGGGGAGTTGTTGTTGCAGTAGGCACTCACGCGACCGTTCGCAAGCTGCTTCGTAACCGGAGCAAAATCGATCCAAGTGCTGCAGTCCCGGCAAGCGAGATGGTAAGTGCCGTTAAAGTTACGAGAGCCCGGGCTGAGGAACATTTGCAGCGGTTGCTTTAGAGCCGTCCAGGATCATCGCGAAGAAAACACTGAATGAAGGCAGGGTACAGAGTCACGGTTTTTGTGCCTGTCCTGCGCTGGCTTCAATCAACTGCTGCACTGGTGCAACCACCATGAGCAGCAGGTCGGCTTTGGGAGTTTTTGCCCGCTCGACAAATGCGAGTTGTTGCGCCCGCCACGGCTCCGGGGACAGTGTGGATTTGTCTATGTAGTCGAGCGCAGATAAGCCGGCCACTCCGAGGGTGGAAAGGTCTTCAGAAAGAGGCGCGAGTTCATGCAGTAGAAAAGACTGCTCCAGAAGAGGACGCAGTCGCGCATCGTTGTCGCGCCAAGCGGCGAGAAACGCCCGAATCTCTTTTTCAGCGGCCTGTTTCGTATAGCCGCTTGCGATATACGCCTGCACGGAATCGCGAAAACGCCGCGCCTGATCGCTCTCCGGACTGGCTATGTCCACCAGTCGGTTCAGGGGAGCTCGGAAGTCCCAGGCAGTTTTCAAACCACTCATGCGTGTGTAGTCCTTCACCGGCTCGACAACTTCCGCAAGGGTGCGGAGCGCCGTAATGTCGTCCGTTCCCACCATGCGGTACAACGCGGGAATCAGGGAGGACCTGTGCGTCAGGCCAAGCGATTCGAGACGCCAACTCAACTCACCAAGTCTTTCGTACATTGAGCCCGGATCTTGCACCTCGGGCGGAGACCACAAGCGTTCCGCAATCGCAGCATTACGCGGCCAGATCCTGGAATCGATGTTCTCGGGAGTAACCCACTCCGACCACATGCAAGCCTCACCGCCAAGGATGCGACTTTTCTCCTCTGGATTCAGCGAAGCAGCAGCGCCGCTCATCGGGTCTACGGCATAGTGTCGCGAGACCGGCCACATCAGGTCGAGGTAGTAACCGAAGGAGAGCAGGCCGCTGTAACCTTGCTGTGCCGCGGTTGCCAACGACTGTTGCCCGCGCCAGGACTGCACGACCACCGTCTTGGGCAAATCAGGATGCAGTACCTCATCCCATCCCATCATGATTTTGTGGTGCTTGCTCAAGATCTTCTGCAGGCGTTCATTGAAGTAGGCTTGCAGATCCCGGTTGTTTTTCATCCCGTGAGCATGGATGAAGGCTTGGATTTTCGGATTGGCGTCCCACTGATGGCCGTTGACCTCGTCTCCGCCAATATGAAAATAGTCGTCCGGAAAGAGCTTGGCCATCTCATCAATGAACTTGTCGATGAACTTGTAGGTTTCCTCCCGCGTTGGATCCATGGCGGCATCAGCGCCGCCGGGCTCGATCTCATAGGGCCCCGGCCCGCTGGCCAGTTCCGGATATCCGGCAAACAATGAGCGGCTGTGGCCCGGCATCTCAAACTCAGGGACGACGCGGATGCCGCGATCGTGGGCGTAGGCCACGAACTCGCGAATCTCGTCTTGCGTGTAATAGAGCCCGTCGGACCCTGTTCCCTGCAGCTTGGGGAAACGCTTGCTCTCGATGCGGAAACCTTCGTTGTCGTATAGGTGCCAGTGCAGAACATTCATCTTCACGGCGGCCATTCCATCGAGGTTGCGCTTGAGCACGTCCAACGGAATGAAGTGGCGGCTCACGTCAACAAGCAGGCCACGCCAGGGGAACCGGGGTTGATCCTTGATCGTCACGACGGGCAGGGCAAAACCGTCTGTGGTGGTTTCCACTAGTTGCAAGAAACTCTGAAGGCCATGCAGGATGCCCAGAGGATTGGGTCCTGTGAGCTTCGCGCCTGATGGGTTGACTACCAGTTCGTAAGATTCATCCTCACCGAGTCTTTGCACTTTCTGACTGCCGCGATCGGCGTGGATCAGCAGAGTCGGACTGGCTGGGTCGGCAGACTTCTGCTTGAGAGACATTCCTGTTTGACGGGAAAGCTCAGCGACAAACCTGCGTACTCCGCGCTCCAGCGTTGCATCCTTAAAACCCGTGATTGCAACGGAGAAAGATCGATCGACCGGCAGTTGTCCAGCTCCAGGTTGAACAAAGGACGACATGGGCATGAGGTTGAGCGCACGGTGGGGCTGTGCCACAGCAAGAGAGGCGAGTAGAGGAACTGCAACGGCGGTCAGCAGGGTTCGCATAGTTCTCAAAAGATTGCAGAGCTTCGAGGTGGAGCTGTCCAGTGTAATTCACCGATCAGGCCGCGCCAAACGGCATACGCGGCAGGGGCAAACCAACGTCGCTGCGTCTCTGAACCCGGGACGTAGGTCGGCGAACAGCAGGTCAGCCAGCGCTTACCACCGAAGAATCGCCCTTTCACGACTGAGGTTCGCTCTCGCACGAACCCGCTACTTTATTCCCAAGCGTCGGCCGATCCTGTTAAGTTCAACTCTGTGATCAGCGCCAGACGCGGCGAGCCGCGTCTCTACGGGAAAGTTTGGGATGAAGAACAGCGACTCTTGGGGACTGACCCCTGCCGAACTTCGCAAGCTGCGCAGCCTGAAGACTCCGCATGGGATTCAGCGGGTGCTTGACGACATGCCTTACCACCTGGAGGACAGTGCCTGGTCTCCGCGACTTGTGCTGCGGGAGAATACTTCGCATTGTTATGAGGGGGCGCTGTTTGCGGCGGCGGCGCTTCGGGTGATTGGGTATCCTCCGCTGATTCTCGATCTGGAAGCCGAGCACGATACCGACCACGTCATTGCCGTTTACCGTGTCGACGGACATTGGGGTGCGGTGGCGAAGTCGAACTACACTGGATGCCGCTATCGCGAGCCGGTGTATCGGTCGTTGCGCGAGCTGACGCTTAGTTATTTCGATACGTACTTCAATCTGCGGGGAGAGCGGACGCTGCGAACTTTTTCGCGGCCGGTGCACATGCGGCGGTTTGATGCTCTGCAGTGGATGACCTGCGAGCATCCGGTGTGGTTTGTGGCGGAATATCTGCTGACTATTTCTCATACTCCGCTGCTCACTCGCGGCCAGGCTCAGCGGCTGCACCGGCTGGATGGGCGGTCGTTTCGGGCGGGGTGTCTGGAGCGGGCGGAGAAAAAGCTTTAACCACGGGGGGCACAGGGGTTCACAGGGGAAGCCCGCCTTTGTTGGGAACTTCTCGCGGGGTTGAATCGTATGTTTGTTATGCGTTCTTGTGTCCGGCTCGCGCTCGTGGTGGTTCTGCTGGCGGGCTGCATTTTCGGACAGGACGCGGCTTCAACTTCAGCTTCAACTCCCACTCCCACTCCTACTCCCACTCCTACTTCAACGCCAGCGGCGCCGGTTTCGCGGCCCGTAGATCTGACGCCCATCGATCTGACGCCCGACGCTTCCGGCGCGGTGCCTTCGGAGCAGATTCGGGAGCTTCTGCGCCGGGCCGAAGAGCGAGACTTGGAAAACGAGAAGCGGGAGCGCGACTACACCTACATCGAGCGCAACGAGGAGCACCACCTCGACGGTCATGGCGCGGTGAAGAAGGTCGAATCGCGGACATCGGAGTTCCTTGAGATTTATGACGAGCCGGTCGAGCGGCTGACGGCGAAGGATGACAAGCCTCTTTCGGCGGACGAGGCGAAAAAGGAAGACGACAAGATCCAGAAGATCATCGACAAGCGCAAGCATGAGTCGGAAGGCGACCGTCGCAAGCGGCTGGAGAAGGAAGAGAAGAGACGGGAAGAGGATCGCAAGTTTGTGCTGGAGGTGGCGGACGCGTTCAACTTCCGGCTGATCGGCTCGGAAGTGCTGGATGGGCACGATACCTGGGTGCTGGAGGGCGAACCGCGTCCGGGCTACCAGTTTAAGAACCGCGGAGCCCAGATCCTGAGCAAGTTCAAAGGCCGGGTGTGGATTGACAAGGCCGAAGCGCAATGGGTGAAGCTCGACCTGACGGCCATCGATACTTTTTCGGTTGGCTTCGTGCTCGCGAGGATTCACAAGGGCACGCGGGTTCTGGTGGAGATGACGAAGGTGAACGATGAAGTGTGGCTGCCCAAACACGTACAGTCCCACCTTGACGTGCGGATTGCGCTCTTCAAGAACTACGACGAGGATGTCGAACAGACGTATCGGGAATACAAGAAGTTCCGGACGGATACGAAGATTACGGTGGTGGGGGAAGAGAGTCGCTAGTGACGAGGGGCGAGTCTGTTTTGTAAGTGTGCTCTTACCCAGCGGCTTTCATTGACTTATTCCCATCATCCCGCCTACCATAACGCGATTCCATGATCGGCCAACCCATTTCGCACTATCGAATCCTAGAGAAACTGGGAAGCGGCGGGATGGGTGTCATTTATAGAGCTGAGGATACCGAACTTGGCCGATTGGTAGCGCTCAAATTTCTGCCTGATAAAGTCGCGCAGGCCCCGCTGGCGCTGGAACGCCTGCGCCGGGAAGCTCGTTCGGCTTCCGCTCTAAACCATCCGAATATCTGCACCATCTATGAGATTGGGAGGCATGAGAACCAGACCTTCATCGTCATGGAGTACCTGGATGGGATGACACTCAAGCATCGTGTAGGGGGTCGCCCACTGCCAATCGACACACTCTTCGCTCTGGGAATCGAGATTGGGGATGCCCTTGACGCTGCTCATAACGGAGGCATCATCCATCGCGATATTAAGCCTGCGAACATATTTGTCACTAAACGCGGACATGCAAAAATCTTGGATTTTGGTCTCGCGAAGGTCACTCGCACCAACGACGCAGCACGAGGAAACGCAGAGGCGGAAACCGCATCAATGACAATCGACGATGACGATCTCACATCTCCGGGAACGATGCTGGGGACTGTGGCGTACATGTCGCCGGAGCAGGTCAGGGCGAAATCGTTGGATCAGAGGTCGGATTTATTCTCGTTCGGAGTTGTGCTCTACGAAATGGCGACGGGACAACTGCCTTTCCGAGGTGAAAGTTCTGCCGTCATCTGCGAAGCCATCATGAATCGCGACCCGGTGTTCCCGAATCAGCCTTCTCCAGATTTTCCGCCCGGCCTCAAGGAGATTATTTGCAAGGCATTGGAAAAAGATCGAGCACTTCGTTACCAGCATGCCGCTGACCTGCGAAATGACCTGCTGAGACTCAAGCGGGATTCTGAAACCAAGAAAGTGGCAGTGGGCACTACTGGGCGCCAATCCGACGCTGTCGTTGAGCCAGACAGTGGAACCAAGAGGCTGCGTAGAATCAGGTGGCTGCTGGCAGCCTTACTCCTGGTTGTCGGTGTCAGTTTACCGCTGTATTTGCGTGAGCGACGGGCGACGGCCCCGGCCCGACTTGCAATAATGGCGTTTGTAAAGGGTATTCCAAGCTCCGACCAAAAAGCTTATGTTGCGGTTTTGCCCTTCGAGTACCCCGCGAACTCCTCACTCGATTACGTTGCGGACGGCCTTTCGGCAGGTCTCGCGGATCGTCTCTCGAACTTCCGCAGCCTCTACGTCTCTCCTCACGATCTCGTCAAACAGGAGGCAGCGAAGGGGAGAGATCGAGGATCCATTGCCCGCAGACTCGGAGTCAATCTTCTGATTGAGGGAACGCTACAGGAGGAAGGACGCTCGGTCAGGGTCACTTTACGGGTGTACGATGTTGTGCATTCTCGTCTCCTTTATGCTGAAGAACTCACTGGAGACCTTTCGCAGCTAGTGGAACTGGAAGACCAGATATATGAGCATACCGTAGAGCAAATGCACCTCCAGAACAGCGAGGGTAGCTTTCGAGCTGGAATGCGCCCCGCAGGCGACCAAGCCTACGACCACTACCTAAAGGCCAGGTTCATGGAGCTAAACGAGCAAGGCCCTAAAGACCTGGAAACGGCAACAGGCCTTTATCAGGATGCAATCAATGTGGACGGTCAAACCTTCTCCCTAGCCCGTGTGGGACTGGCCAGATGTTACCTGTCGCACTTTCGAATCTCCAAGGACTCGAAACTTCTGCAAAGGGCCATGGCCACCGCCCAGCAGGCGGTACAGCTAGATGATGACTCGCCGGATGCACACATTATCTTGAGCGAGATTTACAGCAGTGCGAAGAACAAGGAAAAGTCATTGACGGAGTTGAATCGCGCGGCGGAATTGGCGCCCAATTCGGATACGACATATCGTAATTTGGGAGACGCCTATTTGGACGCGGATGTGGACGCAGCAAATCGCAATCGGGTAGACGCGCATAGCGAGAGCAAATACGAAAATAAATCTATCGAGGCATACCAGAAGGCGGTGTCCGTGAATCCATATTATCAGCGGAATCACACGGCCCTCGGCAATGTCTACTTGGGGCTCGGCGACAACGCAAAAGCGCTACCGGAGTTTCAGAAGTTGATCGAAATTGCCCCCGACAGCCCCATGGGTTATGAGGGAGTCGGCTCGGTGTATGTGCGGGAAGGTAAGTGGGGCGAGGCGATTCCGCAATTTCAGAAAGCGCTCGCGCTGGCTCCCGACTCGACTACCTACTCCAACCTGGGAACGGCTTACTTCTGGCTGAAGAACTACGACCAGGCCACGAAGATGTACGAAAAAGCGTTGCAGATCAATGCAAATCAGAACGAAGAGCTATGGGGAAATCTGGGTGATGCATACCGCTGGCGCGGACAGACCGAAAAGGCTCAGGCCGCTTACAAGAGAGCAATAGTTATCGCAAAGATGGGTTCGGACGCCCAGTCCGCGGGCGCTCTAGGAGACATCGGACTCCTTTACGCCAAGATAGGGGATCAAGCGCAAGCAGTGCAGTACACTCGGCTGGCGCGTGCGAAATCTCCGAATGACGTGCAGCTCATGTACAGTGAAGCACTAGTTTATGTTCTACTAGGGCAACCCACAAAGGCGATACCTGCTTTCCGCCAAGTTCTCGCAAAAGGCTACCCACGTCAAGAGATATGGAACGATCCGGAGAATGCCAAAATGCGATCCATGCCCGAGTTTGTAGAGCTGTGCAGAACGAGCCCCGCAAAATGATCTCTTTACATCACGCAGGATAGGGATTGGCCGATTTCATTGTCCGGATCTTTCTATCCGGAAACAGGCGAGGCGGCTCACGCTAGGCTCCAGTAGCGGCAAGAACTCATTCCGCGCCACTTGCTGTTTACCTGTTTACCGATTGTTGATCCAAACAGCCAATCCCATTAACTATTTTCGGGCAGCCTCCGGGCAGCAGCTGCCCACTACTCCATCCGATACTCGATCTTAATCCCCCGCCGCTCGATTTCTTCGAGGAAGGCTTCGGCCGGAACGTCCCGCTCCTGCAAGACCGCGCCGCGCTTGCTGACCGCGCCTGAGCACATCATCTGCAGCACGATGGAGGCGGGGAAGGCGGTGGTGCGCATCATGGCGCTCATGTCGCTTTTGGGGTCGTAGTGGTCGACCATGGTGAAGGTGGCCACACGGCCTTTCAGCTTTCCGCCCAGCAGGCCGCGGACTCCGGGAACTTTGACGGACTCGTGGGCTTCGAGGCGCATGATGCAGACGTCGGGGCCTTTGCCGGCGAATTTGCCTTCGAAGATCTTTGACATGACGGCGCGCGGCACAACTTCCGCGTTCCCGACGCGGATCTTTTCTTTCGAAAACAGGCCGAGTTCCTTCAATTCGCAGAGCAGGTCGTAGTGGCCGGGATAGCGCAGGGTTTTCTCGAAGCACTCGCCGACTTTTCCTTCGAAGGTTTCGGGCATAGTGGAAGTTCCGCCGGAAGTTTGAAAGGCGACGAGCGGCGCGAAGCCGTCCATGTGAAATGGTTCGGGCTCGGTCAGCGGTTCGATGGTGATCAGCTTGCCTTTGCGCAGGATGCGGGCTGGTTCCACGTATTCGTTGATGAGTCCTTCTACGGAGAACACGAGCTGGTAGTGAAAGGGAGGCATGGGTTTTTCCGGCAGACCGCCTACGTAGAGCCGGAGCGCGTCGGCGCGGCCGCCCAGGCGGCGAACCAGTTCTCCGCCGAGAATGGAGGCCATGCCGGGAGAGAGGCCGCAATCGGGAGCGATGCCAATGCCGCGTTTCTCGGCTTGCTTGGCGAGCGCGAGTTCCTGGCGGACTACAGTGTTGTTGCCTCCTAGATCGGCGAAATGGCACCCGGCGGTGATGGCGGCTTTGGCCAGGCCGAGGTTCAGGAAGTAGGGAACGGCGGAGAGCGCGCCGTCGTGGCCTTTCATCAGACGCGCGGCTTCTTTTTCTTTCGAAGCGTCGAGCGCCACGGCTCGGACTTTTCTGTCGCCGGCGATGCGGTTGATGCGGGCCGCGACTTCTTTGGCGCGCTGGAGATCGTTGTCGGCGAGAGTGACGGAGTCGATGTGGCTTTGGCGGGCCATATCGTAGGCGGCGGCTGAACCCATCATGCCGGAACCAATTACGAGTAATTTCATGAAGTGCTCCTTGCTTCGATTAAGACAGATCAGGCTACAGAAACATTTGCCAACTTGAAGTGACGTGGCTCACGTAGTGCGGGTGATGGGAGCACGGGTGGTGGGAGCCCGTGTAGTCCTGAAATTGGGCTGAAAGGGAAGGCAAATCGCACTGATTTTGGAGTTGGAGGGAGGGAGCGAGTTGGTGCATTTTCAGCGGTTTGCGCGCCCGTCCAAGTACTTCCGTACCGTCTCTAGTACCTTAGTTACCCCAACTTGGGTGACCGGTGCCCAATTTGCGTATTGACTACCATCCATAGCGGCATAAACACAAGCGACTACTAGCTGTAGAGATGCGCTGCAAGTCCACTTTTTGTGAAATCCAGAAAACCCCATAAAACCCAATGAAACCGGGAGATTCACGTGGAGAGGCCCTCGGCAGCGGTTGAGATATGCTCAGCACACCAAAATAACTCGAACGCAATTGATCGAGGAACTTGGTTCTCCCAAATTGCTTAGCGATGCCGGGAAGAAAAGGCGAGGCTGAGAGCAGGGTTTCGAGGGAGAGAGGAAGACGCAAATGGCCGACTCGCGAGAAGTGATGAACATTCGCCAAGCTTCGCAGTATCTGGGAGTGAGTCCGGACACTTTGTACAAGTACGTGAACGAGCAAAAGATTCCGGCGTTCAAGTTGGGCAATCGCTGGCGCTTCAAGAAATCGAAGCTGGATGAGTGGATGGAAGAGCAGTCGATGGAAATGGAAGCGCGGGGCAAAAAGAAAATCAAGGCAGCGGTCAAGGCTGCCGGAACTTCGTAGACGAACTTCGCAAAAGAAGGGCGGGCACATGTTTGGAATGGGATCGAAAACGATAGTGGGTCTGGATGTGGGCTCCTCGAGCATCAAGGCAGTGGAGCTCAGAAGGACACGCACGGGAATCGAAGTAGCGCACCTGGGGCTGGAGCCGATCGCGCCCGACATTGTTGTGGATTCCATGATCGTGGACTCGGGTACGGTTTCGGCCGCCATCTCCAAGCTGTTCGCCGACACTCTGATCAAGTCGAAGGCGGTGGCGACGGCGGTGAGCGGACACTCGGTGATCGTGAAG
>OBLT010002297.1_pt1 | contig 11970 bp, 13 predicted proteins | sample 1518721 | NCBI WGS metagenome assembly OBLT01 (sample SAMEA3539307, study PRJEB22396) | soil metagenome | biome: tundra; feature: field; material: soil | place: USA | collected 2010-05 | depth 0.15 m | reverse complement strand
TCTAGAGTGGGCCTGACCTGGCAAGACGTGGCTCTTCCTCTGCGGTGCCGGCCGACGTGTCAGTGAGTGGCACCCACCGGCACAGGTCGGCAGGACGCATGTGCGCGAAGATCTGTGACGGGGCGACATGGCCTTCCTCCACACGGACACAGAGCCGAACACCACCTAATGGCACTCCGGCGCGTTCAATCGTTGCGTCCGGCACTGACGCCGGCCGTCCGCGGGGCGTCGGAGTTGGCGGGACCGGGTGACCGTACGGAAGAGCGCGGACTGCTGCCCGAGTCCGCCGGGCCATATCAGGCCCGGCCGCGCTGCGCAAGCCCTCGAACCGGCCCCTCAACTCTCGTAGGCGCAACAGAATGCCCGATCCAGCGTGGCCGCGGCCACGCTGGGGTCTGCCATGGGCGTACCGAATCAGGCGGGTCGGAGCGCGTCAACTGCACAGAATGCTGGTGACGAATCGTGCTGGTGCGGTCACTCGCATCTGAGGCACCCGGCGGCGCCGCTTGTTGACGGCGGCGCCGGGCGCATTAGCACCGTCCCAGCTAGCTCAGGGTTCTGATAGCCGCACGGGCTCGCGGGCTGCCAGGGTTCGCTGCAGTGCTTCGTTGCCTGGCCCTTCAGGGTTGCCGGCTGACTTCCGGCCCCGCGGTGAGGACCTACGCCCTCTGTCCGGCTCATCAACAGAGAGGTGAACTGGCGCGGTGTTCATCGGCGACGAGGTAGTGCTGCATGTCAGCTTCACTGCTGCGAAGGCCAGGCTGGCGAACCTGGCTCGCGGCGGGTCGCTGGTGAGCGCTTCCGCAGACGCCTACGACGAAGGGATCACCGGCCTGGTCAGGGTCGGCCCGCTGAGTTCAGCACCGGGCATGTCAACACTTGTCGAGGTGCATTTCCTGGATCTGGTGAGCCGGGAGGACTCCGCTCTGCTCGCGCTGAGGTGGGAGGCCATGGGACCGGGCGGCAGGCTGTTTCCCGCCCTGGACGCCGACATCACGCTGACACCTGCCGGGGAGCACGCCACGTTAATCACGCTCGCCGGAGCCTACCGGCCGCCACTGGGGACCCTTGGCGCAACGCTGGACCGGGCAATCTTGCACCGGGTGGCCGCAGCAACGATCCAGACCTTCATTAGCCGCGTGGCGGATGCCATCGCCCATCCCGCCAGCGGGATGGGCGAACCGGGACGAGGAAATGCGCGGACGGCGCCTTCCCGGCTACCGCCGACCGCACAAATGCCATAGGCCGCCCGCTCGCTACGAGCAGTTGACCGCATTCAAATTGATCCTAGCTAGCCCCTCGTCTAACGCGGACATTCTCCGGCGAGGCGCACCGTGACGTCACCCAGCGCCGTTCGGCGGCGCGGAATGGCGCTGGGCCCCGGAGCCGCGGGTGGTGAATACATGGTCGCGGATCTCGCGGATCGTGTCGTCCAGGTGCCGGAGAGCTTCTGCGATGCGCAGTTTGGCCACGTCGCTGGGCAGGTCGATGGCAGCCTGCAGGCTGACGCCGACATGGAAAAGGCTGTTGACGATCCTGTCGAGCAATTCCTGGCCACGATGTGCCTGCTCGGCGACAGCGGCCCGGGCGAGGTCGGCGAGGTCGTCGCGCCGCCGGGTCTCGGTGACATCCCGGATCACGGCGAGGGTGAAGGGGCCGGTCGCGGTCGGCACCGGGCTGAGGCTGATCTCGACCGGGAAGGTGGCTCCGTCCTTGCGCAGCCCGACGAGCCGCGCCCCGGCACCCATCGGCCGGGTCCTGGGCGCCTGCACGTAGGCGGCGCGATGGTTGCGGTGGGCCGCCCGCAGGTCGGCTGGGATGAGGGATTCGACCGGGTGGCCGATCAGTTCGGCGTGCTCATAGCCGAACATTTCTTCCAGCCGCCGGTTGACCAGCGCGAGCAGGCCATCGTCGTCGGTCAGCGCCACCCCGTCGGAGAGGGCGTCGACGAGCTGCCACAGCACGGCCGGGGTGATGGCCGCAGCTCTCGGCTCATTTCGCGGGCCGGCCGCTCCCTGCTGGCGGCGCCGTGCCCGCCCGGCACGACGGGGCGCCTGGCCATCGGCATCTGTCCTGGCCTGGCCGGGCACCAGGGGGACCGCCGCCGCTGGCGCCCCGGCGGCGATGGCCGCATCCAGGGAGGGGTAGATCGAGATCAGGCGATCGAGTCCGCTGAGGCTCAGCACGCGCCGGACGATCGGGGCGGTGACCACCAGCCGCAGCTGTGTTCCGTTGACGATGGCACGCTGGTGGGCGCGTGCCACGGCGTCCGCGCCGGCGTGATCGCACGACACCGTCGCGGTCATATCCACGATCACCGCGGCGGCCCCGCGGTTGATGACCGACAGCAGCTCCTCGCGGATCTGGCCAGCATTAGACACATCGATGTCCTCCGGAAGCGCCACCACCGCCTGCCGGCCCAGCCACCGCACCGGGTAAGCGTCCCTGAACACGGCACCAACCGGGGCACGCCTGAGGAATCGCGAGCGCCGGAACCGCTCCGCGCACGGAGGACGTACTCGATGACTGGTACATCATCCCAGCACCTTGAGTTCCATCAGGGCCATGACTGGCCGTGCGGTAAAGTCTAGGACGACGTGGTCACCGGCACCCCCTGCTTCGACCTAGTCACGAAGTACACGGACAGACCAGCCCGAACGAGCCCTGCGCGTCACCCTAGCCTGCGCTAGCCGTGGCCGGGTGAGCACAGCCGTCACGTGGGTGCACCTTTCGTCCTCGGGCAGCCCGTCGCCGCGCACCTTCGCAGGGGGCAGCGGGCCGGCATCACGAATCTTACGAGCTGGCCGCGAAGGCATACTAATTTCTCCCTGTTAAGGGCCACGCAGGCCTCATGCCCCAGGCATTGGCTGCGCCGGGCCCGGGCACCTCAGATCACAGGCATAACATGCATGTGCGGTACGCCCGAGCCCCGCGCGGGCCAGAAGGCCCGATCGGGGTAGCCCCGGCATGTCATGTGCCAGCGATCTCATTAGAGGGCAGAACACCCAGATCTGAACGGCTTTTGTCTTGATCGAATATGAGTCAGCGGGCGCCCAGAATTAGGCGGGATACGGCATTCCTCTCTCCGGAACTCGGTCACGTTTCGGGACAGCTGCGGGGCGCTACGGCGAGCAAGTCCCGGTGGCTGTCGCTCGGCTGGGCTCGACGGCATAAGAGGGCTCTGCCGGGTCGCCCGCCCGGCGGCATGGGAGGAGGGCTGGCTCACGGTCAGCTGGCGGGCTTCTCCCAGATCGAGACGTGCTGGCGGCTCTCGCTGGTGAACGGCTCGCGTGTCCACCTGTCCCATCTCTCGCGCAGTCGGAGTCCGGCGAGCTGGGCCATCAGGTCGAGCTCGGCCGGCCAGACATACCGGAAGGGGAACGTCGTGTACTCGCCCCGGCCGCCGGCGACCTCGACATAGTTGGAGCTCATCGCCTGCGTCGCGGTGTCGTAGACGTCGAACGCCCACTGCGTGTCGCTGACGTGGAACGGCACCACATTCTGCCCGGGCAGGAGCCTGCGCAGATCGGGGACCGAGACCTCGATGACGAAGCAGCCGCCGGGTTCCAGGTGAGCCGCGACGTTGGCGAAGCAGGCCACCTGTGCCGCCTGCGTCGTCAGATTCATGATCGTGTTGAAGACCAGGCAGGCGACCGAGAACGTCCCGTCCACCCTGGTCGTCGCGAAGTCGCCGATCGTCACGCCGATCTGCTCGCCGCCCGGCTTGGCGCGCAGCCGGGCCACCATCGCCCGCGACATGTCGATGCCGTGGACAGAGACACCGCGGCGCGTCAGCGGCAGCGCGATGCGCCCAGTCCCGATGCCCAGCTCCAGGGCCCGGCCGGAGCCAGCCAGCGCCGCCAGGACCCCGACCGCCGCGTCGACGACCCCCGGCTCGAACATGTCCGCTTCCGACTCGTCGTATGTCGCCGCGACACGCTCCCCGAAGCAGCCATCCGCATCGTCCATCGCCGGACCGTACCGCAGAAGGCCACCGCAGTGCCCACACGTTTTCGCGCGCTCCGCGGCACGAGAGTGAAATGGCCTCGCTGGTGTCGGGTGAGCGTTGCGCCGCTCGGCGAGGGTGGCCTGCCATTCCTTGTCATCGGTGCCGTTGCGCCGCCGCTGGTGATGGCGAGCCATCAGGCAGGGCAGTGCTGAACGGCGCCGCCCCTCGATCCAGCATCAGGGCGGTCGGTGAGGTTTGTCATGGGCGCGCCGGGCGGATGTCACCGGGACTTGTGATGGCAGGCACGGGCGGGCGCGCCGGTTCGCCGCGATGCTGGTAACGAACGACGACACCGGCATGACTCGATCCGAGTGGAAGGACAGGATATGGAATACAAGGTGTTCGGCGGGTCATTCAACCCCGAAAGCCTCGAACGGGCCATCAACAGCCTCGCCGCCGAGGGGTGGCAGGTGGTCAGTGCTTTTCAGGCCATCAGCTGGTGGAGATGGACATGCCCGTGGACGATCGTGCTGGAGCGCGCGAGGACCTGACGGCAGACAGAACCAACTTCCAGGGGTGACGCTCTCCGATGTCGCCAGCCTCACCCGGCACGCAGATCGCCGTCCTCATTTCTACAACGCATTCACATCGCACGACCACCCGGTCTGCGGCAGATGCGGGCATTCTCAGTACCGGTCGGTTATGCGTAGTCATGTACGCTGGGTCGGGCGGTTGCGATCGATCTGGTGCTGTGCTGCCCCGGTGGCCCCGACATGTGGCCTTGCGCTGGCGTCGGCCGCTACGCCCTGGCGGGCCAGTTACGGCGCGATGACGCCCGGTACCCGTAGGTGCCATCGGTATCATCGAATGTCGTAGTGATTAGCGTCTCGGGCTCCCTATACCGGGTCCGCCCCGAACAGCACACGTGGGATGGCCTCGCCGGGGAAGCGAACGACCCCGGCCGGAGCGGGGGTCGTTTCGCTTCGCGATGAGCAGGTCTGGGGAGAGCTATCTGAGCTCGGTCGTCGTTACCGCCTCGAGACGGTGGCGAGGTAGGTCTTGATTCCAGTGGAGCCACTTCGGATGTAGATCCCCATCACGTGGTTCTTATAAACGGTATTCCCGGACACATGACTGCAGCCACCCGAACAAAGCCGGCTTTTTGTGATATGGATCGGATACCACTTTGCAGTGCCAAAAGATCTGCCGCGGGCCTTGACGGGAATAAAGGCCATCGACACAACCTGAGCCGAGCTCTGGGCCACGAGGTTGAAACCGCCCGGCGCGGCGGTGATTCCCTCGAAGTGCGTCACCAGCGCCGGGGCGTTCCCGTAGCTGAAGTACTTCGGCTTTCCGAAGGTCCCCGTCCGTTCGTTATAGTTCATGAGGAAGGCCCGCTGGGTTCCCCTGGCCGAGGAGCCGCCGGCCAGGGTGTAGTTCGGGCTCCGGTTCCCACCGTTCTGCCAGATGCCATAGAGCGTGGTCACACTGGACAAGCTTCCGCCGAGATGGAGCAACGTCCACTGATGCCTGGTCATGTTGTAGATGAAGGCGTTGCCCGAGGCCACACCACCACGCACGGTGGGGTTGAGGTCGTAGTTGCCTACCACCAGATTCCCCATGGTGCTGTGCGCGATGGTGTCCATCACGAAGCAGCGGACCCGGCGCTTGGGACATGCCCGCACGTGCCCGACCGTATGAGCGCCATTAGCAGGCACGTCGATGGATGTCCATGATCCACCCGATCCGCTGACCCGGCCGAGGAAGATCATGCCCTGATTAAGGACACCGGCGGGCGCCGACGACGACTGGTAGCTCCCGACGGCGCGAACCCGCCCTCTCGGGATGCTCGTCGGGTTGAAGGAGTGGGTATCAGGACCATAGAACGTCGCCGACGTCACACCAGGGAACGGTGGCGTCAACACCGATACCGCTGCTCCCGCCGCGGCCGTCGTAAGACGGCCCCGGTAGAGGAACGGAGCAGCTTGCGTGCCATTTCCAGTCGCCGCCGAACCTGTCAGTATGACGTTTCCATTCCCTGTGCCCCGGACACCGGTGACTATATCCCCAGTTCGCAGAATCGAGAAGATAGAGCTGGTTCTGTTCGTATTGTGACCGCCGATCGGGCTGGCCATGGCCGGCACAGCGGCCATTATCAAGAGTGCTGCGGCAGCTCCGCCGATCAGCGTCGGAATACATCTTGCTGTCTTCATTTCCACCCCCGTTGTATCTCTGGCGGGCCGAAGTGACCCTGTGCTGCAGATCCTTTCAACGCAACCAAGGCGAGGCCCTAGCCCTCGCTTCTGCGATGCAAGATCAGCGCTATCGGATGATGGCAGCGCAAAGTGGTTATGTCAATCGATCAGATCGGCAGGTTCCCAGCTCGCACCTCCCATTAACGTAAACCGGAAACACGCTGGACAAATAGGCCCGTCATTTAACGTGACTGAGCACATTCTTGGTCAAGCTGGGCAGACGAGGAGGATCGGCGACTATCATGATCTTGGGATGCGCAGATCGTGAGCGATAGCCCAGATTGCGAGAGATGACAGACCATCACGTGGCTCACTAACAATGGCGACGCCAACCTGGGATTCGCGATCTGGCGGCCCGGCCGAAGGAAAGGAATCCTGGCGGATGCCGAGTAGAAACTACGGATGAGATTTGGCTCGGGGAGCGATTCAGCAACTCAGTTGGACGGATCACCCCCAGCCCGTGAGCCTCGATTGTTCTGGCTCGCGGCAGGCCCGGCGCTGCTCTCGTCCGGCGGCAGACCTGCCAGGCGCGGGACTTGCCGCGTTCGGCCTGCCGCGGGCGGCGGGCGGCCAGCGGGTCCAGGCCGCGATCAGTGCACCAAGGACAGGTAGCAGCGCAGATCGGAGTCCGTGTGGTCGCGGGAGGATGCCTTGAACCGGGCCAGGTATGCGGCTACCGCGAGCCGCAGCCGGTCGGCGGCGGGCACTGGGTGCTCGGGCTGGACGGGGGCTATCTCTTTGTAGGACGTCATGACCCGACAGTGCGCCTGTTAGATGCCGTCGCGGAAGCCTCTGTCAGGCGATTCTCGAGCCGCGGGCGCGCGTGGCCGCCAGGGATTCGCGCTCAAGCGGCGGCCCGGCGAAGGCCAGGATCGCCATCGCGTGCCAGCCCTGCACATCAACGGCGGTGGGACGCCGACCCGGGCCGACGCCGAGCGCGAATCCCTGTCGGCCATCGCGTTCGCTCTCGAGGGAGACCCCCGCGACTACGATTCCGGCCCCGAGACGTTCACCCTCGACGTAAGCATGGCACCAGCCGCCTGAACTCCGAAAACCCGGCGCCAGACGTGGCGGCCAGCGGCCAGCAACAGCGCACCCAGCCGCCTCAGCGCCCAGGACTCCCAAGATAGGGAGAAGGCGCGCGTTCGTTGCGATCAGAGCCACTGTGCTACTGCTCCCAGCCTGGCGAGGCTGGCGGACTCGGGGACTCCAGATCCGTCGCTCTGACCGGGCGTCGGGCGGGCTCTGGCCGGGGACACTCGATGTCGTGCGTTCGTTTCCCCGTCCGTAAGCAGTTCGTATTTCCCGCCATGAGGACAGGAGCATGGAATGACGACAAAGGGCATCTTTTCGTCTGTGGAATGGAAGGCGGTGCTCGAGGGCCCGCCGAGCGCTGGGATGATCATGGTCACGGCGGCGCGCGGGGGGATGTTCCGCGAGTCGATCGCGATGTCGAAGGCGTACGCCGAGGCACGTGCCCAGCACGGCGAAAGCGAGCTCCTCGACGAGATCGTTGCGGCGAAGCCCGAGATGGACCACACGAGGTACCGATCTGCTGAAGAACTCAGGGATAACGGACTCGAGCACCTCCGCGACGCGGTGGCGCTGGTCGAGAGCAAGGCCACGACCGAGGAGCTCGATGGCTACCGGCGCTTCGTCATGTCCCTCGCAAGCAAGGTCGCGGCCGCGCACAGGGAGGAAGGGCAGAGCGTGAGCCCCGCCGAGGCAGCCGCTATCCAGCAGATCGCAGCGGCGCTCGGCACGACTGGTCCTTGAGGGAGACCGAAGACACATGGCAGACATGAGCTGGCTGACACCGGAGTCCAGGCAATGGCGTGCAGGGGGCTGAAGACTATCCCCAATGCTCCTACAGCACGGATGCAAGTCCGTGGTTCACAGCGCCAGACTTGGCAGTCGTGGGCCAGGGTGCCCGACGTCCCATGAAGGCCCGATCCGCGGCAGAAGAGTGCACCTTCGCAACGCGGCGGCACGTCACGCTTTGCAATCCTCAGCGCGGACGGGGGTGCATCTCGTGTGACCGTTGGAACGCTTTACCCTACTGTGCGGTCATGGCCGGGTTGAGCCGTACGAGCCGCACAGGGTTTGTCTCATCGAGTTCGGCGACGGCTTCTCGTGACTTCACGAAGTCTGAGAATGAACGATAGCCGAGAGCCCTCTCGCTGAATGACGGGTCCATGCGCCTCATCTGGCTCTTCACCGCGGAGCTATGCAGCCAGTCCGCGTCATCCTTTTCCTGGCCGAGTCGCAGCGCCCGTTCAAGGAGCCTGGTCGCCAGCTCCTGCGGGTCCTCGGAATCGAGATCAGTCTCGTCGGTCACCGTGGCTGCTGGCCGCTTGGCACGTCGCGAGCCGCGCGCGGGCGACGCGCTGCCGGGCTCCTCATGGTCCGCCTGTGCGCCGGCCGTCGGTGCGGCTGGCAGCTGGGAGGCGACGGTGGGTGTAATGCCCGGAAGCGCATCGTAAGTCACAAGTTCGTCACACGCCGCGGCGAGTGATCTACTGGTCGATCCTGCGACCCCGACACCCACGACGTAACGGCCCAGACGCCTGCACCGCTGGGCGAGGGCGATGTAATCCGAGTCCCCGGCCACGATCACCACGTGGGTCAGGTCGGGAAGGCGGAACATGTCCTCCACCGCATCCACGGCCAGCCTGATGTCGGCACCATTCTTGGCGTAGGCGGCGGCGGGAAAGAGCTGCACCAAGTCCACTGCGCGGCTGACCAGCTGCCCGCGGTAGTCGGCGTTCACGGGAGCTGACCAGTCCGCATAGGCGCGGGTCAGCACGAGGGTGCCGAACGATGAGGCGAAGTCGATCACTACGCCGACGTCCACGGTGGCGCGCTGGAGCTTCTCCGCGATGTCGGGATCGGCCGATCTGTCGGCCCTGTTGAACCCGCGCACCTTGTCACGCTGGAACTGGCCCCGGCCATGAACCTGCTCGTAGCGTGAGATCACGATGTTGTCGAAGTCGATATAGACGGCGACACGGGTTACGCCAGGGTCGTTCATAGCTGCTCTTCTCGTCGGGACGCCCTCGTCAGGCCAGCCTGCCGGGAAACTCAAGGGTGACCGCCTATCAACATTAAGTAGTCACGAGGCCGTCGACCTCACGAAGATCACTATTGTGGCGGCGAAGCGGCAGGCACTGATGATCTCCACTGTCGCACAGCAGCCGGTGCCGGTGGGCGGCAGACCCGGATGGGACTTGTTTCCGAACATACCCAGCACTCATCAGACGTCGAGTGGGCGCGACGGCGCTATTTGGCGATGCAGAACGTCTTACGGTGATGACCGGACACATCGAGACGCCGGCCGGGCATACGTACAACTCACCGGGCGCCTCCTACGGCGCGGCTACTGAAGGTAGAGGCTGCGCTCGGTGTGGTGCTGCCACAAGCCCACCTGGCCACCGTCTGCGGATAGTCGCCTACGCGGCTCATCATAAAGATCATCTCTTGACAGCCTCTACCTCGCCTGCCCCGGCACTCGTAGTCCCGGACCGCACCTGCTGAAGGCACACACATCGTCCGCCGGAACATCCGATCGATCATGCAGAGCCGGATGATGGCCGTCATCGCGGCACGAGCGGACGCCGGCGCGCTACTCGTTGATGAGCTGCTCGCGCAGGATGTCTGCGTGCCCGCAGTGCTGAGCGAGCTCGCGCAGCATGTGGAGGTACACCCAGCGCAGCGGGAGCGGGCCGCGCCGGTTGCCGTGGACCACGTCGTCCAGGCCCAGGGATGACGTCGCGCGGCGCTCCTCCTCCCGGACCTGACGCAGAAAACCCAAGCCCAGGCGGCCTCGCCAGCTCTCGATAGACCTCGCCAGCCGCTACCCCCAGCAGGCTACGGCGTCCAACCGCACGGTCGGCGGCATGAGCGCGCGTTGCCACCACGGTACGAACTACTGGCGTATGCTGAGGAGATGAAGGTTGACAAGCTGAGCGTCTCATTCGATCCGGACCTCGGCGACGCGGTTAGATCGGCGGCTGCCCAGGCGGGGAAGCCGGTCTCGTCGTGGCTGGCCGAGGCCGCTGCCAGCAAGCTGCGAGCTGAGGCTCTCGCTGACTTCCTGGCAGGCTGGGAGGCCGAGCACGGCGTGCTGACTGCCGAGGAGATCGCCCGGGCCGAACGGGAACTTGGCGTGACTGCGAGCGACACCGCCGCGTGAGTGCGCTGATCCTGGACGCCGGCGCGCTGGTGGCCGTCGACCGCGATGATCGGGCGATGATGGCCAGGCTCCGGGCTTCCCAGCAGCACGGGCTGGAGTTGCGGACCAACGCGATGGTGGTCGCCCAGGTGTGGCGTGACCGGCGCGGTCGCCAGGTCAGCCTGGCGCGGCTGCTGCAGGCTGTCGACGTGCGCGCGGTGAGCTACCGAGACGGCCGCGAGGCGGGCGCCGTGCTGGCTGCGGCGGGAACCGCCGACCCCATCGATGCCACCGTCGTGCTCCTCGCCGCGCCCGGTGACCGGATCTTGACGAGCGACCCGGGTGACCTGACCCGCTTGGCGGCAGCGGCCGGGAACCGGCCGGTCATCATCGCCTGCTAACTGTCACGATCGCGCGACTGGCGGCATGATCGGAAACCCACTCGACGCACCTCGCTGTGCCGGTCAGACTGATGGCGTGGATCTGACCGTCTGGATGGATTCCTGGCAGATGGACTGCTGAGGCACTCCGTTCACCATCGGCTCACAGCTGTCCTGGACGGTTGGCGAGGGCGAAACAGGCTGGCTGTCGGCCCTTTTCGGAGCGAACGCCGACGTCCAGGTCGACGTATTCGAGGACTACCGCGGCGACCTTCCGATGACACTCCGCCTACTAGCGGGACAGTCCGCGCGATCAGGGCCATCTACCGTCAGTACGCCGAACGCGCGGGAAGTAAGGGCGTTCTGTGCCAGGTCCCTGGCTCGGGAGTGTTAATAGCGGTAACAACCGCGGGCAAGTTCCTGGCCGATCGCGGTGCGCTCCGGTTCATCGGATACCACCCAGATCGCCATCCCGCAATCCTGAGCCCTGGACTCCGCGCCCGCAGCGGACCCGACCCCCGGCCTTCATCAGCAGATCCCGGAAGAGCTCCCAGACACGCTCCAGAACCGCGCCAGCTTCCTCCGAAGACCGCGGGTTCATCCCGCGCCCGGTGGGCGTGGAGGTGGCTCGACCGGGGTCCCCTGCAGCTGGCCGCTTGTCCGTCCGTTGCCGGGGACGATCTAGCTCGTGGACTGGTTCGTGCGGGCGTCCCATTTCCTGTGCTGGCTTCCGGAGTCCTACGGACCTGGCCGAGACCGTGGCCGGGGTGGTGCACATCGCTAGCAACGTCTCGTGCCCCGCCCGGGCACGCCGACGAGGACTTCGGCGTGGCTCCCGCACGGGCCCACCGCTGATCTGGGCCGATCTCTGGCATCCGAACGCGGTGCTCGCCGCGCGGGATCCCGGCGCCGCGGCGCCGATGCTCTGGAGGGGGACCAGCCAGTCACGGCGTCGAGAGTCAGATGGAGAAGTCCTGCTCGTACCACACTTCGGACGTGGCTGAGTGCGGCTCCAGCTCGGTGCGGACGCCGTTGACCTTTGCCTCCAGATCTTCGATCCGCACGAGCAGCGTGTGCAGACTGACGCCGACGAGGTCGGGCAGCAGAGTGTGGTCGAGGTCGGGGGCCGCGGTGGCACCGCGCGGCTGCTTCCGATGGATGACCTGGCCGGGCACGCCGACCACAACCGAGTCGGGCGGCACTGGCCTGACCACG
>OBLT010002293.1_pt1 | contig 11982 bp, 8 predicted proteins | sample 1518721 | NCBI WGS metagenome assembly OBLT01 (sample SAMEA3539307, study PRJEB22396) | soil metagenome | biome: tundra; feature: field; material: soil | place: USA | collected 2010-05 | depth 0.15 m | reverse complement strand
ATAAATCCAGGGCCAAAAACATACGCGAGCCGCAGGGCGGCCTTGCTGGACTTAGCGGTCACCGCGAGGCGCAACAGCCCAAACTCGAATAAATTGGGCTCGAGCAGATCGGGAGCCGTCAGCGGCTCATTGACTTCCACGATAACTCCGCGCACGGCGGAGGCCGAGAGTGGCGCCGGCTTCAGGAACGCCTCAACCCGGTCGGTGAGCTGCTTCTCGGATTCCTTGCCAGTAAAAGATCCGGCTCCGACGACTATATGCAGCCAGACCTCGGATTCCTGGGGCAGGCTCAAGACCGCTTGCGCCTGCTGTTCGAACAGGCCGCTGGAGCTTTCGTCACCGGCGAGTTGAAAATGCACCGGCGGCAGCACGATCAACTTGCCTGGAGATTGGCACTGCCCGGTCGCCTCCAGGCTTTCCGTGAGGTTCCGGTCCGTAGGAATCGAAACGGCGGTCCTGGGCAAGCCGGCTTGCGGCCTTGCCGGCAAGAGCATGAAACCGGGAAACAACAGAAAAGCGGCAACCCGCCTCAAGCCTTCCGAGCAAAGAAAGGACTGCGTTGCCGCGACAAACGACGATTTCACCATAGTTTGAGTCCGATAGCCCTTGAATCGGGCAAAGCGAGTTGACTTATATTGAAGGTTCACCTGCACCCGCCGGACAACCGGCTTGACGGTTATGCCGGCGCTTTGTTTTCGATTCGTATCAATTCCTCGGCTTCGCGGAGCCTGGCGCCGGCGTTGTAACTGCAGAAAGGAATCAGTTGTCCATCGGTAGCGACATACTGGATGATACAACGGCTCAGGCGGCGCAGATTATAACTGTGAGCGTCCATGAAGTGCATTCCCGCGACGAAGATGCCATTAAAGCCCCGGTGAGTCCAGCCCTCGGACCTTCCCTCGTTCTTGTTCTCCCAGGCATCCATGCCGCGCAACAGGCGCTCGAAAGTGAGTCCGGGGGGCGCCTTTCGCCTATCAAGACATTGCGAGAACTGCCCGAACTGGCGAATCCTGGAAATCTTCCGCTCGATGAAGCCCTGTTCGGCGTATGGGGTTAGCGTAGCCATGCCGCGGAGGAAGCGGCCGAGATCGAAGAAACTGCTCAGGCAGAAGGGCTTGTTGTTGTCGTCAACGTAGAAGAAGGTGCCGACGGAACAGTGGGCATCGCTGGCGGGGGGATGCGATGTTTCGTTGCGGACGCGGTCGATGGCACGGCAGAGCAGGGATAGCGAGCTCAGGGGGAACCAGTCGTCGGGGAAGCGGGTCAGTCCAGTCTGTTCACCAAACTCGCGGGCCATGGCGGCAAGGTTAAAGGGCTCGGCGGCTCCATTTGCGACTTCGGTCCTGCCCACGTGCGCTGCCGGTTGTATGCTGATGCCGGTGACGAACTTGCTGTGCTCCAGAGCGAACTGGAAGATGGGCCCCAGTTGGTCGACGTTTATGCCGGTCATGATGGTCGGCACCAGGACCAGCCGCATGTTCGTCTTTTCTACGTTCTTGACGGCCGCAATCTTCTTATCCAATAAACGCTGGCCGCGCATTTTGAGGTAAACATCGTCGCTCATGCCATCGAACTGCAGATAAAGCGTGTGCAGGCCCGAATCCTCGCAGAGTTTTGCGTAGTCGGGGTTGACGAACTTGCTTCCGTTGGTGGCCACCTGGATATGCGTGAACCCAAGATCGCGGGCGATACGAAGAATTTTCGGAAACTCCGGGTGCAGGGTGGGCTCTCCGCCGGAGAACTGGATGCTGCGGCACGGCACTGGCCGGTCCAGGAGCGACTGGAGCATCCTGGTAACCAGTTCCGTATCGAGGATATAGTTGTCCCCCTCGCCGTTGGCCTCCGCAAAACACACGGGGCACTTGAAATTGCAGCGATTCGTGATGTCGATGACAGCCAGGCTTGGCTCGTTGTTGCTGCCAGTGTCACAACACGCCTGGGCAGGCAATACTGCCGGCTGCTGGGCATCCGGAAAAATCAGCTTGTTCCAGTCATCCAGTTTCCTGTACAAAGCCGAGTCGGAGAAGATCAGCGATTCGGTGGATTCATGGCAGGGACACTGGGACCGCTGATAGACCTTGCCGTCTCGCTCGATGATTACTGAAAGGGACGGCTTGCCGCACTCGGGGCACAAAGAAGAGACGGCGTCAATGGCGGTATCACGGGTGGGCGCATTCATCGCAGGTCCTGATTATAAGGTTTTGGCAAAGAAAAGTATACACGAATGTCCACCAGGGGCCTACCACTTTGGTCCATGATGCGGCTTTTCGCGGGAATCGGAAGAAATAGCCGATTTGCGGGGGGCGTCTTCGGCATTGGGGTCGTCGCCGATTGTGGCCTCGCTGGCGAAAGCATGAATCTCATGAATCCGAGCGAAGGAGGCTCAAATGGAAGTGAATTCGAGCGTGAGATGGGCCGGGGAGCGCGCGGAGAGTGCCCCTGGCGCAGGTGTTAACTTATGATGAATCATGCTTTTACACGAGATGGCGAGGCTGAATGAGCGAGCGGTTGGCAGGATGCTCGTACAGCCTGCTCCAAACCGGCCCCTTCCGCCGCAGTGCGGCCCCGGCAGAAGGCTTATTGGGCCGTGGCTCTCCGGTCTCTTTTTCCTTCCCCCAAAAAAATGACGGCGGGAACGATCCAGAGGCCTCCGACCAGAGCCAGGGCGACTCCCAGGGAAGTCACGAGCCCCATCTCGGCGAGGGGCGCGAAACTTGAGGCCATGAGTGCGCCAAAGCCGACGATCGTCGTCAGATTGGACTGAATCAGCGCCGCACCTGAAGCCTTTGCGATCACGAGAATGCTGTTGCGATCGTCCTCCAGGTAGCGGCGGACCAAATGAATGCTGTTATCGATTCCAATGCCGATAATGAGTGGAATCGCGGTAATGGACATGAAGCTGAAGTGGTGTCCCGCCAGGCGCAACAGCCCGAAAGTTACGATGATGGCGAATACGATCGGCATCAATACGATCAGCGACACCCGGAGGTTTCGGAAACTGAGATAGACGATCAGGACGATGGCAGCCGCCGTCCAAACCAATGCCCTGCGGCTATCGTGAAGGACCCGGCTCTGCATGTCGCGGTTGATCTTCTCGAAGGAGAAATCCACGAACGGGCCAAATTGATTCCGCCACGAGTCCAGCACAGCGTCGGGAATCGCCTGGGTATCGCTGGGATTGGTGGCATAATAGGCGATCGCCGCGACGTAGTGGCCGTCCCCGGTCTTGGAAATGCTGTTGTCGAGCAGCCCTGTCGGCAGGAACTCGGCGGCTGTTTCCAGGGTGACAGGTTGCGCACCCTGGCCCAGCTTTCGCAGCCGCTCGATAAAGGGCTTGTGCGGCTCTGTCTGAAAGCCGTTTTCGCGAAGCGAATCCTCCAAAGCACGGGCGGACGCAGCCAGATCGATGCTTGCCAGCGAGGCGGCCCGCAGCCTCTGCGTGGCGGCAGAGGGAAGCAGGTTTGTGGGGGAGAAGATGGATTTGAGGACGCCGCGCTGCCGATACGCTTCCAGGCCGGCCGTCAGCTCTTCAGCCCTGCGCAGAACGTCCTGCTGGCTGCCGGCAATCAACAGCAGGTTCGGGCTGCCCTCAATGCCGAATCTGGCGGAAAGGCGATTCTGCGCGGCAAGGGCCGGGTTGTCGGCGCCGCCGGAGATCTCAAAGCGGCCGCCGAGTTTGATTTGCGGCAGCATCGACAAGGACAGCAGGAAAACACCCAATGAAAAGGCGACGACGAGGCGCGCGTGGCGGCCCACAAAGTCGACGGATTTTCGCGCCAACAAGGGAAGGAGCCTGAAAGTGATGGTCTCCGGCGCGCGCGGCCTGGAAAACCTCCACCATAGCTGCATCAGGGCGGGAACGGTCAGCAGGGTGTGGAACATCATCATGAACATCCCGACCGTGAGGATGAACCCGAACTCCGCCAGTGCTTTGAATCCGGAGGTGGCCAATGCCGCGGTGGCCGTTGCCGCCGTCACAATGCAGAGGACAATGCTAACCCCGGTGGTTTCATAGGTGCGAAGCACGGCGGCGTTCAGTGTCCCGCCCTTTGCCCATTCCTGCGGCGCGCGGTTGAAGAAATGCACGACCTGGTCGTCTCCCAGTCCCGCCAGGATGGCAATGAAGGACAGGCTGATAAGGTTGACTTCCCCCGGATAGAAACTCGCAACGCCCGTGGTCCATAGAATGCCCAGGCTGGTGGGCAGCAGCGACAAGAGCAGCATCGGAATGCGGGGATAGACCAGCAGGCACAACACCAGATTGCCGATGATCGAGATCAGGGAAACCCGGCGAATATTTCTTTCAATGAACTTGTGGTCCTGCTCCGCGTAAACGTAAGCGCCGGCCGGAATGGCCCGCACGCCGGAATCGCGGAAGGCGGGCTCCGCGGCAATCGACTGGATGTGCTCGCGCGTCCATTGCACTGTTTGCCCGGCGAATTTGAAGTCCACGGCCGACTGGCGAGGCTCGGCAATGATCAGCAGCGCCTTGTGGTCCTTGCTGAAGAATCGGTTCCCGCTTCCCCATGTGAGGTCGAAACTGGCGAACTGCGAGAATCCCTGGCTGTTCTGTGCCGCCACTCCCATGAGGCCAAGTGGATCCGCAACAAAGTAGCCGGCTCCCAGAGTGGAGAATGGCGTAACCAGCTCGGTGGCGGAGCGGCGAATGGCAAGATGAATCTGTTTGGGGTCCAGCCGTCGCTTGAACTCTTCGGTTTGATCGGGCAGGGCGAATGACGGAAAGTTCCATGTAAAGAACCGCACGATGTTGAGCAGTTCTTCGTCCTGCAAGCCGCAGCGCGCCTGCTTGAACAGCCCGCTGGCTTGCATCTCGGCGGTGAGACGGTCGGCCATCTCCTCCATCTCGCCGGTTGTGTCCGCCCCGCCCTCCGGGGCCTCGACCAGCACGAAGAGTTGATTGCCATAGCCCAGCTCTTTGCCGATCTGGCTCGCGGCCTGCCATTGCGGGTCGCGACTGCCAAACAAGTCTGTCAGGTCGGTGCCGGTGCGCAGGTTGTGAATGTTGGCATAGAGAAACAACGTCAGGGCCAGTGCAACGCCGGTCACCATCCCCGGATGACCGATCACCAGGCGGCCCACCAGGCGCATGAAGCGGGCCATCATGACGCGATCTCCGCCAAGGGTCTTTTCGCAATGAACAGAATATGAGCCAGAGGCAGGCGGTTTCTGAAGCGGCGCGATTCAACCTGCATGCCCGCGCCCTCCAGGACATTTTTATACTGCTCGGCAGAGAGCATCAAGGGCCGTATGCCCGCACGCTCGCAGGAGAACAGCAGGCGGTCGAAAGCCATGGTGATTGTGGACCACAAACCGCGCTCGCAATCATGGACGCGGAAGATCAGTCTTCCCTGGGGCGTGAGCGCCGAACAGCATCGTTGCAATAAGGCCAGTTGCTCCTCCGCGGAGAGATACTGCAAGACATCCAGAATAAGAATCAAACCTGCCTGCGGAAGTTCGAAATGACGCACGTCCGCAACGCTCACGTCTGCGTTCAGGGTGCTGAGAGCCTGGCGAGCGACTGCGATCCGATGCGTATTCAAGTCGCAACCGGAGAGATGCCGGCTGCTGTCGCCGAAAGCCGCAAAACAGAGAGCCATGCCGTAGCCGCAGCCGAGATCCACGACCGTCCCCGATCCCAGGTCTTCGGCGGCCAGCAAGCCGAATATTCGATCCAGCCTCAGCTTCCACCGGACGAACCCACGGTCGAACCGCGCGCTTTGGGCAAAGGTCCGATTCACGAAGCGAATGCGCTCCCGCAGTCCACGATTGCCGGGCGCCCTCAGATGAACGATCAATGCGGTAATAGCCGCGCCAACGCCGCCGACCAGTACGCCGAGCACAAGGCTACCCACCACAAAGGACAAAAAATCGTCTTTCATATGCGCTCCGGTCAAGGCGGCAAGATTCCAGGGCTGAAATGAGCCCCTACGGAGAAAGCTGCCGAGTTCCACGGAGGACACAACAATCGGGGGCAGAAACAGCGGATTGTTGATGAACGTACTGGCCAGGGTCAGCGGCTTGTTCAGCCTGAAGAGCAACGCAAGACCCACTGCCGCCAGGGTCTGAAACCCGTAGATGGGAACAATGCCAATGAATATCCCCAAAAACACGGCTGCGGCAGCACGGCCAGGATCAAGCCGCTCGGTCAGCAAGGCGGTTATAAACTGCCGCGCGCGTGTCTTGGATTTTAGCGCCACCTGGACCCTTTCCTTAAGCTGATACAACCGATAACTCGCCGCTGGCTACGATTTCCCCGTCCACACACACCGTCCCGCCGATGTAAGCCATCTTCCCTGCGCCGGTCAGCTTTGTGGTTTCAATGCGCAGTTGCTGTCCGGGAGTCACTGGCTTGAAAAACTTGAAGCGGTTTACGGCCGCAAGCAGGGCAACCCCCGCGGCTCCTTGCGGAGCGGACGACCCCAGCATCACACCGGCCGTCTGCGCCACGGCTTCGATGATAAGAACGCCGGGCAGAATGGGCTTGGCGGGGAAATGTCCGGCAAAGATCGGGTCTTCCGGGTCGACGAACTTCACGGCCACACAGCGGCACCCCGGCTCCAGCTCTTCGACCCGGTCGATCCACAGGAACGGAGGGCGATGAGGAATCATCGTCTCGATTTCGCTTCGCTCGATCACCTTGGTTTGATTACCTCGAAGGTCTCCGCCGGTATCTTCGCGTTCATCGATGTAACATCGATGGCGAACACGCTGTTTACGCCATTCTTGCCGTCCACCTCCAGCGATTGGGGCAGAAAATCCCGTTTGCTCAGCTTCACCACTATATAGTTCAACCTGCGGCGAAAAGCGTCCGTCCGGGGAACGAGCCTCATTTCATAATCCCGGCTCTCCTCCAGCACGGTGATGGTAAAGTCCCTCTTCAGGTTATCGATGGAATTTTCCCGGCTGAAGAAGGACTGGGCGTGGCGAACGCTGCCGCCTACTTCCATAACATCCGTATTGTCGCCAATTGTAACATTGAGATAGTTTTCGCTGAAGCGAATGCGCAGCGTGTTGGGCGCAAAGTATTCGATCATGAATCGAGCGTCGCCCTGGGCGCAAAACCTGCCGTGGAGCACCATGGGCTTCACCATCAGGCGAGAGGTGCGTGTCTCGGTGACGGTCCCGCAGCAAGTCGTGAATTTCTTCTGGGCTTGCTGAACGCCTGCCCAAATGCGCGTCAACAGATCGTCGGTTTGGGCAGCCAGCACTCCAGGGAAAATCAGGAACACAACCAGCCAGAATGGCTTGAAGCGCAGGGTCATGTCACGCTCCCATAAAGCGAAATGCCATCGACCATAGGCAGATACGCACCGTGTCTCGCACGGGTTTCATCTTGGAGCGCGCCTGGCCATTGTCGTAGACCATGCGAATGGGAGCGTGTGCGATGGTGCAGCCGGACCGTGCCATCTTGATGAGGACTTCCATTTCGAATTCGTAGCGCAGGCTGCGCAGCTCAATTGCGCAAAGTTTGTCTAGCCGGAATACCCGAAAGCCGCACTGGCTGTCCCTGATTTCTTGGCCGACGAGGGCCGAGGTCAAACGGCTGCCCACAGTGTTGGAGTAATAGCGCGCGCGAGGCATGCGGGCGCGGTCGAAGGAGCGCGCTCCGATAACAAGGTCCGCTCCCGTCTCTTCGGCAACGCGAAGCATGACAGGAATATCTTCCGGCAGATGCTGACCGTCGCCATCCAGAGTTATCACGTGAGTGAAGTCCTGAGCGCGCGCAAATGAGATGCCGGTGCGGAGAGCCGAGCCTTTGCCGCAATTGGTTTGCGATGCCAGACAAATCGCTCCAGCGGCCCGGGCAACTTCCGCCGTCCCGTCGCTGGAACCGTCGTCAATGACAACAACCTTCTCAACATACGGTCTCGACCCCGCAATCACCTTGGCGATGTAGGGAGCTTCGTTGAACGCCGGAATGAGTGCGCAGGTTCGCATGGCCTGGATTCAAGTGTAGTGCAGCCGGCATCCTCACGGGAACCCGCAAGAACGAATTTTAATCCACGCCCCCTCAGTTCATCAATGATTCCAGGCAAGGCCTCAAGCATGACATCCGCGCCCGCGGGCAAACGATCATGCAGCAGGATGATGTCTCCGCCGGTCACTCTTTTCAAGATACGGCGGGAAAGAATGCTGGAGTTTTCGATCAACGTATCAAACGTGCGAATGCTCCAGGAGATATACTCGAGACCCGCCTGCTTGAGATAGAGCCTCAGGAGGGGATGGCGCAGGCCAACCGGTGAGCGGAAACAGCGCGGCCTGAAACCGCAAATGCGGCGAATGCTCTCCGCGCCAAGCTCGATCTCGGCCCGCAGGCGCCTGGGCGTGAGAAAACAAAACAAAGATTGGTGCGACCAGCTATGGTTTGCGATCAGGTGCCCTTCGTCCCAGGCGCGACGCACGATCTCCGGATACTGGTCCGCACGCTTTCCAACCACAAAAAACGTCACCTTCACATTCTTCTCCCGGAGCAGGTCAAGCAACCTGGGCGTGTCTACGGGGCTGGGGCCGTCGTCGAAGGTCAGGGCCACGCAATCCGCGTTCTCCACCCGCGAGCGGTTGGCGACCAGCCATTGGTTGCGCGGATGAAGCAGCAGGTAGAGCATGACCGCCGTGCCGGCGGCGTAAATGAAGACCGCGAGAAGAAACCGGGAGAGGGTAAAGGGAAACAGCAGGGCCAATGCGGCGTTGGTCGCAAGAAACAACAAGCAGAAGATCGCAGATCGCGCCATATCGATCATCCCAAGCCGGCAAAAAGCCCCACGGGTACCGTAGCGACATTCTAGCATCGGAATTCTGCGCCGCGAGAAACCAGACCCCGGCTGCTCCCGCATGGAGTAGAGGCCTTTTCTTGCGAAAGGGCTTTACGGGGAGTCCGAGCACAACCTAGAATTGAATCGGGTTCTAGAAGAACATATGGGGTGATTCCGACTTGAGAGTTCTGCTCGTCAAACCGTGCTCCTCTGCAGTTCACTTCGGTCTCGCTCCATTCTTCCGGACTGAGCCGCTGGGGCTTGAATACATCTCGGCGGCGCTCGGCGCAGGCGGGCATCAGGTCCGCATCGTGGATATGTCCTTCGAGCGCAGGACCATGGCGCGCCTGATCAAGTCTTTCCAGCCGGAGATGGTGGGCATTTCATGCGTGCATATCCTGGACGTCGCCGCGACGGTGCAACTTGCCGGCGAAATCAAGCGGATGGATCCGGCAATCTTTGTCGCTGTAGGCGGCCATGCCGTCGCTTCGTATCCAAAAGCGTTGGAGCAGAGCCGTGGGATCGACGCGATTTGCACTGGCGAAGGCGAGAGCACGATGCCCGCCCTGTGCGACGCCCTGGCCCGGCGCCGCCCCGTCGACGAGGTGCCGTCTCTGCTCTTGCCCACGGGCGACGGGCGGTTTGCCGCTACCGGAAAGGCGCCGGAGTGGCTGGACCTGAATCAGGTCCTTTGCCCGGATCGCACCGCGGTGGAGGCGTACCGGAAGCACTATGTCTGTCTGAATTACATGCCGGTCTGGACGCTGCAGACAACACGCGGATGCCGGTACCATTGCAAGTTTTGCTCGGTCTGGCAGTTTTACAAAGGATCTTGCCGCTACCATGCGGCGCGGAACGTTCGTGCGGATTTCGAACAGACCGGCAAGAATGTCTTCGTCATCGATGATTTGTTCTGGAGCAATCCTGAGCGCAGTGAGGAACTGGGCCGCGAATTGCTCGCATCGGGCGAGCGCAAGAACTGGATTCTGGTGCAGTCGCGCGTGGACCTGGTCAGCGAGAGTGCCGATCTGCTGCGTCTGTGGCGGCCATTGGCGCGGAACTTCGACATTTTCTTCGGCTTTGAATCGCCGACGCGAAAAGGACTCGACTCTCTGCACAAGGGCACGGACGTATCGAAGACCCTGGATGCCATCCGGGTAGCGCGGGAGTGCGGTTTTGGCGTAACCGGCAACTTCATCGTGGATCCGGATTTCTCCGAGGAAGACTTTGCCGAGTTATGGGAGTTTATTGAAACTCACAAACTCTACCGGTCTGGCTTTACCATCCTCACGCCGCTGCCGGGCACCCGCTACTTCGAGCAGATCAAGGCGCAACTGGAAGTGCTGGACTGGAACCAGTACGATCTGCATCACCTGCTCTGGAAACCTCGCCTGCCGGTCGAGCGGTTCTTCGAACTTTACTGCGAGACCTGGCGGCGCACCGTGCTCAATGCCGGCGGCCGAAAGAAGTGGTGGCAGTGGCTGCGCAACGTAGATCTGCGCCACATCGGCCATATGGCACGAATCCTTGCCCGCGCTCAGCAGTTGATGGACCCGCGGGCTTACCTTGCGGAGTGCACTCTTCCAAAGGACACGCAATAAGGCAGGCGATGGCCGCATCTTGGTGGGACGAAGTCCATTGGGCCATGTGGCGGGTCGCGGATCGCCCCGATCTGCTTGCGGTCATCCATGCGGCGCGGCATGTGGCGCGCGAGGTCATTGCTCCGCAGTTGGCCGCGGGCGCGCGGTCCAGTTGTGAATGGACTTCGGAGAAGGCATGCATCCTCGCATCCCTGGATGCAAATGGCCTGACTTCCATTCTTTCGTCCGCGAGCCAAGGCATTGCCACGCCTCTGGCGTTGGCGGCCTGGGAGTTAGCCTGGGTGGATGGCGGAGCCGCGACGTTGAGCCTCTCTGGAAGCCTGGCTCAAATGCCCATCCGCGACTTTGGCACAAAGCAGCAGCGCGACCGGTACCTGGGCAATGCCGATCGACCCCACGCCGCCCTGTGCCTGACAGAGCCAATCCCCGGAGCAGGCGCCGACGCGATGTTTCTCAGCGGCAGGTTTCATGTTGCCGGCTGGGTCGCGGGAAGCGACCCTGTGTTGGAGATTCACAAGCGCGGGCGCTTCATCAGCCACATGGACTTCGCGGATTTTGTCGTGGCGGCCGTGCAAGGATGCGGCGATCGCGCACGGGGCAGTTGCCTGGTGGTTCTCGAACCGGGGGATGCGGGCGAGTTCGACCGGGGTTCGCGAGTGCGCAAGCTGGGACATCAGTTAGCGTCGACAACCAACCCAGTCTTCGGATTGAGGGCGCCTGCCTCCCGCATTGTTGGCGGTTACACGATGGTCGATGGAGTTGTGGTTCCCGACTTCGACCATCGCCGGCTGCTGGAGCCCGCATTTCGCCGGACTCGCTCCATCATGAGCCTCATGACGGCCTCCAAGTTACTCTCCACGGTGGCGCCCCTGGTCAATCCGCCCTGCCAGACAACCGGCGAACCGGAGTTCTGGGAGCGGATGGTGGACGTATGGGCCACAGGCGAGGCAGCCGCGTCGTTGGGTTTTTTGGCGGCGCGCCTTTCCGACGAACTCGACAAGTGGGCAAATCCACCGGGCGAACTTACGAGGGAAGCTGCCGTGCTATGCCCGGCGGCGAAGCTTTTCAGCACGAGCAGCGCTGCAGTTATGCTCCAGTACGCGGCGGCGCTTCGGGGGTGCGGGCCGATGGACGGCGGTCCAGGCAGCATGCACGACAAGCTGGTGGACGCGCAGATCGAGGCGCTCTACCTGGGGCCAGAATCGCTTCAGCGCCGTATGGTCTCCGCGGCCATGATCGACGGCGAGTTTCTCAAGGAGTTTGAAGCGTGGACTGAAGAGATGAATCAGCTTGCCCATAGCCTGCCACACTCGGGTATTCGCGGCCTGACTGCAGGAATGCGGCTTTGGCATTGGACCTTGCTCCAGCTTCGGCGGCAAACGGATGCGCGCGGGGCGCGGCTCTATTGCGATGCCCGTCAAGGCACGACTTTCCCTATGGCAGACGCCCTGTGCCGGCTGCTTGCGGCGCGCTCGTTGACCCTGGATGCGTTGGAGTTGGAGAAGAGCGGCCGTCAAGGAGCGGCGACTGCTTTCGTATCGTCCCTTTTCTTCGATCTGAGTACCATTGCGTCGGTTCGCGCCGCCGGTTCGGTGGCACAAACCTGT
>OBLT010002292.1_pt1 | contig 11985 bp, 9 predicted proteins | sample 1518721 | NCBI WGS metagenome assembly OBLT01 (sample SAMEA3539307, study PRJEB22396) | soil metagenome | biome: tundra; feature: field; material: soil | place: USA | collected 2010-05 | depth 0.15 m | reverse complement strand
TTGAAAAGAAACACCGAAAGGCAAAAGCTACTCGTTCCCAGAATCCGTTCATAGCCACTCCGGATGATCAGAAATCCAACGAATTAGAATAATTCACCGCCACTTGCGCGCGCCGAGTTCGGAAATAATCCGAGCCGTTCGTATGCATCATACCAATACTTGCCGACGACCTCCCGCCGGTCACAGGCGATCGTGTCCAGCTGCAGCAGGTCGTCCTGAACCTGCTCCTGAACGCCTCAGACGCGATGAGTGGCGTCGACGATCGTCCGAGGCAGTTGGTGATCAGAACTGAACGAAACGAAGGCGATCGTGTGCGCCTGGCCGTGCAAGATGCGGGAGTGGGTGTCGAACCTCAAGCTGTGGACAAGCTCTTCGAACCGTTCTACACAACTAAGAGCGGGGGTATGGGGATCGGGCTATCCGTCAGTCGCTCCATTATCGAGAGCCATAATGGCCGCCTCTGGGCAGCACCGAATGATGGTCCGGGAGCCACGTTTTCATTTTCTATTCCTCGCGTACCCGAGGGTGTGACGGGCGCCCACAGTAATCGCGACATTAGGACGTCTGCCGGGACGGATGCGGCGTGAGGAATCTGTGACGAGTCCGTGCGCGAGTCATTACCGGACTTACTAAGGCATTTCGGCTTTGCAGCTCGCGCGTTCTCCCGATTGCGTTGGCCAGACCAGATATCTGATCCTCGGCATCGCCATGCCGGGCATGACCGGACTCGATCTCCAATGCGAACTGAAGCTTCGCCAGCAGGAGATTCCGGGAGCCGCATCACGCACGGGCTTTGTCGATCATCGTTTCCCAGATGCCTTTGGATTTGAGAATGAGTTCAACGGCTTCGCGGATGGCGCCGTGGCCTGCATGAGCTTTCGTCGTGTAGTGCGCGGCGTCTTTGACCTCAGGGACGGCGTCGCCCACAGCAACGGCGAGGCCAGCGCGGTGCATTAAGGGAATATCCGGAAGATCATCGCCAATATAGGCGACAGCAGAATCAGACACTCCCGCTTTTTGAAGGATTTCTTCATAGGCCGGCATCTTCACCGGCTGCTTCATGTAGATAAATTCCATCTTCATTTCGTGGGCGCGGCGGAGGAGTGCGGCACTTTCGCGACCGGTGATGCAGCCCGTGCGCAGGCCGGCGGTCTGCGCGAGGGTTAGTCCCTGCCCGTCGTGTGCGTCAAAGGTTTTGATCTCGATCGCGGTGCCGTCGGTTTGCGAGAGCAGGGTCACACTGCCGTCCGTCATCGTGCCGTCCACGTCCATGAGAAGCAGTTTGATCCGTGCAGCGCGTTTTTTGAGTGCAGGAGAGATTCTGGAAACACCAGCCAAAAGAAACCTCCAGAAAAGAACACAAAGAGTTTAAAGTTAAATTCTAAGTTGATCACACGCCAAACACACTCTCGGTCAGGGTTGACGCATTATCTCGATGAGGATCTCTCTCTGGTTTCAGCCGGGCTACTCACTTTTCGGAAGAGTGCGGCAGACCTCCGACTATCGCCGCGCTTCGGATCCGAGAGTCGGCGCGGGAACGACGTGCCACCGACCGCCGGGTTTCGGTAACTGCGGCATCTAGTCGAGCCGCGAGATCGGCGAAGGTAGGCGTAGGACCGTTCCAGCGCAACTCGTCCACATCGTCGAAGAGCGCAATGTCGGTCCGGAGCGTGGCGAGCGTGCGAAAAAGCAGTGCGCGGTCCTGCTCGCAGGAGAGAGTGTCAGCGAGAGCACTCGCGTTGGCGACGGTCACGCGCCACTCGCGCCAGTCCGTGGGGATGGATTCGAGATGGGCAAACTTTGAGAGAACGGCGGCCGACGACTTCGCACCCCAGCCGCGTAGCCCCGGATAACCGTCTGCCGCATCGCCCACCAGCGCAAGATAGTCGGGAATCGATGCCGGAGACACGCCGTACTTCTGAATTACACCTGCTTCGTCTATGGTCACGCGTGTCCGGCGATTCAGCTGCACAATGCGCGTGCCCCTCACACATTGGGCAAGATCCTTGTCCGGCGTGCAGATGATCGCCTGTTCGACACGCGCATCCCGAGCTGCCGCTATTGCCGCCGCAGCGAGCGCGTCGTCCGCCTCGAACTCCACCATGGGCCACACGACAATGCCCGCCGCCGCCAGCACCTCTTCGAGCAACGGGAATTGTGCCAACAGGTCGGGCTCGATGCCTTCGTCGGTCTTGTAACCCGGCCACAGTCCGTTGCGAAAAGATTCGATGACGTGATCGGTTGCGACGGCAATGTGCGTGGCGCCGCCCTTCATCATACCCAGCACCGAGGCTAGGACGCCCCGGACTGCAGCGACCTCTCGCCCATCCGAATCCTGGGCGGACGGCAGCGCGTAGTAGTGCCGGAACAACTCGTATGTGCCGTCGACTAGATAAACGTCCAAGGCGCAACTCCAACACAACCCTATAGGACCGGTGAGGGCGCAATCAACTGCTGCTGCCAGAGTCGATACCGGTTGCCGCCGCACAAACTAGGAATCGCCAGCGAGTACAGTTCGACACTAGCGGACGAATCGTATTACCTCGGTGACGGCCGGCTCCTCCCCATTTTGTTTGGATGTTCCCACGTCATTGCCAACCGGCGTGGCATCACCCTCCCCCGGTGCCAGGAACAGATTGCTCTCCAGACCATGCTGCTTGGTGTATAGATCGAAGTAACGTCCGCGCAGCGCATAGAGTTCTTCGTGAGAGCCGCGCTCGACAATCTGTCCCTGCTCGACCACCAGAATCTGATCGGCGCGCCGAATGGTTGATAAGCGGTGCGCGATCACAAAGGTCGTGCGACCCTGCATCAGGTAGGAGAGGCCTTGCTGGATCATCTGCTCGGATTCGGAATCGAGGCTGGAAGTCGCCTCGTCCAGAATCAGGATGCGGGGTTCAGCCAGAATGGCGCGTGCAATCGAGATCCGCTGCCGCTGCCCGCCCGATAGTTTAACGCCGCGCTCCCCGACAATGGTGTCGTACTTGTCCCCAAAGCTCTCCGCAAATTCATCGACACGCGCAATCTGGCATGCACGCATCACGGCTTCTTCGCTGGCGTCAGGCCGGGAGAAGGCGACATTCTCGCGGATGGTACCGTCAAACAAAAATGATTCCTGCAATACAACCCCAAGTTGGGTGCGGTACGAATCGAGCCGTACCGTGCTCAGGTCGATGCCGTCCACCAGGACCTTACCCCGGGTCGGAACATAGAACGCAGAAATCAGTCCGATAGTCGTCGATTTGCCGGACCCCGACGATCCAACCAACGCTGTCACCGTGCCCGGGGCAGCGTGGAACGATACGTCGTTCAGCACGGTGCGGGCGCCATCGTAGCTAAAGGTGACGGCATCGAAATCAATGTTGCCCTCGATCGCAGGCAGAGTGACGGTACGCCGCGGGTCGCTGTCTTCCGCAGGTTCGATCAGGATTTCGTGCGTACGTTCCAGTCCAGCCAGCGCTTCTGTGATCTGCGTGCCGATCTGAACAATCTGCATGATGGGCGCGATGAGGAAACCCATGAACAAGGTGTAGGTAAAAAAGCCGCCAATCGTCAGCGCCCCCGCCAGAATCTGCTTCGCGCCGACAAACATGATGACGGCACCCACCACGCCCAGCAACACGCTTGCCGAAAGCCCCATGACAGAAGTCGCAGTCAGCGAGCGCATCACGTTATCGAGCAGCCGCATCACTCCGAGCGAGAAAACCTTTTCCTCCCGGTCCTCGGCGTGGTAGCCCTTTACAACCCGCACGCCACCAAGAGATTCCGTCAAACGCCCGGTAACCTCGGCGTTGATTTTGCCGCGCTCGCGAAAGATCGGCCGGATCGTCTGGAATGCTTTTTTCAGAGCGAGTCCGAAACACAACAGGAAGCCGAACGCCAGTACCGTCATCAGCGTGCTGATTCGGAACAAAACCACCAGAGCGATCCCTGCCGTGAGCAGTCCCCCGACAAGGTCCACCAGTCCGGTACCGATCAGGTTGCGTACGCCTTCCACGTCGGTCATGATGCGCGATACCAAAACTCCGGTTTTGGTCGAATCATGAAATGAAACCGGCAACCGTCCGATATGAGCTTGCACCTTCTGCCGAAGCTCAGCGATCAGGCGTTGGGCGGCCTTGGAGAGCAATTGCGTGAGCGCGAACGAAGTAATCCCCTGAATCACTGTCGCCAGCAATACCCCGAGCACCAGTGGTTTGAGCAGTTGAATGTTGCGCTTGATGATGACGCTGTCGATCAGGTATCTGGTGGAATAAGGCAGCACCAGAGAGGCCACCCGGTTAATCGCCATCAAAACGAAACCAACCGCCAGCAACCCGCGGCGCGGACGGACCAGTTCCCACACCAGGGGCAGAACCGCGCGCAGCTGAGGGCCCGAGGCCCCGCGGGCCTTCGAAGGAGCAGTCACCATTGTTGATTAGACACGGCCTGTCCGCGAGGGGTTCAATTTGTGGGCTGGTGGCTGCTCTGGGCTCGCAACGCTCGACCCCGACACGATGCGCGTAATGGCGCACAATTTTTCAAAATTACTGCCGAACGTGTCCATGGCCAATCACTTCATACTTGGCGGAAGTTAATTCGGCTAATGCAAAAGGGCCGCGGCAGTGCAGCTTCTGCGTACTCACACCCATCTCGGCTCCGAAGCCGAACTCCCCTCCATCGGAAAAACGCGTCGAAGCATTCCAGTACACCACGGCGGAATCGACCTGGCGTAGAAAGCGCTGGGCGTGCTCCTCGTCATTCGTGACGATGGCTTCGGAATGCTTTGTCGAATAGCGGTTGACGTGGGTGATGGCTTCGGCCACTCCAGAGACAACCCGGATTGCCATGCACAGCCGCAAATACTCGTCCCCCCAATCGGAAGCCGTCGCGGCAACCACACCCATTCCCGTCGCCAGCCGAACACTGGTTTCATCGCCGCGAACTTCCACGCCATGGTCGATCAGCTTTCTTACGATTCTGGGGATATACTCCGCGGCGATCCGCTCGTGCACCAGCAGCTTCTCCGCCGCGTTGCATACCGATGGCCGTTGGGTCTTGGCATTGATCACGATGCGGTCGGCCATCTCAAGATCAGCCGTGTCGTCCACGAAAATATGGCAATTACCGGCCCCAGTCTCAATCACTGGAACGGATGCATTTTCGGTTACATAAGAAATCAATTCCGGGCCGCCGCGAGGAATCACCACATCGATCAGGCCGCGTGCCTTGATGAGTTCATGCACGGAGTCGCGCGTACTCGAATCCAGCAGCTCGATTGCACCCTCGGGCACACCCACCACCTGGGTCAGGATTTCTACCAGGCGCCGATTGCTATGGGCCGCCTCTTTGCCTCCACGCAACACGACGGCATTGCCGGTTTTGAAGGTCAGCGCGACGGTGTCGACGGTAACGTTGGGCCGCGATTCGTAGATAATGCCCACGACCCCGAGCGGCACCCGGATCTTGCGGATACGAAGTCCATTCGGGCGCAACCATTCCCCCAAGGTCTCGAAAGTTGGATCGGGGAGCTTGGCCACGTCGCGCACGCCTGCGGCCATCAAGCGAATGCGGTCGGCATCCAGCAGAAGACGATCGCGCATGGCACCGGCGAGCCCCGACGATTCCAGATCTTTGCGATTGGCTTCAACAATGTCTTCGACATTCGTTTCCAGGGCGCCAGCCATGTCTATGAGGATGGCGTTCTTCTGAGCCGTGGAAAGCTGTGCCAGCCGCGAGGAAGCCCCGCGTGCGCGCAGAAGCTTGTCGCTGGTGGAGAGAGCAGTAGCCACAATGGTTGTCATCGTTTGAAGAAACTCGCCTTCAACGAGGCTCCACGCTGCGGTGGGAAATAAGTGCCGATCTTACGTTCGAGGGCCCAGGAAATCGCGTGGGCATGGTTCCCATTCACAATGGCAACGTTGACTCCAGCCTGGCTGGCTACCCTGGCGGCGCGCAGTTTCGAGCGCATGCCTCCCGTGCCTAGCTTGCTCTTGCCGTTGCACATCGCCTCCATTTCCGGAGTCAGTTTGCGCACGGTCCGCAGCAGGCGTGGACGCTTGCCGTTGGGAACATAAAAACCGTCGACATCGGTCAGAAGAAGCAGCCAGTCGGCTTTGACAGCCCTGGCAAGCAGGGCGCTGAGTTCGTCATTGTCGCCAAACGCACCCGACAATTCACGGACCGACACAGTGTCATTCTCATTGACCACGGGGACGACACCCAGCTTCAGCAATTCGTGGAGCGCGTTCTGCAGGTTCTGGTAGCGGACCGCCGAGGTGAAGTCGTCGCTCGAGAGCAGCAACTGCGACACGACTTTCTTGCCGAAGAAGAGCTGTTGATAAGTATGCATGAGCGCGCTTTGGCCTACGGCAGCGCATGCCTGCATCAAGGGCACACTCGTGGGCTTTGTGGTCAGTCCGAGATTGGCCATGCCCGAGGCGATGGCCCCTGAAGTGACGATTAGGTATTCGTGCCGCGAAAGGTCGAGTTGATCGACCAGCGTTCGCATGCCGCAGGTGTCGATACGCCCGCCCGGGGCGATCAGGCTAGTGCCGACTTTGACGACGAGCCGCATGGGTACTGTTAATCTAACAAGTCTGGCGGGGTTTGGGGAGTGACGGCAAAATTGTTGCTCAAGCACTGGCCACGCTGTTTCGCTCATGTAGCACCCGCACCGCCCGGCCCAGCCGCCAGGTTAGCGAGGTTGTTCCCTGCGACACAACACAGCGCTGGAGTTTCACCACGGGCCGTTAGGGCTTCACCAGAAAAAACTTGACATCCCCCTCCGCCGTTTGACGTTGCTCTTCGGGAGTCTTTACACTCAAGCTTACGGCATAAGGCGTCGCCGCGGAGCCCCTTCCCTCCCGACTCTGCCGCCGCACGGGAAAGGTAATTGTGAGCCCTGCTGAGATCAAAGACGGCACGACCAAGGAAAGCACGACGCCGGAAATTACGACCCCGGAAAGTACGACGAAAGCCAGCGCCACCAAGCGCGAGATTGCGGTTGAGATTCCGGTCGAGGATGTCAACCGGCAGACCGATACGTTGATCCAGAAGTATCAGAAGGTGGCGCGCATTCCCGGCTTCCGGCGCGGCCACGTTCCGGCGTCGATTATTCGCCAGCGTTTTTCGGAAGAGATCAAGACCGACATGGTCGAGGCGCTCGTCCCGCGGTTCTTCCGGCGGGAGGCCGAGAGGCTGAGCCTGCATCCGGTATCGCAGCCGCGGGTGACGGACCTGCACCTGCACGAGGGCGAGCCGCTGCGCTTCAAAGCCGCCTTTGAGGTGTTGCCGGAAATCAAGCTGGAAGGCTACAAAGAGCTGCGCGCCGATAAACCGGAGATCGCGGTTTCCGAGGCTGATGTGGAGCAGGCGCTCGCCGATCTGCGCGAGCGTCATGCCAGTTTCAATCCCGTAGAGGGCCGCGCCCTCGCCGATGGCGATTTCGCTCAGGTCTCGCTCGACGGCAATCCCAAGGCCGATCAAAAGTCCGGCGAAGGAAAGGCCGGCGAAGGCCAACCCGTTCACATGGATGAAGTGCTGGTCGAAATCGCCGGCAAGAACACCATGCCGGAATTCACCGAACACCTGCGCGGGTCGATCGCCGGAGATGAGCGGACCTTCGACGTGAACTATCCGGAAGATACCGCGGACAAGCGCCTGGCGGGGAAGGCGTTCAGTTACGCGGTAAAGGTACAGTCGATCAAACAGAAGAGTCTGCCGGATCTAAACGACGAGTTCGCCAAGCAACTGGGCGAATTCCAGACGATGGACGATGTGCGCAAGACGATCCGGGAGCAAATGGAATCCGAGCGCAAGCATGAAGCCGAACATGCCGCCAAGGACAAGCTCGTCGCAGAACTGATTCAGCGCAACGATTTTGAGGTTCCCGATTCGCTGATCGAACAACAGATTGATATCCGGCTGGAGCGGGGACTGCGCGCGCTGGCGGCGCAGGGCCTGACTGCCGAGCAGATGAAGAAAATGGATTTGCAGCGTCTGCGCGCGGGACAACGCGAGCAGGCGATTCACGATGTAAAAGCGGCGCTGCTCCTGGAAAGAGTGGCCGAGGAAGAAAATATCCAGGTCGGCGATGAAGAGCTCGATCGCGAACTCGAAGCGCTGGCCAAACAATCAAAACAGACGTCCGAAGCAGTACGCGCTCGTTTGACACGGGATGGGGGCCTGGATAGAATCCGGACAAGAATCCGCAACGAAAAGACCCTCGATTTTCTGTATCGTCAGTCCGCGTAATAAAAGCGCGGACCATTTCGATCCTCCCCTGAGCCGCCGCGGGACCGACTTCCGGGCTGGAGTGTGGAAAGGGTGAACGTGAATACGAAAGACCCACAAATGATGCTCGTACCGATGGTGATCGAGTCGACGGGCCGGGGCGAACGAGCGTATGACATTTATTCCCGGCTGCTCCGCGACAACATCATCTTTATTGGCACGCCGATTGATGACAATATCGCCAACCTAGTAATCGCCCAGATGCTGTTCCTGGCGCAGGAAGACCCGGAGAAAGACATCCAGCTCTACATCAACTCGCCGGGCGGGTCGATCACGGCGGGCATGGCGATCTACGACACCATGCAGTACGTGAAGAACGACGTAACCACGATCTGCATCGGTCAGGCCGCTTCCATGGCGGCGCTGCTGCTTTCGGCGGGCGAGGAAAAAAAGCGGCTGGCGCTGCCGAATTCGCGCATCCTGATCCACCAACCCTCGATGGGCGGGCTCTCCGGGCAGGCGACCGACATTGACATTCATGCCCGCGAAATTCTCCGCATGCGGGAGATTACTAATCAGTTACTGGCCAAGCACACCGGCCAAAAGCTGGATAAAGTGGAGAAGGACGTGGAGCGCGACTTCATCATGAATTCGCAGCAGGCTAAGGAATATGGAATCATTGACGATATCATCTATAAGACGAGGTAGCGGGCTGGTCCTGATATATGATCGTCAGTTTCGTGACGCCGTTCGCAGAGACGCGGCTTGCCGCGTCTTCGCCTGGAGCGGGAGCCAGACAGCGGCCGGGCGCCAGAAAAGGAGTAAGGCCGAGTGAAAACCAGATCGGGTTCGGATGAGATGCTGCGCTGTTCGTTCTGCCACAAGGCGCAGGACGCAGTAGCCAAGCTGATCTCATCGCCGAGCGACTATCCCCGGGCATACATCTGCGACGAGTGCGTACAGGTCTGCAACTCGATCCTCGAAGACGATCGCACCGCGACTCCCGCGGCTGCGGTCCCGAACCAACTGCCCAAGCCGCTGGAAGTAAAAACGTTCCTCGATGAGTACGTCATCGGACAGGAGCAGACCAAGAAGAAGCTGGCCGTCGCCGTCTATAACCACTACAAGCGCATCTACATGAACCGCCAGCGCACCGGCGATGGCGTGGAACTGACCAAGTCGAATATTTTGCTGATCGGGCCGACCGGAACCGGCAAGACGCTGCTGGCGCAAACCCTCGCCCGCATGCTCGATGTGCCCTTCGCGATCGTGGACGCGACCACGCTGACCGAGGCCGGTTACGTGGGCGAGGACGTCGAGAACATCATCCTTAAGCTTCTGCAGTCGGCCGAAGGCGACGTGAGCCGCACCCAGACCGGCATCATCTATATCGACGAAATCGACAAGATAGGGCGCAAGGACGAGAACCCCTCGATCACGCGCGACGTATCGGGTGAAGGCGTGCAACAGGCGTTGCTGAAGATTCTGGAAGGAACGATTGCGAACGTGCCGCCGCAGGGTGGACGCAAGCATCCGCACCAGGAATTCACACCCGTCGATACCACGAACATCCTCTTCATTTGCGGCGGCGCCTTCGTCGGCCTGGAAAAAATCATCGGCCGGCGCATCGGCAAGAAAGCTCTGGGCTTCCGCATGGGCGAAGATACGGAGACCGAGGCGGGCGTGGCCGCACTGCGCAACTTTGAACTGGTCTCGGAAGCGCAGCCCGAGGATTTGATCAAGTTCGGGCTGATCCCCGAGTTTGTCGGTCGCCTCCCGGTGATGGGAGTTCTGCAGCAACTGGATGAAAACGCGCTGGTCGAAATTCTGACGCGCCCAAAGAACGCGATTGTGAAACAATATCAGCGCCTGTTCGAGTTTGAGAACGTGCGGCTGAAGTTCAGCGATGACGCCAACCGGGCGATTGCGCGCCAGGCGATGGCGCGTAAAGTTGGAGCCCGCGGCTTGCGAATGATTCTCGAAGAGCTCATGCTGGAACTGATGTATAGTCTGCCCAGCCAGAAGAAGGTTAAGGAGTTTGAAGTGACCCGCGAGATGGTGGAGAAGCGGAGTGTCTCGCTGGCGATGATCGAGAAAGCGGCAAGTTAAATTGTGGCCAGCTAAGCTGCGGCAAGCGAACAAGCCGTGGTGCAAGGCGGTGCAAGTACGATTCGTATCAGGGTATGCCTTTAGGCATACCGCAAATGCCGCGTTATAAGTGCGCTTTTAGGCGCTGGTTTCACTACAGGCTGTTAGAGTTAGAAGTGCCCAGAGACGGGAGACTGCGTTGCCGAACCCTAAGGAAAAGTTCGAGAGCAAGAAACTGCCCATGATGCCCATTCGGGACGTGGTCATCTTTCCGTACATGATGACTCCGTTCGTGGTGGGCCGGGAGTCGAGCGTGCGCGCGCTCGAAGAAGCTCTGGCCGGCGATAAGAAGATCTTTCTCGCCACCCAGCACGATGCCAGCATCGACGAACCCAAGGCGGGGGACATCTTCCAGGTCGGCACCATCGTCAACATCGTGCAGAGCCTGAAACTGCCCGACGGCAACATCAAGGTGCTGGTCGAAGGCATCGAGCGCGGCAAGATCCTGCAGGTCGTCGAAACCGAAGGCTATTTGCAAGCCACCGTGCGCGTCGCCCGTTATGCCACCGAGACGACGGCGCAGATTGAAGCCGGCATGCAGCGCGTCACCGGCATGTTCGAGCAATATGTAAAGCTTTGCCAGTCGCTGAACTACGAAACCATGATCGCGGCCGTGCGCATGGAAGATCCGGCGAAGCTGACCGACACCATCGCCGCCAACTTGCAGCTCTCCATCGAAGAAAAACAGGGGCTGCTTGAAATCTTCGATCCCGCTGAAAGATTGAACCGCATCGGCGACGTGCTCGACGTGGAAATCGAAAAGCTCAACATGGACCGCACCATCCAGTCGCGCGTGAAGCGGCAGATGGAAAAGGCGCAGAAAGAGTATTACCTCAACGAGAAAATCAAGGCCATCCAGAAGGAACTGGGACGAGGCGAGAAGAGCGAATTCGACGAACTGAAGAAGAAGGTCGAATCCGCGGGCATGCCCAAGGAAGTTCGCGACAAGGCGATCCAGGAACTGAAAAAGCTGGAAGCGATGCCGCCCATGTCGGCGGAGTCGACGGTCTCGCGCAACTATCTGGATTGGCTGCTGGCGGTGCCGTGGAAAAAGCGGTCGAAGGAAATCCGCAATATCACGCGTGCCGAGAAAACTCTGAACGAAGATCACTATGGCTTGGAGAAAATCAAGGAGCGCATCCTTGAATTTCTCGCCGTCCGCCAGTTGGTGAAAAATCCCAAAGGCTCGATTCTGTGCTTCGTCGGACCTCCGGGCGTGGGCAAAACTTCGCTCGGAATGTCGATCGCCAAAGCCACCGGCCGCAAGTTCGTTCGCATGTCGCTAGGCGGAGTGCGCGATGAAGCCGAGATCCGCGGCCATCGCCGCACCTACATCGGCGCCCTGCCCGGCCAGATCATTCAGATGATGAAAAAAGCCGGCACCAAGAACCCGGTGTTCATGCTCGACGAAGTCGACAAAATGTCGATGGACTTCCGCGGCGATCCCTCGGCGGCACTGCTCGAAGTGCTCGATCCCGAACAGAACTTCATGTTCGTCGATCATTACCTCGACGTCGAGTACGACCTCTCGCAGGTCTTCTTCATCGCCACCGCGAACGTAATTCACACCGTTCCGCCCGCGCTGCAGGATCGCATGGAAGTGCTGCGCCTGCACGGCTACAC